>Ga0070741_10009261_pt1 | contig 19227 bp, 17 predicted proteins | sample Coa_R1_4_FD_66440 | JGI IMG/M metagenome (GOLD analysis project Ga0070741, IMG submission 66440) | Surface soil microbial communities from Centralia Pennsylvania, which are recovering from an underground coalmine fire - Coalmine... | ecosystem: Environmental > Terrestrial > Soil > Unclassified ...
AGGTTGCTTTGATCACCCGCTGGCCCTTCGACAACTCCGCCTGAACCGTCTGAACTTTGGCCGCCGATGCTGGCTGCCAGCCGAGCAGTTTTCGCGCCTCGGTTAGATGCTCCATCGCCCCGGAGACGCGAAACTGGAAGCTCGCGACCGGGGTGGTGAACCTATGCTCGTACGGTTTCCCAGCCCAATCGGGCACAGAGACGGCGAGGAACCGTTCGGCGAGGAAGTTCGCGACCCCGACACACGCCCGGCCAAGATAGGAGTCGTGGAGATAGACGCCGGAGTTGTACGCGGCCCAGTCGGTGAAATCTCCTCGAGCGACGTACAACTTGAACGCTTCCGCTGTCGCCCGCTTGGGGTCGAAGGCGATCTCGTCGGTGATCTGCTTGTGAACCGAGTTGAGCTGCCACACGCCCCGGTCTCGCGTCCCGTCCGGGTTGGTGTTCTCCGCATGGTCGTACCCTTGGGATTCGGCAAGCTCGACCATCACCGCCACGACCAACTGCTCTGCGTCCTGCCAGCCGGCGTCGTAGTTGAGCGCCGCCAGCTCGCGCGGCTGCAACTGGTGTCCCCGGAGGACGCCCATCAGCGTGCGAACACCGTCACGTCGCCGTCCTCCGACAAAAGCTTTTGCCAATCGTCTACGAACACCTTGAACCTCCCGCCGAGCGGACCCCAACCCTTCCCCCACGAGTTCCAACACAGGACGTACGGCTTTCTCGCCGCCACATACCCGTAGACCAGGAACTCGTGGCCGCCGACCATCTCGCCGTTCGGATGCACGAATCCCTCGTCGCTCGGCCGGAACATCGCCTCGTACCAAAACGTCCCCGTGATCACCGGGCCAAGCTGGACCGCCGCCAACGTCTGGTTCATCGTAAACGTATGCCGGTACTCACCGATCAACCCGAGCCGCTTCGCCGCCTTCGCCACCGCCAGCCCCGAGCTTCCGGTGTCGTCCGGCGGATACTCCCCCTCGAAGCTGTCGAGGCGGGTGGCGAGCGAGTACAGCTTCACCGCATCCGGCTCCTTCAACACCCGGTCTTTGGGGTGATGTACCGGAACCGTGTTCAGTGCGCCAACGGCCGCGTTGCCGGTGCAAGACCCAAGCTGTCCTTGGTCGAGCGGCAGCCCGTAAGCACGGTGGGCGACCGTTCTCAGTTTGACCGGTGCGGTTGCGGTGAACGGGAACAGTCTGCTTCGCGGGTCGTGCTCGACCCGGCGGCCCAACGGGTACGAAGGCATCTAGTACCCCGACCAGTGGCGGTGAACAAACCGGCCATCGTCCCTCATGCACGTCCGAAGACGGGGTCCGCGAGCGCCGCACCCGTGAGGCGACGTGTCGAATCTCGCCCAGTTGCGACCCGGAATGGTGAACTCGATCCAGACGTGGTCGCCGGCGGCGTGAACCGTGAAATACCGGCCGCGGCCGCTGACACCATAGGACTTGAACGTCCCTGAGACAACAGCGACCGACCACGGGTAGAGGCCGACGTGGTGGAGCGCGAACGCACACGAACTCGAGCAGTCGAACCCGTCGTGGACGTCGTCGTCTCCGAACGAGCCGTCATGCTCGCCACCCCACGAGTAGGGCCCGTCGAACTGCTTGCAAAAGTCGTACAGCTGCTCGGCCTTCGCCTGCTCGGGCGATTTGACCCGCCGGTCGTATGCCTGTTGGAGTAGTTGTCGGGCGACGGCGTCGAAGGCTGGCTCGCCGGCGTGCGGCTCGACTGCTTTCGCGGCGGCGAGCTTCGCGTGGACGTCCTCCGTGTACACCTGCGACGGAGTCATGCGGTGGTGGCGGCGGAAGTCGGCGATGGCACGTGAGAACGCTTCGTTGTACTCGTCGTCGAAGGTGCGCCAAGGCCAGCCGCCCGTCCGTGAGATCGCCCGCTTAATCGCGATCACGTCGACATCGCCCTCCGACTTGTTCGGCGAGCTCGGAGGGTAAAGCCTACGGACGAAGGGGATCATGTGGCCGCGTCCTTGAACGCTTGCCACGCGGGTCGTTTGGAGCCGTCCGGGTTGAGCAGCGACGAGTCGAAACTTCCGCTCTCGTTGTAGTCCACCCGGTAGATCGCAACGGACGCCAACGGCTGACCGTGCGCCGTCGGTGGTGTCTCCGTGTACCCGAGGAACCGTGTCACCTTCGCCGCCTGCCCCGAGGGTCCCTCGCGGTAGAACGCATGGGACTCGGACGACATAATCGGCACGCCGCTGCGGCCGCTCGCGTCGAGGATCTCGCGGATCGTGTCGCCCCTCGCCCGGTCGCCGTGCGGGAACATCAGGTGCCAGCCGGACGAAGGGTTGTTCCAGGTGTCGTCGTCGGCGAAGTGAACCGACCACACGTCGAAGTCGGCGTCTGTCGCGCACACCTGGCGGGCGTACTCGGTCGCGCTCGACGCGGCGTCGCGCCCCTTGAAGTGGCCCGGCAGCGAGATCAGACAGTCCGGGTCGGCCTGCCTCAGCTCGTCGCACCACCGCTTCGCCACGGGCGCGTACGCTGCGGCCGACCAGCCGTTCAGATCGGGCTCGTTCATGATCTCGTACCAGCGGAGCGGCAGCTTGTCCCGCCAGTAGGCGGCCGTGGCGGCGGCGTTGTCGCGGAGGATCAGCAGCACGTGCTGGCCGTTCCGGTGGACGCGGTTCACCCTGGCGATCCCGGTCTGGTCGTGGCTGTAGTCGAACCGGACGTACTCGGCGCCGATCTCCTTGCAATGGTCGAGGACAGCGTTCGTCGGGCTCGCACCGGTCGAGATCCCGTACTTCGGGATCGCCGCGACCGGCGGCGAAGGCGGCGGGTACACACCAGACGCTGTGCCGCCGAGCGCCTGAACGCTGTACCACGCCGAGTCCCTTGAGAACCGGGCGGTCGAACGGGAGGCGTCCCACGTGTGGCTGTACTTGCCGCCCGCCTTCTCGCGGGTGAACCGGTAGCCGACCCCGGCGACGGGGTTCCACCGCAGCGTGATAGTGGCCGCGTCCTCCGCGACCTTGGTCAGTGGCAGATCGGTCATCGCAGGTTCCTCGTGGCCCAGCGGTAGTAGTCGGCCATGAGGTTCTTGTTGCCGGACACGTCGATTGCTTCGCCGAGCCGACGGCCGTTGTACCTACCAGGGAAGTCCCGGAAGTGGAAAGAGTCCTTAACGTGGACCGGATCGACCGGGTCCACATACGGGTTCTCCCCGACGTGGAGCCCCATGCGTTTCGCCTGGCCAATCGCCGCCAGCATCGCCTTCGCATCCGTGACCGACAAATGCACATGGTCGGAGTGGTGGCCGATCGGCCCGCCGAACCGCCCGTTGTCGTAGGAGCCAAGCGGGTCGTAGAACGCCTCCGCCAACGCACCCCTCGGAGTCCTCGTCGTCGGCGACGGCGGGGGCACCGCCCGTCGTTTGCTCGGCGGTATAGCGCTCGCCTCCGGAGTCGCCGTCTCAGCGTTCCGTTTCGCCAACGCCAACGCCAACCAGTCAGGCCGCTCCTTCGACATCAACGCTCGAGCCAACTGGCTTCTGACCGCCGACATCTCCGGCTGCGACGTCGGCTGCCCCTCAGGGGCGGGGGCTGGACTCACCGTGGGGGTAGGAGGCTCCACCGTTCCGCCGCCGAAGCTCCCATACGCCCCCAGCGCCCTCGACACTTCGCTATCGGGGTCGGCGGGACGCTCGAACCGGCGGACGATCGAGTTCACCGCCTGCTTACCAACCTCCCCACCCGCGACAGAGGCGATCTGCTGTAGCGCCCACTCGATCCCGGCGGGGGACTCGGCAAAGGCGCGATGGTCCCCGGGGCGGCCCGTGATCACCCCGCCCGCGTCGTTGAGCTGGAACGGACCGAAAGCATGGCCGCTATCGCCGACCCCGCCGGACAATCCTTCGGCGGAAGCAACCGCGAGCAGGGCGCGCGGGTCGAGCTTGTACTTCGGCGCCAGCTGGCGGATCAGGCTAATCCAGTCCTTGCGGTAGGCCACTGTTCTCCCTTGACGTAGCGGACGGGTGGACGCACACTGCGGGCGTGAAATGGATGCTCTGGGCGGCGATCGGCGGACTGGTCGGAGCCTCAGTCCTCACCGGGTCCGCCCTCTACTCGCTGATCGCGATCGGCGTTGGGTTTGCCGGCGCGCTCGGCTACGTGTTCGACTAGGCCGCGGACATCATCCGCCGCTCCAGCGCGACACGAGCCTTGTCGATGTCGCCGTGCGACGCTTTCCGCGCCCATGTCTTCGCCCGGTTCGCCTGCGCCTGCGTGAGTTCTCCGTGCTTCACTGCGTGGGCGAGATCAGACAGGTATTTGTCCTGCGCCTCAAGCCACCGCTGAGTCTCACGCGCAGGGGTGAACTCCTTGTCGTAGATCCCACCCTCGTCCGAGAGGGCCGAGTGGGCTTTGCGAATGTCGTCGACAGGAGCGTGCTTGATCCACTCGTGCGCTTTCGCGACCTGTGACGAGTTCAGGTACCCCCACTTTTGCGCCAGCTCGAGGTCGGCCTTGTACTTCGCGACGTAGTAGTCTCGCGTCCCCGCCTTTTTGCCGTGCGTGGCGTCCTTCCACGCCTCGTCGCGCTCCGACAGTCTGGCGTACGCCTTCTTCACCGCGAGCGGCAACGTCTTCCCGATGCCGAGCTTCTTGATCAGCGTCTCCGCTTCCGACTGGTTCTTCTTCGCCCCGGTCAGACTTCCCTGGACGCGGATCGGGAGGATGCCGACTTCGCGCTTCAACCTGCCTAGCCGTGAGGTGTCCTCGGGGTAGGTGCGCGGGTTCTTCGGCGGGCTGATCATGTCGCGCACAAACGTCTCAGTCGGAACAAGCCGCCCAAGGTTCTTGGTCACCGACTGCTCAAGCGACGTGCGGTACGGCCCGTACGGCCCCTCGACTTCCCTGCCTGCGATGTTCAGCGCGGTGTTGAGGAGCGGGTTCGCGTAGCCACGAGCCGTTTCGTAACTGTGCCCGGACAAGGCTGATGCGATGTCGATCGGCGTGTTCACTGGCGACAACGACAGTGTCCGCTCGACCTTGCCCGGTCCGCCGACAACCGGCCAGTGCTCGGCGCTCAACCCCTGCGCCCACGGCGGCACGTTCTCGGCGAAATAGTCCGTGATCGGCTTGTTCACCTGGAGTTGTTCCGGGGCGCCAGGCTCTCCGGCGGCGACGTAGCCGAGCGCAGCAGAACGGACGGGGTGGGTCGCGGCGAAATGGACGGGATACCTGGATCCCGCCATGAGCCAGCCGGGGATGATCAGAAACCGGCGGGCAATCTTCCGCTGCGTCGGGGTCATCCGGGAGAAGTCGGCCATCGCCTCAACCGACCGAGCGCGAATGTCGTTCAGCTTCGCTCGCTGTGCCGGATCGGTGAAAAGCCGGACGAGCGACTCGCGATCCTTCTGTGTCAGGACAGGGTTAACCTTGGAGATCACACCCTCAGCGGCTGCTTCATGAAGGAACGCGCTGATACGAAACGGAGTGTCGGCAACACCAGAAACGGCGTTAGCAACCTTCCCCGGGACACGACCCAGCTTGCTCGAGAGCCGTGAGTCTTGCGCCAACGCCCCAGTCGCGCCAGTACCGACTTCGGCACCGACCAGGTGGCGCAGCTGCTCATCCCGGAGCACCTGGACAGCCCTTGGGGCGTTCGCGGCAAACAACGCCCCCTGATGGGGGACCGCCATAATCATGTTCTGCGCGACGTTCTTCGGGACGTAGCCGACCCGGCCGAAGATCAAAGACGCCATCGTCGCGTCCACGACCTTGTCGTACATCCGCCCGGCCTTCCCTGACACCGCAGGGGTGAACTGGCGGTAGTAGCGCTGAACCGTCTTCGTCGGGACAAGGCGGAGCTCATCCCAGTGGACGCCCTGCTCCGCGGCGTTGTTGAGAAACTCGTCGAGCTTCTCCGGGTCGGCAAGCCACTTCGACTGCAACTCGTCGACCGCCTGCCGGATTTGCTTCTCATCCGCCCCAGCGGCTTCGAGTTTCGCGAGCGGGTCGGTCTTCCACTCCGGGGGGATCGCCCTCCCCTTCGGGTTGACGAGCTGGTATTCGCCCTTGCGGACAAGCCCGCGCCAGTCGACTCCCTTGTTGGTCAGCTTCGACGGGGAGACGCCCATCTTGCCGAGATCCTCGCGCGCCGCCAACGCATGACGGTACTGGTGGGATGCGCGCCAATCCTGCACCGCCACATGGGTTGACTGGCGAAGACGCCCCTGCGTCGCGAGGACGAGCTTGTTCTCCTTCGACACGCCCTGCGGGACACGAGGTCTTCCAACACCGGGGCTTGCGGGCAGCGGTGGTTCTTTCGCGCCACGCACCCGGTCGAGGCGATGGCCGATAAACGCCTCCTCGCCAGTTGGCTCCACGCCGACGAACCGCGAGACAAGCCCTTGTCGCTCCTGGGCCCGCTCAGGTTCCAGCACTCCCGCGTGCTCGAGCACCTTACGCCTATCCCCCGACACGGCCCGGACCGCCCCGATCACCTTCTCGTCCAGCGCCGGTGCCTTCTTGATCGTGTGGTCGAGCTGCGAGATGCTCACCCGCAGGTCGTTCCGCAGATGGGGCAGGTCGGAGATTCGAAGCTTCGTCGCTTCCAGCTGGTCCATCAGCTCGAACCGGCGGCGACCCTTCGCGGAGGCAAGCGCGTCCTCGATCTTCGCTTTTCGCTCCGTCAGTCCCTGTAGTGCCGCGCCGCTCTCCACCCGATCGAGCTCGGCCGCCTGCTTCGCTCTGACCGCGTGCAGCCCCTCGATGTTGCGGTGCGACTTCGGAAGCTGCGCCCACCAGAAGTGCGCCACATCCTCGGGCGTTCCTTCCTTCGGCAGCGCCTTCACGTGCGACGCCATCATTCCCTCGGCGCGATGCGCTTCGAAGAGACGCTCGCGGCCAGCGTGCTTCGCCACCCTCGCTTCGGCTCCCGCAAGGGGGACGCTCGGGTACTTCTCGCTGAGCTTGTCGGCGGGGTTCTCGATCAGATGCTGAGTAATCCGCGATCGCGCCCGTGGCAGCTGCTGCACCTTCTCGCCGACGCGAAGCGAACGACGCCCGGCGAGCGCCGAGTCAACAGCCTTCGCTCCCCTCGCAGCGTCCCCGGCGTCCACCGCCAGTTTCGCGCCCCGACCTAGCCTTCCGACCGGCAGCACCGAAGCGGCAGCCAACCCGCCCATCGCGAGGTTCGCGACACTCGGATCCTTGACCGCCTTCCTAACCGGAGCGACCACCCACTCGTCTGCCAGTTTCCCGGTGGCGGACTTGCCGATGTTCTTGACGCTCCGAGAGCGCGTCGGATGCCGAACGACGCTGCCGATGTCATGTCCCAACGCGCGGACAACATCCGAGCCGCCAAGGGTCGCGAGCGAAAGGGCTGCATCCCCCTGCCTCTGCAGCTTCTCCTGCTCGGACTTCGCGTACGCGCCGAGCTTCTTCCCGGCAGCGACACGCTGTGTGCGAGTCGGGGCGGTCCGCGCGGTTGAGAGCGCCCTTCCGAGTTCTCGGTTTACGTGGCCTTTGCCGTCGGCGGCGCCAGCCTGGTAGTGCATCTCCCAGTAGCGCTGACCCGCAGGAGTGAGCTTGCGACCAGAGCGCGTGTACCAGACACCGGCAATCCGACGAGGAGCGGTTCCGAAGTCGGCCATCTACCCGTACTGACCCGTGGAAGGATCGAATGCCCCACTTGCCGCACCAGCCTTCTTCTTCTTGGGCGGGTAGACCTTGCCGCGGCCGTCAGTCTCTCCGTTTCGCCACTTCCGCTCCCAGATCGCTGACGCGGCCGGACTCAACGGCTTCCCCGAGCGCGTGACCCATTTGCCAGGGGCGGTCCGGCGAGGGGCCGTCCCTGTCGGCTGCTGGGTCTTTGCCGTCCCTGTCTTCTTCGGCCCGGGCTGGCCGGGGATCGGCGCCGCCTTATTCGTCTTCGGATCCCACGTCCAAGTCCGCCCATCCGTACCCTTGAACGTCACCGGCTTCGACGGCTTCGGCGCACCAGGCTTCACCGGCGGAGTGATCAACACCCGCTGGCCGGTCAGCTTGTCCACCAAGTAGCGGCCCGTCTTGTCAGAGCCAACCGTGATCGTGCTCGAAAGCTTCGTTTTCACCGCAGCGTCCTGCTGCTTGATCAGCCCCGCCTGCTGCGCCGCAGCGAACGCCGGATCCACGATCGGCCTACCAGTTTTCGGGTCCCTCACCGGTCTGATCCCGGTCGTTGTCCCCTCCCACACGTAGCCGTGCGGGTCGTACTTCGTCCGCTCCGCCGCCTTCGCCTCCCAATACTGCTGCCTCCCCGCGAGAGTCGGAGCGCCCGCACCGACGATCTTCGCCTTGTTCGCGTTGATCGCGTCCTGCCGCTCCTGGTTGTACTCGCGCACCTTCTCCTGAAAATCACGATCATCCTTGTAGTCGGCGACAAGCTCCCGGTAGATGTCATGCACCATCCCCGGCGCCTGAGCGGTCACATCCGCCATCTGTCTCGCCATCTCCGACGCCAACTGCATCAACACACCCTTGGTCGTCTGCTGACCCTCGAGCTGGGCGAACCCGGGAAGCTGCGACCCGTACTTCTCCGCCGCGGCCTGCTCAGCCCTGAGCGAATCCAGCATCGCCTTCCCGATCGCCCCCGCCGCCCCACCAGCCCCCTTACCCTCCTTCGCAAGATTGATGTCCGACCCCTGCGACGTCGAAGTCTGACCGGCCTGCGCCTGCGACTGAGCCAACCCCTTCGCCTGCGCCTTCCCGGTCTGGGTCAGCATCGTGTTCAACCCCTCACCAGTGCTCTTCACGATCTGCTGGCCGGGCCCAAAAATGTCCGACTGGTCAGCCCACCGGCCGAGCTCCGAGGCGTACTGGTTCGTCACGCTCCCGATCGCCGACGACTGAGCCTGCGCCAAAGCATTCGACTGCGCCGCGATCTGACGCAAAATCGGGTCCAACTGCTCGCCAACCATCCTCTGAGCCTGAGCCGTGATGTCCAACGTCGAAGGCTGCAACGGAGGCTGAGCCGCCCCCGCAGGCATCCTCGCAGGGACAAGACTCCTCGGGACGGTCGCCTGGGTTGGCCCCGCAGGGACCGTCGACCGGTTTCTCCGGTAGAGCGACGAAACATCTCTGATGTCCGGTGGGCGGGGAGGGCCGAGCATCCTAGAACCCCGCCGTCCACGGGATCGACGTCCCATAGCCGAGCGCCGCCTTCGCCGCCTGAACCCCACCAGCAGCAGCAGGCGCCGCCGCGGCACCAGTCGGAACATCCCCACCACCACCGCCGTAGCCTCCGCCTCCGTACATGCTCGCGTAGGCGGCCATCTGCGCCTGCGCCATAGCAGCGCTCAAAGCCCGGCTGTAGGCGGCCTCCTCGGCCTGCATGATCATCATCGCCGCCTGCTGCTTCGCCTGCGTCAACTGGTTCGCGATCCCGGTCAACACGTCCTGCAGCTGGGCGGCCGTGTTCGTCTTCTGCCTGACCAAATCCTCCTGCTGCAACGCTCGGTCCCGCTGCCTTGTCGTCGAGTAAAAGAGGTTCTGCTGGTTGCGGGTCTCGTCGATGTTCGTCAACTGGCGGGCGTTCCAACGGTTCAGCTCCGGGACGGTGCCGAAACTGTTGTTGCGGGCGGCGTCGACCGTGTCGCCGGCGTCTTTCCCGAGCACCTTCGCGGCCAGGTCGGGGTCGCCGTAGCGGATCAGGTTCGTCTTCTCCGCCGCCAACGCCTGCGCCTGCGCCTGCTGCATCTGCGAATCCGCGAGCGCCCTCACTCGTTGCAGGATCGGATCCGACGAGTAGTCGACGTCGCTGCTGAAGCTGAACGACGGCATCCCGCCACCACCGCTAGGGGCCGGCGCCGCCCCAGCCTGGAGCCCCTGGAAACCTCCAGCCCTTTGAACGAACGAGTTGACCCCTTCCGGGGTGAACGTCGGCGCCGGCGGAGCAACCGGCGCGACCACCTGCGGCGGCTTGGCCAACCCCGTGTACCCGGGGTCGAGCCCCGTCGGGCGGTTCGGCCGGTACAAGCTCGCCAACGACGCCGGTCTCGTCGTCGCCCCGGCAGGCTGAAAGTAGGAAGCCATAGTCCTCCTAGCTGACGAAGACAGGGTCGACGGTCAACGTCCGAAGCCGGAAGTACCCGGTTCCGGCGCCCACGTTGAACTGGAGCTTCAAAGCGTCCGACGCCGCAACTGATGCGCGAATGATCCCCCCGAGGAACACCTCGTCCGCTCCGGTGCCACCCGACGCACGACTCGTCGCCGTAGTAGTCGCCGCCGCCGCGCCGACCTTCACACCCGTCCGCAACTGGGTTCCCGACGTGCTCCCTGAAGCGGTAGCGGCAACCGTGAAAAGGTAGTCGCCTGCGAGCGGCGCGGTGATCGACTGCGCGGTCGCCAAGTCCACGAACGACGTGCTCGTCGTGTTCTCCGTCGTCGCGACATAGTTGAGTAGCGGCGGACCGCCGATCTTCACCCACTTCGCGATCGACTGCTTGTACATCAGATGCCAGTAGATCCGGTTGGTCGCGTCCGCCTCGAACACGCACACCGCCCCGTTCGACGGCGACCCCGGGAGCGCCGTCACGAACCCGCCGATCGACGGTGTAGACCAGTTCCCCGACCCGTCCAAATACTGCGACGAGCTCGCCGGGTAGTTCGCGAGATCCGCGATCGGGATCCCGTCGGTGTACGCCTCGAGCGCCGCCATCATGTTGTTCTGCTTGTTTGACGACGCGGGCTTTTCCCCAGCGGCCACCCGGTAGCTGGAAAGATCAACAGGCATACAGCCCCCCTTTTTTGTTACACCGGTGTCAGCTGGGTGAGGTCAAGCTCGAGGCCGAGCAATGCCCACGCCCCGACGGTCTGCGCGACACCCTCTCCTGGAAGCGGAGGGGCGATCCCGGTCAGTGACGACTTCTCGTCCACTCGGATCTGGAAGGAGCGGCCGACCTTTCTCGGCCACAGGTCGTCATACCCCTCAACGATGTCTTCGCCCCAGCCAACGTCCGGGTCGTCCCACCCGTCCGAGTCCCACTCGAACCCCTCGCCGACGATCGTCACTGTGTACTCGAATCCGCTCGTCTGGAAATCAGGGAGAATCGAGACGGTCAGGTTGGTGCCGCGGCCGAGCACGCGAAGATGCTGCAACCTCGACATCCGCCCCGACACCGGCTCGAGCACCTTTGTCGAGAACCACGACTCGATGTCGGCCGAGTCGTCGGAGCCTCCGCTGTTCATCCGGTACAGCTGGCCGGTTGACGGTGACGCGCCGAGCAGCGTGTCCGCGTTTTTCGTGTAGGAGACGTAGACGCCGGCGGCGTCCGACCGGAGCGTTGTCGCCTTGAACAACGGGTTGTACTCCAAACAAAGGTCGTTCGCTGTCGCCCCTTGCCGACAGACGGAGAAGTACAACCGTCCCGTCTGGGAGCCGACGCAGAACCCCGACTCGCGCGTGTAGTCCATCGCCGCCGGGGTGAACTGCTTTTGCAGCTTGTCCCCGACAGGGATTAGCGGGGAGAGGCCGTCCGTCTCGAAGATCCCCTGGGCGGTGACGGTGTAGATGCGCCCGTAGGCTGCGGCAGCGGCGTTCTGCCCGGCGGCGCCGGTCGCGCCGTCGATCGTCACATACGCCCCGGTAGACGAATCTGTCACCCGGTGGCAGGACCGCTGCTTGAACACGAGCAGCGAAGGGTTCGTCTGGTAGTCGACGCCGGTCGCGCCGAACAGCGCGACGAGCGGCGCCTCACCGTCGCGGCCTTCGCGAATGTCGTTCGACCCCGCCCCGTCCGCGGGATCCCACTTGGTCGCATCACCCGCAGCCGAGAAGTTCAGCCTCGTCGCCACCGCCGAATCGTTCGTCCACAACTTGTTCTGCCACACCGCGATCAGACTCCCGTGCGGGGTAGTACCTGAGGTGGCTGTGACCGCAGTCCACGTGACACCGTTTGTCGAGGTGTACAGCCCGTCGGTCGGGTGGATCGCGTACACCTTCCCGGCGAAATCCACCACGTCAGCCTGGAACCCGGCAGTCCAAGTCCTCCTGAGCGTCAACACTCCGGTCCCCGGATCCGAATACAGCTTCCCGTCCGCTTGCGAGTAGTGCAAAAGAAGATCGGCTACACGCGAGTAGTAGGAGCGGGTCACCGGGTTCGGGATCGTGGAGGCGTTCCACTTCACATAGCCGAGTCGTTTCTCGATCCCGCCACGCTCGTTCACGGTCACGTTCCACAGCGAAGGCGACTCGTTGAGGCCGAGCTCGGTGAGCGCGTCCCGCAGATTCACCCCGCCGCTGAAATCAACGAGGTTGAGGCTGAGGAACCCACGGTCCCTGACAACCCGGGTGCGCTGCGGACTAGTCGGCATCAACTACCCCCAAGTTGGGTCCGCCGGCCACATCGCGAACTCACCAACCGCGTCCGACAAGTAGTCGCGGCGCATCGCCTCAACCCCCGCCTGCCACGCCTGCTCCTCGTCAAGCCACGACGCATCCTGGTTCAGAAGGAGCAGATCCGCCCTCCCCCCGTGGACGAGGATGTAGCGGTGCTCAAGCGGAACGATCGGAGTGTCGCCGTCGCTGGAGAGCGGAAGAGCTTTCCGCCGGTAGAGAAGAAGCCACGTCGACGCAGACGTTGAGGGTGTCGGCCCGACGAACACCGCCCCGTTGTCAACCGTGTAATAGGAGGCGGCCCCTGTTCCGGTGTCCCCCTGGAAGTTGTCGTAGAACGCCTGCGGGGCCAGATAGTTCATCGGGATCCCGGTGTCGTCGTACAACCCATGAACCGCCTGCAGATCGTCGGGGAGGTTCGTGACGGCACGAGAGTTCGCGGTCACGGTGACCGCGGCGGTCGTGTAGCGGAACGTCCAGTCCTCCAACGCGACAAGCTGGGCGTACCGTTTGTTCACCAGCCGGCCCGCCTGGTTTCTGATCGTGGAGTCCGACTCGAACCGGCCGTCTAGTACCGCGTCGAGAATGTCGCCGTAGGTGAGCCCCGAGTCGGTTGTTGGGATGGTGACAACAACCGCGGGGGTGGTCGTCGCGGTGGTGACCGTCAGGTCGTCGGGGACGTACGACGACGTGTCATCCCAAAGGATCGTGTACTGGCCGACGGTTGAGGGAGCGGTGATCGTGGCGGCGTACACGCCCGTCGCGATCTCGACGATTCCCGCTGTGGACCGGCCGGTGGTGGTGCCGCCGATGTTGTCGAGGATCGTCACGCCGAGCGTCCCGGTGAGCCCGGTGGTGCCCCAGTTGACGACAGCTTCGACGGAAGCCGATGGTTCCGCGTAGATCACTGAGGCCTCCTCAGAGGTAGGCGGCGCCAGCGTGTTCGCCGACGGTGAGGCTTCGCATTCCCCTCGAGAACGTCCCGGCGGCTGTGCGAGCGGTCGGGTCTGCGCCTGTGTTCGGCATCGTCGTATACAGCCCGTCCGAGCCAGCAGACCAGTCGGGCCAGTAGATGAACGTCGGCCCGTACGAGCGCCACCTGTCCCGCCACCGCAAGAACGCCACCCGGGTCTTCGTGTCCTGGTCGGCTTGGGAGACCGATGCGTTCCAGCCGATCTCAGTGATCCACCCTTGGGCTGTTGAGCCAACGAGCTCGTTCAGGACGTCAACGAAAACGAGGTAGTCGTTGTAGCTGTTGTCGTAGTTCGCGTTCGTATCCGGGCTGGCACCGGACCCCGGGTAGGGGTGGATGCCGAAGTTCGTGAACCCGGAAAGGTCGCCGGTGCCGATCGCGGTGCGGAGGAACGACTCGCCCTGGAGGTCGTTCCCGCCGGGGGCATACCATGAGTTGATGCCGCCGGTGACGTGGAGCGCCTGGTTGTCGATCGCGGCTACCGCGTTCCGCATCGTTTTGCAATATCTCGCCCATTGGGTTGCGTCTGCGAACGCGACGCCGTTCTGGGTTTTCCACTCGGACGCGCTGTTCGGCTCGTTCCACCACTCGTAGATCGGAGCGAACCCCGTCGGGTTTCCCGCCCCGCCAGGTTTGTACCGAGTGGCGAACGCTTCCCACGCGGTCTGCTGCAACCCAAGCCAGGTGGTGAAACTGGCGTCGAGTCCTGTCCCGGGGACGGCGAACCGGCCTGCGTTCGAGTTCATGTAGCCGGCCGACCCGTGGGCGAGCACCCAAACTCGTAGTCCTTTCGTGGCGCAGTCGGCGAACACGTCGTCTGCGCGGGAGAAGTCGTAGGTGCCGCTGCCGGTGTTCCACTGGTCGACGAGGAAGTCGCCGCGGGTGACGTTCCCGCCGTCGCGGACAAGCACTCTCGTCTGGTTGTGACGGACGCCGGAATCAGCCTGGTCGTCTAGGTTCGTGTGCGTCCCGATGTACACCGTCGAAGTTGACGGGGCGCGGACCGTGTTCTCCGCGTTGAACGCCGCCTCTAACGTCTGACAGTTTGCGTTCGAGAGATACGACGGCCAGAACGCCGAGTACTGCATCACCACCCGCGTTGATGCGTCCCCGATCCTCGGCGTAGGCGACCCCGAAAACGTGTACGCCTGGTTCGTCCACGACCCCGGAGTCACATCGGCCCCGTCGATACGGATCGAACCCGACGTCAGGATGTTAACCCGGCAAACGACGAAATGCCACAGATGGGTATCGCTGATATCCAAAGTGGCAGCGTTTGGGAGACCGCCCCAGCGGAGCGCGATCGTCACTCGATACGAGTTGCCGGAGCCCGACTCGAACCTGATCGCCGGCGTGTCGAAGACCCCGTTCGTGTCCGCGCACCAAATCGCTCCGCCGCCATCCTCAAAACCCCAGCAGCGAACAGCAGCGCAGAATGTCCACGTGTTCGAGTTCCACACCGCCCCCGCAGGCGGCAGACCAACCTTGCCGTTGCCGTCACCAGCAAACCTGACCGCGGTGTTTGTCGCCCGATCGTCTGTCAGCCCGACTGCTTTCAGCTTCGCCCCGGCCTGGTAGCTGCCCGTTCGGCTGTTCCCGGACGAATCGGCCATCGTCGCCGCCGACGTGTCCGCGTGCTTGTACAGCGCCGCCGGTGACAGCGCCTGCAGCGCAGAAAGAAGAGACACGCTAGGTCGCCCGGTACGACACGACCACAACCAAGTCAGCCCCGGGGATCGTTGAGCCGACCTGATCGACGTCAACGGTCAGATAATCGCCGGCGGCAAACGACTTCGTGTTAGGTGTCGCTGACGAAGACGTCTTGAACGCGGCCGCGGAGATCGTCGGACGGTTCGCCTGCGTCGAGAACATCGTCGACCCGTTCTTGTTCAGGTCGCAAATCACTGACGCCCCCGTCGGCGCCGTGTTCACCGACATCACCACCCCAGTGACGCTGCCCGCTCTGGGCATCAGATACCGCGCCTGCCCTGACGACACGGCCAGCGTTCCCGCCCTCGAGAACACCGCCACGAAGTCGGGGATCCGGGTCGCAGCCACTACACGTTCCAGCCGCGCGCCCGCTGCTTGTCCCGGCTCATCCTCAACGCCACCGACGGCTTGAAACACGGCGCCGTCTTCATCCTCCGCTCCCCATCCCTCGCCAGCTCGTCCAGCCGCTCCCGCCGCTCCACCGCAGCCTCTTCTTCCAACCGGCGGTTGTTCTCCACCGGGTCGGATTCGGGCATGCGGCTGCCGACCCGCAGACCGGCAACCCGGTCCACGAGCCTATGAGTCAACGGAAGCGGCTCACCGTCATCGGAGCGCCAATCGCAGATCCAAACCGCCGGGGTCGAGGGACCCAGGAACTTGAACACGCGGTAGACACGCCCCTCGGTGTCGTCGCGGACGAGACGAAGATCAGGGTCGAGCTTCTTCAAAGCTGCCCTGACCGACGCCTCGTCCGCGCCGTGTTCGGCAACCGTCAGGCCGCCGTATGAGCTGTACACAAGCCCCACGTCACACCTCCTGGTGCGACGGCTTAGCTCGTGGACAGGTTGGTGAAGAAGACGATCGAAGCCGGGTTCTTCCAGCCCCACTCGAGCCTGTCGATCATCCAGAACTCGAACGGCAGTGACCGGGAGAACCGCATGAACATCGACCCCGTGTGGTCGTCGAAGTCCGGACCCTTCCTGCGCCCGTACAGATCGGCGGCGTCCTTGCGAAGCCAGTAGATCGTCCCCACGGGTGCTTTCCGTCCGGGGACGATCGGGAGCGGGAACCCGGCGGCGTCGTACTCGACACCCTGGAACCCGGACTTCAGGGTTCCCGTCGGCACGTTGTACCTGACCAGGGTCGCCTTCGAGTTCTTGTAGACGTTGATCGCGTTCGGGTCGCCGTAGCCGAAGTCCCACCGGAACGACCCGGCGCGATTCCCAGCCTGCACACCCGCGTCCATCATCGGGTCCGACAACGGAGTCGTGGTCGTCACACCCGCCCGGCCGTCCGTCCCCTTGTAGCCGGGGTAGGTGGACCGAGAGATCCCCTGGAAGGTTCCCGACGTCGCCGACGCCGCGACAAGCCCACCAGCGAGGTGGTTGCCGTACGAGCCGGGGACGTACAGCCCCTCGTTCGAAGAGTGGACGATGTTGCCCGAGCCTCCATCCGAGGCCTGCTGGGTGGCCGAGAACGTGACGACGCCCGTGGACTCGTTGATTGCTGTGATCTTCCGGCGAAGCCCCTGCCCCGGATCCGCGCCGTTCGACCGGGTCAGAACATCAACCACCGTCCCCGGGAGCAGCTTGTCGAAGTCCGTACCTGCAGCGCAGGTGATCGTAAGCGACGTGGCGGAGTCCGTCACAGTTGCGAGCAGCGCGTCGCCGCCCATGTTCATCCCCTCGTCCACCAGCTGGGCAAGAGCACCAGCCGTCTTCTCCATCTTCCGCGCCAGATACTGGACGGACGAGTTCGAGAGCGAGTCCTCCTCGAGGTCGAGGGTGATCGACGCCGGAACGTACACGCGCTTCAGCGTGACCGTGGCGGCGGTGATCGCGTCCGCGATCGGAACGTTCAGCGTCCCCGTCTCCGACACCCAGCCTCCACCCTGGGCGGGGGCGAAGTCAACCGGGATACGAACATTGGAACCGGAGAACACCTCGCGGTTGTTCAGCGGGGTGATCCGCTGCTTCTCGTCGTCGATCTCGCCGGTCGACCGGTTGTAGCCGGACCACTCGGCGAGGAGAACCTGGTCTCTCGGGTAAATCGCCTGCAGATCCTCCCGCATTTCATACAAAATGCTCGCTGCAGACGTCAGGGTGTCAGACGCCATTTTTGCCTCCAGTCGTTTGTTTGCCCCAAAGCCTCAAGTACTCAGCCAGGGCATCCGCCCGGCCGGGGCTTTCAAGAACTTGTAGATCACCGTTGCATTTGGCGCAGAGCAGGCCTCGTACTTGCCCAGTCTCGTGATTGTGGTCAACGTGCAGCCGCTTCTTTCCGGGCCGTTTTCCGCAGATCGCGCACCCGCCCTTTTGCCGTTTCAGCATTTCCTCGTACTGCTCGACCGTAATGCCGTAACCATTACGGAGCCGACATTCAAAAAGAAAGCGCCCGTATCCCTCGGGGTCTCTCTCCCTGAAGTCGTTGTTCCACTTCATCCCCACTACTGGGCGCCTCCCTTCTTCATTAGGTGAATGCGACACCCGTCCTGGGGTCGCCGTTCTTGCTGCTACCGGGAGAGAAAGCCTCGCTCGGCGGCAATCTGCAACGCCCGCTCCTCCAAACTCCGAACAGGCTTCCGCACCTGCTGAACCCCAGCCGCCCCGGCCGCGGGCGGCTGCTGGGTCGCCCCACGAAGCGTCTCCAACTCCTGCACCTGGCCCGAACGGCCAGCCTTCTTCATCGCCTCCCCGTACTGGCGGAGCATCTTGTGCGCCTCAGCCAACGCCTGCGCCGGCTCCAAACCCTGGTAGCGGAACCCAGCCGACAACATCAGCGTCGCGTCCCGCTCCGAGAACTCCAACCCCTCGATTGGGTCAGCCGGGACGTTCAGCTTGTCGAACGCCGAGTTGATGAACTGCTCCGCCTGCTGCGCCTCGTGCTGCTCAACAAGCGGGCCGAGCATCCCCTTCAACTCCTGGTCGCGCCGCTGGTCGCGAGCCTCGATGTAGCGGATCACCGACTCCGGGTCGTAAGGATCAAGATCCGGAAGATCCTCCTCGGGCTGCTGCTGGGACTGCTGGGCCAGGCTCATCAACGACTGCTGGACGATGTTCGGTAGGTCGTCGAACCGGGAGGCGAGCTCCTCGTATGCCTGGCGCGGGTCGAACTCCTGCTCCGGCTGCGCCTCCGGTGTTTCCTCCGCCGGCGCTTCGGCGGTCGGGGTTTCGACCTGCGGGTCCTGCGCTTCCTGTTCGAGCTCGCTCACTGGAGGAACCTCCCGACCGCGGCCACCCGTGCCGCTGTGATCGCCGAAGACAGATCCGTTGTGTTCGGAACCTCGGCGAGCGCGCCAGTCGCGGCGGTCTGCCTGTACGCCTTCAGCTTCGAGTTCGTGTGGTCGTACTCGAGCACGTAGCCGGCGGAGTTCTCCGCCTGCACGTTGAACTCGGGGTCGTTCGTCGCTGCATACCCGAGCGTCGACTTCGCCAACGCCCAGCCGCCGGTCGGGTACGAGTTGTCGGCGGCGACCGACCACACGTTCCGCCATCCGCCCGGGGCAGCAGTCGGACCGCTGACGCGAGTCACGGTAAGAGCCATCGCTTGTCCTTTCTCTAGGTGGTTAGCCGACGCCCAGCAGCAACAGGTTCTGGTTCGAACCCGCCGCCGCTACAAAAAGGTCTGCGCCAGAACCCAACTGGTCGGCTTGCGGCAGCACCGGCCACCCCACAGGTGGGCCGGACACAACCGCTGTCCCGGTGACGGTGCCGTTGTGCTGCGCCCCCGACAGGTCGGGCTCGGTTGAGTCGCCCCACAACGGCCAGAAGCCGATCAGACCTCTGGGGGTGAACCCGTACCGCATCGCCTCGACAACCTCGGACTGGGTGAGAACGACGTTGTGGAGGCAGACGTAGGAGATGTGGGTCGCGCCCGAGCTCTGAGTGCCGTCGGTCTTGTTGCCGATCCCGAACGTGCAGCTCGTCGTCGTCACCGCCCCCGACGGCGACCACGCCCCGCCGGTCACAGGCGTGCCGTTGCCGTAGAAGGTGGGGACGGCTGAGGTGCCGTCGTGCGTCCACGCCATGTGGTTCAGGTTCGCGATTGTCAGCCCGTGGGTTGCGGTCGAGCCGACGCTTCCCCCGGCGAAGTTCCGGTCGAAGATCATCTGCCCGGACCCGTTGTGGTAGGTGCGGAGGAAGTTGATCTGGAAGTCCCAGATGATCCCGAACGACCCCGGGTTCTTGCACCACCAGGTGATCGA
>Ga0070741_10009262_pt1 | contig 19226 bp, 17 predicted proteins | sample Coa_R1_4_FD_66440 | JGI IMG/M metagenome (GOLD analysis project Ga0070741, IMG submission 66440) | Surface soil microbial communities from Centralia Pennsylvania, which are recovering from an underground coalmine fire - Coalmine... | ecosystem: Environmental > Terrestrial > Soil > Unclassified ...
TTCGGCTCGATGCACTGTTGCGTCCCGGACTGCTCGCAGCCGACGATTCCCCCGACCTCGACGACGACCACGTCGACGAGCACCACGTCGACGACGAGCACGACGATCTGCGGCCCGCAGGGGAGCGTATGTGGCAACGGCGGGTTCTGCGCCGTGAACTGCTCGGGCAGCGGCCCCGCACGGATCTGCGTGACGACGTCCCAAGCCACAACGACCTGTTACAACGGTCAGAGCGACTGCGGTCCGGGCCAGGTGTGTGGCGACCTCATCGGCACGACGTGTGACATGAACGACGGGTTCGTCTTGTGCATGCCGCCAAATCCGTAGCGTGCGACGCACCGGGCGCGCCACATGCTCCGCCGCCGAGCCGCGCGGTCGCGTCGCGGTGACGATCGCGCCGTCGCATGGCATGCCGGTCGCGGCGACACGGCGCGGGGTGTGAGACAGGGCGCCGACCGCCAGCGGAGGTCGCCGCGACGGCGTCCGATCGGCCTGCCTTACGGTGCGGCGGTCCCGAGCTCACCGCGCAACCGCGCGATCGCCGCGTCGTAGCGTCCGATCACTGCGAGCACCGCATCGCGCTTGCCGGCATTGCGTCCGGCGGCAGCGAGGTCGCGCTCCAGCTTTGCGCGATAGGCGAGAAAGTACTCGAGCGCATCCCGACGCTCCTCGTCGCGCCGGAGCTCCGGCACACGAGCGGCGGCTTCGAAGTAGCGATCGGGATGGGCGAGATCGTCGGCCGTGAACTTTTCCGTGGTACGGAAGCGATCGCGGTCTGTGGTCGGCTGCGGCGCCGCGCGTTGCGCCAGCGTGGCAAGGTCGAAGACCGGCGGTCCCGTCGTCGCGGCGCCGGGGGACCGTTGCGCCGCGGGCGACGCAGGCGACGCGACCCGATGTTCCGTCACAGGCGCCGGCTCGGACGGGCGGGCGACGTTGTCGCCGGCGGCCACGGCCTCGACGCGCCGAATCGCCGAACCGGCGGATGGCGGGCCGCCCTTCCAGCGCGCCACGCCGAGCGCAGCGATCAGCAGCGCGGCGAGGACGCCGGCGATCTTCCGCGGCCGCGGCGAGCGCATGTCTCCCATCACCGAATCCCGAAGAACGGATTGAAGATGTAGTTCCGATCGACCGTCTCGGCGAACGTGAGCTGCCGCACGACCGTCCTCGCGGGGTCCATCGTCCAGTCACCCGGCGCCAGATTGCCGTGCGCCTGCGCCCACCAGGCCGTGCCCGCATCGGCCGAAAAGTCGTCGCCGTCCATCGCGCCGCCGATGAACGGGCTGCTGTTACCGGAGACGCCGGGATACGTGAACGGCTGATCGAACGTCTTGCCGTTGCCGAGGCACGAGCGCAGCACCCAGACGTCGTCCCAGATCGAGATCAGCTGATAGGGATACTTGAAGTTGAACCACTGTCCGCCGCTGGGATTGGCCGGCACCGTCGGAACGGCGGTAGCGTTCGGGTAGTACATCACGCCGTCGTTGCCGGACGACCCCACCATGTCGTCGGGGTGGGTACAGTACGGGCCGTTGTTGTCCCACCAGTCGCAGATGCCGTGCCCCTTCGACTCGATGTAGATGGCCGGGCGCGGATCGTTCACGCCGACCGACGTGTCGACGAAGAGCGAGAAGCCGCGCTCCGCATCGTCGTCGATGTCGTCGGCATCCGGACCGGTGCCGTTGCCCACGCCGTCGTTGGCCAGGGCGTACTGGTAGAAGCTCGTGTGGGCTTCGGTCTCCATCACGCGGAAGCGACCGTAGGTGGAGCCGTCCTTCTGGATCATCATGAACAGGTTTTCCGTGTCGTTCTCGTGACAATCCGAGGACGGCCCGCACGTGCCGAAGAAGACGTTGTCCCAGTCGCGCGGGTGGAACGTGTGATACCCGATGAACCAGTGCGTCGAGGTCTCGAGCACGTCGTAATAGATGTAGGGGGCGATCCCGGCGCTCGGGAGATCGTCCCAGTTGTTGTTGCCGCGCCAGTCGCCGTCGTAGTCGACGCGCCCGAGGAAATCGGCGTTCCACTTGGCCGCCGTGTCTTGCACGATGATCGGCGCCCAGCGGTAGGCGAGCGCGCGGTAGAAGGCCGGCTCGCTGTACGACTCGCTGTCCGGGTTGCACGGGTTGGTGGTGGTCGTCGTCGACGTGCTCGTGGTCGACGTCGTCGTGGTCGACGTGGACGTGCTGGTCGTCGACGTGGTCGTCGTCGACGTCGATGTGGTCGTGCTCGACGTCGACGTGGACGTGCTGGAGGTCGACGTGGTGCTGGACGTCGACGTGGACGTGCTGGTCGTCGACGAGGTCGTGCTGGACGTCGACGTGGACGTGCTGGTTGTCGATGTGGTCGTGCTGGACGTCGACGTGGACGTGCTGGTCGTCGAGGTGGTCGTGGTGGACGTCGACGTGGACGTGCTCGTCGTCGACGTCGTTGTGCTGGTCGTCGACGTGGTCGTGGCGGACGTCGACGTAGTGGTGGTGGACGTCGACGTCGTCGTGGCGGACGTTGAGGTGCTGCTCGTGCTGGACGTCAATGTCGTCGTGCTCGTCGTCGACGTCGTCGTGGTGCTGGTCGTCGTGCCGCTCGTCGACGTCGTCGTCGACGGCGGCGGGATGCACGTTCCCACGGTCGGCGGCGTCGCCACCTTGAACAGCTTGGGCCCCTTGTTCGTAATCGTTCCCGTCGGGAACGCGACGCTGTAGGAGTCGCCGTCGCCCAGCTCGAGAAGCATGCATCCGCCGGTCCCGAGGTCGGGCGGGACGATCGACAAGGGGGCGCGCCGGGCGCTGACCTTCAGCTTGATCAGGAAGAGGGCGCTCGTCTTCCTGATCTCCACGGAGCCGACCGGCCCCTGCGCGCCCTTCGGGTCCTTGTACTTGAAGCCGGTGGTCGAGCTACCGGCCCAGAACGGCCTCCCGCTCGGGTCCGTTCCCTGCGGGAGCGGGAAGGTCTGCTCCGTCGGGTGGTCGCCGTCCGCACGAACCGTAAGGGTCGCGCCCGCGATCGTGGGGTCGCCCACGACCATGCTCGCGCTCCCATACTGTCTGGCTTCGCCGGCGACGCGCCGGCTCTCCGGTCTGCCCGCGTCCTTGACGACGAGCTGCCTTCCGAGGATCCACTGATCGGCGCCGAAAGCCGCCGTCAGGTTCCATCCCAGCGCCAACGCAACGAGTATCGGGGGCGCGGAGCCCTTCCCGCACGCGGCTCGCCGGATCACTTCGGAGCCGCGCTATACGGCGCCGACGAAGACGCTGTCAAGAAAAATTCGCGGACGCGAACATGGCGGTGAAGGGACGGCTCCCCCACGGAGCGACGGGTACGGCGGCAAGTCCGCCGGCGTGTCTTCGACGTGGGAACGATGGACGGCGCCGACGAAGACGCTTCGGTCATCAGAGATCGCCTAAGGAGCCGTCGGCCGGCGCGGGGAGGCCCGGGAGGTCGCCGCGACAGGGCTCTTCTCGCCGGGTCGGACGGGACCTATTTACGCCCAAGGTCCTCTCGCCGAGCGGGGGGTAGGTGATCTAAAGATACCACTGCGGACGATGGGGTGAACGGCCGACCTGGTAGCCTTCGGCTTCTACGATGTCAGCAGGGGTCCTCGAGAGCTGGACGGAATCGCTGAGGCCAGGGGACCACCTCTGCATGCCGTTCGAGGATTCCGTGCGCTCGCCAGCGATCATCGCGGCGTTCTTGAAGGACGGCCTCGACCGCGGGGAGTGCTGCCTCTACATCCCGCACGACCCGGCGAGCGACCGCGTCTGCGCCGCGCTCGCGGCGGCCGGGGTCGACGTCGCCCGCGCGCGGGACGACGGACGGTTCGTGTTCGCGACCCACGCGGAGAGCTACCTGCAGACCGGCAGCTTCGACCCGGCTTTCATGATCGACTTCATGGACGAGACGATTCGTCGGGCGGTGGCGAGCGGCTTCACGGGGTGGCGCGTCGCGGGACATCCGACCTGGGCCCTCGGCCAGGCGCCGGGCGCCGAGCGCCTGATCGAGTACGAGGCCCGGTTGAACGAGTTCTTCTCCGCCCGTCGAGCGTGCGCCCTCTGTTGCTACGACCAGCGCCTCTTTCCGCCCGGCACGCTGATCGATGTGCTGCGTACGCACCACGGCGTCGTCCTCGACGAGCAGCTCTGCCGCGTCAACCCGTACTGCGAGCCGTCGGCGGTGTTTCGCGCGAACGCCGGCGAGGCCGCGCGCCTCGAATGGATGCTCGGCCGGCTGCGCGCCGAGACGACGCAGACCCGGCCGGCGCGGCGCGGACGCCGCGTCAGAGCGGACGCCCCGCATCCCGGCGAGCTCGAGTTTCAGCGCTTTGCGGAGACGCTTCCACAGATGGTCTGGATGAGCGACACCGACGGGCGCGCGTTGTGGGTGAACGGACGCTGGGGCGAGGATGCGCGCACGCCGCTGCCGGCGGGCTGGCGGTGGGAGGCGACGGTCCACGAAGACGACCGCCGCACGGTCGAGGCGCTCTGGGTACGTGCGCTGGAGACCGGCGAGCCATTCGAGGCGGAGTGCCGCCTGGAGCGACCGGGCGGTCGCCCCTGCTGGCATCTCGTCCGCATGCATCCGGTGCGTGATCGAGGAGGGGCCATCGTCCGCTGGGTCGGTACCTTCACGGACATCGATGCGGTCCGCGACACGTTGGCAGCCCGCGAGGATGCGGACCGCCGTCGCGATCTGTTCCTGGCGCTGCTCGCGCACGACATCCGCGAGTCGCTCGATCCGATCCGGATCGCGCTCCAGGTGATGCAGATGGCCGCCGGAGACCCGCGCGCGGTCGCGCGCGCGCATGGGATGATCGCGCGCCAGACGGACCGGTTGATCACCCTGCGCGCGCTGAGCGACGTGATCGAGAACGTGCTCGACGTCTCCCGGCTCCGAAGCGGGAACTTCCGGGTCCGGCGCGAGCCGGTCGAGATGGCGACGATCGTGGAGCAGGCGCTCGAGGTGGTGCAGCCGCTGATCGACGCCGAGGGCCTGCAGGTCGGGCTGCGTCTCGGCGCGAAACGGCTTCGCGTGGAGGGCGATCTCCGACGTCTCGTCCAGGTCGTCGTCCATCTCCTCGACAACGCGATCCAGTTCAGCTCGCCGGGTGGTTTCATCTGGCTCCGCCTCGCGCGGCGCGGCGATTCGGTCGTCCTTCGCGTGCGCGACAGCGGGATCGGCATTGCGCCGGCGCTCCTGCCGCGCGTCTTCGAGATGTTCGTGCAGGGAGACTGTCCGTTCGCGCGGAAGCGGCCGGGACTCGGCATCGGTCTCGCGCTCGTGCGGATGATCGTCGAGCTCCATGGCGGGCGGGTCGAGGCCCGGAGCGACGGCCCCGGTCGTGGGAGCGAGCTCATCGTCCGCCTGCCGGCGCTCACGCGGGACCGGACGCGCGTCGACGACGGCGAGACCATCCCGACCGCCCGCCGGTTGCGGATCGTCGTCGTCGAAGGCGACCCCGTCGCGGACGGATCGCTCACACGACTGGTGGCCCGGTCGGGATGCGACGTCCGAACCGCTGTCGACGGGCCCACGGCCGTGGCGATAATCGTGGAGGCGGGCGCGGACCTCGTCTTCGTCGACGCCGACCTGCCGAACCTCGACCTGGCAGCGATCGCGTCCAGGTTCCCCTGGCGGCCGGGTAGGGAGAAGACGGTCCTCGTTGCCGTCTCGGGCGGCAACGCGGAAGACGCCCGGAAGCGAGCGCTCGCGGCCGGGTTCGATCACTACCTCGAGAAGCCGGTGCCGGTCACCGCCCTCGAGGCCGTCCTCAGATTCGCCGGCGGCCGGACGGGCCGCGCTCGGAAACCGCGCACGCTTCACTGAGAGCGCGCGGCGCGAGCGGCCGTGCGCGCGAACGGCGGACGGCCAGGCGGCCAGGGGCCGTCACCTGGCTCGCGAGAATCTCGGCGATGATGGCGGCGACCGGCTTCAGCCGCTTCGCGACGGGGTCGGCGTCTACGCCGAAGTTCTCCAGCGCGGTCGCCCCGAGCAGATGGAGTGAGCCGGGGGGACCGAAGAGTACCGGGCACGTCACGGTCTCGCCCAGGTGCTCGACGGTGAGTCGAGCTTCACCGAATCGTAGCCGTTTGCGGCGCCCGTCCGCGAGAATGACCTCGCGGGTGAGGCTCGGGTCGATGCCGATGCCTTCGAGACGATCCGCGGGGATGATCGAGTACAGGGCACCGGTGTCGACCCAGAAGTCTTCTTCGAAAAATCGGTCGGCATCGTTCGGGTTTGCCGTCGCGGGCGCCGATTCGGCGTCCGACGTCCTGAGCGTCCACCACCGCGGCACTTTGAGCGTTACCCGCGGTACCGCTCGTACGTGTACGCTCGCTCCGCGAGGCGCTCGCCGAAGAGGATCTCTCCCGGCGCGTGCCCATCGACGTGCCCCATCGCGCCCTTGTAGAGCCGGTAGCCGCAGAGCTCGAGGAGCCGATCGTCGAACGTCGCGGCGATCTCGCGCGGGATCCCGACGTAGTGGTTCTGCTGCGTCCGGACCCAGCCGACGCAGTACTGGACGTTCACGCCGAGGCGCCAGACGTCCGCTGTCGTGTTCGGGCCGCCGGCGTGCCAGAGGCCGCCATCGAAGACCATCACGCTCCCCGCCCGCATCTCGAGGGCGGCGGCGTCGTCGTAGGTCATGTGGAAGTCCGGGAACTCGGCGCGGCGGTGGGAGCCGGGATAGTACCGCGTTCCGCCGTTCGCGGCCGTGAAGTCGGTGAGCGCCCACATGGCGACGATCATGAGCGGCGGATGGGGGCGCGGCACCGTCATGGCGAGGTCGTCGGCGTGCACGGGCTGCCCGCGCTCGCCGGGACCGATGTCGATCGCCGTCATGCCGGAAAGGAGCGCGCCGGGCATGAGCCGGTCGACGAACGGCAGCACGGCGGGATGCGTCGGCATCCGCTGGAAGACGGCGCTCTTGGCGAGCAGGTTGTAGAGCCGCAGCGTCGCGTTCCCTTCGGCGAGCGTGTTCAGAGGCTTGACGTCGAGGGCGCGCTCGAGGCGCCGGATCTCGTCGCGGAGCTCGATCAGGAGCGCGGGCTCGATGGCGTCCTCGAGGATCGTCCAGCCGTCGCGCTCGATGCGCTCGATGTGTCGATCGACGAGCGAGTCGTCCATGCTCCGGTCGTACTCCAGCGGCGCGCGGGTCGACAACCCGTGCTTCCCGCCAGGCCTGGCGCGTATCGGAAGCGAGTCGCACTGCGCGAGCGCCTGATGCACGGGGTCTCTCCGGCTGCTCGTGACACGGTTCGTGCGATGTTAGCCTGCGGACTGCAGGGGGGCAGGGAGGTGGAGATGCTACGCAGCGCCGTCATCGCGGTCCTCGTAGGTAGCCTCGTCGGTGTCGATGCCGACGCTACGATGGCGCCCTTCGACTTCACGGGACACTGGACGGGGACCTCGCAGCAGAAGGGGCAGCCTGCCAACGATCTGACGGCCGACTTCACGTCGAGCGGGCCGAAGACCTTCACGGGCACGGTGACCGCCGACAACGCGTGCACCGCGAAGGGCACGGCGAAGCGGCACACGAGGGTCGTTCTGCGGCTCGACTGCGGGAGCGGCAACACGGTCAAGATCCATGGCCGCATCGACCCGGCCACCGCGACGATACGGGGAACCTTCGCCGAGTTCCGGCGGCGACGACCGCGTCATCACGGCACGTTCGTCCTGGCGCGGCAGGTGACGAGCATGGGTGGCCCCGCGACGATCAGCTTCTTCAGCGGAGCGACGCCGGCGGGACATCCGGCGGCCCTCGACGCCGGCCGTCCCGCTGCATCGCCGGTGCCCAGAGACGGGCAGTGGTACCTCTCGCCCGACAAGATGATCCTGACCGTGACCTCCATCCAGCTGACGGGCCCGATGAGTCCCGTCGCCGTCGATTGCGCGCTCACCTACGATCGATCCCAACCCGGGCTCACGAAGCTGGCGGACTGCCCGTTCGCCGCGCCGGCGGGGACGTACTCGGGCCTCAACCTGGGGATCAGCCCCACCTATCAGGTGCTGATCGACGATCCGGTCGACGGGTTCTATTCGACCAGCGCGGGGATCGTGACCTCACCTCCGGCGGGAGGCGCTCAGTATCTCAGCGTGACGACCGGAAGCGCGGGAATCGGCGGAAACTTTCCCGCCCCGATCGATGTCGGCGCGAGCGCTCCTCCCACGTTGAGCGTCGTGGTCAACGGCCTTCAGTTCTTCAGGGTGCAGGTGAGTGGTGGGACGGTGAGTCTCGGCTGGCCGGGCGTCGGCGACACCGACCCGAGGCGCCCCGACATGACGGTTTCGGTGGATTCACTCGCGAGCATCGCCTTCTACAGCAACCAGGGAATCGATTCCGCGGGGGCCATCTGCACCGGCGGGGCCTGTAGTCCGCCTCCGCTTCAGGGCGTCATCGCGGCATACGTCTTCTACGCCTCGGCGAACGTGCCGACATGGATCCAGCTCGTCCTCAACGGCGCGCCGAGCGGCTGCCCCATCGTCACGTCGGGTGCCTTCAGGGGAAAGGGCTACCTCGGCCTGGATGCGACCAATACGTTGGGATGGGCGCTTCCCAGCGACGATTCGTTCTCGAGCTATTCGAGCGAGTTCAGGATGCCGCAGGTGACCACGCTCGGCGGCAGCACGACGCTCGAGTGCAAGAGGATATCCGCGGACCCCGCACCGCCGGGAGGCAATTTCTCCTCGGGGGCACCGATCATCTCGTCGCCGGACTACGCCGCGAATTTCGTCCTGGTTGCAAACTAGGTCTGGCTCGCGGGGGCGGTCACCCGTTACTGCCCGCTTTCGCGTCGATGCTTCGTACCAAATTCGGTACGAGCCGTTCGCTGACGCCGGCGATGAGACCCGCGAGAACGATCCCCATGAGTGGCGCGGGTCCGGCGGGACCCGCCATGAACCCGAGAATCAGCTTCAGCTTCACCGCAATGGCCGCGACGACGGCACCGGACGCCGCTCCGAGCGATCGGGCCACACCCATGAAGTAATATCCGGGTCTACCTGCAGACGGGTCGACCTCGACTTCCCGTGACCGGGAGGCAAAGGAGAGGAATCCCCCAACGACACCGGCCGAGCTCGCCAGAGCGAGATCGACCGCGCCCGGACCGAGAGATCGGCGTACCGCGGCGCGACACCACCAGATCGCGAGCCCTCCGAGCACGAACACGACGGTTGTGGCAATCGTCGATTGGAGGTGCCAGAGCCGCGCGATCGACTCCCTGAACGACTTTATGTACCGCTCGGCCTTGTCGAGGATTTCCGTCGCACGCACGTCGTCCTTGAACCCAATTACGCGGGCCACGGCTTCCCCGAGCATCCGCCGGAATGCGAGCTGCACCGGCGCGGGGATATAAGTCAGTGGGATGGCCTCGAGCTCGGATACGCGGTTGAGGATTGGCGCTGCCCCTTTCGGGAGCTCCGCATACGTACCGCGGAATGCCCATTCCACCGAGCCTTTGTCGTCGAGGTAGACGATGAAGTCGATGTCCTTCGCGATCAGCATGCATATCTTCTTCCGCTGGTACGGGTCCTCATCACCTTCCGTGAACGTGTCGTAACTCGACACGGTGCTGCCGGAACCAGTCGCCTCGGCGTTCAGGATGTGCATGTCGATTCGCTCCTGCAGCCGTATCGGATAGCCAGGTCTTCCGAGTCAAACTCAGGTTGAGTGGTGCGCATGTTGCCAGGTTTGCGTCCCGGAATTCATGTGGTAGCGCGGTGGCGACCTGATCCCACTCTGGAGGCGTCCCATGCCGGCCACCGCGCTCCCGACGACGCTCCCGCCCGGCCCACGCGGCCCCGGGTTCCTCTCCACGCTCTCGTACGCCCTTCGCCCCTACGCGACCGTCGAGTCCGCCCGCCGCTTCGGCGACCGCTACACCATCGCCACACCCAGCAAGCCCGGCGAGAAGATGGTCGTGTTCGCCGATCCGGAGGGCATCCGGCAGATCTTCGGCGGCGACGGCGACGTCTTCCGCTCGGGCGAAGTCACCGGGGAGATCGTCGGCCCGCTCGTCGGCTGGCACTCGCTCCTCGTCCTCGACGGCGAGCGCCACCTGCGCGAGCGGCGGCTCATGGCGCCGCCGTTCCACGGCGAGCGGATGCACGTCTACGGGCGGCTCATGCGCGAGATCGCCGAACGGGCGGTGGCGGCCTGGCCGATCGGGGAGCCGTTCTCGATCCATCGCGAGATGCAGGCGATCACCCTCGACGTGATCGTGCGCGCGGTCTTCGGGGTCGATCAGGAAGCGGTGTTCGTCCCGTTCCGCCGGGTCGTCGAGCGCTTCGTCGCGCAAGCGAGCAGCGGGTCGGCGCCGTTCATCGCGTTCCGCCCCTTCCAGATCGATCTCGGACGGTTCTCGCCGTGGGGACGGTTCGTCCGGAACCGCCAGGCAGTCCGCGCCGCACTCGTGACCGAGATCGCCCGCCGCCGGGCGGAGGGCAGCGCGGGCCGCTCGGACATCCTCTCGCTGCTCCTCGAGGCGCGCGACGACGAGGGCCAGCCGATGCGCGACGAGGAGCTGCTCGACGAGATGTTCACCCTCCTCATGGCGGGCCACGAGACGACCGCCACGACGCTCGCGTGGGTGTTCTGGCACCTCGTCCACCATCCGGACGTCGTGACGAAGCTCCGGAGCGAGGTCGCGCGCGTCACGGCCGACGGCCCGGTCGAGCCACAGCACTTCCCGCAGCTCGAGTACCTGGACGCCGTGATCAAGGAGACGATGCGCCTCACGCCGATCGCGACCCTGGTCGCGCGCCGGTTGCACGAGGCGGTCCGGATCGATGGGCTCGATCTGCCTGCCGGGACGAGTGTCGGCGCGAACATCTATCTCGCGCACCGGCGTCCCGAGGTGTGGGCGGATCCGGAGCGCTTCGACCCGGAGCGGTTCGTCGGGGTCCGCCCGACTCCCTACACCTTCTTCCCGTTCGGCGGCGGCGTCCGCCGCTGTCTGGGCGCCGCGATGGCGACGTACGAGATGAAGATCGTGCTGGCGACGGTGCTGCCGCGGGTCGACCTCCGGCTGGCGCCGGGGTATCGCATGCGGCCCGTGCTGCGTGCGGTCACGATCGCGCCGTCGCGGGGCATGCCGGTCGTGGCGACGCCGCGGGCGGCGTGAGATACGAGCGCTGCTCCGCCCGTCATTGCTCCGTGTTGGGGCACGCGGTCGCCGTCTAGCGCGCGCCGAAACCTCGCCCGGGCTCGTGCCATGGACGTCGTGAATCACCGACTAAAGCCAAACGTGCCACGATCGGCGGGCGTAGTTATGACGGGCGTTGGCGGTTGAGGAATGCCTGTTCTCGTTCAGTACGTGTGAATAGAAACGGCACAATTGTTCCGTTCGCGACGAGGCGAGCGCTCTGGTCGGGGATGACGGGGGAAGTTGCCCGTTCCTTCCAGACCCGGGCCCTCCTCAGTTGGTCGCCCACCTCCCTTGGTGCGCCGCGGCTTCGCTCGAGGTTCTTTTTCGTTGACTTCGCGATTTGGGGTCGCCACTATCTCCGACGCGTCGAGGGGGGACGCCACTACGGGGACCGGGTCGAGATTAGGAGGTCGGATGATAGCGATGATCAGACTGGCAGTTTTCGTTGCAGTGATTGGTTTCGTAGCGTCGCAGGAGGCAATCGCCAAGGACATCTGTGTCGTAGACGATGCGGGAGTGCATTGGCGTTTCTCGAACGTCAAGTCGCTCAAGGCGGGGGCGTCCGTTGCGCTCAACGGAGTCTACGCCATCGGAGTGGCAAACTGTCCCGCGGCCGGAACGGCGGTCGTGACTCAGGCGGGTGCGGTGATCGTCGGGGTCACCGTCCATTGCGCCGCGCCGATCGCGGCCAACAATTTCACTCGTCAGATGATCGGCACGCCGGATTTCACTGCCACTGGCCAGGACGATAACGACTGGGACGGCGTCGCGGATGCCGGCACAAAAACGTGGACGCCGGAAGACTGTAAGACCGCGGCGCGGCCGTAGACGACTTCGCGACCTTCTGGGGGGGGCGGTGTAGCCTTCGACGCGGACCGACCTCGTCGGTGCCCGCCCGACTCCATACGCCTTGTTCCGGTTCGGCGGCGGCGTCCGCCTCAGCCTTGGGCTCGTCGGCCGCGAGCACTCGCGACGCACGCATCCACGTGGGACGCGGATGAGCGATTGACGACGCCCGGGGCACGCGCCCGGGTGTCGTCGGCGCGCTACGCGAAGACGGTGCGCCGCGACACGGAGGACGGCGGGCGCCCGCGACGTTTGCTTCTCACACTGCCGGCGCATCGCCACGACCGGCATGCCCGCGACGGCGCAATCGTGAGCGCGCACAGCACGGGCCGCATTCGGTACCCCGGCGCCAGTGAGCGGCGCCCGCATGCATGGAAGCGAAACGTCTCCTTGAAAACTACCGCGAGCCTCGACATACCAGAACTGGGATGTCAGCGACGGCGTGTGCCTTGGGGCGCGGTGGAGATCGAGCCGGAAGTGGCGGAGTGGATCCAGGGCCTTCCCGACGAACACTTCGGCCGCGTCGAGTTCTACATCGATCTCCTCGAGCAGCAGGGCGTGCGTCTCGACCAGCCGTGCACCCGGCAACTACGCGGCAAGCTTCGTGAACTCCGCTTCCATCTCGGCCCTTCCGGTGACGCTGTGCGTATCTCGTACTACGTCGCGAGCCGGCGGAGGATCGTTCTGCTCACCGTCTTCAAGAAGCAACGCCGACACGAGCGGTCAGAAATCGAGCGGGCAGAGCGCGCCATGATCCGGTGTATCGACGAACGGCACACGGCGGAGGACGACACCCATGGCTGACCGCCGCAGCTGGACGACGATCAAGCGTGCACGTAGAACCACCGCCGCGCGGGCGGACGGATATCGACGCGCCAAAGAGGCCTTCGAGCTTGCCCAGCGGGTGCGCCGCGCACGGGAACGTCTCGGTATGACGCAGGCGGAGCTGGCGTCACGTCTTGGCAGCACGCAGCCGGCAGTGGCACGGCTGGAGGCCGGCGGGGTGACCCCGAGCCTTGCGACGCTCCGGCGGATCGCGGACGCGCTGGGACTCGAGCTGGTGGTCGATCTTCGTCCGTTCAGACGCGTGTCCGGCTGATCTTCCCGGCACTCGCCGCGTGCTAGCGCCGGGTGGCGAAGGACCATCTGAGCTGGCGGCGCTGTCTGCACGGACCCTTAGTACTCGTCCAAATGCCACGCACGATCATCTTGAGCACGGGGCCTTCGCGGAGAGGCGCGTCGAGTGCTGGGTGTCAGTCCTTTCCGTGCTCGACGTACACGGAGTCTTTGATCTTCTCGAATTGGGCGTCGCTCAGCACACCCTTCCGTACCAGGTCGCGCCGGTTCTCGTACGGGCGGTTGGCGATGATCTTGTCGGCGTCGGCTGCGGTAAGCCCACGGAGCGCGGCTAGCCGCTTGTGTCCCGCGCTGTTCAGCTCGACGCGAGTCTCGGTCTTGTCGGACCGGCCGGTCATGTCCTTGGCCTTTTTCTCCATCGAGCCGAGGCTGCAGCCGCCAGACAGGCCTGCCACGACCATGCCGACCGCCATCAGGTACGCCGTCTGTCTCCGCATGTGACGTCCCCCTGTGTCGGACAGACCTATCACGGTGGGCGATCGCCTGTAATACCTCGGTCGTCGCGCCCGAAGTCGTCCGGCGACGAGGAGCGGGCTCGTGCCTCGATCACCTTCGTGGGGGATTCCGAGGTGAAGGTCCCGGCCCGCACCTTGACCTTCTCGCCGTCCTTCACGATGGACCGGATGCGCACGCAGCCGAACAGCAACACCGGGGCGCAGAGCCCGTGGACGTTGTCGAGGACGCCGGCGGTCGGGGTATCGAACTCGATCCGGGACGCGAGCCTCAAGTTACGGTCGTGCATCGTGTTCCGATAGACGATCCCGTCGCGGTCGTAGAAGATGAGGACTTTGCCGCGGCCCCCCAGGAGGCCGATCATCGCGAAATCGTGCCCGTCGTTGTCCTTCCCCCGGATCGGGCTCGGGAGGTCCAGGTCGAATGCGGCGTCCACGGAGCGGAGCGCTTCCCGGGAGAAGTGGAAGGCACACGGTTCTCGGAACAGATCGCGCGTGAGAAGGTCGATGCTTCCCCAGCCGGCCGCCGAAGCACGACCGAAGACCTCAAGGGCCGCCTTCTCGGGCAGCTCCCGGACCGGGACCTGTGCGAGTTCCGGGGCGACCTGGGCGACCCAGGCCTTCACCTCCGGGGTCACCTCCGGGAGGTTCTCGCACAGGCGCTCGGGGACAACCCCCGCTCGGAGGGAACGCGCGGCGAGAAGGAGCGATCCGAGAAGGATGGTTCCAATGCACAATGAGGGACGCTCTCCCCACCGAGATGGAACTCGACCCATCTGGTCCTCGGATCGACGGGCGCCGCCCCGTCGGGGCATTCCGTAGCCCTCGTGCGAACGTAGCACCTGGGGCCGAGAACGGTAGCCCCCTTTTCCGGTGCAGAGTGAGAGCCAGGCAACGTGACCGGAAAGGGGACGGGAGCGGACAGCGATGCGGCACGTCAGACGCCGATTTTCTGCAGCTCACCTCGAACCGACCCGCGGAGGCCGACGGGCGCCGTCGATCGCGCGCTCGGTGATGCCGACGCTGCAAAACAGGGACGGCGACCCGCTTCTCCTGACCGTCGACCATTTCGGGTTCGCGACCGACGACCGCGCCGAGGTCGAAGCGCGCCTGGCCGCGCTGCCGCGCGTGCAGGCGCCGGAGGCGGACGATCCAGACCGATCGTTCGTCTTTCTCGTCGCGGAACGGAACACGGTCATCGGGCGAGCGGTCGTCGGCAACGCTGAAGCTCGAAACGAACTCGGTGCGCCGGGCCGACACGCTGCGCAAGGGGATCGAAGAGGCGTGCGACGGACACGTGCATCACCGCGCGCGAGCATGCCGATCCGAGATCGCCGCGCGTGCGCGAGGCCCACGCCGGCGTGCCGCGACTGCCGCTCGACACGCCCGAAGCCACGGCTGCCGTGCGCGGCTTCAAGGAGCGTCATTACGCGGACTGGCTCGATCAGCCCCTCCCCGCGCCCGGCGGGCGGACACGGCGCTAGGCGATGCGAGCGAAGGTCGGCCGCGGAAAGGTCGACGTGCTCCTGAAGGAGCTCGAGAACATGGAAGGTCGATTGCCGGAGGGGGAGCGGTTCGACGTCGGGTGGCGGCGGGCGGAGTGGGGCTCGAGGGGTAGTCGAATGGCGTACAGACGAGCAGCACGTGCCGTCGGAGTATCGTATGCCTCACTTCGTGCCGCGAGATTTGACGAATGCCGCTCGAGAAGCATTGCCTGCGACAAGCCATCGGCATCGTGCGAGGATGGAGGAAGTCGTAATGGCCGGTCTTCGTAAGTCAAAGTCGGGAGCCGTGCCCTGGACGCCCAGGCCCTTGACTCCGAAGCAACTGAAAGCGATCGACCCTGGACGAGCGGCGATTCGACGTGGTGACTACGTGACGCTCGAATAGGCAGAAGCCTATGTTGGCGCGTCAACGTACAAATCACCTCGAGGTCGCCATCACAAAATTCGCGTGAAGCGAGGCTGCTATGGTCTTCGCGGCTTTTTGCGAGATGCGTGACGATCCATTGGCCGGCGATGTCTGCACCCTGCCGACGCTTTCGCCGCTCGAGCACCGCGAGAGTCACTCGCACGAGACAACGCGGCCTCCGGGGAGACCGATGTCATGACTAGAGGACTCATTGAACATGGCGCTGCGCGTGTCCAAGCACGTGGGATTGCCAGCGCGATAAACGGGCTGATCGTCGATCGCACGACGCTGACACGCGTCCATCTACCGCTTATTCGGTCGCGGAACTTCGCCGGCGCAGGGGGCAGTGGCGGAAGTGGAGTGGTCGTTCAGGGCCCCGGGCGGGTGCTGACGAACGTCCACGTCAAGCCCGTCTTCTGGGGTACGGCGTGGTACCATCACCTCACTCCCGGGCCGGGCGACATTTTATGGGCACTGCAAAGTATTTTCTTGGGTCCCTACATGAGTGGGATGGGACAGTACGGCGTGGGCAACGGCTGGCTCGACCCAAACCCGATTTTCACCGGTCTGTCGATCGATCCGCCGAACCCATTTAAGGAAACCGACCTGCGAAACATCATTACTGCGCTGATCGACAACACCGCCTCGGGCGCGGCAGGCTCACTGCCAAATCCGGCGACCGACTCACAGTTGCTGCCGGTCATCTTCACGCCCCGCGATGTCAGCTTCGAAGATGCAGACTACAACGGCTTCAATAACTTCATGAGTCATAAGGGCGCCACGTTTCCGTACGTTTGGGTGAAGAACATCGGTGACCTGGACTTCCTGTCGGGCGTCTACTCTCACGAGTTGGCGGAAGTATGCACCGACCCTTTTCAGAGCGGGGTAGAAGGTCCCGCAGGCTCGTGCGGTCAATCCGGCGCCTGTCAGATTGCCGATTACTGCTATGGGAATGAAGCCGGCCGAGGTAGCGGATTTATCGGGGGCGTGGATGTCAGCGCCTATTGGTCAATTCAGGCCGGCGGTTGTTTTCTGCCCGAAGAACGTCACGTCCAGGGGCAAGCAGCGGGAAACGTCGCGCTCATTCAGGGAAGGTTCTTGTCGCGAGGTAACTTCGAACTCCTCGTGCCGCAGCAGGACGGCGGATTTGCGCACTATTCTCGCTGCAACGACGAGGCGCGCCTTTGGTGGTACGGCCCAGAAAAGTACGCCGAGGACCTGGCTACGATCGATGCGGTCACGATGATTCAGAGCAACTTCACATCGGGCAGCGGAACCGGGAACCTGGAGGTCGTCGCCCGCTGGCAGGGCGAGCTACTCTTCTTCTGGCGTGAGGACGTTCCGCCCTACCGCTGGCATGGACCGGCTTTGCTGAATCCGGTTGGCAATAACCAATCGACTATCGTGGCCGGGATCCCATCCCTGATTCAGGGCCGTTTTGGTTTCAAGGGCAACTTCGAGTTGGTCACTCCCTTGGCTTCGGGCGGCCTGGCGCACTACTCGCGCGCGAACGACGATCCGAATCTGCAATGGTACGGGCCGGCAGTGTTCGGCGTGGAAGCCGGGGGTTTCGATGCGGCTTGTCTAATACAGAGTCACTTCAGTTCGTCCGGGAACGGTCCGGGAAACCTCGAGGTAGTGGGGCGAGCGGGCGGGATGTTACTACACTACTGGCGCGACGACGCCCCGCCGTATCAGTGGCACGGTCCTGATGCCATTCCGTTGGGCGGTCAAATTCCTGTCGGCACGCCGTCGTTCATTCAGGACCGATTCCTTCCCAATGGATATTTCCAGGTCATCACGCCGACCAGTGCTGGTGGGTTGGCGCACTTCACTCGCGACAACACGCAATTCGGCGGCTTGGCATGGTATGGTCCCACGGTGTTCGGCGATGGCTATGAAGGGGGCCCGTATGAGGCGGTGAGTGTGATTCAAAGCAATTTCAGCTCGGACGTTTATAACCTGTACCATGGCGGCCCCGGGAACATTGAGCTCGTGGCCCGAGCGCAGAACATGCTCGTTCATTTGTGGCGCGCGGACAACACGCAGATTGCAGATCAGGGATCCAAGCGGATGTGGTATGGTCCGTGGGTAGTCAGTTATTGACTCGAGTCGGCCATCTGTTGTTGCTAGCGCGGTCGACTATCGATCGAACCTCTGCGCAGGCGCCGCCGCATCGCGCGGGTAGCGGGTGCTCCCGGGCTTGCTCTGGATGACGAGCTCACATCGTCGGCAGTCGTATGCGAAAAATGCTACCCGCGCCCGGAGTTGAATCGACCGAAACGTCTCCGCCGTGCGCCTGGACGATGCGTTTCACGATCGCCAATCCCATCCCGCTTCCAGCGCCGTCACCGTTTCGCTCCGGAACGCGGCGGAACATCTCGAAGATCGCGGTGTGGTACGCGGCTGGAATGCCGACGCCGTTATCGCGCACGCAGAGGAGCACCGCCCCGCCTTCTTTCGCCGCGCTGACACCGATGGTCCCTGTCCGCGGCGGCACGAACCGGATCGCGTTTCCGAGCAGGTTCGCCACCACATGCCGCAACTTCGTCGCCTGCCCCCGCACTACCGGCAGCCGCGCCTCGACCTCCACCCGCACCCGACGCGCAATGATCTGCGGCCGCAGCGCCTCGAGCACCTCCGTCGTTATCGTCTCAAGGTCCACCATTCCGACGGTCTCCGGCTCCGACACGATCCGCATCATCCCGAGCAGGTCGCTGAGCGTGGTCTCCGCTTGCCCCGCGCCCCGCAGGATGTGCGCCACCTCCGCCCGCGCCGCCTCCGACAGCCCGTCGCCCCCGAGCAGCAGATCCGCCCTTGTTCCGATCCCACTCAGCGGCGCCTTCAGCTCGTGCGCGACGGTGTACGCAAACTCCTCCACCTCCGCCTGCTTCCGCGCGAGCGCCGCATTCGCCCGCACGAGCTCCGCTCGCTGCTCGTTCACGATATGCCGCCGCCGGTTCAGCAGCTGCATCATCCAGTGCGCGCCGAGCGACGTCAGCGACCACGCCGCCGCCCCGACGAGCCCATGCTCGATCCAGCCGTAAACGATCAGCGTCACCAGGAACGGCACGATGAACACCGCGCTGAAGATGACGTCGACCCGCTCGTCCTCCGCCGGCAGCCGCAGCGGCGCTGCGAGCACGTACTCGCCCGTCGGCAGCGGCAACCACGCGCTCATCGCCCCCATGACGGCGTAGGCGGCCGGCTCACCGAGCCAGACCATCGCGACCGGATGCTCGACACCCGCCGCGCCCGCGACCTGGATCACCACGACCCGCACCGCGGCCCCGATCGTCGCGAGGCCGAGCATCGATGCGAGCTCGAGCCGCGCCGCCCGCGCGCGCGCCGGGTCCAGCAGCGGACGCAGCGGCCGAGGCAGGGCAATGAGCCCGCGCCGAGCCGCAATGAAAATCAGCGGATACGCGAGGAGCCGCGCGACGAGCTCGAGGAAGAGAATCGGAAAGCCGACGATGTAGACGAAGGCCGTCGCCGTCGCCATGTGCGCGACCGACGTCGGCGCGTCGCTGTCGAGCCACACGAAGCTGTACGCGAACGCGAAGGCGAAGAAGACGGCGTACGTCTGCCACTCCGCCGGATCGATCCATGCCGCCGAGACGAGCGCCAGCGCGAGACCGGCCGCCGCGACGCTTCCCCGGATGACGGTCGTGCGGGCGGCCGACGGTGCCATGCGGCTATGTCGGCTCGTCGTCGGAGTCGGGCGGGTCGAGGCCGAGCGAGCGGA
>Ga0070741_10009263_pt1 | contig 19226 bp, 17 predicted proteins | sample Coa_R1_4_FD_66440 | JGI IMG/M metagenome (GOLD analysis project Ga0070741, IMG submission 66440) | Surface soil microbial communities from Centralia Pennsylvania, which are recovering from an underground coalmine fire - Coalmine... | ecosystem: Environmental > Terrestrial > Soil > Unclassified ...
GGGTGCTCGTGCTCGGCCACCCGACGCGCGGGCTCGACATCGGCGCGCGCCGCTTCATCTACGACCAGATCGTTCGCGCGCGGGACGAGGGCGTCGCCGTCGTCCTCCTCAGCTTCGACCTCGAGGAGCTGCTCGAGCATTCGGACGACATCCTCGTCCTCTTCCGCGGCGCGATCAGCTACCAGGCGTCGAGGCAGGACGCGACGCTCGAGACGGTCGGGAACGCGATGACGGGGATCGGCGCGCGCCGGGCCGCGCCGGCGGCCTGAGCGAGACGACGGTGGCCACGAGCGAGGACCTGCTGACGGTGACGACGGGCGAGGACGTCCTCGGCGTGCCGCCGGAGCCGGTGCGCGGCTCGGTCGCGCTGCGCACGCTGCAGCTCCTGCTGCCGGCGGTCGGCGCGTTCGGCGTCATCTGCGTCGCCGTCCTCGTCCTCGGCGCCGACCCGCTGCTCGTACTCGGGAAGATGATCTCCGGCTCGCTCGGGAGCCAGTACGACGTCAGCGAGGTGCTGATGGTGATGGCGCCGCTGATTTTGTGCGGCCTCGCGGCGGCAGTGCCGTTCTCGGCCCGGCTCTGGAACATCGGCGGCGACGGGCAGCTCTACGTCGGGGCCGTCGCGGCGGTGGTCGTCGGCCTGAACGTCGGCAAGGACGTGCCCGGCGAGCTGCTCGCGGCGCTCTGCGTGCTCGCCGGCATCGCCGCCGGCGCGTGCTGGGCGATCGTCGCCGGCCTGGTCAAGGTGCTGGTGGCCGGCAACGAGGTGATCGTGACGCTGATGCTGAACCTGCTCGCCGGGCTCGCTGCCGACTACGTCGTCACGGGCCCCTATGCGCAGGGGGTCTCGCCGCAGACGAAGACGATCCCGAGCGGGGCGACGTTCGGGTCCTTCTGGCAGACCGGCTTCAACCAGGCGATCTTCATCGCGATCGCGGTCGCGCTCGCGGTCGGCGTGTTCATGCAGCGCACGCGGGCCGGCTTCGGCATCCGGGCCTCGGGCGAGAACCTCGACGCCTCCCGGCTCGCCGGCTTCGCCGTGCATCGCCTCTGGGTCGGCGCCTTCGGGCTCGGCGGTGCCTGTGCGGGCCTCGCCGGCGCGCTGCTCGTCGTCGCCGTCTACGGCGCCGTCATCCCGGGCATGGGCGAGCAGTACGGCTACACCGGGATCGCGGTCGCGCTGGTCGCGCGGCTGCGTCCGCTGCTCCTGATCCCGTCGGCGGCGCTGTTCGCCGTCATCCAGGTCGGCGGCAGCGGCCTGTCCGCGAACGCCGGCGTCTCGCCGGCGATCACATACGTGATCCAGGGCGTGATCGTGATCAGCTTCCTCGCCTTCCGCGTGCTGCGGGTGCGCATATGACCTCCGGCGTCATCCAGGCGATCATCACGTCGTCGGTGATGCTGCTCGTGCCGGTCATGTGGGCGGCGGCGGGCGAGGCAGTCGGCGAGATGGCCGGCGTCCTCAACATCGGCATCGAGGGCGTGATGCTGCTCGGCGCGTTCATCGCCGCGACCGTCGTCCACTTCGGCGGCACCCTCTGGGAGGGCTGGCTGCTCGCGGCGCCGGGCGGGATGCTGATCGGTGCCCTGCTCTGGTTCCTCTACGTCTACCGGCAGTGCAACCAGATCGTGACGGGGATCCTCTTCAACCTCGTCGCCCTCGGCGTCACGACCGCCCTGTACGAGCGGTACCTGACCGGCGCCGGGCTCGTGACGACGATCCGCAGCATCCGCATCCCCGGGCTCGCGTCGATCCCGTGGCTCGGGCCCGCCGTGTTCGACCAGAGCCCGCTCTTCTACCTCGGCGTCGGTGCGTGTGCCGTCCTCTACTACCTGCTCTGGCACACGTGGTTCGGGCTCGCGCTCCGCGCGACCGGCGAGCGGCCCGACGTCGCGACGGCCGCCGGCCTCTCGGTCTTCCGGTTGCGCCTGCTCGCGGTCGTGATCGCGTGCGTGTTCGCGGCGCTCGGCGGGGCGGCGCTGACGCTGATCTCGACCGGCAACTTCGGCGTCGACGTCACCTCCGGGCAGGGCTTCATCGCGCTCGCGATCGTCATCCTCGGGCGCTGGAACCCGCTGCTGATCGTGCTCGGCGCCTGGCTGTTCGGGCTCGCGGACGCGCTGCAGTTCCAGCTCACCACCGTCAGCTCCCTCGCCGGCGTCCCGCACGACGCCTGGCTCGCGGCGCCGTACGTGATCACGATCGCGGTCGTCGTCTGGGCGCGCGGCGCGCGCTACCCCGCCGCGACCGGGGTGCCCTTCGCCCCGCCGACGCAGCGGCGGCCGTGGGCGTGGGTGCCGAGGCTCCTGAGTTGATCGACGTCCTCGACGGCAAGGTCGCGGTCGTCACCGGCGGCGGCCGCGGGATCGGACGTGCGATCGCGGTCGGGCTCGCGGAGGCGGGCGCCGACGTGGCCGTCATCGGCCGCAGCCTCGACGCGCTCGAGGACGCGGCGCGCGCCGTCGAGGCGACCGGGCGTCGAGGGCTCGCGCTCGCAGCGGACCTGCGCGAGCTCGAGGGGATCCCGAGCCTGTTCGAGCGGGTGCGCGACGAGCTCGGCGGCCTCGAGGTGCTCGTCAACTCCGCGGGCGTGCAGATCACCGGGCCGTCGCTCGACGTCACGGTCGAGGAGTGGCGGACGACGATCGAGAGCAACCTGACGACGCTCTTCTTCTGCTGCCAGGCGGCGGCACGCCACTTCGTCGGCCACGGCGGCGGGAAGATCGTGAACCTCGGCTCCACCTTCAGCCTCGTCGGCTTCCCCGGCTTCGCCGCCTACTGCGCGAGCAAGGGCGGCGTGCTGCAGCTGACGCGGACGCTCGCGGCGGAGTGGGCGCCGCTCGGCATCAACGTCAACGCGATCGGCCCGACCGCGATCCGCACCGAGATGAACGCCTACCTGCTCGACGACCCCGCCTTCCTCGAGACGTTCGTGCCCAAGGTGCCGGCCGGTCGCGTCGGCGACGTCTCCGACGTCGTCGGCGCCGCCGTCTTCCTCGCCTCCTCGCAGTCGGACTTCGTCCACGGCCACCTGCTCCTCGTGGACGGCGGCTACACGGCGGTCTGAGCGCGAACGGCCTCTGATACCTCTCCCAGAGGTCTCTGAGACGACCGCTCCGCGGAAGGCCCGCGCGACGCCGCGAAACCGCTGCTCAGCGGCTTGTTGTCTCTGAGCCGTCTCTGAGACCGGGGTGCGCGGGAGGGCGCCGGCGGAGATCGGCGACCGGGTTCCAGTGCGTGTCGACGCGGTCGGCGATGCCCGCCTTCTCGATCGTCTCACGCGCGTGGCGCCGGGCGTCCGCGAGCACCGCCTCCTCGTCGCGGAAGGCGAGCTCGCCGGCACGGAGCACGACCTCGCCGTTGATCAGCACCGTGTGGACGTCGGTCCCGTGCGCGGAGAATACGAGCGCCGAGACCGGCCGGTTCGCGACGGTGACGTGCGCCCGCTCGAGGTCGAAGACGGCGATGTCGGCCCGCTTCCCGGGCTCGAGCGAGCCGATCTCCTGCTCGAGGCCGAGCGCCTTCGCGCCGTTGATCGTCGCCATCTCGAGCACCCGCTCCGCGCTCATGAACGTCGGGTCCATGTGCGTGACGTTCTGGATCAGCGCAGCGAACTTCATCTGCTCGACCATGTCGACCGAGCAGTTCACGTACGCGCCGTCGCTCCCGAGCCCGACGTTGATCCCCGCCTCGAACATCCCCCGCACCGGCGCGATCCCGTCGCAGCTGTACGCGTTCGAGACCGGGTTGGTGACGCAGCTCGCGCCACAACGGGCGACGTGGTCGAGCTCGAGCGGCGAGAGCCAGATCGAGTGAATGAACACCCAGTTGTCGGCGAGCGCGCCGAGCCGCGCCAGGTAGTCGACGTCGCCGCCGCCCGTCATGTCGCGGAACTCCTTGATCGAGAGCCAGGGCGTGCCGGCGCCGCAGTGGTTCGTGATCTTCAACCCGCGCCGGCGGGCGAGCTCGAGCGCGCGGCCGATCGCTTCGTCCGACGTCGCGTTGTGGAGCATCCAGTTCGCGCCCGTCTCGACCGCGAGCCCCGTGTGCAGGAGCCCGGCGTGCCCGTCCCAGCGGTCGACGCACCGCTCCGCGAGCTCGAGCTCCTCCTCGAGGTCGCGGACGTGCGGGTGCGCCGGGTAGGCCGTGGAGAACGGCGGGTCGGGCGTGTTCCGCACCTCCTTCGTCACGAGCTGCCGCACGCCCACCTCCGCCGCCGGCGAGCAGATCGCCGCGAACGACTCCTCGTCGTTGACGTTGACCACGTGGTTGAGGCTGCACGTCGTGCCGGTGCGGATCTGCTCGATCGCGCCGAGGTAGGCGGCGACGCGCAGCGCCTCCGTCGACAGGTTCAGCATCAGCGGGATCGTCACCTGGTCGAGCCAGGGCTCGAGCAGGAGGCCCTCGCCGGTGTTCTTGAACAGGCTGCCCCAGTGGTGGTTGTGGAGGTTGATCAGCCCGGGCACGACCGTCATCCCGCGCAGGTCGATCGTCTCGTCGGCGGCGCGGCCGTCGAGCTCGTCCATCGGGCCGACCGACTCGATCCGCTCGCCCTCGACGCGCACGTAGCCGTGCGGGTAGACGGCGCGCCCGGCGTCGACCGTGACCACGTACCCGTTCGTCAGCAGCTTCGAGGCCATCGGTGGGGCGACTCTAACGGGGTGGGCGCGCACGCGGCGCCGCCGCGGTGTATACGTTCACCGGGCGATGAGGACCGAGATGTACTGCTACCTCGAGGACCGCGAGCGGCGCGCGTTGCCGTCGACGCCCGCGTTCGAAGCCTGGCTCGACCCCGACCGGACGGCGATCGTTTGCATCGACATGCACCGCGGCCACGTCGGCCCCGACGAGCAGCTGACGCTGCCGGCGCCGCGCGCACGGGCGAAGATCCCGGCGCACGACCTCTTCCAGGGGCTTGCCCGTGAGATCGGCGTGCCGGTGATCCAGGTGCAGCACTGGCAGCGGTACGGCGGGATCGACGACGCCCGCTCGAAGACGCTCGAGGGCGGCGCGAACTGGCGCGTCCTCTACGAGCTCTACCTGCCGCCGAACGACTTGATGCTCGAGCACAGCTGGGAGGGGACGAAGTGGCTCGACCTGATGGTCGAGGAGGCGCCGGGCGACTACTACGTCCGCACGAAGAAGCGCCTCTCCGGCTTCTACCCGACCGACCTCGAGTTCCTGCTCCGTCACCTCGGCACGCACAACGTCGTTCTCACCGGCACGTACACCGACGCGTGCGTGCTCTCGACCGCGTTCGACGCCGCAAACCGCGACTTTCGCGTCATCGTTCCACGCGACGTCGTCGCCGGCTACAGCGAGGAGGCCGAGCACGCGGCGCTGATGATCGTCTCCCTGCACCTCGGCCTCGTCGTCGACGCGCCGGCGCTGCTCGCCGAGTGGTTCGCGCGCAAGGGCAGGACGCTGCCGGAGGAGCTGCAGGGCGTCTCCGACATCTCGACCGTCGCCGGGGCGCTCGAGCCGGTCGCCTGACAGTCGTCGACGTCCATACGCACTTCATCCCGCGCTTCGTGGTCGACGCGGGCCCCGACGCGGTCTTCGGCGTGCGCGAGGAGGGCGGCTGGCTCGTGCACCCGCAGGGCTTCCGCTACCCGCTCGCCGACGAGTTCCTCGACGCGCGCGCGAAGCTCGCGCAGATGGACCGGCTCGGGATCGACGTCTCGGCGCTCTCCTCGGCGCCGACGCTCTTCTTCTACGACGAGCCGCCGGAGCGGGCGGTTCCGTTCGCGCGGCGCTCGAACGACGCGCTCGCCGAGCTCGTCGCCGGCGAGCGGCGCCTCGAAGGCCTCGCGACGCTGCCGTTGCAGGCGCCGGCGGACGCAGCGGCGGAGCTCCGGCGCGCCGTCTCCGAGCTCGGCTTCCGCGGCGCGCAGATCGGCACGAACTGCGGCCGGCAGCAGCTGGACGCCCCGGAGCTCGAGCCGGTGTTCGCCGCCGCCGCGGAGCTCGAGGTCGCGCTCGTCCTGCACCCCTACTACGTGGGGCCCAAGCCGGGCCTGGAGGACTTCTACCTGACGAACTCGGTCGGCAACCCACTCGACACGTGCGTCGCCGCCGTGCGGCTGATCCACTCGGGGATTCTCGATCGGCTGCCCCGCCTGCGGGTCGTCCTCGTGCACGCGGGCGGCTTCCTCCCCTTCCAGCTCGGCCGCTTCGACCACGCCTACGACGTGCGTCCGGAACCGAAGGCTCACATCTCGCGCCGGCCGAGCTCGTACCTCGACCGCTTCTGGTTCGACACCATCACCCACGCCGACCCGGCGCTCGAGTTCCTCGCCTCGCTCGTCGGCCCCGACCACCTCGTCGTCGGCACCGACCTGCCGTTCGACATGGCGGACGCGGCTCCGGTCGACCGCGTCCGGCGCGCCGGCCTCGACCCCGACGCGCTCGGCGCGAACGCCGTGCGGCTGTTCGGCTTTCAGTCCAGGTAGCTGTCGCCCGCCTCCCGCAACCCGAACGGGAGCGGGTCGCCGACGCGCCAGCTCGACTCGACCTGCACGCGGACGCCGGCGTCGCGCGAGCGGGCGAGCGCCGCGCGGCCGAGCTCGAGCCGGCCCGGCTCCCACTCTCGGAGCGCCGCCGGCACGTCGCCGAAACGGCGTGCCACCGCCTCGGCGAGCGTCCGCGCGTCGTCGGCCGCCTTCGCCGTCCCCGCCGCGATGTGCGGCCGCAGCACGAAGGCGGCGTCGCCGATCAGCGCGACGCGGCCGTCGGCCATCCGGGGCACGGCGACGTCGAGCACGACCTGGACGAACGGCTGTGGGCTCGAGCAGACGACCTCCGCGAGCACCGCCGGCAGCGACGAGCGCGCTGCGTCGCGCAGCTCCGCGATCGCCTCGTCGCGAACCGCGCCCGCGCCGACCGACAGCTCCCGCCGGACGCCGTCGCGATCCGTCAGCAGCGCCTCGAGCGGGGGCCCGTCCGGCACGTTCCGGTACCAGACCCAGTTGACGAGTCGGCGCCCGGGTACGAGCGAGCCGTCGGGGCCCGGGATCGGGTAGACGAGGATGTGGCTGCGCGGGAGCAGGTGGTAGGTGACGGCTTCGGCGAAGGTCGCGAACGCGTGGCTGCCGAGCGTCGACTCGTAGGTCGTCCCGCGCCACCCGACGTACCCGGCATAGCGTTGCGTCGCCTCGGGCGCGATCCGCGCACGCGTCGACGAGTGGACGCCGTCGGCGCCGACCAGGAGCTCGCAAGGGCGCGTGCGTCCGTCGACGGTCTCGACCTCGACTGCCTCGCCCGCGTCGCGCAGGCCGACGACCTCGGTTGCGAGGTGGTAGCGCTCGCGGCCGAAGAGCCGGAGCAGCTCGCGGTAGAGCGCGAAGTAGGAGCTGAACCGGTAGCTGCACGGGCTCTCGTCGGCGATCGCGCCGTCCTCGTCGAGGTAGCGCAGCCGCGACGCGTGCGCGCTCCACCGCGACACGTCGGCCCCGAGCACGCGCGTCATCGCCGGGTGCAGCACGATGCCGGCGCCGCGCCCCTCCAGCGGCCGGCGCGAGCGCTCGAAGACGTCGACGTCGCAGCCGGCGAGGCGAAGGCGGACGGCCGCTGCCAGGCCGCCGAGCGAGCCGCCGACTATCACGACGCGCATCACCGCACGCGACGGTATCGCCGACGCGCGATCGGCGGACCCTGTAAACCTCCCCCCGCGCCGACCACTCCGAACACGAGGTGAGACGACGGTGACGACCGACACCCCGCGCTACGCGATCTGCGAGCTCGCGTTCCCCGACACGACCTTCGAGGAAGACATCGACATCGCCCTCCGCTCGAACGCGACCGGCATCTCGGTCGACGAGTGGAAGACCGAGGGTCGCGACATCCGCGAGGTCGCGGCGGCGTTGAAGGGCGCCGGCCTGCAGGCCGCGTGCTGCATCCCGTTCGCGATGTCGTTCCTTCCCGGCCCCGACATCAAGGGCGCCGAGAACATCGACGAGCGCGTGCAGTCGATCTGCGACAGCATCGAGCGTCTGGCCGTGCTCGAGCCGGCGTCGATCCTCTGCCTGACCGGGCCGCGGGGGGAGCTGTCGCAGGAGGAGGCGCGGAGGATCGCGCTCGACGCGTGCCGCACCGTCGCCGACGCCGCCGACAAGGCAGGCGTCGAGCTCAGCTTCGAGACGTTCCGCTACGCGGAGCCGCAGAACTACTCGCTCGTCTTCGGGCTCGAGGAAGCGGTCGGCTTCCTCGAGGAGGCGGGGCGCCCGGACATCCCGCTCTGCTACGACATCTGGCACGTCTGGGGCTCGACGCCGCGGCTGCTCGAGCTGACACGCGAGCTCGCGCCGCGGATCAACACGGTGCACCTGAACGACTACCGCGAGCCGACGCGCGCATGGGCGGACCGCGTCCTCCCGGGCGACGGCGTCGCCGACCTGGCCGGCATCTTCCGCGCGCTCCGCGAAGGCGGCTTCGAGGGGTGGGTCGATCTCGAGGTCTTCTCCGACGACGGCCGCTTCGGCAACGACTTCCCCGACTCGGTCTGGAAGCTGCCGTGGCTCGAGCAGGCGCAGCGCGGCCACGACGGCCTGATGAAGGCGTGGAACGCCTCGCTCGCCGCCGATGCCGTTCGCTGACCGCGTCGAGCTCGTCGGCTACGAGGATCTCGAGGGCAAGGCCGGCTTCAAGCTCGCCATGCAGGAGGTCGGCGAGCGCTTCTACCTCTACGTCGCCGCCTTCTGGGAGCCGGGCCTCTTCATCGTCGAGGTGACCGATCCGGCGCGGCCGCGCTTCGTGCGCTTCCTGCCCGGCCCGCCGGGGACGTGGACGCTCCAGGTCCAGGTCGCCGACGGGCGGATGATCACGAGCGCGGAGCCGATCCCGCCCGGCTGGGGCGAGCCGAGCGAGAGCTACGACGAGGGCTTCGCGATCTGGGACGTCGCCGACCCGGAGGACCCGCAGCTGCTCGGCAAGTGGCGGACCGGCGGGCTCGGCACGCACCGGAACTTCTACGCCGGCGGCCGCTACGTGCACGCCGCCGCGCGGCTGCCTGGGTTCGACGGGCACGTCTACGCGGTCGTCGACATCGACGACCCGGAGGCGCCGCGCCTCGTCGGCCGGTGGTGGTGGCCGGGTCAGCACCGCGCCGGCGGCGAGACCTTCAGCGAGGCCGACCGGGCGAAGCTGGCCGGAGGGAAGCCGGCGCCGGACATGCCGACGCCCGCGCTCTCGCTCCACGCCGCGCCGTACGTCGAGGGCGACCGCGCCTACGCAGCCTGGATGCGCGCCGGCTTCGTCCTGCTCGACGTCTCCTCGCCCGAGGAGCCGCGCCTGGTCGGCTCGCTGCCCGTCTACCCCCCGCTCGGCAGCAGCATCGCGATGCACACGGCGGTGCCGCTGCCCGGACGCGAGCTCGTCGTCGTCAACAGCGAGGCGCTGAACGAGCGCTGCCGCGAACCGGTCAACTTCGCCGGCATCGTCGACGTCCGCGACGAGAGCGACCCCGTGCTGATCTCGCTCTTCCCGGTCCCCGACGTGCCCGACGGCTACGACGCGCCGAGCTTCTGCAGCAAGGGCGGCCGCTTCGGCCCGCACAACCAGCACCAGCCGCAGGGCCATCCGAGCCTGCAACCGCTCGGCAACCACGTCTACCTCACGTACTTCAACGCCGGCCTGCAGATCTACGACGTCTCCGACCCGTACACGCCGCGGATCGCCGGCCACTACATCCCCGACGATCCGGAGACGCGACGCGGTCCGCTGCCGAAGGATCTCGTGACGCAGGTCGAGGACGTGCTCGTCGACCGGCGCGGCTACGCGTACGTGACCGACAAGAACGCCGGCGTCACGATCCTCCGCTTCGAGGGCCCCTGATGGACTTGCGGATCCTCGGCCCGAGCGGCCTCCGCGTCTCCCGTCTCTGCCTCGGCGTCGCCACATTCGGCAACGAAGACTGGGGCTGCGACGAGGCGGAGTCGCGGCGAATCCTCGACCGCTTCCTCGACGCCGGCGGCAACTTCGTCGACACCGCGAACAAGTACGCCGACGGACGCAGCGAGGAGGTGCTCGGCAGCCTGCTCGCCGGCCGCCGCGACGGCGTCGTGCTCGCGACGAAGTACACGGCCGGGATGGAGCCCGACGCGAACTCGTCGGGCAACCACCGCAAGAGCCTCGTCCGCTCGCTCGAGCGCAGCCTGCGCCGGCTGCGCACCGACTACGTCGACCTCCTCTGGGTGCACGCCTGGGACGGCGTCAGCCCGATCGACGAGGTCGTGCGCGCGCTCGACGACCAGGTGCGGCTCGGGAAGGTGCTGAGCGTCGGCATCTCGAACGCGCCGGCGTGGATCGTTACGTACGGCAACGCGTACGCGGAGGCGCACGACCGCTCGCCGTTCGTCGCCGTGCAGAACGAGTACAACCTGCTCGAGCGCGGCGCCGAGCGGGAGCTGATTCCGATGACGCGGTACTTCGGGCTCGGCTTCCTCGCCTGGGCCCCGCTCGCGCAGGGGCGGCTGACGGGAAAGCACCTGCGGAACGAGCCGACGCGGCTCACGCACGAGGAGGCGGAGCTCTCGCCGCGCGACACGCGCGTCATCGCCGAGACGGTCGCGCTCGCAGACGAGCTCGGCGAGGCGCCGGCGACGGTGGCGATCGCGTGGATCCTCCTGCGGCAGCCGGACGCGATCCCGATCCTCGGCGCGCGCACGGTCGAGCAGCTCGACGCGAACCTCCGCGCCGCCGAGCTCGAGCTGACGGCCGAGCAGCTGGCGCGGCTCGACGCGATCTCGGCGATCGAGCTCGGCTCGCCGACGCGGTTCATGCGCACGAACGACCCCGGCCGTGACTTCATGTGGGGCGAGCGGCGGACCGTGCCGGCCGCCACCGCCCGGCCCGGGCTCCCGTGGTGGGAGCTGTAGCCGGGTTCGACCTCGCCGTCCGCGGCGGGCTCGTCGTCCGTCCGAGCGGGTCGCGACGGACGAACGTCTACGTCCGGGGCGGACGCGTGGCGCTCGTCGACGACGAGCAGCTGCCGGCGCGCGCCGAGATCGACGCGGCCGACCTGCTCGTGCTGCCGGGGATGGTCGACACGCACGTCCACTTCATGGACCCCGCCGACCCGACGCGCGAGGACTTCCCGACCGGCAGCGCGGCAGCCGCCTGCGCGGGCGTGACGACGGTCGTCGAGCACACGCACGCACGACCGGTGCGGACGGCGCAGGAGCTGCGCGAGAAGCGCGACTACCTGCGGGACCGCTCCGTCGTCGACTTCGGCCTGGCGGCGCACGCGTGGCCCGACCGCCTCGACGCGATCGCGGAGCTCTGGCGGGCCGGCGTCACCTACGTGAAGGCATTCACCTGCACGACGCACGGCGTCCCGGGCCTCGACGCGGCGCACCTGCTCGAGCTGTTCCGGCGAGCCGCGTCGCTCGGCACGCCGTGCCTCGTCCACTGCGAGGACGAGTCGCTCACCGCGGCCGCCGAGCAGGCGCTTCACACCGCCGGCCGCGAGGACCCGCTCGTCGTCTCCGAATGGCGCAATCGCGACGCCGAGGCAGTCGCCGTCGCGGTGACGGCGCTGCTCGCGCGGCGCACCGGCGCGAACGCGGTCGTCGCGCACGCGAGCAGCGTCGAGATCGTCGACCTCGCAGCGCGCGAGCGTGACGCGGGTGCGCGCGTCCTCGTCGAGACGTGCCCGCAGTACCTCCTCCTACGCGAGGACGAGCTGCGCGACCACGGAGCGTTCCGGAAGTTCACGCCGCCCGCGCGGGCGCAATCGACCGCCGACCTCGAGCGGATGTGGGAGGCAGTCGCCGACCGCCGCGTCCACCACGTCGCGAGCGACCACGCGCCCTCGACGGCGGCGCAGAAGACGAGCGGCTCGATCTGGGACGTCCACTTCGGCCTGCCCGGGATCGACACGACGCTGCCCGTCCTGCTCGACGGCGCCCACGCCGGCCGGCTCGGCTACGAGCGCATCGCCGAGGCGTACGCCGAGGCGCCGGCGCGGGCGTACGGGCTCTGGCCGCGCAAGGGGGCGCTGCAGGAAGGCTCCGACGCCGACCTCGTGCTGGTCGACCCGGGCGCGCGCTGGACGGTGCGGGACGAGGACGTCCGCTCGAAGGCCGGCTGGTCGCCCTTCGCCGGCCGGACGTTCGTCGGCCGCGCGGTCGCGACCTACCTCCGCGGCGAGCTCGTCGCCGAGGACCGCTGCGCCGTCGCGGCAGCCGGCACCGGCCGCTTCGTCGCCGGCGCCGGCGCGAGCGGCGACGGCTGACGCCTCAGCCGCCGGCGCCGGGCACGTTCGCGTCCTCGAGGAGCTCGAGCGTGATCTCGTCCGGGTCGCGGAAGTAGACGATCGCGCGCCCGGCGTGGCGGCCCTCCGCGATCCGGAAGGGCTCCGAGACGAACCCCACCCCCCGCGCCGAGAGCTCGCGGTACGCGCCGTCGAGGTCGGAGACGCGGAAGCAGACGTGCGCCGCCCCGACGTCCGAGTTCCGGCGCTCGTACACCCGCTGCTCCGGCGCCGTGTACTCGAGCAGCTCGAGCTGCAGGCCGGCGAGCCGCAGGAACGCGATCCGCAGCTCGGCGCCGGCGACGCCGACCGAGCGCCCGATCTCGGGGCCGGACACGTCGAGCACCTCCAGGAGCTCGAGCTCGAGCACGTCGCGGTAGAAGGCGAGCGAGCGGTCGAGGTCGGAGACCGTGAGGCCGACGTGGTGCAGCGCCGGCGCCCGCGCGTCGAGCACGAAGTCGCGGAAGCTCATCGGCTGCGAATTCTCTCGCCGCGGCGCCGGTGCGCGTGGGGCTTGCCGCACCGACGACCGCGGCGTAGAGTCCCGCTGAACTGACCGTGGCTGGACGTGAAGTGGTGCTTACGTCGATGAGGCAGGACGAAGAGCGACGGGCGCCGCGACGCGCCGTCGAGAGAGGAGAGAGCAACACGATGAGATCGAGACTTGCGGCTCCCCTGCGCCGCCGCCGCTCGCTGTGGGCGCTCGGGGCCCTGCTGCTGTCGGTACTGGCGCTCGGAGGGGCGAGCGCGGCAACCGCCGGCTCCGGCGTGACGGGGGCGAGCTTCGTCCTCAACGGCTGGCCGCAGCCGAGCTGGCTGAAGGTGCCGACGGTCGCCCAGCTCAAGCAGTACCCGGGCAACCTGCCCGGGTACTACCTCGGCTACACGCCCGTCAACTCGACCGACTTCAAGATCACGCCCGCGGACGTCGCCGCGATCCGCGCCAAGCACTGGAAGGCGGCCTTCCTGAACTGGAGCGGCGTGCCGTACAACCAGGCGTTCACCTGGGGCATCAAGCGGGCGTTCCAGGAGCTCGGGATCAAGCTCGTCGCGACGACGGACTTCGAGTTCGACGCGGTGAAGGCGAACTCGCAGCTCCTCGACGTGCTGCCGCTGAACCCCGACATCATCATCACGGGCGTCCTCGACCCGACGCAGTGGCCGGGAATCCTGAAGCCGGCGCGCGCCAAGGGGATCACGATCGAGATGTGGAGCCAGGGCGTGCAGGGCTGGAAGCTCGGCAAGGACTACTGCAACATCACCTCGTACGACCCGGCCTACGACGGCGCGACCGTCGCCGACGGGATCCACAAGTGGTTCCCGAACGGCGCCAAGGTCGGCGTCATCCGCTGGAACTTCCACCACCCGGTCGTGATCGGGCGTGACCAGGGCTTCCTGAACGAGCTGAAGAAGTACCCGAACCTGAAGGTCGTGGCGAGCTCGTGGATGCCCGACCCGAACCACGCCGACACGGTCGCCGCCGCGATGATCACGCAGCATCCCGACATCCAGGTGATCTACGCGCCGTGGGACAGCCCGCCGGCCGAGGGCATCGTCGCCGCGATCCGCGCCTCCGGGCACCCGAACATCAAGGTCGCGACGATGGACATCGGCAACACCGGCGCGCACGAGATCGCGCACAACGGCAACATCTTCCACGACACCGGCCAGGCGGTCTACGAGGCCGGCCGCACGATGGCGATGGCCTCCGCGATGTGCCGGCTCGGGAAGTCGGTGCCGCCGTTCATGATCGTGCCGACGTTCGGCGTCGACAAGACCAACCTCGACAGCGGCTGGAACTACATGCACGGGCCGAACCTCCCGCTGCCGAAGCAGGACCAGCTGAAGGGGACGTAGCCCGTCTCGAACCGCGGCGGCGCCCGGCTCGGGGTGCGACACTCCGGGCCGGGCGCCGCTCGGCGACCGTCTGACGCCATGGATGCTCCGGACGAATTCGCGCTCGACATGACGGGCGTCAGCAAGCGCTTCGGGCAGACCCTCGTGCTCGACAACGTCGACTTCCGCGTCCGCCGCGGGACGATCCACGGCCTCGTCGGCCACAACGGCGCCGGCAAGTCGACGCTGATGAAGATCGCGCTCGGCGGCGTCGCCCCGACCAAGGGGACGGTGCGGGTCGGCGAGACGCAGCTCACCTACTCGCGCCCGGCGGAGGCGCGCTCCGCCGGCGTCGGGATGGTGCTGCAGGAGCTCTCGCTGATCCCGACGCTCTCGGTCGTCGACAACATCTTCCTCAACGCCGAGAAGCGCTCGCCGCTGGGGACGATCTCGGCGCGCGCGCAGCGACGCGAGGCGCGCGCGCTCCTGCGCAACCTCGGCATCACCGGCATCAACCCGTCCCGCCCCGTCGGCGAGCTCGGCGTCGCCGAGCTGCAGATGATCGAGATCGCGAAGGCGGCTCGCCTCAGCAGCCGGCTGCTCATCCTCGACGAGCCGACGGGACCGCTCGCGCGCGCCGAGGTCGGTCGCCTCTTCGAGCTGATCCGGCGGACCGCCGCGCTCGGGCTCGGCGTCGTCTTCATCACCCACCACCTGCGCGAGGTGTTCGAGATCTGCGACGAGGTGACCGTGCTCCGCGACGGCCGAACCGTGCTGCACGAGGCGACCGCCGAGACCGACGTCGGCGCGGTCGTGCGCGCGCTCGTCGGGCGGGAGCTCGCGGCCGCCGAGGCGGAGCAGACGCCGAGACCGCCGAGCGACGCGCAGCCGCTCCTGGAGGTGCGCGGCCTGACGGTGAAGGGAAAGCTCGACGACGTCGCGTTCAGGCTGCTGCCCGGCCAGATCGTCGGCGTCGCCGGCCTCGCGGGCAGCGGGCGCACGGTGCTGCTCAAGACGCTCTTCGGCGACATCCGGCCCGAGCGCGGCGAGATGCGCCTCGAGGGGCGCCGCTACCGGCCGCGGTCGCCGGCCGACGCGATCGCGAAGGGCGTCTTCCTCGTCCCCGAGGACCGTCGCGTGCACGGGCTCGTGCCGATCCACAGCGTCGAGCAGAACGTCGTGCTCTCGATCCTGCGGCGGCTCAAGCGGCTGCTGCTCTACCGGCCGCGCGCGGCGCGACGGCTCGTGCGCCGGATGGTCGAGACGCTCGGGATCCGGCTCGCGAACCTGCGCCAGCCGGTGCCGGAGCTCTCTGGCGGCAACCAGCAGAAGGTCGTCTTCTCGAAGGCGCTCCTGTCGGAGCCCGACCTGTTCCTGCTCGACGAGCCGACGTTCGGGATCGACGTCCACACCGCCGCCGACATCGTGCGCCTGATCCGCGCCGAGGTCGAGGGCGGCAAGGCGGCGCTCTGGGTGACGTCCGACCTGCCGGAGCTCCTGAACGTCGCCGACGAGATCCTCGTGCTCGCCGACGGCACGATCAAGGACGTCGTCCCGCGCGGCGCTCCCGGCTTCAGCGAGGAGGCGCTGCTGCACGCGATCCAGCGCAGCGAGACGGTCGGCGTGGGCGAGGCGGCGGCGCCCTGATGGCGGTCGCGCGCGCCGAGAAGCCGGACGAGCCGGGCGCGGTCGCCGCCGCGCCGGCGGGCGAGCTGCGCGAGTGGCTCCGCGACACGGCGATCCGGACCTACCGCGGCGAGAACGCCGGGATCCTGATCGCGGCGATGGTCGTGATCATCGGGATCTTCGCGATCCTCCTCCGTCACACCGCCTTCCTCAGCGTCGACAACTTCCTGGGGATCGTGCGCCAGACGGCGGTGATCTCGATCATGGCGATCGCCACCGTCTTCGTCATCTCGGCGGGCGAGATCGACCTCTCGATCGCGGCCGTGATCCCGCTCGCCGGCTACTGGGCCGGCCTCCTGATGCCGAGGTACGGGATGGCGTTCGGCGTCTTCGTCGCGCTCGCGTTCGGGGCCGGCGTCGGCCTCGTCAACGGCCTGATCACCGTGCTGCTCCGGGTGCCGTCGTTCGTCGTCACGCTCGGCACGATGGGGCTCCTCCAGGGGCTCGCGATGGTGCCGACGAACAGCCAGGCGATCGTCGTCGACCACCCGACCTTCGACTCCTGGTTCGGGGGCGGCGACGTCGGCCCGGTGCCGGGGCTCGCGATCTGGACGCTCGCGGCGACCCTCGTCGGCTACCTCGTGCTCGCGTGGACGCCGGCCGGCAAGGCGGTGCTCGCGACCGGCGCGAACCCGAACGCAGCCCGCTTCTCCGGCATCCGGACGAACCTCGTCAAGGTGTCGGTGATGATGGCGAGCGGCACCGCCGGCGCCCTCGGCGGGCTGCTCTACGTCGGCCAGTACCAGGGCGCACGCTACGACCTCGGGTCGAGCGACCTGCTGACGGTGATCGCGGCCGCGATCATCGGCGGCACGGCGCTGACGGGGGGCAAGGGGAGCGTGATCGGCGCCGTCGTCGGCTCGCTGCTCCTCGGGGCCGTCAACAACGGGCTGATCATCGAAGGACTGAACGTGCCGGAGCAGCTGATGTTCCGCGGCGGCATCATCATCGCCGCCGTCGTCCTGAGCGCGCGGGCGGCACGACGGCGAACCTGACGAGCGAGAGCGGGAGGAGACGATGAAGGCGCTGCGCCTGCACGGACACCGGGACATCCGGCTCGACGACGTCGAGGAGCCGCAGCCGCAACCCGGCTGGTCGGTGATCGAGGTCGCCTGGGCGTCGATCTGCCAGAGCGACATCAAGGAGTACCTCGGGCCGCTCTACTGCTCGCCCGAGCCGAACCCGTTGACGGGCGTCGGGCTGCCGGTGACGCTCGGCCACGAGTTCTCGGGCCGGGTCGTCGAGACCGACGGCTCGCGCCCCGACCTGCGCGTCGGCGACCGCGTCGTCGCCGACGGCTGCATCTACGACGGCGAGTGCTGGTACTGCCGGCACGGCAACTACGTCCTCTGCGACAAGCTGGCGATCCTCGGCTTCGACGCGCACGGCGGCTTCGCGCAGCGCGTCGCGGCGCCGAACTACGCGATCTTCAAGCTGCCCGACTCGATCAGCGACGAGGCGGGCGCGGTGATCGAGCCGCTCGCCGTCACCGTGCACGCGGTCCGCCGCGGCCGCGTCGCGCCCGGTGACACGGTCGCGGTCGTCGGCGCGGGCATGATCGGGCTCGGCACGCTGCAGGTCGCGCGCACGGCGGGCGCGTCGGCGGTCTACGTCGTCGAGCCGCGGTCGGAGCGGCGCGAGCGGGCCGAGCAGATGGGCGCGACCGCGGTCGTCGACCCCGGCCGGGGCGACCCGGCCGAGGCGCTCCGCGAGCTGACCGGCGGCCGCGGCGCCGACGTCGCGTTCGACTGCGTCGGCTACCAGGAGTCGCTCGCCTCGGCGCTCGACCTCTCACGGAAGGGCGGCCGCGTCGTCTGCGTCGGCGTCTACAAGTCGCCGCCGGTCGTCGACATGAACAAGGTCGTGCTCCAGGAGCGCGAGGTGATCGGCTGCCTCGCCTACGTCGACGACTTCCCGCGCGCGATCGCGCTCGCCGCGGACGGCCGCGTCGACGCGCCGGCGTTCATCACGGACAAGATCCGGCTCCGGGACATCGTCGACGACGGCTTCCAGAAGCTGATCGACGAGCCGGAGCGTCACGTCCGGATCATCGTCGACGCTCAGGCGGTGTGACCGGGCGACCTTGTCTTGGCGAGCGGCTTCATTTAGCATCGCTAAACGCCGTTCAACACGACTTCCAGCTCTCCGACTGCCGGGCAGGCGCTCCCGGAGCGTGATCACACAAGGAGGAACGAGGTGCGCATGCGCAAGATGTCTCGTCTAGGTCGAGGCGTGCTCGTGGCCTCGGCCGCCGCGGTGGCGGCGGTCGTCGCCACCACCGCTTCCGCCACCCCCAGGGGCCGGGCAGCGAGCTGCCCCGCCTTCAACTCCTCGGCGCTGAAGCCGCGGACGCTTCCCGCCGACCTCGGTGGTCAGCAGGTGCTCTTCCCGCCGCTCTCGTCGCTGCCGAGCACCTCGGCGGCGCTCGGGACGAAACAGTCGCTCAAGCCGCACTGGTTCACCGACCTGATGGCAGAGGTGACGCCCGCGGTGCAGAAGCAGATCTGCGCGAAGCACCTCTCGGCCGTCTACCTCGACTGGGACTCGGTGCCCTTCAACCAGGCGATTCGCGCGGGCATCAAGGACGTCGCGAACGCGCTCGGGATCAGCATCAAGATCTCGAACTACAGCTTCAACCCGTCGGGCTTCGCCGGCAACCTCGCCGCGGTCTTGCCGACGCACCCGGACATCATCATGACCGGCGGCGCGATCAGCCCGGAGCAGTTCGGGACGATCATGAACCCCGCGGTCAAGCAGGGCGCGACGGTGACGACGTGGGGTCTCGGCGCGAAGACCTGGAACACCGGTCCCGGCCAGCCGCTGAAGACGCTCGTCGCGTACGACTTCTACCACCTCGGCACGCAGCTCGCGGACGCGATCCACAAGGCGTACCCGAACGGAGCGAACTTCGGCTACATCCACTGGGTGACCGACTCGCTCGCGATCATCAACCGCGAGCAGGGCATGCTCGACGGCCTGAAGAAGTACCCGAACATCAAGATCGTCACGAACGGCACGCCGAGCCCGAAGAACCCCTCGTCCGGCTACACGGACTTCAACGCGGCCGAGGCCTACACCGTCGCCTTCCTGAAGGCGCACCCGACGGTCAACGTCCTCTTCGCGCCGTGGGAGGACCCGCCGGCGCTCGGTGAGGCGGCCGCGATCAACGCGCTCCACCTCCAGAACAAGGTGCACATCGCGACGATGGACCTGGGCAGCGCCGGCGCGACGCAGATCTCCCACAACGGGATCATCTCGGTCGACATGGCGCAGGACATGTACGACGGCGGCCGCTCGATGATGCTGTCGGCGGCGCTCTCCGAGGTCGGCAAGAAGATCTACCCGTACGTGATCGTCCCGACGACGCCCGCCACGAAGGCGAACGTCCAGGACGCCTGGGACTTCATGCACGGCCCCTCGATCCCGTGCGGCAGCGCGTGCAAGTAGTCCAGA
>Ga0070741_10009264_pt1 | contig 19226 bp, 22 predicted proteins | sample Coa_R1_4_FD_66440 | JGI IMG/M metagenome (GOLD analysis project Ga0070741, IMG submission 66440) | Surface soil microbial communities from Centralia Pennsylvania, which are recovering from an underground coalmine fire - Coalmine... | ecosystem: Environmental > Terrestrial > Soil > Unclassified ...
CCCACGCCGCGGATGGCGAGCTACTATGCGGATTTCGCGCGCGGCGGCTTCGGCCTGATCATAAGCGAAGGTATCTTTCCCGAGGCCACATTTGGGCGAGCTTACAGTCGACAGCCGGGCCTGGTCACGCGGGCGCAAATCGACGGCTGGCGTTCGGTAACAGACGCCGTGCACGAAGCGGGCGGCGTGATTCTTGCGCAACTGATGCACGCGGGTGCGCTCTCGCAATGTCTCGAAACGACACTGGCGCCATCTGCCATCCGCCCTAAGGGCGCGAAGATGCCAGAGTACGGCGGAAGCGGAAGCTTTCCAGTTCCCCGCGCAATGGATCGGCGCGAGATCGCAGTAGTGGTTGAGTCATTCGTGCGCGCTGCAGAATCCGCGTTGGTCAGCGGCTTTGACGGCCTCGAGATTCACGGCGCCAACGGTTATCTCATCGATCAGTTCCTGACTGACTACACCAACCAGCGCACCGATGAATATGGAGGTGATGTCCGCGCCAGAACGCGTTTCGCGTGCGAGGTGCTCCGCGCTGTGCGTCACGCGGTCGGAGGACAAACTGTTGTGGGGATTCGTCTCTCGCAGGCGAAGGTCAACGATTTCGCGCATCGCTGGCGCGGCGGAGTTGCCGATGCGGAAGTCATTTTTGGCGCGGTGCGTCTCGCAGGCGCCTCTTACATTCACGTGGCGAGCGAGGGACGCGGTTGGCGCGAAAGTGCCCGGATGAATGGCACGACAGCTACGATCACCCAGGTCGCCAGAACGGTGGCGCGCATCCCAGTGATCGCGAACGGCGGGCTACATGAGCCGGATCTGGCCGAGTCGCTGGTCAGGGAGCAGCAGGCGGACCTCATCTCAATCGGCCGCGCCGCCATTGCGAATCCAGATTGGCCGCGGCGCCTGGAAAACGATCAATCCTTCGAGCCTTTCCAAGCGGAAATGATAGAGCCCGAAGCCAGCATCGAACACACCGATCGCTGGTTCGAACGCAGAGCCCTGCCAGCTCCCGGGAGTTAGTACGCCGTCGGCCAGCTGGCCCCAGCGGGCGAGATGCTCGGGCGTTGGGCGCCCAAGGCTTACGTCGCCGCGGCGATGGGTGCGCGCTGGACAAGGATTTGCGCGCGGCTCTACCATGAATTCACAGGTGGAGTCCCACCGCGACACCGAGGCAGGCGGACGCGTGGCTTGCGCTCGGGCGCGTCCGGCTCGGGCAGCGCCGGATGCCTGAGGCTCTCAAATGGATCCCCGCGGCGGCCGATTTCTGGGAACGGTTCGATCCGCAGAATTCGTTCTGTGGGAGGCGGGGGCCCGTGGATGGCGCTTCGCAAGCTCGTGCGCGCCACGGGAACGGATCATTCGGAGGAACCCGCTTGCAGAGCGGATCCCGCCCCTGATGCGGGACTCAGCGCCGGGCGTACGATGCGCTGCGGCAAATGGCAGGTTTGAGTCGGCAATTGCGTCTAGGGCTATAAGGACCCTCACGCTATAAGGACCCTCGGCGGAGAACGAGGTCCCCGGCGAAGTGATCAACAAGGCGGCGCCGTCCTGCGAAAAGCACTCATCATTCAGGCTTTGGGGCTTCTCCTCGCCGTATCGACGGCTGTGGGGGAGACAAATTCCCGGTCACGGGTGCGTGCGTTTGCGGCATTACCGGACTGGTCCGGTATCTGGGAGAGCACGACCCGCGCACAGCACAACCTCCTTTCGGGCCGGCACCCGAAGGGCGAGGCTGGGCTTCGAAGCATGCTGCAGCTCGTAGGCCATCCCCCGTATAACGCGGAATGGGAAGCGCGGTACCAACAGGCCCTGCAGAATGCACCCCCATCGGCCCGAACGGCATCGGCGCGGAAGACGTGCTCACGCGCCTTTCCCGCGATCATGGAGTCGCCTTTCATCTTCCAGCTCGTCGTGCTCCCCGAGGAGACGCTGATGGTATTCGAGACTCAGCAGATCCGGCATATTTATACCGATGGGAGACCGCATCCTCGTGATGAGGACATCTGGCCCACACGCCTGGGGGATTCGACGGGTCGCTGGGAGGGGGAGACGTTGGTTGTCGATACCATTGCCTTGATGCGCGAGCCGATCGACCCGCGAGCCCCCTTCGCAACGTTGAGCGAGCGGGCCCACTTCACGGAGCGCTTGCGGCGGTTGGATAGCGATCGACTCGATGATGAGCTCGTCATCGAAGACCCGGTTGCGCTCGCTCACCCTTGGCGCGTGACACTCCATTTTCACAGAGTCACCGGGCTCGACCGTCTCATCGTGTACGACTGCGCTGAAAATGATCGCAATCCCGTCATCGACGGCAAAATCTCCATCGCACCGACACCATGAGCACATTTCGCCGTATCAAACTCGTCCTCGCAACGGCCACCCTGGCCGCCTGGTGTGTCTCGGCCCTTGCCGATCCGCACGCCGCATCGCGGGTTCGTGCGTTCGCCAAGCTTCCGGACTGGTCCGGCATCTGGCAAAGCACAGTGTGGCCGCTGGGCATCTCCGGTCGACCACCGGGCAATGAGGCACAGCTCCGCAGCACGCTCCAACTCATCCGTCGCCCGCCCTATAACGCGGAATGGGCCGCAAAGTACGATGAGGCGATGAAAGACACGGCCGCGCTTCAGGTGCGGAATGCGACTTTCAAAGTCTGTACGCGCAGCTTTCCTGCATTGATGGAGGCCCCCTGGATGTTCCAGGTCGCGGTGCTGCCGGAGGAAACCTTGTTCATCTTCGAGAACGGTCAGGTTCGACACGTCTATACGGACAATCGAAAACATCCAGGTGAGAACGATATCTGGCCCACGCCCCTGGGCGATTCGGTGGGCCATTGGGAGGGGCAGACTCTCGTGGTGGACACGATCGCCCGCACCGCTTCGGAACCACTCGCGCCGCGTGCGTGGGCCTCCATGTTGAGTGATCGCGCGCACTTCATCGAGCGTGTGTCGCAGGTCGATCCAAACCATCTTCGTGACGAGCTCACCATAGATGATCCCGTTAGCCTGTCGACGTCGTGGCACATTACGCTGGAGTACACGCGCGTGCGGGAGCTGAACCGGATCATCCCGGCAGACTGCAACGAGAATGAGCGCAACCCGGTCGTCGAAGGGAAAATGATCATTACAAATCCATGAGTCGCTTCCGCCGCTGATCAGACTTCATGCAGGGAGCTCACTATTGCTCCGCGCTGACGTTCGATACCGCCGGGGAGCCGAGCGCCTTACCATCCGGCGCAATAGCCGAGACGAACAACCCCCCGTTGGAGCCGTCGCGCATCGGGTGGACGACTACCGTTATTCTGTCTCCCGGCTTCAAACTGCCGGGGCGCAACCCACCGCGATAGAGCTGTGAGGGCGAGCCCATCTCGACACTCCACTCGACCGATCCGCCATCGCCAGGTACCAGGATCTGGATCCAGCAATGGGGGTTCGTCCATTGAAAAGCCCTGACGGTACCGATGAGGGTCGTCGACTTCCCATCGTCGAAGATCGCTCCGGAATGGTGTGCATGCGCTTGCAGGGCCACCAGGGACAGGAGAATACCTGGCACAAAGTTGTTATTGAACATGGCGTGAATACCTCTCTCAGATGGGAGAACGGAATCCAGCGGCCGAATCCGCCAGCGTGGCGTGATGATCGCGCGAAGTAATGTTACCCGCATTCCTGTCACTAGGAGCGGCGTTGTGCGGCAATCCGCTCGGCGGGTTTTGGTGCCGAATCCCGCCTATCTGATTTGAGCGATCCGCTCGGTTCACGACATTTCAGAGCTCGCGAAGGACTTTTCATCAGCACCCCGGCACGCTGCCGGGGTGCTCTTGAAGGAAACGACGTTGAAAGCCAATACTTGCGGCTGGGTTCGAGCACCCTCGGCGGTGCTTACACTCCTCCTACTGGCCTTTCCGGCGGCCGCGCATCACTCGAGCGCAATGTTCGATGACCGCAGGACCGTAACGATCACTGGAACCGTCAAGACGATGCAATGGACCAATCCGCACTGTTGGATCCAACTTCTCGTTCCCGCCACCGGGCAGTCCGTCGAATGGAGCATAGAGATGGCCTCTCCCGGGGAACTGTTCCGCAATGGATGGCGCCCGAGCACCTTGCGCCCGGGTGACAAAGTCACCGTGACCGTCTACCCGATACGCGACGGATCATCTGCGGGCCAATTCATTTCGGCGACAACCCCTGATGGCAGGGCAGTGGGCAAGCGGCCGTAGCGTACAGGAGCACCAATATATGCCGAACCGCGTGCCGATGCTGCTGGTCTTTGCATGGCTGGCCGCCTGCACTCACTCCGACCCTACCGCTCGAGATCGCGCACGCGCGTTTGCGGCGCTGCCGAATTGGACAGGAATCTGGATCAGCGATGTCTGGGCCACCACCGATGCCAGTGGCTTGCCTCCAGGGCGCGTGGCAGAGCTGACCAGGAAGTGGGTCCTGAAAGGCCCTCTGCCGTACAACGCACAATGGCAGGCACGGAATGAGGCGCGCCAGAAAGATCCCGCCACGGCCGCATTCATGGCGAACTTCAAGGTGTGTGAGTTTGCTTTTCCGATGGTGATGCAATCGCCTCAGACTTTTCAGGTCGTCATCACGCCGGAAGAGACGCTGCTGGTTTTTGAAAACCAGGCGGCGCGGCACATCTATACCGATGGACGCAAACATACATCCCCAGAGGATGTGTGGCCGACGCGCTTTGGTGAGTCGATCGGCACATGGCACGGCCAGACTCTCGTCGTTGACACCATCGCCCGCCGGGCCGGACCTCTCGGGATAATGCCTGTCGACGAATTGAGCGGGGAGGCCCGATTTACCGAACACATTCGCCTGGTAGCGCCTGGCCGCCTGGAAGATGTGCTCACCGTCACGGATCCCGTAGCGTTCACCAAGCCATGGGAGGTGCGGCTCACGTACTCGCAGGTGCGCGGAATCGATCGGATGGTCAACTACGACTGCGACGAGAACGATCGTAACCCGATCGTGAACGGGCAGCTGGGAGTAGCGAACCCTTAGACACGCGTCCGCGTCTGTTGTTTTAATGCACGATGAGCGTACCGCCACGTAGATCACAGCCGTCCGGCGCACCGTGAACCTGCCAGTATTCAATGAGGTTCAAGCGCTGAACCAGGCTCTGAAAAGCAGGATGCTGCCGGAAGGGCCTCAGCTCGGGAAACCATAGCGCTTGCCAGTATCTGCCTATGAGGCCGGCACGCACCTTCTCTTCCAACTGTCGCTCCACCACCTCATACGCTCGGTCTATTGCACCCAGCATGGTATACCAGGTGACAACATGCATCGCAGTCACGGATCTATCCAGCGAGAAACCGAGGATGCCACCGAGATTGGCATCCAACGCTGCAAGCGCCTTCGATCGTAGACCGACGTCAGCCAGTCCAGCGTAGACCGCCCGAATCGCGTCCTCGCCTCCCGCATCCCGCACATCCGGCGGCAACGTAGCAACCATCGCGTTGCACGCCTGGTCAACATGCCCGTCCCGCCAAGCTGTCCAGGCGAGCACGCATTGCACCAGGACGATATCGGGCGTTATCCCCAAACGAAATGCATTTGTTAGATGCTCGAGGGCTTCGGTGTTGTGGGCAGCGGCGACGCATTGGCATGCCGCGACCAATGGGAAGCCAGGGTCACCGGGTGACAATCGACAGCTTTGGCACGCATGGTCCAATGCTCGGGACACATGACCTGTATTGGCCAGAACACTGAGAGCCAATGAGTGATGAATGAAGCCATCACGGGGGTCGATCGACAGAGCCACTCGAAAGTGCTCGTGGGCCGCCAGCCATTCGCCTCTATCAGCAGTGATGACCCCGAGTGTTGCATGGGCCTCCGGAAGATCCGCATCGAGCTGCAGGGCCTTCAGCACCATCTCTCGAGCTTGCGAATAGGCCTCTGCACCGGCAGTCCCCATCGTGAATTCATGCAGGAATACCACCGCCAGAGCGGCGTAGGCGCGTGCGAAGTCCGGATCACGCGCGAGTGCTTCGGTCAGCACTCCGCGAGCCAAGCGCAGATTGTCTCGCCCAGCTCGCAAGGCGAGGGCTCTACCTTGCAGGTAGAGTTGATAGGCCTGTAGGTCTCGAGTGGGGCGCCGTTGGTCGGGTGCTTCCGTGGCGATCTCGCCCGGCGGGCTGTTGAGATGGATTGCGACAATGGCGTTCGCGATTTCGTCCTGTAGCGCGAACAGATCCTCAAACCTGCGATCGTAACTTTGAGACCAGACATGGAACCCTGTGGTTCCGTCGATGAGCTGGACAGTGATCCGAATCCGCTCGCCTGCGCTGCGCACACTGCCCTCGAGTACCCAAGTGACCTCGAGCTCGCGCGCAACTTTGCGAACGTCCATGTCGCGGTTTTTATAGGCGAACGAAGATGTACGCGCCGAAACCCGCACACCAGGGAGGCGTGCGAGCTTGTGGATCAATTCCTCCGCAATGCCATCGGCAAAATATTCCTTGGCCGCATCCTCGCTGAGATTCGTAAAAGGCAGAACCGCAAATGAGGCGGTGCGCGCGCGAGTCAACCCGCTTACATCCGCCATGGGAGAGGTTGAGTCACGGCTCCCGTTGGATACTGGATCGGTGTGCTGCCGGACCTCCGCCACAAATTTATAGCCGCGGCCGGCAACAGTCAGGATGAAGCGCTCACCGTTTCGCCCGTCGCCGAGCGCGCGTCGCAATGCAGAGATGTGCTGGGTCAGGGTGTTCTCCTCGACGACCGCGTTGGGCCAGATCGAGCGCAGCAACTTCGACTTGTCGAGGACTTCGCCTGCGTGGCTGGCGAGGAACACGAGGGCATCAAAAGCCCGGGAGCTCAGAGGGACCGGAACGCCTGCGGGATCGAGGAGTTGCTGCCGCTGAGGGTCCAAGCGAAACCCGCCGAATTCGTAGGTCGTATGGGGCTTGGCTGCGGCCATTTCTCTATCTTAGCGCCAGTGCCCCCGGGGGGACACCCGTGACCGGATCGGCACGCGCAACAGCGATTCTTTCAATTGTCAGGCAACCGGCTCACACTCACTACACCGATGCAGTCCAGTGGCGGGGTGCAGGCCAATAACGAGAGGTCAAAATGGCTTCCGGCTATACGATCAATTGGGCAGGCGCCGCGACCATCGACTCTATGGCGCTCTCGAGCGGCGCTCGCCTGCGATATCTGAAGATCGGCACAGGCCCGCCGCTGTTATTGATGCATACGCTGCGCACGCAGCTCGACTATTTTCAGAGGCTGATACCGCGACTCACGAATCATTTCACGGTCTATGCGGTAGATCTGCCCGGCTTGGGAGGGTCCGAGATTCGGCGCGGTGCCCGGTACGACGAGCCCACCGTTCGCCGCGACATCCTGGAGCTCATTCAACGCCTGGAGCTGAAAGACTTCACTCTGGCCGGTGAATCGATGGGCGCCACGCTTGCGTTGAGCGTGACCGCGGAGCTGGGCTCTCGGGTTTCACGAGTGGTCGCGCTCAACACCTATGACTATCCGCAGGGAGTCGAGAGGGCGAACCTTCTCGCATCGGTGCTGATCAAGGCCATGCGAATTCCTGGGCTCGGGTTGATACCGGCAAAGTTGGAAAATGCCATGCTATTGGGCGGTATCCTCCGTGGGGGATTCTTCGACCCGAACAAGCTGCCGCGCGACTTCGTGCATGAGCTGATTCGAAGCGGACAGCGCCCCGGGTTTCCTTGGGTTGAAACCGGGTACGTACGTGCCCTGTCGAGCTACATCGCGGCTCGGCGGATGTATGGGCGTGTCGATCGGCCGGTAACGCTGGTTTATGGCGATCACGACTGGTCAAGGCCGGCAGAGCGCGAAGCGGTCGCCCGGTCGGTGGCGGGGAGCCGGATGGTTACTTTAGCCAACACGGGGCATTTCGCCTCTCTCGAGCATCCCGCGGAGGTTGCCCGAATCCTGCTCGATGAACGGGCCGGATGAGACTGACGCTGCCTATCGGCAGATCGATGGCCGCTTGCTGAACTACGACCGCGTCGCATCGCTGGGTGGCGACCCGAGCCGGCGCCTCACTGCCTTCAGTAGTGCGGCGGCCGTTCGTCCTCGGGTCGAGGAGCGGCGTCGGCAGGTTGCGCTGCTTCAAACCGATCAGCTAACGCGTTGATTCGCGCGCGCAAGGCTTCTATCTCGCGATGCTGGCGAAACACAACGTCACTCAATTCCGCGTTGGCGCGCTCGAGAAACGCGATCTTCGTCTCGATCTGCTCGAGGGGGTTGGTTTGCATGATTCTGGCCTGCATCGATACCTGCGGTCTGGATTGTAAGCTTACCTGCAATTTTGGTGCACCTCAGACGCGCAGAGATACGGCGGGGATCTACATTGCCTGCTGCTTACGCGCCCGATAGTTGCGTGTCTTATCCCGGTTTCCACAAAGGGCGGAGGAGCACCAGCGCCGATTGCCCGGTTTGGACCTGTCGTAAAAGACCCAGTGGCATTCTTCCGAGGCGCACATCTTCAGCCGATCCAACTTGTCCGCACCGGCCAGGGCGTGCAGTTCGACGAGCACTCGCGCGAGGCCGCTGACTCCGGGAGCGGGTGCAAGCCTGAGCAGGCCCTCCTCGCCAGCCACCAGGACCAGCGGATAACGCAGAGTTGCTGCTGACAACCGCTGCAGGTTTTGCGTCGCGGCGTCCCGGAATCCGGGGTTGAGTGCCAGGAAATCACGGATGCTCTGACGAAGGTCGAGCGCCGCCCGAAATGCAGTCGGCGTCATCCGCTCTGTGTCCTGCCACAGTCCACGCTCCTGCAACCAACTCTCGAGCTGGGCAGGTGTTGCGAGCTCGTCGCCTGGCTCATGAGCACTGCCACGTTCCTCGAAACGGCGCAGGTCCAGTGAATTGACGAACTCGTACAGCAATGCCAGGGACGGTGGAACCGGGTACTGCTTCGCAAGCCTCATACGACACTAGCATAGCCGTTTTGGTGGTTGACGCAAGAGACACTAGCTATTACTGTTTACGGGTGTCTGAGATTTCACTGCGCCGCTCCGAGGTAATCGCCATGGCCCACACTCCGATTTCCACTGAAGACATCTCGTACCGGAAGTACGTTGACGTTCTCGGCGTTCCGATGGCTTATGTTGATGTTGGTGCCGGGGATCCAATCGTGTTCCTGCACGGCACCCCCACACCGTCCTATCTATGGCGGAACATCATTCCGTACCTGCTCCCCTTTGGTCGGTGCCTCGCCCCCGACTATGTGGGGATGGGCAATTCGGGTGCCGCCCCGGATGGCGCCTATCGCTTCGTCGATCATCAGCGGTATCTCGAGGGGTGGTTTGAGGCACTTGGGATCGACCGCAATGTCATTCTGGTCGTACACGATTGGGGCTCCGCGTTGGGATTTGCATGGGCGCAACGCCACCCCGAGCGAGTCAAGGCAATCGTCTACATGGAAGCGATCGTTCGGCCGTTCGCGTCGTGGGACGAGTGGCCTGACGCCACGCGAGCCTTCTTCCAGGCCCAGCGGACTGACGCGGGTGAAGACCTGATCCTCCGGAAGAACTTGTTCATCGAATACCTTCTGCCCCTACGCCACATCTCACCGGAGGCGCTGGAAATCTACCGGCGCTACTATCGCAACCCCGGCCCATCGCGTATGCCGATGCTCGCCTGGACACGGGACCTGCCCATAGGAGGTGAGCCGCAGGATGTCGTTCAGATCGTGGAGTCGTACGCGCGCTGGTTGTCGCAGAGCTCCATCCCGAAGCTGTTCATCGATGCCGAGCCGGCCGGTTTTCTGATCGGCGCCCAGCGTGAATTCTGCCGTGCCTGGCCAAATCAACAGACCGTTCAGGTGCAGGGCTCGCATTTTCTCCAGGAGGAGGACCCCGAGGCGGTGGGCACCGCCACGGCGCGCTTCGTGGCGGAGGTGCTTGCCTCAGGTGGAGTGTCATGACCGAGTTGCACTATCTCGATCTGATGGAGCTTGCCGATCTCATTCGTACGCGGGAGCTGTCACCCGTTGCAGTAACGGAAGCTCAACTCGAGCGTATCGACGTCCTGGACAACACCCTGTGCAGCTATGCTTACGTCATGGCCGAGGAAGCGTTGGAGCAGGCCCGGGCGGCGGAAGCGGAGATTGCCGCGGGAAACTATCGAGGGCCGCTTCATGGCATCCCGATCGGCATCAAGGATCTCTGCTGGACGCAAGGGGTACCTACTGCCGCCGGTACGCAGATCTACCAGGATTTTCGCCCGGTCGAAGATGCGACAGTCGTGATGAAGCTGAAACGCGCGGGCGCCGTGATTCTCGGCAAACTACAGATGACGGAAGGTGCGTACTCGGATTATCACCCCACGGTCTCTGCCCCGAGGAACCCCTGGAATCCAGACTACTGGACCGGCATCTCCTCCAGTGGCCCGGCGGTCGCAACAGCGGCGGGCCTGTGTTTCGGCGCAATCGCTTCCGATACCGGTGGATCCATCCGTTGGCCCTGCAGCGCCAACAATCTTACAGGCCTGAAACCAACCTGGGGTCGCGTCAGTCGCTTCGGCGTGTTCGAGCTGGCTGCGAGCCAGGATCATGTTGGCCCGATCGCGCGCACGGCGAGGGATGCCGGGGCGATTCTTCAGATCATCGCGGGGGTCGACCAGCGGGACGCGACAGCCCTGCCTGCGCCGGTTCCGAACTATCGGGACGTACAGCGAGCGGATCTGCGCGGACTGCGCATCGGTGTCGACCCGGCTTGGAACGGCTATGACGTGGATGACGCGGTGACTGCGGTGTTGTCGAAGGTCTCCGACGTGTTACAGGGACTCGGCGCTGAATTGGTGGAGCTGCGGGTACCGGACGTACGACAGACCGTTGCCGATTGGACGCCGGCATGCGCGATCGAAGCCGCGGTCGCGCACAAAGCCACCTATCCATCGCGAAGAGCCGAATACGGGGCCGTTCTGGCTGCCTTGCTCGATCGTGGGCACCAGCTCAACGCCCTGGACTACCAGGAAATCCTCGTTCGCCGGATGATCGTGAAAGGCCAATTCGAGCGGTTGTTGCAGACCGTTGATCTGCTACTCACGCCGGTCCAGCCCTTCGCTCCGTTGACTTTGACGACAGTACGCACGTTGGGCGAGCAGCCGGAGTTGATCGCACGGCTGCAACGATACACTGCGCCCTTCGACATGACCGGTCATCCGACGATTACCGTTCCCGGAGAGTTTGATCGGAGCGGTCTACCGATCGGATTTCAGCTGGTCGGCGCGTATCTCCGTGAAACCGAACTGATTACGACGGCAGCGGTGTTCCAGAGTGAAACGGCCTGGCACCGTCGGCATCCAATCGATTGAACGGGAGGCGCTGGAAGCGGGCCCCGGCCGCAGCCATCCCCTCGCGCTTCGCTGCGGCGCCGACTCCAGCGTCGACTGGTCTACGTGAGCTCAATTTCCAGAAATCGAAACTCATGAGGATTCACGTTGATCACGTTGTGGCTCACGCCCGCCGGTCGGCTGTAGGACACGCCGGCGGTAAGATGCGCGTCGCGCGAGCCCTCGAGTTCGATCAGCCGGAGGGTGCCGCTCGTCAGCGGCACGACGACGTAGTCCAAGCCGTGAACATGCTGCCCCGTTTCTGCACCGGGGGCGAAGGTCCACTCGGTTACGATGACTCGTTCGTTTTCGATCTGTACGGCCGGAACGGCTTTCACGTCTGCAATCCCCTTCGTTCGGGTCTCCTTCGAGTCTAGCGGATTGAGTGGCTGGCGTCGGACATCTGGCGGGATCAGGCACCGTATTCAGCAGCTGTGTGCCGTGGCTGGACGATTCGCCAGCGTGATCCGCGCGCGCTCGGGCTCGCCAGCTATGGTCTTCGCCGCTCCGCCATCTTCTGTTTCGCCGCCGCGACCTCCTCCTTGCTGAGCTCGCCGTTATGGTCCGAATCGACCAGATCAAACAGGGGTGCGAGGCCATCGACGAACTCCGACTTGCTGATGCGACCATCGCCGTCCTTATCGAACCGCGCAACCATCTCAGCCAGCCTTTCCTGCGCCTTCCGCCGTCCGGCCAGTCGACCCGACATATCGCTCTTGTCGATATATCCGTCGCCATTTCGATCGAGGCGGGTAAACCCGCGCTCGCGCGCCGCCAGAAACTCTGCGCGCGTGATAATACCGTCGCCGTTGGTATCGGCCGAATCGAAGATCTTCGCGGGGTCAGGCTGGTGCTGGTTGGCCACCGCCCGGACCGCCATCATGCAACCGGTGTTGAGCGTGATGCAGGCGGTAAGCATCGCAACCGTTCGGATTTTCAGAAGCCCCATATCACTCTCCCGCCTGTTGTAGAGCTTGCGCGATGAGAGGCGACAGTTGTTGCGCGAGACGGCCGCCGAAGTGGGTCTTGTAGTTGTTCATGTCCTGCATCCCGAGGATCGCGTAGTAACCGGCATCCCGATCGAGCCACGGCGTAAAGCCGAACGCGCCTGGCGATGAGATCTGATGACATCCGGTCTGTGGCGTATTGCAGTCGAGCCAGGCAGTCAGTCCGTAACGCAGATTGGGGGCGGGACTCTTGCCGATCACCACGTTGGGATAAGGCTCGACCGTTTGGGCGTCGAAGAGCGCCGTGGAGAGCAAGGGCTCGCCTTGCCACACTCCCTTGTCAAACACGAAATGCAGGATGCGCTCGTATTCGTTCATGGACATGATCAAACCGCCCGCGAGCAGCGGATTGTCGGGGTCGAGGGCTTTCAAAGGGTTGGCGTAATATTCGATGTCGCCCGGCAGACCCAGGGGATCGCGCAGCTCCTGTGCGAACAATTCGTTCCAGGACTTCCCCGTGACTATCTCGGCCATGCGGCCGGCCACGCTCAAATGGACGCTGCCGTAGTCGAACTCCGTACCCGGAACGGCGATCATCTCGGTCTGGGAGATGGTCGCTACGCACTGTGCGAGTGTGACCGTCGAATCGTAGGTGCAATGATTTTCCGGTGCCAGGCCCGAGGTGAACGAAAGCAACTGGCGCAAGGTAATCGTTCCCTCATCTCCGGTCCAATCGAGGACCTGGGCAGTAGTCGAATCCAGAGTGAGGTAGCCCGCATCGATGAGTCTGAATAGCGTGACACCCGAAACGAGTTTGGACGCGGAAGCAATCGGCACGCGCGTGTCCGGCGAGAAGCTGCCGTACATGCGCTCGAAGACTTTGACACCATTGCGGTTATAAATCGCCAGTCCGATTCCCGGAATGCCCTCCGACTCGAACGCGGCCCGGATCGTTGAATCCACTACAGCGAATGGATCGCTGCTCGGCGGGGGACCGACGCCACCGTCCCCACCGTTGCCGCAAGCGGCGAGTGCCAATAGAGCTGACGAGATCGTGAGCCGCACAACTGATCCGACCTTCATGACGTACTCCTCGAATTCCTGGTGCGAGGAACGGGTGTCGGGGAGTTCGGGTGACAGCCGCTCTGCTGCTTTTGGTCACCGGCACGTAACGGTTTGTAACAGTGCCCCGGCGCGGGTTGAGTATCGCGGCGGATGCCGTTACAAGGGGGTCCATGATCAAAGTCATGACTGACGCTGCGGCAACCATCCTGATCGTCGAGGACGACGCCGTGATCCGGCGGCTGGTGGGCGACGTCCTGCGAAATGAGGGATTTGTGGTCGAGGCGGCGGAGGACGCCGTGGAGATGGACGCGATTCTGGCGAAGACCCGACCGGAGCTGGTCATCCTCGATGTGATGCTGCCGGGCGAGGACGGTCTGTCCATCTGTCGGCGCCTGTATGCGCAAGAGCGCTGTCCGATCCTCATCTTGAGCGCGAAGTCCGACGAGATAGATCGGGTGGCGGGCCTCGAGACCGGTGCGGATGACTATCTCGTCAAGCCGTTTGGTCCTCGTGAGCTCATTGCTCGGGTGCGCGCAATGCTTCGCCGTGGAGCGCGGATTCCAGCACCGATCGTCAGGCGATTCTCCGTAGGAACCCTCACTGTCGACCTGGACGCGCGACAGGTCCTGGACCAGCGGAATGAGCCCGTCATCCTGACCTCCACCGAGTTTGACCTGCTCGCGTGTTTCATTCACCGGCCGCGACGGGTGTTGACGCGCGACCAGATCGGTAAATGGACCCGGGGCAGGGTGCCCGATCCGCTCGACCGTTCGATTGACATGATTGTGTCCCGGCTGCGCCGCAAACTCGATCGGGCGAGTCCTGGGGCCAACCTCATCTCAACGGTGAGGAATGGGGGCTATCTCTTGACCGCTCACGTCACGCCGGCCTGCTGATGCACCTGCCTTCAGCAGTGCGCATCGGCCTGGTCGTCGTCTTGAGTGTGACGATCGTCTGGATCGGAACGGTTGCGCTGTTTTTCATGTCGACCTCCGGCGTGATCCGCAATAACCGGCCGCTGCCCAAGCAGATTGTCGCGCTCGTCACGCTGTTGGAGCAGGCGGCGCCCGCAGAACGAGAGCTCATACTTCGCGCCGTGACGTCGCAATATATGACGGCACGTCTCGCTCCTGGTAACCACGTGGGCATTACGCCGAAACAGGAGCGAGTTCCGAGAATCTCGGCACGAATCGTCGATCAGTACCTGGCGGCGTTGGGCGGCCGCCCGAACAGTGTGACCGTTCGACGGGAGCCTGATGGAAAGGGCGGCCTCGGGTTCACGTTCGCGACTCCGGTCGATCTGGAGATTCGCGTCCAACTTGCGACTGGCGATACGCTGATCGTGGATTCACTGCGCTACCCCGTCGTCAGTCTGTTCGGCGTGCCGGTGGGGTTCGTGGCGGGATTGACGGGGGCGGTGCTGGGGTTGATTGCTCTGTTCGCTCTGCAACGCGAAGTGGCCTTCAACCGGCTGCAAGTGCGGCTGTCCCACCTGGTTCGTGCCCGGATCGCGATGATCGGCGGGATATCGCACGATGTCCGGACATTTCTGACTCGGCTGCGCCTGCGCGTGGATCGGATTCCGGATGAGGAAGAGCGGGATCGCGCGGCCGCCGATATCGCGGACATGATACGGCTTCTCGATGATGCCGTGCTGGCCAGTCGAGCCGGGGCGCGGGAGTTGGCTCAAGAGTTGGTCGACTTTGCGCAGGTCGTGCTCGCGGAGGTGGATGATCGACGCGCGGCTGGCAAGCCGGTAGAACTGCAGGCAGCGGATGTCCCCAAGGGCAACACGACGGTCCTGGGCGATCGCCTGGCGCTGCGCCGCGTGATCTCCAATCTGTTCGACAACGCCCTGATCTATGGCAAGGTGGCGCGCGTGTCGATCAAGTCCGACAGCCAGTCTGTAACCTTGCTGGTGGATGATGAAGGCCCAGGGATTCCCCCTGACCAGCGCGAGCAGATTCTGGAGCCATTCGTGCGGATCGAGGATTCGCGCAGTCGTCGAACAGGCGGTGCTGGCCTCGGTCTTGCAGTCGCGCGCAGTCTCGTCGAGGCGCAGGACGGTACGATTTCGATCACTCAGGCGCCCAGCGGTGGCGCGCGGTTTGCCGTTCGATTGCCCTTATTCGTGGCGTCGTAGACTGAAGTACACGCGAAGCCGTTCTGGTCAGGGCACGGTGCGGGGGCCGCGCGAAACACCGATGGATAGCCCGTAGGAAATCCATGGAGCGTCGGTATCGTGTGATTGCGCAGCCCGACTCTCGTTCATGTGGTCGAATAAATCTCCCCGCGCCGCGGTCTTCCCAAGCGGAACGACACACTTGTACGCGCCCCGCCGCTGGGCGTCCGGCGAGACGAGAATGCTATAGCACCAGTTGTTGATCCATAGAACTACCTCGCTGCCCGTCATATTTTGACTTCCATTGGGCAGCGTTGTCATATCACTAGGGATCTTCTCGATCCGACCTGCCTTGGAGTGTAGCGACGGCTTGAAGATCCCCAGATTTTCGCCCCAACCGGGCTCGCATTTTTCGTATGGACACGCGGGTTTCTGGGGGGCAGCGCTCAACGTAGGCTGTTTCGGGCCGGCGAACGAGTGCCGGCTGGCTTCGATATTGTCGTGCTGCTCCAGCGCGCGGGCACTCGTTTCAATTTCAGCATGCCAGTCAATCGGCCGAACAGGTTCGCTTTCGGCCTCTGCAAGCGTCGCGACCGTGTCACCGGGGGTGCCCCCGCTCGGGACGTCACCCCTCCGGGGGCTCCACTCGTGTCCGCTTCGTGAGGACTTTTCCAGCGATGGATCCGTGTGTTGTTCAGTCGCGGGCTGACGCGCAACGGCTGCGCGTCGGGGTGCAATCTCTGAAGCTCGCGAGATGGGCAGCTTTTGTACGTGCACGGGCTCCGGCGGCCGGTCTTCTGGGCTGATCGGTAACGCAAAGAGTGTTATGTCGACAACATTCGCCGAATGCCCAGCGCTCCGTAACATCACAATGATCAGCGCGACATGGGCGGCCACTACGGCGAACGTGACGGCCGTCCTACGCAGAGCCAATGTGTACGCGTCGAAGGCGGAAATGCGCGCCACTGGTTGTGCACTCTATCCCTAAGCGGTCGGCAATTAGATGGAGGTGCACGAAGAAAGTTTCCTTTTGTGATCGAGCACGGGGCCTTACGGCCGCGGGCCCGGGACGCTCGATGTACCCGCTACCCGTAGTCTGGCCTATACTGGCGAACCAAAGACGCTTGTGAGCGTGAACCCTGTCGTTCACCGTTTCTGAAAGCGGTCACAAACATGTGAAAGGACTTGCGTGAAGAAATTGTCGTTACTAGGGCTGGCAGCAATCGTTCTGACTGCGACCGCGATGGCGGGCGGGATTTATCTTGGATCGCCCGTGATATCCGGCGACTTTTCTAGCGGACAGGACGCCCGCCGCACGCAGCTTTCACCGCAACAACTACACGCGTTATCGGGTTGGCTCGAGAAGCACAGATCCGGTTGGAGCGGAATGGTAACGCCGGCCTCGACTGAGCCCATTCAACTCCAGGTCAATCTCAGGCATAGCGATGGCGTGGCCACCTCGCTCTGCGTTATTGCCGGTGCCGGAGGCGGACATTATCTTCGCCTCAATGCACCTGGGAAATGGGCCTATCGATCAGTTGGCGGTATTTTCAAGTCCGGGGCAGCCACTCGGCCACTCACAGACGAAGAGCTCTCGGTGCTGCAGAAGATTGTTGGCGCGGCATGATTCAGGTCCCATTTTCGAGCCCAGGCCAACTTCTTCGTGCGGTCGAGTTTCTTCAATGCCGCTTCCGCCTTGAGCGCCGCGGACTTGCTGGCGAAGGATTGCGCTCCAAGTACACGGACAGGAGGGTTGGATCGAGTGAATTTCGCCCCTTTGCCACTGCTGTGCACGGCGAAGCGGGCTGCAACATCGGTCGCGATGCCGGCGTAGGTCCGGCCATCGCGGCACACGAGCAGATATAGCCACCAGCACGAGCCCACGTCCGCACCCGCGGCCGCGCCGCTGGGTTGTGCCTCACCGTCTGCGTCATTCGAATATTCGTCGGCCATGTCGTTCGATCTTAAGCGCTGGCGAGGGGAGCAATCCAGTCCCGCTGCTGTTGGTCGCCCGCGGCGTTTTTGCTTGCTGGGTCCCGCCCGCCTCGTCCCAGGAGGGAACTCGCGGGGCGAGGAGGCGTTCAGTGGGTCAACAGCGGGCAATGACGGAAGAGCGATCTCCTGCGATGACTCCGACCTGGTTGCATGGCCTTTCCCTGGGATACCTGCTGTTCGGGGCGGTGTGCGCGGCAGTGATCACGCTCGATCTGGCACGTCGCCCCCAGCACATGTGGATCATGAATGTCGTCTGGCCCGTGAGCGCGCTGTTTGGTACCGGGTGGATCCTGTGGCAATACTTTCGCTATGGCCGCCTGGCTTCCCAACGGGATGTAAAAGCGGCCGCAGAGCGCCACCAAGAGCCGCCAAATAAAACCGCTACTCCTTTTCCGGTTGCCGTCGCCAATGGCGCACTCCACTGTGGAAGTGGTTGCGCACTGGGCGATCTTTGCGCGGAGTGGCTGGTCTTTGCTGTGCCCGCGGTGGCGACCGTGTTTGGTTGGCAAACGCTCTTCAGTGAAAAGATGTTCGCCGTATGGGTGGTGGACTACCTCTTCGCGTACTCGTTCGGCATTGTATTCCAATATTTTACCATCGCGCCCATGCGCGGCCTCTCGGTCGGCGACGGGTTGATTGCCGCGATCAAGGCGGACACGCTGTCTCTGACGGCATGGCAGATCGGTATGTATGGGTTCATGGCGTTCGCCTATTTCGAAATCTTTGGCAAGATCCTCGGGCAGAAGCTCCAGACCGACAGCTTCGAGTTCTGGTTCATGATGCAGATCGCGATGTTGTGTGGTTTTGCAACCTCTTACCCGGTGAACTGGTGGCTCATCCGGCGGGGCCTCAAGGAGAAAATGTAAGCGAGACGTCAGCTCCGGCACCCGAGCTGTGATCTCGATTTGCGCCCGCGTGACGAGGCCCGGCTGCCGACGGTAAGCTCGCCCAAATGTTGCCTCTGGAAAGATGCCTTCGCTTATGATCAGGCCGAACCTGCCGTGCGCAAAGTCTCAGCGAGCGCGGTGGGGGGCAGCCCGTGCTGGCCCATGAAAAAATTTCGGAGTGGTGTGGCCCGCTTAGCTGAGAACTGAAGCGAATAGAGGAGTTGGTATGTTGCCCCTGATCGAAGAACATCGGAACCTGGCGCGGCTGGAAGGACGCTGGGAGGGAACCGGCGAGGTGCTCCCTAACCCTTGGGGGCCCTCGGGACCTACCCAGGGAGAATGGCAGTTCAGGCGCGACCTCGCGGGCTACAACCTCATTCACGACTACCAGGAACGACGTTCCGGAGGCCATGTATTCCAGGGGCACGGCGTCATGACGGTCGATCCGGCGACGGAGGAGACCTTGTGGTTTTGGTTCGATAGCGTCGGCTATCCACCGTTGGCCCCATCGCGCGGTAAATGGAGCGGTCAAGAGCTGCAGTTGCGAAAGGCCACACCGCGGGGCGTTGGAGTCTCCACATTTACGGTAAAGGACGATGTGCTGACTTATGTCGTCCAAGCCCAGGTGAAAGGCGAGAACGAGCTTTCCTTGGTGATGCGGGGTGTTTTTCGGCGGTCAGTCGCGGCTTGATCGTTGGATGGCAGGAGGAAACTACGAAATGAATGCTCCATTCTCCGGCGGGTGTACATGCGGCTCGATCCGCTACGTGTGCGCCCACGCGCCTATCGCGATGCTCAATTGCCACTGCAAAGACTGCCAACGCGCCAGTGGCGCGCCTTTCGCTTCCGGCGTCGTTGTCCGGGTATCGGATACGCAGATCAC
>Ga0070741_10009265_pt1 | contig 19225 bp, 16 predicted proteins | sample Coa_R1_4_FD_66440 | JGI IMG/M metagenome (GOLD analysis project Ga0070741, IMG submission 66440) | Surface soil microbial communities from Centralia Pennsylvania, which are recovering from an underground coalmine fire - Coalmine... | ecosystem: Environmental > Terrestrial > Soil > Unclassified ...
TCAGTCAAATGCTCGATCCGGCGGGTGAGAAGTGCGACCTGCACATCCGCGCTGCCGGTATCTTTTTCATGCAACTGGAACTCTTCGAGATTCGCCGTTTGGTTACTCTCTGCCATAAGAAAGCCGCTAATCTAGACGAAGACTGTGTTTTGGCAACCCATGGACCGAATCCTGGCACGGCGGCATTCTGTCTCATTCGTATACCGCTTCTGTTTCGCGTTTGCCGTCGTACCAAAGATGCAGTCTCGCGCGCGAGCGCGCCATGCGCGGCCCGCCCAGGATCATTATGAAGAGTGTGCCAAGAATCTCTTTGGCTGAATACATGCGTAACTTTCGGCCAGATGTAAGAACAGGTTCCCGCAGCACCTTGAAACGGCCAAGCTTTCTTAGAGCGAGGCTAAAATAGACTTCTTCTCCGGCAAAATATTGCTCATCGAAACCGCCAGTCGCCTGGAAATTACGTCGTGTAGTGAAAAGAAATGCGCCCGCGCCGAGATTAAGGCCAAAATAAAGCGTGCAAAACGCGCGTAACAAAATTCGGCTCCAGAGTGGGATGAATCCATCCATCTCTCCGCGCGCGCTGCCACCAGCGTAACCCGTTTCGAGAACGGCCACCGCTTCGCTAACGTGATTACGGTTGATCCGCGTATCGGCGTCGACAAAGAAGAGGCATTCACCCCGTGCAGCGCGCCCTCCGGCGTTTCGTGCGGCTGCGATTTGACGTCGATGGATCGAGACAATCCGAGCACCGGCTTGCTCAGCGATTTCTGGCGTTGAATCGGTCGATGCATCGTCAACCACGATGATTTCAAACGGCAGCGCCACACCAGAAGCCGCAGCGCGAATCGCGGCAAGCGTAGAGGGAAGCTCTGTTTCTTCGTTGTACGCGGGAACGATAAATGAGATCATTTATTTTTGGTCTCAGAATTCATCTGGAACGGTAATCCAATCGCTTTAATCATCGACTTATTCTCCATTTATCCCTCTCGCCGCCATCGCGCAATTAAAGGGGGCCATTATTGAGAGCCATCGCCGGGCAGCGATGAGTAATGCCGGTACAGGTTGACTTGCGTACCCAGAAGATCGAGACAGAAAACGTGCTGGCGCGAACGTTTGTCATTCTCATTTCAGTCTGCTCGTTGCTTTCGGGCTGCGCAGACACAAAACAGACTACGCAGGGGGACCCTGATTCCGTTCTCAGGAAGCCGGATAGCGACCATGAGGTTCACGGCGAAGTGGGCGTGATGTATGGTCACAGCGCGAGATAAAGGTTGCGGTCATTCAGCGCGGGCACAGCGTCGAACTTTGCGATTCTTCGCGTGCCTTGCCAGCGGGTCGCGAACGCAGGAACATGGAACCTCCAAAAGTCTGAGCGCCTTCCGCTGATGGACGCAGCGGGTTTTAAACGCGCCGGACACACATGCTAAAAGCTATGTTCCGAATTTAATACCGGCTTTCTGGACCTCGCCATAAGGTAAGAGCCAGACAAGCGATTCGTCGTGAAGATCGACAACCTGTATCCGGTTGCCCCACGGATCGCGAAAATCGCACCGAAACGGCGGCTCCAGTTTCAGTTTATATTTTTCTTTGAGTTTCTTTCGAACTTCCGCCAGCTGCGTCTCATCGCGAACCATGATGCCGAAATGCCGCATGTTCGTCCGTTGAACTTTTTCAACTTCGAAAATTGCGAGAAACTGGTGTTCGCCCAATTTGAAAAAGGCATCACCTTCGCCGCCGCTCATTTGTTCAAGGTTGAAAACGTCCTTGTAAAACGCCACCGCCTTGTCGATGTCATCCACCTCGACGGCCACATGATTGCATCCATAAACTTGCACGCTCATAGTTCAGTTTAACCGAAAAAGACGCTGTGCGCTCGGCAGTTCTTCATGGGGACGGTCGTCCGCGAGATTGTAAATAACAAACCGTTAAGCGACACTTCCCGGAACCAAGTCCGCGTACTTCAAGGAATTACTCGAACGATGCGCGATGCAATTCCAGCTGTGACGAACCAAAAGCGCTCCAGCGGCGAACTGATTCTGGTAATTCTTTTCAGCGCTGTAGCCCTGTTGATTCATCTCCTGACTAACAGTCGCTACGGTTATTTTCGCGATGAGCTTTATTATATCGCCTGCGCTCGGCATCTCGCTTTCGGATACGTCGACCAGCCTCCGTTGTCGATCTTGCTGCTGCGACTGAACGAACTTCTCCTTGGTAGTTCATTGTTTGCGATTCGTTTTCTTCCGGCGTTGGCGGGCGCGGCCACGGTTGCAATCACAGGGTTGATCGCGCGCGAACTGGGCGGACGCGCCTGGGCGATCGCCCTCGGATGCGCGGGGTCGCTCTGTGCGCTATTCAATTTGGCGGTCGGCAATTTTTTCTCGATGAATGCATTCGAGCCGCTGTTCTGGATGGGTTGTGTTTATCTGCTGGTTCGGATTATCAACGGTGGTTCGTCGATTCTTTGGCTTTGGTTCGGTGTTTTGCTGGGACTCGGCCTCGAAAACAAACATTCCACAACGTTTTTCGCCGTCGGGATTTGCGCGGCACTGCTACTCACGCCTGAGCGGCGTCATTTTGCCAAAAAGTGGATTTGGTTTGGCGGCCTGATTGCGTTTGTAATCGCGCTGCCGAACATTTTATGGCAAGCGCAGCATCATTGGCCCACGTACGAGCTGTTGAGTAACATCGCTCACAGCAATAAGAACGTCGCATTAAGCCCGGCTCAATTCATCGTGCAGCAGATTGTTTTCATGAATCCGGGAACGCTTCCGCTATGGCTGTCCGGGTTAATCTGGGTGTTCGGTTCCCGCCACGGTCGGCACTATATGGCGCTTGGAATCATATACCTCGTCATGCTAGCCGAGTTCGTCATTTTGCATGGGAAAAGCTACTACCTTGCGCCGGCGTACCCGATGCTTCTTGCAGCGGGAGGAGTGGCTGTAGAGCGCGTTTTTGCTAACCGATTGAGATGGTGCAAGGCGGCGTTGCTGATTTTAACCCTCGCGACCGGCGCGCTGGTTGCGCCATTGGCCGTGCCGATTTTGCCACCCGCCAAACTCATCGCGTATATGCAAGCCATCGGTCTGCAACTGCCGCGCACTGAAACATCGCACACCGCTCCGCTGCCGCAGATTTTCGCCGATCAATTTGGGTGGCAGGAAATGGCGGCTTCGGTCGGGCATGTTTATGATCACCTGCGTCCCGATGATAAGAAACGCGTGGCCGTTTTCTGCCAAAATTACGGCGAGGCTGGAGCAATTGATTTCTTTGGTCCCAAGTTTGGGCTGCCACCGGCGATTTCCGGCCATCAGAACTATTTTCTCTGGGGACCACGGGATTGGACTGGCGAGGTTGCCTTGGTGCTCGACACACGGGACGACGGCGCGCGCGAGCAATTCGCTTCAGTAGAAGATTTGGGACAAATCGTCAGTAGTCCGTGGGCGATGCCTTTCGAGCGACGGACGCATATTTATCTCTGTCATGATTTGAAGAGCAACGTCCGGGAGTTCTGGCCACGCGTAAAAAAGTGGCTGTAACCAATGAACACTTTCGCGTTTAATCGCGAACGGTGTTCATTCCCTGCCGCACGATCCGGTCGATCAATTGCGGATAGGGCAAACCCGCTCTTGCCGCTGAAAGCGCGAAGTCTTCATCGTTGGCAAGAATAGGATTCGGGTTGGCTTCGATGAAATAAATCTCATTAGCTGCTGTCAACCGCAGGTCAATGCGGGCGTATCCATCGATGGTAAGCAAACGATAAATGCGTTTGCATGTCTCCTCGATGTAGCTGACGAGCTGCGGATCAAGGTCTTCAGCGAACTGATTCTCCAGTCCCCAGCGCTTGCGATATTCGTCGTCCCATTTCGCTTTGAAAGTCGCAATTTTCGGTTCGTTAGGCGGCACTTCCCGAAACACCAACTCCCGAATCGGAAGTACGGTTAGCCGTACGTTTCCGATCAGGCTCACATACAGTTCACGGCCCTCGATGTATTCCTCGGCAATCGCGTCGCTGTTACATTTCTCGTGAATAAAAGCGATGCGCTCGCGGAATTGTTCGTCGTTGGCAACAAACGAAGCCTGCGAAATTCCATACGATGCTTCTTCCTTTACCGGTTTTACCAGGATTGGGAACTTAACCTGTTTTGGGCGCACGATGCGCTGGGCCCGCGGAACGACCACAAAATGTGGGACGTGGATACCATGGTAATGCAGGATTTTTTTTGAAATGCCCTTGTGTTTGCAAAGCGTGAGACCAGTCGAACCGCAGCCGGTGAATGGCAGGCCCTGCATCTCGAAAAACGAAACGATGTTTTGATCGAACCCCGGATTATTCCGGAACTGTTCCACGAGATTAAAAAGAATATCAGGCGCGAAGGTTTCCAGTTTTTGGCGCACGAGATCGACATCGTCGAAAATGGCAAGGTGCTCCGCTGTGTGACCGACCGTGCCGAGCGCAGCCATGACGTCCGCCTCCGTCTTCCAGTCCTTCGTCTTCAGCTCCTTCGTGAAGTCCTGGTCGACGGTTGTGGGGCTTGTGCCGTCGAAAAGAACGAGAACTTTGAGTTTCTTTTTCACTCTATTTTTGTTCTGTTTGTCATTCTCAGCGAAGTCGAGTTTCTAATGTAAATTGTAAGGCAGCAGTAATCCCGCAACTGCGGGAGTTTCCGCTCGACACGACACTCGCACTGGTTACTTGGTGCGTTTGAATTTTCCGGTGAAAAGATAATTCATCACCAGCGTAGTAATAAATGCGGAAACGCGAAAATCCTGTTGCGGATCATCGTTAAGAACGTGAAGCCCAAGCTGATCGCAGCGGCGGGTGAGCCGGGCAAGGAGCTGGTTCACCCGGAACTTGTTCTCGTTCGTCCACTGGCAGACCGCGTTTAATAATCGCCGCCGCCGCCGTTGCAGGTATGCGCTTGCTTTGATCCCCGCCGGCGCGGAGAACAACTGCCGCAGATCAGCATCGTAGAAATCCGGATACGTATCTTCGTAGAGTTTTCGTTTGCGCGCGTAATAGGTCTTGAGTTTGACATTCAAACAATCGTAATCAGCCACGCGATACTCGGGCATGTGCACTGGTGGCTTGCCTGCCAGTGAACGCATTAACTCATCCACGTATTCCAGTTTTTGGAGTGCTCGCCACCGCGAGTAACGCTTACGCCAATCGAGGCCGGGCGTAAGCCAGACTGCGAACGTCTCCGCGAAATCTTCATCGGGGTGACTCTGTGCGTACCAGTCTTCGAGATGCGTGACATAGCTGCGGCTGAACGGACGGGGCCGGTAACTGTCCGGTGTTTCCTCACGAGAAGTTTGCCCGAAAAGCTCCTGCCATTTTTTCTTTCGGGTAAGTCGATACGCGTACATGTAAGCGTGACCCGCTTCATGGCGCATCAATTTCATGAACCATTCGGGCGTCTCTCCCTCGACCTCGAGCATCATCGTCCGCTCCAATGCGCGCAATCGATCGTGCACGAGAAAAAACGGAATGAAAATGGCTGGGATGCCGATTGGCACAAACCATTCATCACCGACGTGGCACGGGGGATGGAACACCAGCCCACGCGCCGACAGTTCGTCATATAACTGCCTGATGAGCGGTTCCACCGCGGTGCCTTCGAGCCGCAGCCCAAGCGTAGAAATACGGCGCTCGAGAAGTTCCTGGTCGCTCAACGACGCCCAATCGGCAGCTTCCATTTTGCGCATGGTATCATCGAGAGCCGCCCTGTCACGCCTTGGTAAGTCCTGAACTTTAGACGTTGTGTGCTGTCCACCAGTTGCTCACGTCAGACGGGGCGCAGACGTGATGCGAACAATTGACAATTCGCCCAACTCGTCTATAGGACCAGCTCGCTACAACGCGTATCTATCAGAGTCATGCGTCCCCCAGGGGCTAACGAGTCGGGACTGTTTCAAATCCAAAGCTAAAGTCAGTCTGCAGCTTTCGGCATTGGAGAACAGCCGGCTCCAGCTAAGACTCGACAACCTTGGAGCCCCCAAGAATACCATGAAGCTATCTTATACAATTATTTTCTTTCTGTCGTTTGCATCAGCCGCTTTCGCGCGCGAAGAATCAATCCTGGCGCGTGTGACCAGTTACTGGGCAGGCGAGGGGCCTAAATATGCTAGTACCGGCCGACGACTAAATTCCGGACATTGCGCCGTCGATCCAAGGCGAATTCCGTACGGGAGCAAGGTTATTTTCCCAGATCGGGCCTGCATCGCAGTCGACACTGGACCGGCGGTCGTTAGTCGAAAAGCAGCTCGTTTGTGCGGACGTACTGCGAGCCAACTTAAGGCCATCGTTATCGACCGATTCTTTGATACAAAACGAGAGGCGATGGCGTGGACGAATGCACATCCGCACTTTATGACACTTCAAATTATCCCGCCCGGATCCCACACAGAACCGACCCATTTGTAGTCCTAGCGCGGAAGCGGCTTCATCGCCGACTCCGTCGAAGTTACCCGAAAATTACATCTTCGCGTAAACGCCCACCAACGGCCGGTGCGATGGCGTTTTCGATCGGAAATCGCTGACGAAACCGTCCCTTGTGCGAAGCTCGACATGACCGACGCTTCGGCCGGTTCCGTATACCAGCACCGAACCGACCGGCGCGGAGAATGGATCTGACACGGGCAGTCTCTTGAATCCGTAGTTACTGACCAGGTCCGCTGCGGCGTCCCTGGCGAGCTCGGTCTTCGGTCGGGAGTCGATAACACCGGAAGCAAGCAACGCGTCTTTCACGTAATGCCAGCATCGAGAGCGCGAATGTGCATGGGCGCGTTCCTGCGCGATCGTCGCCGCTTGCATCAGCCTGCTGTCGATGTGCCGGTCAACCTTGCCGTACGGGTAAACGATCTGCTTGGGATAATACTGAGTGATGACTGGGACGGATTCGCTTTTGCCCCCAAGGGTCTTGAAGCTAAAACGGGAATAAGGTTGGGTTGTGTGGCTTACGGTTTGTTGCCCCATTGGTCGCACAGGATCCATGGTGAACGTCGGCCTCGAAACTTTGGCAATTGTTCGCTTCGGCTCTTTGGCGGCCGCTTGCATCGGTTCCTTGGCGGCCACTTGTGCCGGCTCTTTGTTGACGGGTGGTTTTGGCTTTCTTAAGGTCGCAGGCGTTCGCTTTTTCGTGATCGCTTTTACCGGCTTATCCGGGGTGCTCGGCGCCGACTTCTGCGTGATCACCTGAACCATGTCGTCCGCTTTCTTTTGGTCGTGACTCGCAAGATTTTGATCGTGGCTTCCAAAATCTAACGTTGACGGAGCCAACCCTTGCGCGCGAAGAGCCGCGCTGGAAATGACAAAAAGAGATGCAGTTGCAAGTGCCCAGAGGGCAGGTCGTTTCCCCACGAAGGCGAGATTATGCCGGGAATGGCGCCGCCAGGCAAGCTTTTTTTTTCTTAATTTTTCGACAGGTTCCTAACCCAAAACGTGACCGGTCTGAAAGCAGGATCCGCTATAAATCCGCCTCTCGCGCGCGTGCTTTCTTTAGGAACTAATCGTTCGGAAAATAATCCGGCCCAAATTGAGGCGGAGGAGCGAATATCTCGTCGCGCTGGGTGGGAACGCGGCGATGCCTGCGCGGGGCGAATTCATTTTTGTCCGAGTCGGGAGCGACGATCCTGGTACGTCCCGAAGGTAGACGATAAATCAGCCTTCCGTCGGAGGTAATTCCAAGCATTCGGACACGGACTGAACCCTGGCGAGGCGACGACGCGGAAGCGACGCGTTTCTTTTTGCTGCGCGAGCTCGACTGAGCGGCGGTCGCCGGTTGCGCAGCCTGGGAGCCATTCGGAGACTCTGCAGCAGCTTCGTTCTCAGAAGAGTTTTCTGGGACTGCGCCCGGGGAAGCGGCCGCGACAGTATCCGACGACCCGGCGACCTGCGGTTGCCCACTCGATGTTTGATCCTGCTGGAGATTCGCCGCCGGGGTCTGAGAGGAACTCTGAGCTGCCGAACTCTCGGTCGCGGGTTGGTTCGCTACTGCTAAAGCTGCATTTGCGGCTTGCGACAGCACAGTCGCAGGAGCAACTGGCGTCGAAGGACTTTGGATTGCTGCAGGCGTTGGTGAGGATTCGGGGACGCCAACCAGAACGCCAATCGACTTTGTCGCGTGATGGCGTTGTAAAATTCCGCCGATCGACTCTGGAAACAATACCGCGGCAACCACCACCGCAGCCACGACGAGCGCGCCGAACGCCAATGCTGTCCGAAGCAAGCGCCGCGGTCGAGGCTCGGTCGGCGGCCGAATCGTCGTTCTGAACGGGACGCCATATCGATCCGCCAGTGCGCGTCGCCGTTCAATTTTCAGCAGGCAACTCCGAATCAGCTCTCCAAGCGCGACCAGGTCCTTTGGACGTTGCTCGGGATTGGGGTGCAACATCTGCCCAAGCAAGTTCCGCAATGGTTTTGGGAAACCCGAAAACTTGAGCGGTTGCCGACCAGTTTCAGCCGAGAGCACAACGCCGGTGAGAAGAAAGTACATTGTCGCGCCGAGCGAGTAAATTTCCGAACGCAAATCCGGCATTCCATGCTCTCGCGCAGGGTTCCTGGCCTCAAAACTCGCAGCCTGCGCTGAGGAAGGCGTCGTTCGTAACTGTGTATCTTTTTCTTCGACTTTGCCAGCCTCACTGGAAAGCGAGACGTCGGCCTGCGGCGAGGGTTCGGCACCACTGTTCAGTCCGGCCAAACCGAAGTTGGTCAACTTTACGAGCGGCCAGCCACCTTCCGGAGTCTGTCCGGGCACAACGATGATGCCGGAAGGATCAATAGGCGGAGATGGAAGCTTGTGAAAACTGGCGGATGAGAGAACGCTCACGATTTGTTCCGCCACGCGCAACGTTGCATCAGCCGGCATCGGGCCATGCTGAGCGACCCACCCCGCAAGGGTTTCGCCTGCCAGGCGCTCGGAGATGTAAACGTAATTTCCGCCTTCACGTCCAAAATCAAAAACCTTGGCGATATTTACGTGACGTAGTCTTTCCACCGCGCGTGCCTGCTCTTCGAATTGCGCCCGAACCGCCGGATCGACGCTTTCGACCGGAACCAACGTTAGGACAACCGGTTCACGCGATCGTTCGTCCAGGGCTTCGTAGGCAATTGCGGCACCATCGCGGCCGAGTTCATTCGGCGTGCCATCAGAGCCAAGAGAAACGCGGTAATGCTGAAGGAAAATCGTGCGCTCCATAACCGTGCCTGACCCAGCGGTGAGAATCATCCTCGTCCCACCGCCCCGAGATTCAACCTCGATTTTTTCAGCGAGTTGCTCGGACTGGGGCCGCTCACGCTCGAATTTTGGACATTGCGCTTCAATCGAAAATCGCCAATCTAAAATCGCTAATCCGTTTACCCCGTGGTGTAACGGTAACACAGCGCCCTTTGGAGGCGTTATTCTTGGTTCGAATCCAAGCGGGGTAGCCACGTAACCCCACCGCATTCGGCGCACGGGGCCGGGGTCTGCTCGGACGCGGTTCGCAAATCCTCTAAATCAGCGTATATTTGCTGTTCGCTTTTATGAAGGAATTGAACATAGAGAAGTTGCACATTGCTGTCGGCGATCAGGAGATCGTGCGGGGCTTAACTCTTCGCGTGCCGCGGGGCGAAGTGCATGCGCTCATGGGCCCAAATGGTTCAGGAAAAAGCACCCTGGCCAAGGTTCTGGCTGGTCACCCTGATTACCACGTCACGGCCGGCAAAATATTGATGGATGGCGAGGACCTTCTGGCACTTGAACCGGACGAACGCGCCCGGCGGGGTCTTTTCCTGGCGTTTCAGTATCCGAGCGAAATTCCAGGCGTTACCATTGCAAATTTTCTCCGCGCGGCATTGCAGTCGCGCCTGCCGGAAGGCGAGGAGCTCGAAGCAACCGATTATTACGCGAAGCTTTATGAAAAAATGGAATTACTTGCGATGGACCGCTCGTTCACGTCGCGCGCGGTAAACGAGGGCTTTTCCGGAGGCGAAAAGAAGCGCACCGAGATTTTACAATTAGCCATGCTCGAACCGAAGTACGCGGTGCTCGATGAGACCGACAGCGGCCTGGACATCGATGCGCTCAAGACCGTGGCGCACGGGGTAAATTCATTGCGCGGCCCCGATCTTGGCATATTGTTAATTACGCACTATCAGCGCCTCCTGAACTACATTGTTCCCGACCACGTCCATGTGATGGTGGCGGGGCGAATCGTTAGGAGCGGGCGGAAAGAACTCGCTCTCGAACTCGAAGAGAGAGGTTACGACTGGGCGCGCGACGGGGCGGTCGAACCAGCGTTTAGGTAAAAAGGATAAAATTCACGATGAAAACCGAATCTTCAGCAGTCGATATCAATCGCAACATTGGGGACTTCTTTTATCCGGAAGCTCACGTGCGCGATGCCGGCGCCGGCCTGAGCGAGCGCACCATTCATTACATCTCGGATGTCAAAGAAGACCCGGCCTGGGTGCGTGAGTTTCGGTTCAGAGGGCTCAAGACATTTTTGGAAAAGCCGCTCCCGACACATTGGGCTAGCAAGGATCTCGAAGCGATCGACTTCGACAAAATCCGCTATTACCTCTCCCCCGGGACCGAGACGAAACGCAGTTGGGATGAAGTGCCGGACGACATCAAGCGTACATTTGAGCGTCTCGGCATTCCCGAACAGGAGCGAAAATTTCTCGCCGGCGTGGAAGCGCAGTTCGACAGCGAAGCGGTATATTCAAATATTAAAAAAGCGGTCGGCGAACAAGGCGTCATCTTCGTCGGATCGACAGAGGGACTGAAGAATTATCCGGAGATTTTCCGGAAATGGTTCGGCAAAGTCATCCCGATCGCCGACAACAAATTCAGCGCGCTGAATTCTGCCGTGTTCAGCGGCGGTTCGTTCATTTACGTGCCGCCCGGTGTGAAAGTGAAACATCCGCTGCAGGCTTATTTCCGCATCAACGCCGAAAACTTCGGGCAATTCGAGCGCACGCTCATCATTGCCGATGAAGGCTCGGAAGTGACCTACATGGAGGGCTGCACGGCACCAAAGTTTAATACTCCTACATTGCACAGCGCGGTCGTGGAATTGATCGCGCTTAAGGGAGCAAAGATTCAATACATTACTGTCCAGAACTGGGCGTCGAATGTGTTCAACCTCGTCACGAAACGCGGTCTTGCTCAGGAAAATGCCGAAGTAAAATGGATCGATTGTAACATCGGCTCGCGTCTCACGATGAAATATCCGGGCGTGATTATGAAGGGTCGCAAAGCGCGGGGCGAAGTACTCTCGATCGCGTTGGCCAACGACGGTCAGCATCAGGATACGGGAGCGAAGATGATCCACGCGGCAGATGAAACAACCAGCAACATCATTTCCAAATCCATCTCTATTGGAAAAGGCCGCGCCACGTACCGCGGATTAGTCCATGTGCCGAAGCATCTGAAGCATTGCAAGAACAACACCGAGTGCGACGCCCTGCTCATCAACGCAACTTCGCGAACCGACACGTATCCCGCCATCACCGTGCGCGGAACGGGTAACGCTGTTCAACACGAAGCCAGCGTCAGCCAGGTGAGCTCCGAACAGATTTTCTACATGCAACAGCGCGGCCTCAGCGAGGCGCAGGCGATGAGCTTGAGCGTCAATGGTTTCGTCAACGATCTCGTCCGCCAATTCCCCATGGAATACAGTGTCGAGCTCAAACGGCTGATCGAACTGGAGATGGAAGGTTCGGTCGGATAATCCCGTATCCGCCGCGCAAGTACGACTATTGAACGCATCGGTCCTACGTGTCCCCTTTCGAAATGACCAGAAACGAAACACCGACCATCGACAAGCAGGCCGCGCCAATTCTTTGCGGCCCGGGTGAGGCACGTGAATTTCCAGACTGGTTCCGTGATCAGCAACACGCGGCTTGGAACCAATTTGAATCATTAACTAATCCGACCCGAAAAGATCAGGCGTGGCGATTCGCCAATGTCAATCTTCTCGATCTTAGCCCGTTCAAGTACGGCAGTACGTTAACGGAGACAGAGCGCGCAACTATTCTCGAGCAATCGCGCGGACTCGAAGAGGTGGCTGGGCGCATGATCTTCGCTGGTGACCAGCTTATTGAGCGCGACGTGATTTCGGATCAGCTGAAAAAGCGCGGCGTCATTTTCCAATCACTGGAGCGGGCAATGGTTGAGCACGCCGAATTGTTCCAAAAACATTTCATGTCGCAACCAGCAAAACTTGGGTCCGCCAAGTTCGCGGCGTTGCATCAGGCTTTGGTTTCATCCGGAACATTTCTTTACGTGCCGCGCGGCGTCGAAATCGAGCTGCCAATCGAGATTTTTCATTGGCTGACTGGTGAAAACACTTCCGCGTTTCCGCATTTACTCCTGGTCACTGACGAACTGGCCAAAGTGACCGTGATCGAACATTTCCGCTCGGTAAATGACCATGCGCCCGGTTTCGCATGCGGCGTAAACGATCTGGTCGCCGGCCCCGGTGCGAAGGTGACCTACGTTTGCGCCCAAAACTGGGCAGACAATGTCGTCGCCCTACAAATGAACTCCACCATGGTGGATCATGACGCTTCGGCGATGAGCCTGAACTTGCATCTGGGTTCACGATACTCGCGCTTCGAAAGTGTGAGCCGCCTCATCGGCGAAGGTGGGCGCAGCGATCTGCTTGCTGTCGCCGTGGCAAAGCACCACCAGGAATTCGATGCCCGCACATTGCAGGACCATCTCTCGCCGCACACCGCGAGCGATCTTTTGTACAAAAACGCGCTGGACGATCGCGCCCGCACCATTTTCGGTGGACTGATACGAGTAGAGCCGCATGCCCATTTCACCGATGCGTATCAAAAAGTTCGCAACCTTCTGTTGAGTGACGACGCCGAAGCAAACTCAATGCCCGGCCTCGAAATTCTCGCCGACAACGTCCGTTGCACCCACGGCGCCACCTCCGGACAGATCGACGAGGATGAGCTTTTCTACCTTCGCACCCGCGGTATCCCTATTCCGGTGGCGCAACGTCTCATTGTCACCGGTTTTCTGGACGAAGTCGTTCAGCGCCTCAATCATCCAGCGATAGCCGGGTATTTACATCGGATGATTGAGAAGAAATTTGCGGAAAATCGTCGTTGAAGCCCGGACATCTCTTCCGGCGATGTGTGCGGGGCGAGATATTTGTTATTTCGCCGGTTCCTGATTGGTATTTAGTTCGAAATTGATTTTAACGTCGTAGTGGTCGCCGTGAATCAGGCCCGTCGGCGGCGCGTCAACCTGGGTCACTTGCTTCGCGACCACCCTGACCGATTCATTTACTACAACGTTTCCGGATGGCTTAATGATCTCGAATTTGGAAACGCGCCCGTCTCTCTCGATGCGAACTTTGACCAGAGTCGAAATTTTGGTGCCGGAAGGGACGTTCGTCGTCGGCTGAATCCATGCACGGTAAAAACGGTCGTGGAGCATGTTGCCATACCAGGCGAATTCCGAAGCATTACTTCCGCCTCCCGCACTACCGCTTTTGCCAGCTACAACTGTTTTCCGAACGCCGTTGTCAGGTGACGATTTAGGTTTCGCACTAACACTTTTCGCGCTCTTCTTTTTCTCGTTGCTCGCGTCGGTTTCTTCTCCCTTCGATTTTGGCCGACTCGACTTGGGGTGCGCCGATGATTTGGTCGCTTTCGCCAGCACAGTTTTTTTATGAGTCGACTTCGGTTTTGGTCTCGGAGTCGGTTTTGGTGTTGCCTTCGGCTTTGCTGTTGCCTTTGGAACTGGTGTCTCCATTGGCGTTGGTTTCGGCAACTCGATCTCGCTCTTTGTTTGAACCAATGGTGACTCTTCCTGTTCGTTCTCGTCCGGGCTTAAAGATTCTGGCTCAGGGGTTGGTACTGAAATCTTTGTGGACGGTGCCGCAGTGCTTTCTGATTTGTCGGCCGCGAGATCTTCCGCGCCACTCAGCCAAACCAAGCTTTCCGGGTCGGGCGCGCTTCGCGCTGCTAAACTCCAGTGAATTAACCCTGCGATCACCGCAATGTGCGCGAGCGCAATTAGCGTGACGTTTCGCCAAAAGCTCCGCGAAGGCGGGTTCTTCGAGATCCTCATCTAACCACGAATGGACACGAATGAACACCAATTCATAAGAGGCTGCCCGCTAATCACGCGAAAAAACCGGTTGGCCACTCCGCGATCCTCATTCTTCTATTCGCATCTTTCGTGTCATTCGCGGGCAGTTCTGCCTTCTCCATCTCTTCGTATTCATTAGTGTTCGTTAGTGGTTGCCTTTGTAGCGATGCCAACCTTTGTAATCTGCGCCTGCTTCAGCGCATCCATCAGTGCAATTAATTTTTGCACCGGCAACTCGCGATCAGGCCGAATGACGACGGCGACGTCTGGGTTCGTCTGTTTCAATTCGGTCAGTCGCGCCGTGAGCGCTTTCAAATCGACTACCTGATTGTTAAACCGAATCGTGTCACTGCGGTCGATCGAGACAATTTGTACCTGCGCTGACTTGATCGGCGGATTTGTCGCGCCGCTCGATGGAATCACGAGGTTCATGCTGCTTTCGAGTAGCGGCGTCGTAATCATGAAAATGATGAGTAACACGAACGCCAGATCGAGCAGCGGCGTGACATTGATCTCGCTGAGCGTGGAAAGGCCCTGGCGTTGCGAGTAGCGTTTCATCTGGCCCTCATTAAACGTTCGATGCTGGACGTTGGACGTCGCGCTCTCTGATTGAAAAACGCCCAACGCTCAACACCCAACACTTAACCTTCAATAGCAGAGGCGTCCTCATCTCCGCAACGCGGCTTCGCGCACGTTGTGATCGACGTATTTGTGCTCGAATTCCGAAGCGAGTTCAGCGGCAAAATTGTCCATCTCGACGATGATCCCGCGGATACTGGTCACGAGAAAGTTGTAACCAAACATTGCTGGAATCGCGACGCACAGCGCCGTGACCGTTGTAATGAGTGCACCTGAAACCCCGGGCGCCATGGAGACGAGGTTCGGCGAGCCCGCTTCGGCCACGCCAGTAAAGGCGTCCATCACGCCCCAGACTGTGCCGAGCAAGCCGAGAAATGGCGAACCACTTACCGCGGTAGCGAGCAAAATCATCTGCGATTCGAGTGAAAGCGCCGTTTCACCAACGGCTCGTTCCATCGCCGCGTTTACTGCGCCCATTTGCGCCGGCGAAATTTTGTCTGCAATCCCGAGCCGCGCGCGAAACGTATCATCCACCTCCGGTGAACCGAGCAGATGAAATGTCATTTCCTCGCAACCGGCGCGATACACATTGAACACCGGCGATCCCGGGAAGCGCGCGTTCTTTTCGAACAAGCGAAGCGGTTGTCGATCCTGTCGAAAAGCAGCTAGAAAACGCGCATTCTGTTTTCGTGCAAACCGGATCACGCGCAATTTCGTGATCATGATCGACCAGCTGAAGATGGAGGCCACGGCGAGCAGAGTGAGAACAAGTTTTCCTGCGATCGTCGCGTGATCGAACGCAAAAAGGAGGCCGCCGCCAGCCGCTATGATTTCCAGCATTCCCGCGTCACCGGCTTAAGTAATAACGCCGTTTTGCAGAAACGCTACTTGTCATTTCGACCGAAGCGCAGCGAAGTGGAGAAATCTCTCGCTCTTTCAAACTCCAGAGATGTCTCGACTTCGCTCGACATGACAAACGCAAAGGCGAACGTCGAATGACGAAGGCTCGAACCAAGCAGGAGTTGAATGCAATGCAATGCCATCGCGTCCGGAACATAGGCTTGTAGCCGGTGCGGCCAGGGGAGTTCAACTCCGCTGGTGTGTTCAGCGGGTTTCAAACCCGCTGGGCGCACAGGCAGAATGCCTATGTTCCTAATTTCCTTGGAAACGTCGGTCGCATTTTTGCCACTGCAACAAACCCGAGGCCAATCGCAATCAGGAAGAACGAAAAGAATTGGCCGCGCGTGAAGGGACCGATCAGCGTCGCATCGGGCTCGCGAAAATATTCCACTACGATCCGAAAAATCGCGTAACAGATAAAGAACAAGCCGGTCAAAACGCCGTTAGGCTCACGCCTGCGCGTACGCACGAACCACAGAATCGCGAATAAGACGATTCCTTCGAAAAAAGCCTCATAAAGCTGCGAGGGATGGCGCGGCGAAAGGATTGAACGCAATGCAGTGACCACTTGTGGCTGGCTACGAGCTGCCTCAACGATTGCGTCGGGCGTTGCGAGTGACGGGTCGATTCGCGTACATGCCGCCACCGCGCGCTGGGCTTCCTGCGGATGATCGAATAGTTCCTTTGGGAATTGCATCGCCCAGGGGACTTTTGTCATCCGCCCGTAAAGCTCGCCGTTAATGAAATTGGCGCAGCGCCCAAAGAACAAACCGATCGGCACCGTGACAACCAGATTGTCGCCGAGATTTGTCCACGAAATTTTGTGCCGGTGCGCGTAATACAAAGTGAAAAGCAACACACCAAGCATTCCTCCATGGCTGGACATTCCGCCTTCCCAAACACGGAAGATCGACAACGGCTCGCGCAGCATTTCCGGTTTGTAGAAGAAAACGTATCCGAGACGACCGCCGACGATCACGCCAAACAGCGCGCAGCCAGTGATGAAGTCGCCCACTCGTTGCGGGGGCAGATCAGCATAGCCGCGCTTCGCCAGCCAAAGCAAAAAGAGATAACTGGAGATAAAAGCAAGTACGTAAGCCAAACCGTACCAGCGCGGGCCGATGTTGTCGTGAATCCGAAAGATAATTGGATCGAGATTGTGCAGATAATACGCGAGCATTGGTTCGCCGACTGTCACTGATGTCCGCGATACCCGCAACGAAAACGCGCGTCATCCGGAGCTGCGAAAACGGCGAGGCATCTCACCGCCGAAGTGTCGATCACGCAACCTTGGAAGGGGGATCAACAGTGCGATTGCCAGGTCCTTCGTTCCGCTCGGGCTGGCCGTATTTTTTATTACGCGACGGATTCAAAACCCTTCGCAAAAACGGGGCGGTGCGGCTCACGCGGTTTTTTGCAACGTGTTCTGGCGTCCCACAGGCGACGACTTCGCCTCCATTCGCGCCGGCTTCTGGGCCAAGATCAACAATGTAATCAGCCTCTGCGATTACGCTGAGATTGTGCTCGATGACAATTACCGTATTTCCTTCATCGACGAGCCGATGCAGCACATTAAGAAGCAATTCAATGTCGGCCATGTGCAGGCCGATGGTCGGTTCCTCGAGCAAATACAAAGTCGAGCCTGGCTTGCGCATCTTGCGAATCCTTTCATCGGCCGCCCGGCTGACACCACGCTTGAGTTGCGTGACCAGCTTCAGCCGCTGCGCTTCGCCGCCGCTGAGCGTCGGACTTGGTTGTCCCAGCTTGAGATAGCCCAACCCTGTATCGACCAGTAGGGAGAGCGGGCGCGCAATTTTCGGATGCACCGAAAAAAATTGCGCCGCTTCTTCGATCGTCATTTCCATCACGTCACCGATCGATTTGTCGTTGTAGATCACCTCAAGCGTTTGCGGATTGTAACGTTTGCCGCCGCAGTCTTCGCAGGGCACGTAGCTACGCGGCAGAAAATTCATCTCCAGTTTGATCACGCCCTGCCCCTTGCAAGTCTCGCAACGACCGCCTTCGGCGTTGAACGAGAATCTGCTCGCGGAATATCCACGCACCCGCGAGACCGGTAATTGCGCATACAGATTCCGGATCTCGTCGAAGACTTTGACATACGTGCCCGGCGTCGAGCGCGATGTCTTACCGATCGGCGATTGGTCGACCTCATAAACGGCTTCGATCTCCTGCGCACCGCTCACCAGTTTGAACAAATCGCCATTTCCTGCGCGTTTTCTTTGTTTCAGCTGCTCGCACACCGCAGGCCAGATGACCTCGTGCATCAATGTGGATTTGCCGCTGCCGGAAATTCCGGTGATCACTGAGAGCCTGCCAACGGGGAACCGAACATCGATGTTTTTCAAATTATTTGCTCTCGCGCCACGGATTTCGATCCACTCTTCGACATCACGAAGAGACCGGCGAGATCCGCGAATGGGATGGCGGAGCGGCGATTTCAGGCAGCGTGCCGTCTCCGAATCTGGATTCCTTTCGACGTCGCGCAACGTGCCGGCCGCCACCACTTCTCCTCCGTGAATTCCAGCACGCGGACCAAGATCGACGATGTGGTCTGCGCGTCGCATCGTTTCCTCATCGTGCTCGACAACAATCAGCGAGTTTCCCTTGTTCCGCAGTGCGGTGAGCGTGTCTAGCAATCGCAGGTTATCGCGTGGATGAAGACCGATCGTTGGCTCATCCAGTACGTAAAGGACGCCGCGTAGATTCGAGCCAAGTTGTGCCGCTAATCGAATCCGCTGAGATTCTCCGCCGCTCAACGTTTTCGCCGAGCGCCCGAGCGCAAGATAGCCAAGGCCAACTTTTTCCATGAAACGCAATCGCTGCAGTATTTCGGGAACGAGGCCAGCAGCGATCGTTTGATCTGTTCCGCGGAATTTCAGTTTCTCGACTTTGCGTGCCGCTTCGCTCGCGGAAAGATTAGTGAATTGATCAATCGTGTAGCCCTGGACCCGCACGTGACGCGCTACGGCGTTCAAGCGCGAGCCACGACAACTCGGACATTCGCGCGCTTCGCCTTCCTCGATCCACTCGGACTCGCGCTCGGCAGCGAGCTCGGTTTCCAAAACGGATTCCCCGTCGGGATTGGCAGCAGTTTGCAGCTCCCGGTCCCAGATTTCGCCGAATCCGCCGCATTCTTCACACGCGCCATGAGGTGAATTAAATGAAAATAACCGCGGATCGAGCTCCTCGAACGCGCGGCCGCAGTTTGGGCAACTCATCTCGGTGCTTAAAACTGTCAGCCGATTTTTTGAATCGAGCAGACGCGCAGTGCCGCGGCCAATCTCTAAGGCACGCCCAGCGATCTCACGCGCTCTCGCGATTTGCTTCCGATCGATCAGACCAACCACCACATCGATCGTATGCTCTTTAAACCGCTCCAATTTTCGAAAATGCGAGACAGAAACCAATTTCCCATCCACATAAAGCGTGTCGAACCCCTGCCGTTCCGCCCAGCGCGCGACTTCAGTATGAAAACCTTTTCGAGCTTTCACCAACGGTGCAAGCACTCTCACCAGCCCCCGTCTGGCGGTTGATTCAATTTGTTTAGCAATGGCTGCCAGGCTTTGTTTCTCCACGGGCAAATCGCAGTCCGGACAAAATTGCGTTCCGGCTTTCGCGAAGAGCAACCG
>Ga0070741_10009266_pt1 | contig 19225 bp, 14 predicted proteins | sample Coa_R1_4_FD_66440 | JGI IMG/M metagenome (GOLD analysis project Ga0070741, IMG submission 66440) | Surface soil microbial communities from Centralia Pennsylvania, which are recovering from an underground coalmine fire - Coalmine... | ecosystem: Environmental > Terrestrial > Soil > Unclassified ...
GAGTCGACCATCACCGGCACGCGCGCGATGTCGGGCTCGGCCGCGATGAGGTTCAGGAAGGTCGTCATCGCCGCTTCGGAATCGAGCAGCCCTTCGTCCATGTTGACGTCGAGGATCTGCGCACCGTTGGCGACCTGCTGACGCGCGACGTCCACGGCCTCCGCGTAGCGGCCTTCCTTGACGAGCTTGCGGAACTGCGCCGACCCCGTGACGTTCGTGCGCTCGCCGATGTTGACGAACAGGAGCTCCGGCGTGATGACGAGCGGTTCGAGCCCCGAGAGGCGCGTATATCGGCGATTGGTCATGCGAGGAAAAGATTGAAGCACCGCGAAGTACACGGAGGGAATGAATGTAAAAAAGTATACATCGTCTCGTTCTTGTTCTTCATCTCGCTCTCTCTTCGTGTGCTTTGTGTATTTCGTGGTTCAGTCTTCCGCTCCGCTCAAGCGGCTGCCGCGACGGCAGGCAGAGCGCGAGGCGCTACGCCGCGGACGGCTTCCGCGATCGCACGAATATGTGCAGGCGTCGTGCCGCAGCAGCCGCCGACGATGTTGACGAGCCCGCTGCGCGCGAATTCGCCGATCAGGCCGGCCATGTGCTCGGGCGTTTCGTCGTACTCGCCGAACGCGTTCGGCAGACCGGCGTTCGGATGCGCGCTCACGCAGCATTCGGCCACCTGCGCGAGCGCGTCGACGTAGGCGCGCAGCTCGTGCGCGCCGAGCGCGCAATTGAGCCCGATCGAGAGCGGCCGCGCGTGCCGCAGCGAATAGTAGAACGCCTCGGCCGTCTGCCCGGACAGCGTGCGTCCGGAGAGATCGGTGATCGTGCCCGAGATCATGACCGGTACGCGCGCGCCGCGGCGGCGGAACTCGCTGTCGATCGCGAACAACGCGGCTTTAGCATTCAGTGTGTCGAAGATCGTCTCGACCATGAGGATCTCCGCGCCGCCGTCGATGAGGCCACGCGCCGCTTCGGCATAGTTCTCGGCGAGCTCCTCGAACGTGACGTTGCGGAAACCCGGATTGTTGACGTCGGGCGAGATCGACGCCGTGCGGCTCGTCGGTCCGAGCACGCCGATCGCGAAGCGCGGCTGCGCAGGCGTCTTCGCTTCGGCGGCCGCGCAGCATTCGCGCGCGAGTCGCGCGCCTTCGCGGTTGAGCTCGTAGGCGACGTGCTCGAGCCGGTAATCGGCTTGGCTCACGCGCGTGGCGTTGAACGTGTTCGTCTCGATCATGTCCGCGCCGGCCTCGAGATAGGCGTCGTGCACGGCCTTGATGATCTCGGGCTTGGTCAAGGTCAGGAGATCGTTGTCGCCCTTGAGATCGCAGCCGGGCCCGTGGCCCGCGTGGTGCGCATCGCAGCCTGCCGCGAAGCGCGCGCCGCGATAACCGGCTTCGTCGAGCCTGTAGCTTTGCAGCATCGTGCCCATGGCGCCGTCGATCACGAGGATGCGCTCGGCGAGCGCGTCGAGGAGCCGTTGCGTGCGTGCCGGATCGAGGTAGGGCAGGGTGCTCATGCAGGTCTCCGGTAGCGGTTGACGAGATTCATCGCGCCTCCGGCTTGCGCGCGAGCAGGTGCAGCACTTCGAAATGCGGCGGGCGCCGCTCGCGCGTGATGCACCCGCAGGCGACGACGTCGAGGCCGGCGGTTTCGGCGAGCGTGCGCAACTCGCCGGCGCCGAAGCCGAGATTGCGATGGTCGAAGGGTTCGACCGCGGCGCGATGCGCGTGCCGCGCGAGCGTGATCGCGAGCAGGCGGCCCTGCGGGCGCAGCACCTTGGCGGCTTCGGCGACGACGTCGGCGGGCCGCTCGCTATAGGTCAGCGCATGCATGAGCAGGACGAGGTCGAAACGGCGCGCGCCGAGGTTCAGCGCATGCATGTCGCCGTGTTTCACTTCGACGTTGGCGAACGTCTTGAGCCGCGTGCGCGCCGCCGCGACCACGCGCTCGCTCGCGTCGAGGCAGAGGATCGAGCGCGCCTGCGGCGCGAGCAGTTCCGCGAGCACGCCGTCGCCCGAGGCGATGTCGAGCACGTCGCCGGTGTCGACGAGGCTCGTCATCGCGCGGGCGAGCGCTTCCCAGGTGCGGCCCGGCGAATAGTGCCGCTCCATGTCGCCTGCGACGCTGTCGGCCCAGCCCTCGACGTCCGCTCGCTGCGCGAGCACGCCCGGCAGGCGCGCCGCATCTTCGACGAGCAGGGAATCCTCGAGATTGGCATGCAGGGCGCGCATCAGCGTTTCGGTCTTGGTGCCCGGCTCCGTGTTGAGGCGGTAATAGGCCGACACCCCGGCGCGGCGGTCGCGCACGAGATCGGATTCCTTGAGCTTGGCCAGATGCGTCGACACACGCGGTTGCGCGAGGCGCAGCACCGTGGAGAGCTCGGCGACCGTCAGTTCCTCGCGCTCCAGCAGGGCGAGCAGGCGCATCCGCGTGGGATCGGAGAGTAGGCGGAGTAACGCCGACGTCGCATTCAGGTCCAAAATATATCCTTCCATCTTGATCGAAAGATGGAAGGATAGCGTAGTCCTTGCTCCGGGGCACGTCAACAACGCCGCTATAATGCGCGCCTGCCTGCCATTCGGGGCGACAGGCATTCCGTTGGGGGAACATCACATGCGCACGCACAGAATCGCCGCTCTGGCGATCGCCATCGTTCTGCCGTTTTGCTGGCTCGATGCCACGTACGCGGCCGGCGTCTACAAGTGGAAAGACGCCGAAGGCAACGTTCATTTTTCCGACACGCCGCCGCCGAGCGACGACAAGGGCGGCGTGCAAGGCCAGGTGCAGGAGCTCTCGCTGCAGTCCGATTTCGCCGACGCCAAGGTGTCCACGAAGCCGCCGATCGCGAATCCGAAGCCGAACGGCGGAGCGAGCGTGGCGCTCGACAACTTCACGCTGCGGCTCGACACGGCCAACGGCAACCACGTCACGATCGGCCGCGCGTTCAGCGGCAAGGACTGCTCCCAGGGCGTCGACGTGCAGTGGAACGAAGGCGTGCTCGATTTGAAAGGAAAGGTCGCCGAGCTCCAAGTCGCCGATCGTTTCCGCAATTTCGGCTATCGCTTCGTGCGTGGCGACGCCGACGGCGCCGGCATGCTCGCGGACCTGCACATGGATGCGGAACTGCTCGCGCTCAAGTTCGACGTCTGCGACACGATCGTTTCCGGCAGCACCTATGGCACCGGCTCGCGCGCCTACGTCAGGGTGCGCTGGACGCTGCACCGCGACGGCGATTCCGAACCGCTGTACCGCGGCATCAGCGCGGGCGCCTACGACGCCTGGCGACCCGGCGGCGGCACCAAGGACACGATTCTCAAAGCGCTCGCCGCGGCGACCGACAACCTGCTCGGCGAGCGCACGTTCGTCGACGTGCTGACGGGTTCGAGTACGGGACCGGCGCTGAGCGCGGCCGCGATAGCGGCCAGCGACGTCAAGCTCGCCGTCGCCTACGGCAACGGCACGGGGAGCTTCCGCGGCAACTCCGAGGAACTCCTGCGCAGCGCGGTGACGGTGCGCACGTCGCGCGGACACGGCAGCGGCGTGCTCATCGACCCCGCGGGATTCGCGCTCACGAACGCGCACGTGGTCGGCGGCGAGGCGCAAGTGCAGGTCATCGTCGACGACGAGCCCATCCCGGCGAGCGTCGTGCGCAGCGACCGCCGCGCCGACGTCGCCCTGCTCAAGTTCGACGCCAAAGGCCGGCGGCCGGCGAGCGTCGCGCGCAACGAACCGCATCCCGGCGATCCGCTCTACGTCGTTGGCACGCCGTTGAGTTTGAAGCTCAGCCACACGGTCACGCAGGGCATCCTCTCGGGCGTGCGCGAGATCGACGGCGCACGGCTTTTCCAGACCGACGCCGCCGTGAACCCGGGCAACTCGGGCGGACCGGTCTTCAACGACGCCGGCGAACTCGTCGCACTGAGCGTATCCGGGCTCGTCAATGCCGAAGGAGCTTCGCTGAACGTCAATTACCTGATCCCGGTCGGCCGTGCGCTCGCCGCGGTCGGAGCGATCGGGAACTGAACGCGCTTCGGCGATGTCCTCTTGCGGCACGGCGCACAGTGGCGCCGGTTCGAGTTGAGGCATAATTCGCCCGTAATGCAGTACCCAGGATTCGCAAGACTTTTCCGTACCGCGCAGGGATGCACGCTCGCGTTGCTCGCCCTGGTCTTCAGCGCGCCGGCGGCTGCCGTCGACAACAAAGCGCTCGCCAAGTACACGACGCAGGGTCCGCTGCACGTGCCGTACCGCGCGATTGTCACGCCGGGCCGCAAATCCGGCGAGCTCCTGCCGCTCGTGGTGTTCCTGCACGGGGCGCGGCAGGCCGGCAGCGACAACGAAGCCCAGCTCGCCGGCTACGGCAACGGTTCGATGGAACTCATCGATGCCGCGCTGCACGAGCACGTGCCGATCGTCTACGTCGCGCCGCAGGTCAAACAGGATTACTGGCCGCCGAGCCGCGTCGCCGCCGTCGTGCGCGATGTGCTCAAGCGCTTTCCGGTCGATCCGAAACGCATCTATTTGACCGGCATTTCCGACGGCGGCACCGGCGTCTGGGATGCTCTCAAGACCTGGCCAGCCTGTTTCGCCGCCGGCGTACCGATGTCGGGCATGACCGAGATCTCGGGCCTGGCGCCGATCGTCTCGATCCCGGAATGGGTGTTCCACGGCGGCAAGGACAACGACACCGACATAGAAACCGGCTACGGCGGCGCCATGGTGGGCTCGCGCGCCGTCGTGCGTGCGCTGCGCTCGATGGGAGGGCATCCGCACTACACCGAGTATCCGAACGAGATGCATGTGATCTGGCAGCACGCCTATGCGACGCCGGAGCTCCTGCCCTGGCTGCTCAAGCAGCGGCTCGCCGGCGAACCGTGCAACTTCGGCGCGCTGCCGCCGCCCGGCACGATGAGCGCGGAAGTCTCCGCGCAAAAACGGTAGAATTCGCTTTCCGATCTGCGCCTCGTCTCCCGTCCTCGCGGGCGGCCGCGGCGCGTCCGCCATCGCCAGGAGAGCATCATGGATTTCCGATTTTCCGAGGACCAGCTTTCGATCCAGGCCATCGCGCGCGATTTCGCGCAGAAGCGCATCGCACCGGTCGCGGCGGAATTCGACAAGAGCGGCGAGTTCCCGCTCGACAACATCCGCGAGATGGGTCAGCTCGGTTTGATGGGCATCGAAGTGCCGCACGAATACGGCGGCGCGGGCATGGACTCGATCGCCTACGTGCTCGCGATGATCGAGATCGCCGCCGCGGATTGCGCGCACTCGACGATCATGTCGGTCAACAACACGCTTTACTGCAACGGCCTGCTCAAGTTCGGCACCGAGGAGCAGAAGCACAAGTACGTGACCCCGATCGCGACCGGCAAGGCGATCGGCGCGTTCGCACTGACCGAACCGCAGTCGGGCTCCGATGCCACGGCGATGCGCTGCCGCGCCACGAAGCAGGCCGACGGCAGCTTCGTCATCAACGGCAAGAAGAGCTGGATTACCTCGGGCCCTGTCGCAAAGTATATTTTGCTGTTCGCGATGACCGAGCCCGACAAGCACGCACGCGGCATCACCGCGTTCATGATCGACACCGAGCGCGCCGGCTTCCACCGCGGCAAGACGGAACCGAAGCTCGGCATCCGCGCCTCGGCCACCTGCGAGATCGAGTTCACGGATTACCGCGTCGGTGCGGAGGACGTGATCGGCGACGAGGGCCACGGCTTCAAGATCGCCATGGGCGTGCTCGACGCGGGCCGCATCGGCATCGCCTCGCAGGCCGTCGGCCTCGCCCGCGCGGCCTACGAAGCGACGCTCACCTACGCCCGCGACCGCAAGGCGTTCGGGCAGTCGATCGGCTCGTTCCAGATGATCCAGCAGAAGATCGCCGACATGAAATGCCGCCTCGACGCCGCCGAGATCCTGACGCTGCGCGCCGCCTGGGCCAAGCAGCAGGCGCAGGCAACCGGGGGGCGTTTCTCGACCGAAGCCGCGGTCGCCAAGCTCACGTCTTCCGAAGCCGCGATGTGGATCACGCACCAAGCGATCCAGGTCCACGGCGGCATGGGCTACTCGAAGGAAATGCCGCTCGAGCGCTACTTCCGCGATGCGAAGATCACCGAGATCTACGAAGGTACGAGCGAGATCCAGCGGCTCGTCATCGCGCGCAACGAGACGGGGTTGCGGTGATCGCCTGCACGACCGCGTAGCCCGTTTCCAGCGTTCGCGGGATGGCGAGCGACGGCGGCGTCCTCTCCGGAAGCGTTACTCCTGCTCGAGCGTAAACCCGCCGCCGTCGAACCACGTGTCCTTGTCGTGCAGGATCGCCTGGGCGGGAAGCTCGGGCGTCCTGACGCCGACGCCTTGCACCTTCTTGAGCGCGGTGCCGATCGCGAGGAATTCGATGAGTCCGTTACCGAGGTGGTAGATGTAGGTCTTCGTGCCCGCGACCGTCGCGGCGCCGAGCGCGGAGGCCTCGTCGCGCAGGCGTCCGAGCGCCACTTCGCGCGCTTCGAGCACGAGCTTGCTGAGCTCCGGTATTTCGCCCTGCACGAACGATTTGAAGAAGCTCTTGAGACCGCCCACTACGCCTAGCGAGTAAACGGAAGTGGAGAGCAGCAGGCGGATCGGCGCGTAGCCGAGCTTGGTCATCGTCCAGAGCTCCTCGCCCGTGAGGTCGCTCGTCACGGGCGCGGCGCCCGAGGGCAGCGCCGCGTTGAACGAGGCGGTGCCCGTCATCGTCATTTCGTGCGCGGCGTGCCACCACATCACATGCGTGCGGATGCCGACCACGACGTTGGCCTGTTCGCGTTTCGCTTCGTTGATGAGCCGGTTCAGCGCCTGGTGGCGCGTGAGATTGAAGACGTTGCTGTATTCCTTGATTTCGCCCTTGCCGAGCGTCTTGAGCGCGCCGAGCAAGCCGCCGCCGATGCCGACCGAATACGCGACGTTGCCGAACACATGCTGCAGCGGCATGTAGCCCGCATCCATGTGACAGTAAAGCTCTTGCGCGTTGCCGGCGGCCGTGAAGAACTTGTCGGTCCCCGCATGCGCATGCACGCACGAGCCCGTGAACAGGAATTCCGTCTGTCCGTTCTGGTGCATGAGCCCGCTCGCGACGCCGGCAACCCCCGAGGCGCGATGTTTCTTCGCTTCGGCGACCATGCGCGTGAATGCGGTCTGGCGTGCGTCGTGGATCTGCTGCGTCACCTGCGTGACTTCGCCGCCCACGAGATTGCTCAGGCCCGAACCGAGCGAGCGCAGGAACCCCATCGAATTGACGCAGTTGCCGATGACGATGTCGCCGGCGTCGTAGCCCTTCGCATCGAGGCAATAGATTTCGTTTCCGGACAAGCCCGTGATCTTGGTCATGCGTGTTTCCCCGAATGGTCGATGCCGGTACAGCGGCTGGCGACACGTTAACGCACAACGGCGGGAAAGCGGAACATCTGGCGGCGACGAAACGGCCGTCAGAGGACGTCGTCGGTCACCGCAGGCACGTCGGATTGCGCCATCATCACGCAGTTGCGCCCGGCCTTCTTCGCGAGATAGAGCGCCGCGTCGGCGCGGCGCAATAGATCGTCGGCCGTGCGGCCGTCGCGCGGGAACATCGCCACGCCGATGGAAACAGTGACGTGCTCGAGCTGCTGCAGGCGGTGCGAGACGCTCATCTCCGCGACCATGCCGCGGATCTGCTCGGCGCGGCGCAAGGCATTCTCGCCGTCGGTTTCGAGCAGGATCACGGTGAATTCCTCGCCGCCGTAGCGGCACGGAATGTCTTCCGAACGCGTCCCGCGCCGGATCACCTCGGCGAACTGCGCGAGCAGGGCGTCGCCGGCCTCGTGGCCGTGGCTGTCGTTGAAGCGCTTGAAGTTGTCGAGATCGAGCATGAGCACGGCGAGCAACAGGTTGCGCCGCGTCGCGCGCATTAGCTCGCGTTCGAGCGACACTTCGAGATAGCGCCGGTTGAAGAGGCCCGTCAGCGGATCGCGGATCGACTGCGTGCGCAAGGTGTCCTGCAAGCGCAGGTTTGCGAGCGCGAGCGCGAGCTGTTCGCCGGCGGCGAGTGCGATGCGGCGCTCCGCGGCGGAAGGCGTGTGGTCGCCGTCGAACGTCAGCACGCCGATCATGTTGCCCTGTGCAGCGAGCGGTATGCAGAGGTATCCCGCCTGCGGCATGTCGGGATTGGGCCACTGCACGTGTTTGCAGACGAAGTTCGTGCCGGTGCCGGCGAGCGGATACGGCTGTCCGCGGCGCAGCGCCCAGCAGTCCTCGGGCGCGAACACCGACTCGGCGATCAGCGCGTGCGTGCCCCAGTGCGCCCCGACGGCGGCGAGATTCTGCGAAGGGCTGATCAGCGCGAGCCGTCCGCCGAGGCTCGGCAGCAGGCTCGCGAGCGCACCGCCTAAGCCTTCGCGCACTTCATCGATGGTGCGGCAGCTTTGCAGGACCTCGCCGAATTGGCTGAGCTTGAGCAGGCTCTCGCTGACGCTGCGCGTTTCCGCCAGCGCGTCGCCGAGCTGCTCGTTGGCGTGCCGCAGCGTTTCGCGCGCGCGCAGGCTGCAGCGATGACTGCCGAACACGAGCCAATAGCTGACGGCGAGGAATACGAGACAGATCACGATGGCCACGGCCGTCAGCACGCGCGTCAAGCTCTCGGAGCCGTCCGCGGCGAGCCGGCGCCCGACGAGCAGTTTTTCCTCTTCGTCGAGCATCATGTGCGCGAGCTCGCGTACCTGGCTGACACCGAGGTTGGCGACGTCGTCGGGCAGGCGGCCGGTGGCGCGGCGCTGCTCGACGACCTTGAGCGCAAGGTCGCGCTGCGCTTCCACGCCCTTGGCGAAATCGCGCGCGCGATCCTGTTGCGATCCGTTGTCCGCGACGAGGCGGACGAGGAGCATCAGGTCGGTCTCGATGAGCGGCGCTTGCGTGTTGAGGCGCGCCAGACGCGCCGTGTCGCCAGTGGCCGCGTAGCCGATCGCGTCGGTCTGCACGGTACCGAGCCGGGCCAGGACGGCGTTGATGTGGGCTTCGACGATCTGCGTGTGTTCGACCCAGTCGTTCTCTTCGGACGCCTGGTAGGTGGCTTGCCAGACTCGCGCGCCGAGCAGCACGAGCACGATGGCGAGGAGAGCGTAAAGCAGCGACAGACGTCCGATGAAGCCGAAACGCCCACGAGCCGGAAGCTCGGACTGATTCGTCGCCATGCGCCCGATTGTACTGCGATCGCCGCTTCAATGAAACTTCTGTAAACGTTTTAAATGGGCGCGTAACGCTGTGCCATGGCTCGGAATTTTCCGGCGGCTTCGTCTCGCGCTCTGGCCAGGGCAGGCGCTCTGGCGGTATCCTTGCGCCCCCGCAAAATACCGCCCGAGACGGACTTCCATGAGCGCCCTTCCGCACGCCGCCGGCTCCGTTGCCGATGCCATTCTCGCTGAAATTGAGAGCCGCCTCGGTCCCTCGCAGAGCCGCGACGCGCTCGCGTTCGCGAGCCATTTCTTCCGCCGCGTGACGGCCGAGGACATCGCTGCGCGCTCTCCAGAAAGCTGGGCCAGCCTCGTGCTCGGCCTGCTCGATTTCGCCCGCGTGCGCAAGCCCGGCGCGCCGAACGTGCGCGTGTTCAACCCGAGCATCGAGCAGAACGGTTGGGAGTCGTCGCATACGGTCGTCGACATCGTCACGGACGACATGCCGTTCCTCGTCGATTCGGTCGGCATGGCCATCGCCCATGCGGGCTTGCTCGCGTACACGGCGATCCATCCGGTGTACAGCGTGGAACGCGATCCGGGCGGCCACATCCTCGGCCTCGCGCCCGAGGGCGGCGGCAGGGGACGTATCGAATCGGTCATGCATTTCGAGGTGGACCGCATTGGCGAGCCGACCGAGCGCTCGCGCCTGGAGCAGTCCGTGCGCGCGGCGCTCGCGGACGTCGCGGCCTGCGTCAGCGACTGGAAGGCGATGCGCGAGAAGATGCTCGCGATCGCCGAAGGCATGAACGAGCGCAACGCGCCGATCGGCGCCGAAGGCGTCGCCGAGGCGCAGGAATTCCTGCGCTGGGTCGCCGCCGATCACTTCACGTTTCTCGGCTACCGCGAATACCGCGTCGCGACGGCGGACGGCGAGGAAGTGCTGCAGGCCGTCGACGGCTCCGGTCTGGGCATCCTGCGCGCATCGGAGCGCTCGGTCGCGCCGCGCTCGCTCAAGTCGCTCGCCGCCAAGGACCTGCCGCAGTCGGGTTCGATGGACGCCATCATCCTGACCAAGACCAACGCGCGTGCGAGCGTGCACCGGCCGGGCTACATGGACTACATCGGCGTGCTCAAGTTCGACGAGCACGGCGTGCCGGTCGTCGAGCAGCGCTTCCTCGGCCTGTTCACCTCGGGCGCCTATGCGCGCCGGCCGTGGGAGATCCCGCTTGTGCGGCGCAAGCACGATGCGGTCATCGAGCGCTCGGGGCTGCGCCGCGATTCGCACTCGGGCAAGGATCTGCGCCACATCCTGGAAACGCTGCCGCGCGACGAGCTGTTCCAGGCGGGCGAGGACGAGCTCTTCGCCACCGCGATGGGCGTCCTGCAGCTGCAGGGCCGCGCGCGCTCGCGCCTGTTCGTGCGCCGCGACAAATACGGGCGCTTCTTCTCGTGTCTCGTGTTCATCCCGCGCGACCGTTTCGACGCCGACGTGCGCCAACGCATCGAGGCCTTGCTCAAGCGCGCGTTCCACGGCGAGCGTTTCGACTCGACGGTGCTCGTCGGCGAGTCCTCGCTCGCGCGCCTGCACGTCGTGATCCGGCCCAAGCACGGCGAGAAGCCGCAGTACGACGTCGCCGACCTCGAGGACAAGATCGCGCACGTCGTGCGCAACTGGCACGACGAGCTGCGCGACATCCTCGTGCAGAAGCACGGCGAGGAGAAGGGCCTGAAGCTCGCCGCTCGCTACGGGCGTGCGCTGCCCGCGGGCTACATCGAGGACGTCAGCGCGCACATCGCCGCCGCCGACGTCGAGGCCGCGGCCAGCTTGAAGGACGCGGACGACATCCGCCTGTCGCTGTACCGCTCGCGCAAGAAGGGCGACAGCCTGCGCTTCAAGCTGTTCCGCTACGGCGCGCCGATCACGTTGTCCGAGGCGCTGCCGATGCTCGAGAACATGGGTCTCAAGATCCTTTCCGAGCACCCGTACGAGATGGACCTCGGCGAAGCGACGATCGTGATCCAGGATTTCGAAGTGCAGACCGCCGTGCGCTGCGACTTCGACATCGAGCAGATCAAGGACGCGTTCCAGACGAGCTTCGAGCGCGTGTGGCGCGGCCAGGCCGAGAACGACGGTTTCAACAAGCTGATCCTCAGCGCGCTCATGGAATGGCGCCAGATCGCCGTGCTGCGCGGCGTGTGCAAGTACCTGTTGCAGACCGGCGTGCCGTTTTCGCAGCCGTACATGGAAGAGACGCTCAACCGCTACCCGCTCATCGCCGGCCTGCTCATCGAGCTTTTCGAGGCGAAGTTCGACCCGAATCGCGAAAATCCGGGCCGCACGGTCATCGAAGGCGCCAAGAAGCGCCTGCAGCGCGAGATGGAGACGCTGCTGCCCGAGGACGTCGCCAAGGCGCACCCGGGGTTCGTCGAGAACATCGTCAAGACGCGCGGCGAATCGCGCGACGCGCAGCAGCAGGCGATCGTCGCCGCGCTCAAGGTGCTGCTCGATCGCGTGGCGAGCATCGACGAGGACCGCATCCTGCGCGCGTTCCTCGGCGTGATCCTCGCGACGCTGCGCACGAGCTACTACCAGACGCCGGGCGGCAAGGCGCGCGAGTACATCAGCTTCAAGTTCGACCCGTCGCGCGTGCCCGATCTGCCGAAGCCCAAGCCGTATCGCGAGATCTTCGTCTGCGCGCCGCGTGTGGAAGGCGTGCATCTGCGCTTCGGGCCCGTCGCGCGCGGCGGCCTGCGTTGGTCGGATCGCCGCGAGGATTTCCGCACCGAAGTGCTCGGACTCGTCAAGGCACAGATGGTCAAGAACACCGTCATCGTGCCGGTGGGTTCCAAAGGCGGCTTCTTCGTCAAGCGCCCGCCGGTCGGCGGCGACCGCGATGCGCAGCTCGCCGAGGGTGTAGCCTGCTACCGCCTGTTCATCAACGGGCTGTTGGACATCACCGACAACCTCGTCGACGGCAAGGTCGTGCATCCGCAGAACTGCGTACGTCATGACGGTGACGATCCTTACCTCGTCGTCGCCGCGGACAAGGGCACGGCGACGTTCTCCGACATCGCCAACGCGGTCAGCGCCGAGCACGGCTTCTGGCTCGGCGACGCGTTCGCCTCCGGCGGCTCGGTCGGCTACGACCACAAGGCGATGGGCATCACCGCGAAAGGCGGTTGGGAATCGGTGAAGCGGCATTTCCGCGCCCTGGGCCGCGATTGCCAGAGCGAGGATTTCACCTGCGTGGGCATCGGCGACATGTCGGGCGACGTGTTCGGCAACGGCATGCTGCTGTCGAAACACACGCGCCTGATCGCCGCGTTCGACCACCGCCACATCTTCCTCGACCCGAATCCCGATGCGGCGACGTCGTTCGTCGAGCGCGAGCGCATGTTCAAGCTGCCGCGCTCGTCCTGGGCCGATTACGACACGAAGCTGATCTCGAAGGGCGGCGGCGTGTATCCGCGTTCGGCGAAGTCGATTCCGGTTTCGCCCGAGGTTCGCGCGGCGCTCGGCATCGAAGGCGAGCCCGACGCGCTCGCGCCGCACGAGCTCATGCGCGCGATCCTCAAAGCGCCCGTCGACCTGCTCTGGAACGGCGGCATCGGCACGTACGTGAAAGCCGAAACCGAGACGAACGCCGACGCCGGCGACCGCGCCAACAACGCGATCCGCATCAACGGCAACGAGCTGCGCTGCAAGCTCGTCGGCGAGGGCGGCAATCTCGGCTTCACGCAGCGCGGCCGCATCGAGGCCGCGCTCTCGGCCGGGGTCCTGCTAAACACCGACTTCATCGACAATTCCGCGGGCGTCGACACCTCCGACCACGAGGTGAACATCAAGATCCTGCTCAACGACGCCGTGCAGCGCGGCGAGCTCACCTACGACGCGCGCAACAAGCTGCTCGCGGCGATGACCGACGAAGTCGAACGCCTCGTGCTCGCCGACAACTATCGGCAGAACCAGGCGATCAGCCTCATGGAGCGCATGTCGGTGCCGCGTCTCGGCGCCAAGCAGCACTTCATCCGCACGCTCGAATCGCAGGGCCTGCTCGATCGCCAGATCGAATTCCTGCCGTCCGACGCGGAGTTCGCCGACCGCAAGGCGCGCGGTATCGGCCTCACGCGGCCGGAGCTTTCTATACTTTTGTCTTATTCCAAAATTGTACTCTTTCAGCAGCTGCTCGATTCGGACGTGCCCGAAGACCCGTATCTGTCGAAAGAACTGCGCCGCTACTTCCCCGAGCCGCTGCAGGACCGCTACGCCGAGCACATGGAACGGCACCGCCTGAAGCGCGAGATCATCGCCACTGCGGTGACCAACTCCATGGTCAACCGCATGGGCGCGACGTTCGTGCTGCGCATGGGCGAGGACACGGGCAAGACGCCCGCGCAGGTCGCGCGCGCCTACAACATCGCACGCGAGGTATTCGATGCGCGCGACATGTGGGCCGCGATCGAGGCGCTCGACGGCAAGGTCAACGGCAACGCGCAGATCGACGCGCTGCTCGTGATCTGGTCGGCGCTGCGCAATTCGACGCGCTGGGTGCTCAACCACAGCGAGTCGACGCTCGACATCGCCGCCGCCGTGAAGCGTTACCATGGCGGCATGCGCGAGCTGCGCAAGCATCTGGTAGAGGCGATCACGCCGCGCGAACGCACGCGCTACGAGGCCGACCGCCAGCGCTGGATCGATGCCGGCTTCCCGGCGGCGCTCGCGGCCGATCTCGCCGTGCTGCCGACGCCGGGTTCGGGTCTCGACATCATCCACGTCGCCGCCGACCACAAGCTCAAGGTCGAGCGCGCGGCCGAAGTATACTTCGCGCTCGGCGAGGCGCTGCATCTGTCGTGGCTCATGGGCAAGATCGAGGAGCTGCCCGTCGAGTCGCGTTGGCACGCGCATGCACGCGGCTCGCTGCGCGACGAGCTCTACACGCAGCATCGCGCGCTGACCGCGCAGGTGCTCGCTCAGGGCGGCAGCGGCAAGGGCGCCGAGATCGTCGACGCCTGGCTCAATCGCGACGATGCTTCGCTCAAGTACACGCTCGGCATGTTCGCCGACATGCGTACGCAGGTCGTCACGGATTACCCGATCGTGTCCGTCGCGGTGCGCCGCCTCGCGCAGCTCGTGCAGACCGGCGCGCACTGAGCCGCGCGAGTCTTTTCCAGCAGCGCTGCGCCTCAGTTTTTCGCGCCGATCAGTCCGCGCATCCAGGTGCGGGCGCTTTCGAGGTCGGCGAAGAAGGCGTGCGGGATGCCGCTCGGATCGTAGATGCGGTTCCATTGCCCGCTGGCGATCGAGAGACCGTGACGATCCATCGTCACGAGCGCGACGGCGATCATGCCGCGCGCCGCTCGCTGGCGGGCGCTCTCGCGCATGGCGGCCTCGACCTCGGGACCGAGGATCGGCGGCGTCTCGAATTGGGCGATCACGCCGAAGCGCGGCGGCATGCCGTCGATGACCTTGGTCATGTCGGCCGCGTATTCCTGCGCGGATTCCAAGTTGAAAACGGGCGAGGACCAGACGTAGATCACGTCGCCTTCCGCGCGAATCTCGTATTGGCCGATCTTGCGGAACATCCGACTGCCGAGAACACGTTGTGCCTCGGCAGTAGTATACGCGTGCGGATCAGAAGAAATTCGAAGGACAGGCGGTGTTGGCGTTCGAGCCGTTCGTCGACACGCACAATGCCGCACCGCGGATCGGATAGGCGCCGCTGTAGTTCGCGAGCACGCCGGGCGTGACGTTGGCGTTGATGTAGTTGACGGCTTCGAAGCCGATCACGGGCAGACCCTGCATCGCATAGCCTTCGTTCGTCGCGCGCAAGGCGTGGCCTTCGCCGATGGGTTGGGTGAAGTCGAAATCCGCCACGCCTGCGAAATCGGGGGTCGGCCCGCCGCCGATCACCGGCGTGATCGGAAAGTACGCCGCCAGATGGGACCCGAGCACGAGCGATTGGCCGGGCGGATCGTTCGGGCCCGAGAGGAACGTCGCCACCTGCGTCGCGTAGCCGATCGGGCCCGGATTCGCCGCAGGAGGCGGCGGATCGACACCGATGAGTTGCGACAGCAGCTTGCCGTCGCGATCGTACGTGGCGTAGCCGAACGTCAAGTCCGAGCGGCTCGCGGTCGGCGCACCGAAGCGGTTCGGGAACGGCTGGATCGCCGGCATGCCGTTGAGCAGCGCCGGGTCGGTGTAGTAGCGCTTGGTCGGGAACGTGAGCACGAGATCGGTACTCGCGCCCGCCGCGCCGCTCAAATCCCAATCCGTCGACATGCGGTCCATCATGAGCACGGCGCTGACGGCGTCGATGGCCTGGACGGCCGGGTAGTTGAGCGTCAGCCCTTGGCCGCCGATCGTCACGTAGGCCGTGACGACCTGGTTCGTGCCCGCGCTCGCATCGGCGAGGCTTGGGCTCGGATCGTTCGGCAAGGTGATCTTCGCCTCGTTGCGAAAACCGTCGATCGCGTAGGCGTTCGCGGCGAAGAACGTGCCTTGTGCGGCGTTGACGATCGCCGCGCTGCCGGCGAGACCGCCCGCCGGTTGCGCGATGTCGGAGGCCGGAATCGTCGCCGTCTCCGTCTGCACCTTCGAGCAGTCGAAGGGCACGCCGTTGACGTGCGTGATCATCTGCAGCGTATTGCCCGTGATCTCGCCCATCTCGATGACCTCGAAGCTGCCCTCGCGCGTGCGCGCGTCGTCGACCGGCCCGGTGTCGGCATTCGCGCCCGTGTAGTTCGTGTTGCGAAACGCCTGGTACGGGCGGCCGTCGGGCAGCTTCGTCGAGAGCGCCGCGAAGCTCGGATCGGTGCAGGAGTTGTCGCCGACGACGATTGCCGCACCGCTGCCGCTCAGGCCGGCGTCGGCGAGCGCGAACACGACGGGCGTCCATACGTCGTAGGGCGCGAGGAACACGTTGAGATCGAGGATGTCGCGTCCGTTGTAACCTTCGCGGAAGCGCACTTTGAGCGCTTTGCCTTCAGGCGTCGTGTTCACGATGTTGATCAAGGTCTGCTGCTCTTTGTTCGAGGTGAAATAGGGGAACAGCAGCACCTGGCCCGTGCCGCGCGGATTCAGCGTCAAAGCGCCGGCGCCGTGCGACAGCGCGAAAACGCCGGCGAGGAGCCAGAAAGCGCGGGTGAGGTTCATCGTGTCGTCTCCGTAGTGGTTGCGTTGTTCGACGCCGCGGCGCGGCGAATCCCCCAAAAAGCCATGAACTCTGTTGCACCCGCGTTACCTGGTTCGACTCGCCGGGCACCGTCGCGCTCGCGTAGAATCCCACACATGTCCGCCGAACACACCCCGATCGCGTTCGTCGCGAGCAAGACCGAGGAGGCGCAGAACGCGCTCGCGGAGCTCAGGCGCCGCTATGCCGAAGTGCCGGCCGAACAGGCGCAGGTGATCGTCGCGCTCGGCGGCGACGGGTTCATGTTGCGCACGCTGCATCGGCACCTCGCGCTCAACAAGCCGGTCTATGGCATGAAGCTCGGCACCGTGGGCTTCCTCATGAACCAGTTCCGCGCCGAAGGAGTCGGCGAGCGCCTGGCGCGCGCGCAGCCGACGGCGCTCAAGCCGCTCGTCATGGAGGCGGTCAGCGAATCGGGCACTACGACGACCTCGCTCGCGTTCAACGAGGTTTCGCTGCTGCGCCAGACCAAACAGGCCGCGCACATCCGCGTTTCGCTCAACAACGCCGTGAAGATCGACGAGCTCATGTGCGACGGCGTGCTCGTCTGCACGTCTGCCGGGTCGACGGCCTACAATCTCTCGGCACACGGGCCGATCCTGCCGCTCGGCGCCGACGTGCTCGCCATGACGCCGATCAGCCCGTTCCGGCCGCGGCGCTGGCGCGGCGCGATCCTGCGCGCGGGGACCGAGGTCAAGTTCGAGATTCTCGATCCCTACAAACGCCCGGTCAGTGCGACGGCCGATTCGAACGAGGTGCGCGATGTCGTCGAAGTGCTCGTGCGCGAATCGCGCGAGAAGACCGTCACGCTGCTGTTCGATCCCGAGCACAACCTCGAGGATCGCATCTTGAACGAGCAGTTCGCGTCGTAGCATCGGAGCGCATGAACTCGCCCGCCGCCGTCGCGAGTGCGTCCGACGACCGTCTCGTCGTGGCGATCTCGTCGCGCGCGTTGTTCGATCTGGCCGAAAGCCACACCTTGTTCGAGCACGAGGGCCTCGACGCCTATCGCGAGTACCAGATGCGGCGCGAGAACGAGCTGCTCGCACCGGGCATCGCGTTTCCGCTCGTGCAGAAGCTGCTCAAGCTCAACGACGCGCCGCCCGCGGCACCGCGCGTCGAAGTGATCCTGCTCTCGCGCAACTCGGCCGACACGGGCCTGCGCATTTTCAATTCGATCGAACACTACGGGCTCGCCATCGCACGCGCGGCGTTCACGGGCGGCGCCTCGACGACGCCGTATGTGCACTCCTTCGGCGCGCAGTTGTTCCTTTCGGCCAATCCTGAAAGCGTCGCCAAGGCACTCGAAGCCGGCATCGCGGCGGCCACGATCCTGCCCTCGAAGGCGCCGCAGAGCGCGTCGGATCAGTTGCGCATCGCGTTCGACGGCGACGCGGTGATCTTCGGCGACGAATCCGAGCGCGTCTCGCAGGAACTCGGCATCGACGCCTTCCATCGCAACGAGGTCGAAAACGTCGACAGGCCGCTTTCGGGCGGACCGTTCCGCGCCTTCCTCGCGGCCCTGCACCGACTGCAGGCGGCATTTCCGGCCGGCGAGGAGGCGCCGATCCGCACGGCGCTCGTGACGGCACGCTCGGCGCCGGCACACAAGCGCGTGATACTGACCTTGCGCAGCTGGGGCGTGCGCCTCGACGAGGCGCTCTTCCTGGGCGGCCGCGACAAGGGCCCGTTCCTGCAGGCGTTCGGTGCGGACATCTTCTTCGACGATTCGCACGCGAACGTCGAGTCCGCGCGCCGCCACGTCGCCACCGGCCACGTGCCGCACGGCGTGCGCAATCCGCGAAGACGCGACGCATGAACATCGACGATTTCATCGCGATGCGCGTCGACGACGACGTGCCCGCCGCGGCCGAGCCGCTGTTCCAGCGCAAATACCGGCGCCCGGTGCCGGATTTTCCGCATCACGTGACCGCGGCGTATCGCGCCGGCGAAGGCCACGCGCCCCTCGCGTGCTACATCCATTTCACCGACTGCGGCGACATCCTGCTCGGCGGCGGCGCCTGCGTCGACGATCGCGTGCTGCGGCGCATGAGCGCGGAGGAACGAGATATCGTGCGTGCCGCGGGCGGAATCTACCAGCACGCGCTGCGCTGGTCGGTCGCGCATTTCGCGCCGCGCTTCGCCGCGGTGTTCGGCTACTGCGGCGACGCGCTTGCCGAGCGCATCGATCGCGCCGTCGGCTTCGAATCGACCGACTACGAGCATCTGCTCGCCTACTGGACGCGCGAGGTCGACCCGCGCAAGCGCCGGCAGATGGTCGAGAAAGCCAATTCCTTCGCGCCGTTCTGACCGGAGCCACGATGCCGCTGCCGCCGAAGCCCGATTTCCTGCTGATCAGCGAGTTCGACGATCCCGAACCGATCGTGGGCGACTTGTTCCGGCGCAAGTTCGGACATGCGATCCCGGCGTGGAAGCACGACCTCGTCGCCTTCGTGCGCGCCGCGCCCGACGCGCCGCTCGTGCCGATCTCGTACGCCAAGTTCATGCCGTTCGGCAGCGTGATCCTGGTCGGCGGCTGCTGCACGGACGGGCGAGCCTTCGCGCATCTGAGCGAATCGCAAAAAGCCGCGCTCGGCGCTGCGGGCGGCGCGATGGCGCAGCTGTTGCGCTACGGGTTCGTCCGCTTCGCCGAACGATGCGACGCGTATTTCGGCTACTGCGGCGACGCACGCGCTTGGGAAGTCGATCTTTCCGCCGGATTCGAGGCCACCGGCCACGACAAGCTGCTCGTGCATTGGCACAAGCCGCTCGATGCGCGGCTCAAGCTCGGGCTCGTGGCGATGGCGCAGGCGCTCGGGGCGTTTTGATTTCCACGGCCTTCTCGGAGGAGCGTGA
>Ga0070741_10009267_pt1 | contig 19223 bp, 15 predicted proteins | sample Coa_R1_4_FD_66440 | JGI IMG/M metagenome (GOLD analysis project Ga0070741, IMG submission 66440) | Surface soil microbial communities from Centralia Pennsylvania, which are recovering from an underground coalmine fire - Coalmine... | ecosystem: Environmental > Terrestrial > Soil > Unclassified ...
CCCAACACCGGGCAGATGTCTATCTGGCGAATGAACGGCGTGAATGCGATTGGCGGTTCGCATGTCAGTCAGAATCAGGCGCTCGGATGGGCTGTGGTGGCGGTGGCGGACATGAATGCGGACGGCAAGCCGGACCTGGTGTTCCAGAACGGCACGACCGGGCAGTTGGCGGTCTGGTACTTGAATGGAGCGACAGCGACCGGAGGCGCGTATCTGAGCGCCAGCGCCGCCGCCGGATGGACAGGCGTGGGGCCGAAGTAGCCTGGCCCTGACTCTGCTCGAGGGCCGCATGGGATAAAGGAGGGCCGAGTTCATGGCAACCGGGTTAGCGTTTGCGCCTCCGGCGTTCGCGGGACTCATCGGCGTGGGACGGGAGGACATCACGCCGCCCGTCGGCATCTACGCGCGCAACTGGGGCGCGGCCACGCACGATGTCGCCGAGGGCATCCACCGCCCGCTCACCGTCACAGCGCTGACCTTGCAGTGCGAGCCGGACGAAAAGCCTCTGGTGCTGGTCGCCGCCGACCTGGGCTGGTGGCGCACGCTCGAAGACGAGTGGTACGTGCGGGAGGGCGTCCTGAAGGCGCTCGATCTCGATCCGGCGCGCGTCATGGTCAACCTCTCGCACACGCACTCCGCGCCCGCCATCTGCCGGGAAGACGCCGACAAGCCCGGCGGCCATCTCATCGCGCCCTATCTGCAAACGGTGCGCGAGGCGATAGTCACAGCGGCGCAGCAGGCGCTTGCGGCACGGCAGCCTGCCGTGCTGACCTGGGGCCAGGGAACCTGCCGCCTGGCGCAGAACCGCGATCTGTCCGACCCGGAGAGGCCGCGCCTGGTCTGCGGCTACAGTCCGGGACAGCCTGCCGACGAGACGCTGCTGGTGGGCCGGGTGACGCGGGAGGACGGCGCGATTCTCGCCACGCTGGTCAACTATGCCTGCCACCCGACCACGCTGGCCTGGCAGAATCGGCTGATCTCGCCGGACTATATCGGGGCGATGCGGGAGGTCGTGGAGGCGCAGACCGGCAGCGCGCCCTGTCTGTTCCTGCTCGGCGCGTGCGGCGAACTCGCGCCCATCGAGCAGTATACGGCGGACACCTCTCTCCCCGACGCGCATGGCAGGGAACTGGGATACGCCGCGCTCTCGACGCTAGAGGGAATGCTGCCGCCGCGCACCGGGCTGGAGTATGCGGGCGTGGTCGAATCGGGCGCGCCGCTAGCGATCTGGAAGCGCGTGCCTGCCGCGCCAGCGACGACGCTGGGAGCCAGGCGGATCGAGGTCGAACTGCCGCTCAAAGACCTGCCGAGCGTGGCCGAGATCGAGGCGCAGTTGCAGGCTTGTGAAGATCGGGCGCTGGCCGAGCGGCTGGCACGCAAGCGGCGCGTGCGGCGTTCGGTCGGGGAGGGGACGACGACAAAGATGCCCGTCTGGGTCTGGCGTGTTGGCGATGCGCTCCTGGTCGGCAACCCGAACGAAGCCTATTCGCGCTTGCAGACCGAACTGCGGCAGGAGTTTCCGCAGCACGCCGTTGTCGTGATGAACGTCGTCAACGGACACACGGGCTACCTGCCGCCCGCCGAGATGTATGATCTCGATCTCTATCCGGTCTGGCAGTCGCCCTTTGACCGCAGCAGTCTGGAGCGCACGATCCAGGCGTGCAAGGACGCGCTCCACGCGCTTGTAGATTAGGAGAACGTATGGCAACGCATCACTTCACCCCGGAACGCTACTATGCCGCCATCGGGACATACGAACCCGTGCTGCAAATTGCGGACGGCGATACGGTCGTCACAACGACGCTGGACGCCTTCGGCAACGACGCTGCAGGCAGGGCGGTCGGCCCCCGGCCCAATCCGCAGACCGGGCCGTTTTACATTGAAGGCGCGCAGCCCGGCGATACGCTTGCCGTGCATTTCGACCGGCTCTGGCCCAACCGCCGGGACGGCTACACCAGCACGCGCCTCGCGCCGAACGTGGTAGACCCCTGGTATGTTCTGGAGTTTCCGAAGCAGACGGAGATGGGCGTATGGGAACTCGACCTGCAAGGCGGCACGGCGACCTTCACGAAGCCGCAGACGAACCTGATGCCCTTCACGCTGCCGCTGCGCCCGATGCTGGGCTGCTTCGGCGTCGCGCCTGCGGGCGGGGAGGCCATCTCCTGCGCGACTTCCGGGCCGCACGGCGGGAATATGGACTATAAGGGCTTCCTGCAGGGCGCGACCGTCTATTTCCCGGTCTTCGTCGAGGGCGCGCTGCTGTTCGTCGGGGATGGACACGCGGTGCAGGGCGACGGTGAGATCGTGGGAACCGGCATCGAGGTCTCGTTCGACGTGCAGTTCACGGTGCATCTGCACAAGAACCGGCGTATCCACTGGCCGCGCGCGGAAAACGAGACGCACATCATCGCTATCGGGAACGCCCGCCCGCTCGATCAGGCGCTCCAGCACGCGACGACCGAGATGGCGCGCTGGCTCCAGAGCGATTACGGTCTCGATCAGGTCGGCGCGCATACGCTGCTCGGCCAGTGCGTCGAATATGAGATCGGCAACGTCTTCGATCCGGCCTACACGGTGGCCTGCAAGGTCGCCAAGTCTATTCTGCCGAAGGTTTGATAATTCCCATCTGACAGAGCGCCTGAGACAGGCTCGACTCCACCGCCCTCTGCTGGCTTTCCGAGAGGGGGCTATCCAGGTCTATGAGCGGGCGTATCTCCGCAGGCTCATCCATCAAGGCTTCGATCAGCGCGAGAATAGTCGCGTTCACTCTGGCGAAAAATCGTTGCACGCAGTACACGGTCTTGCTCCATATTTTGTCTTGCCACAGGGTGAGAGGATACGCTAGGGAACCCATTCCTGCTGGGCATAATGGGGGCAGACCGCCGCGCCGCCGTTTTTGTTCCCGGATTACCGAGCAGAGGCAGGGCCGCTCGCTGCCCATGGAGACAGCCCGCCGCTTAGTCTGGCACGCTTTATGCTTCCAGAAAAGCAGGGGAACGGGCCGATAATAGGGCCATCTGGAACGGAAGCGAGGAAGTCGTCATGCAGAGCCGGTGGAACGAAGCGGAGGCGGGGGCGCTCTCCCCGCTAGAACAGCTTATCGCGATGTCGCGCTGGATCGGCGCGGAGACCGATCTGGTCGTCTGGGGCGGCGGCAACACGTCGCTCAAGGTGTGGGAGACCGATTTCCGGGGCCGGGAGACCTATGTGCTGCGCATCAAGGGCAGCGGCTCCGACCTGAAGACGATAGAGCGCAAACACTTCAGCGGCGTGCGGATGGAGGATGTGCTGCCTCTGCAGGCCCGTGACGAGATGAGCGATGAAGAGATGGTCGCCTATCTCGCCCATGCGCTGCTGTCCCCGACCGACCCGCGCCCCTCCATCGAGACGCTGCTGCACGCCTTCCTGCCTGCCGCCGCCGTTGCGCACAGCCATGCCGACGCCATTGTCGCCCTTTCCAACAACACCTGCGGGCCGGAGGCCGTGCGGGAGGCGCTCGGCGCGAAAGTCATTCAGATACCCTATCGTCGGCCCGGCTTTCTGCTGTCGAAGGAGGTTGGCGCGGCGGTGCAGGCGATGCCCGACGCCGAGGGCCTGGTATTGATGAATCACGGCCTGATCACGTGGGGCGACACCTGCCGCGCCGCCTACGAGTCGCATATCGCGCTGACGACGCGGGCCGAGACCTATCTGGCGGCGAAGCGCAAGGGCAAGCGGGTGTTCGGAGGCGTGCAGGTCGCGGCGCTGCCGGAAGAGCGTCGCCGGGAGGTCGCGGCAGCCGTCGCGCCGGTTCTGCGCGGAGCTATCTGCATGGCCCCCCACCCCCAGCCCCTCCCCCCAAGAACAGGGGGAGGGGAGCAGCCCGCGTTACGGATGGTTCTGCGTTATGAAGATTCGGACGCTGTGCTGGATTTTGTCGGCTCGGAAAAGGCGGCGCGCGTCTCGCAGATCGGCGCGGCCACGCCCGACCACATCCTCAGCACCAAAGTCCTGCCCCTGTTCGTGCCGGTCACGCAGCCCGATGACCCGGAGCATGTTGCCCGATGGTTTCGCGAAGCGGCGGCGAAGTGGCGCGAGGACTACACGGCCTACTATCACCGGCACAGAGTTGACGAGCCGATGCTCGACCCGATCCCGCGCGTCATTCTGGTTCCCGGCCTGGGCATGTGGACGGCGGGCAAGGACAGCAAGACGGCGCTCGTCCCTGCCGACATCTACCGGCACACCATCCGTATTCTCGGCGACGCGGAGGGTGTCTCGGCCTACCGTTCGCTGCACGAGGCCGACGCTTTCTCCGCCGAATACTGGGGCCTGGAACTCTACAAGCTGACGCTGGCCCCACCGGAGAAGGAGTTGGCGCGGCGGATCGCGCTGGTCACAGGGGCGGCGAGCGGCATCGGCAAGGCGATTGCGGAGCGGTTTGCGGCGGAGGGCGCGCACGTCGTCATCGCCGATCTGAATGCGCAGGCGTGCCAGAGCGTCGCGGACGCCCTCAATCGGCAGCACGGCGGCAGGTGCGCGCTCGGCCTGGCGATGGACGTGACCGACGAGGCGGCGGTGAAGCGGGCGTTTGCAGAGATCGCGCGCACGTATGGCGGGCTGGATATTCTCGTCTCCAACGCGGGCATCGCGCCGACGGGCCGTATCGAGAATCTGTCGCTGGAGACCTGGGAGCGGAGTTTCGCCGTCAATGCGACGGGCCATTTCCTGGTGGCGCGCGAGGCGGTCAAGATGATGCGGGCGCAGGGGTTGGGCGGCAGCCTGGTGTTCAACGTCACGAAGAACGTTCCCGCCCCCGGCGCGGACTTCGGAGCCTACTCCTGCGCGAAGGCGGCAGAGGCGCAGTTGGCGCGCATCCTGGCGGTCGAGAACGGCGCTTACGGCATCCGATGTAACCTCTTGAACCCGGACGCCGTCTTCGAGGCGGGCCTGTGGACGCCGGAGTTGAAGGCGGAGCGGGCCAGAGCGAAGGGCATCCCCATCGAACAGTTCGAGGAGAGCATCCGGCAGGGCAATCTGCTGAAAACGGCGGTCTTTGCCGAGGATGTCGCGCAGGCGGCGCTGTTCTTCGCCTCCGACCGAAGCGCCAGGACGACCGGGGCGATGCTGCCCATTGACGGCGGCCTGCGCGAAGCCTTTCCCCGCTAACGCGATCCGCAGCGATCCGGCGGCTATGCTATAATGGAGAGAAAAGGAGGAGTAGCCCATGCCGCCAGGGCGAGAGCATCTAAATTTAGCAACGACTATCAACCTGCTTTAGGCCAGAAGCAGTTGGAGCAGAAAGTCATTGTCCCAACCGGCTAATTTCTGCTTGGCCTTGACCCCGGTTTGACGGCTTGTGTCTTTGCGTAGCAGGTTCAGGGCGATACTGCGCAACAGTGCCATATTCACCGGAGCCTGATCCCGACGGATCCGACAGGCATCGGCGTTCATTCCCACATCCAGGACATGATGCAGACAGTTCGCGATCTGCCAGTGCCTTCGGATGCCCCGTCCCAAGCGGCGGGCGTCTTGGGGCAGGCGGGCAAGATAGTAGACCGTCTCCATGCTGGTTGTGCCGTTCTGCGTGCGGGTGCGGGTCAGTGGCACCAGGCTGCGTAAGCCCGCCCATTCCTGCGGCACATCGGCCCAATCGGGATCTTCGGCGGCCAGGGTCAGCACGCGGCAGGCGCGCCTCTGCTGGCGGCCATGCCCATAGTCGTGTTCGGTATAGGTCGTATATGCCCGCCCGTCGGCGCGGCCCAGCCAATCTCGCCACAAACAACAATACCAGGCGTACAATCTCAAAAAGAAAGAGCCGCCCGTCGCTGCTAACTCTTGGCGGAGAACAGAGACGGACGGCCTCACAAGCCCGAAGGCTCTGGTAATAGTGTACCAGAGTCCTTCGGGGCTGTCAACCACCGGTGCAGGCTGGTAATCCTGCACCAGATTGCACACCCGAAAGGAGAATCGGAACATGGTTCGGCACTATTCTCGCCTCTTGGTACACGGACGCGCTTCCGTACTCTTTAGCCTGCTGATGCTGGCCTGCCTTGCCGCTCAGCCCGCACAGGCTGCTTACGCAACGCTTTCACAAGTAGGCGTTAGCTTTGGAACAGGCAGCGGCGGCAGCGATGCCGTTGCCTACTTCGTGGATGCCGATTGGAGCGGCACAGGACTCTACGAGAAAGAACAGGTGATCTTCCATGCGACCTATAACCTGCTTAGTGGTGGAACTGTTACGTACAGTGAGACGGTCGTAAGTGACTTGAATTTTAGCCATCCCATCTCTGCATTACGCACCAAATATATCAACGGGCTGAACCTTCTCAGCACCCATCATCCGCCGAGGCAGACCACATCGGAAAGCTACTACTACGAGATTGCGGTTCAGGTGTTGGATGGAAATGGGCAGCAAGTGGCTTACGACACAAAAAATACAGTATCCCGAACTGTTATCCCATAGGTATTGACGAACGGACGCTTCTCATCTCCATGCTTTCGTTGTGGAGAGGAAAAGCGTCTGGATCAGCCAGACGAGGCTTCTTGCAGTAAGTTCTTGCCGTGAAAAGGCATAGAGAAGGTGGTGCTTACGAAGGGGTATGGAAATGAAAGCAAAACAGCCAAGAAGGACAGCAACCTGGGGAGCATTAGGCTGTCTTTGTCTGTGCAGTATTGCTGCCGGAGCGCAGTCTTCCGGTAATAGCAAAGGGTCTGCCAACTCGAATCCGCTTGAGAACGATCCACGCCTCAATGTCCGGGTGACAGTCGCCAGAAAGCGAATTACGGTCGCTGATGCGTTGCGGGAACTGCGCGTCCGCACCAGCGTCAAATTGGAAGCCGAAGGCAATGAGGTGGTTCCAGCATTCCTCGCTTTAGGCTATCAGTCCGTTCCCCTCAAGGACATTCTCGATAGCATCGCGGCTACGCATGATTGGATGTGGAAACGTCGAAAAGACGGTGTCCTGGTACTGCAAGAGCGGAACAGATCGCGTATCCTGGATTTTCTTAGACCCCATACCGAAGCGCAGGCCGAAGTCTATCAGAAGGGTCGGGAGTTTTTGGACCAACTGAGCAAGCAGCCGCCGGAATTTCAGCAGGCGATTATGAAGCAGCCTCCAGAGTCTAATGGTATTCCCTTCAACAGTCTGCCTCCAAACCTTCAGAATACCGTCCGAGGGATGCTGGATGCCCATTTGCAGTTTGCAGATGAGATAAATTTGCCGATACGTTTTGCCAAAGAAAGCGTGCCGAGCAGTGTCATCCGTTTTGATGTACATAATCCACAGGAGGGCTTTACAGCCTATGATGTGACGCTTTTTGATGGGACGACATCCCAAAGTATGAGTTTTTGTATATTTACCGATTCAGACGAGGGCTACCAGATTGTTCCTACATCGCAACTGCCCAAATCCACTATCTGGTATGGCGCGCAAGAAGATGCGGCATCCCGGCGGGAGGCCGTAGCAAGCGATCCACGCCTCAAGCAGAAAGTGACGATGGAGATACAGAGGGCCGACATCGGAGAAGTGCTGCGCCTGCTGGCACAAGCTGCCAATATAGACTTCGCGGCGCAGCATCCAGGCTTGAATGCGACCCGGCACTCTTTCGCCTGCAAACAGATGCCGCTTAAAGATGTATTGGATCGTATTGCCGCGCTATTTCACTACACCTGGGGACGCAGAAAGAGCGGCGTTTTTATGTTCCATATCGCTCCGCCGGACAGAACCGCTGCGCGCCCGGAGGCACGCCAAAAATAGGTGGCTCGATAGTGCGGCGTGCCGCTTCTCTGAAATGCGCGCTTGACAGGGGCGGGTTCTTGTGGCAAACTAGGACATGGCACGAACTCCCACTATGCACGAAATCCAGGACAAGGAGCGCGCTGTCCTCGTCTCCGTCGAGCCGGACGAGGCGCTGCGTCCCTACGCCCTTGAGGAACTGACCGCCCTGACCGAGACCGCCGGGGCCGAAGTCGTCGGCGAGTTCTATCAGCGGCGCGACCGGCCCGACCCGGCCTACTTCATCGGCCCCGGCAAGACACAGGAACTCTACGCGGGCGTGCAGGACACCGGCGCGAACCTGGTCATCGTAGACAGCGAACTCTCGCCGGTGCAGGCGCGCAACCTCGAAGAGGCCGTCAAGTGCCGTGTCATTGACCGGACGCAACTGATCCTCGACATCTTCGCCCAGCGCGCCCATACCCGCGAAGGCAAACTCCAGGTGTCGCTCGCCCAACTGACCTACCTGCTGCCTCGCCTCTCGAACCTCTACACCAAGTTCGAGCGCCAGCAGGGCGGCATCGGCGTGCGCGGCGGCGCGGGCGAGACCAAGCTGGAGACCGACCGCCGCAAAGTCCGCGAGACCATCAGCGACCTGGAAGCGCAGTTGGCCGAAGTCCGCAGCACGCGCCAGCAGCAGCGCGCCCATCGCCGCCGCCTGCCCTTCCCGACGGCGGCGCTCGTCGGCTACACCAGCGCGGGCAAATCCACCCTGCTCAACACCCTCTCCGGCAGCGAGATCTACGCCGATCCGAAGCTGTTCGCCACGCTCGACCCGACCACGCGCCGCGTCGTGCTGCCGGACGGCTGGGCCATCCTGCTGACGGACACGGTCGGCTTCATCCGCAACCTGCCGACGCACCTCGTTGCGGCGTTTCGCGCCACGCTGGAAGAGACTATCGAGGCGGATTTTCTCCTCCATGTCGTAGATGCCAGCCACCCGCATCGCGCCATTCAGCAGCAGGCTGTGCTGGACGTGCTGGATGATCTGGGCGTACACGATAAGCCGATCATCACGGTCTTCAATAAGTCCGACCTGGTCAAAGATCCGTACGAACTGCGCGCGCTCGTGGCCGATACGGAGAACGCGGTCTATATCTCTGCGAAGACGGCAGAGGGCATGAGCCATCTGATGGATCGGATCGTCGGGACACTGTCGAGCCTGCTGGCGGACGTGCGCCTGCGCATTCCCTACGACCGCAGCGACCTGGTGGCGCAGTGTTACGAGTATGGGCGCGTGCTGAAAGCGGACTACAAAGAGGACGGCATTCATGTCGAGGCGCGCATCACCCGCGATCTGGCCGGGCGCGTGCGGCAGTACAGCGTCTAACGTACTGCGCGGCGTATTCTAGCGGCTCCGCTCTTTGATCCAGGCGAGCCGAGCCGCTTTTCGCATAGACAAAGAGGGCGTATTCGCAGGAAAACGAGGGGGAGCCGCCGAATCGGACGGCAGACATCTACCCGTTCGAAAGGAACGCCCAGGCCCAAGATCACCCTCCTCGGAGCCGGAAGCGCCGCCTTCGCCAAAAACCTCCTCGGCGACATCCTCGCCTTCTCCGAACTCGCCCACAGCCCTCTCGCCCTCAGGGACAGAGACCCGCAGCGCCTCGCCACCTCCGAGATCGTCGCCCGCAAAGTCGCCCAGGCCCTCCACGCCCACCCCTGCATCACCGCCCACACCGCCGCCCAACTCACCCTCGACGAAATCTGGAGCCTCGTGGATGACCTCATCGAAGCCCACGCCGACTTCCTCCCGCCTCTGCATTGACGCCGTTTGCTTTTTGCGGCGTTCTGGCGGATAATAGGGGGTACGAATGACCGAATGAAGGAGAAAGCGTATGGCGGCAGCGCCCGTTCCCGTTCCTTCCTTGATCTATCTGGATGAGCAGGGGGTCGTGCCTGGATTGAGGGAGCAAACACGAGGGTTCTTCAGGTCACGATGGATAAATATGCCCACGGCTGGACAGCAGAGGAGATACAGGAACAGCATCCCCATCTCTCACTGGCTCAGATTCATGCGGCTCTCGCCTACTACTATGACCACAAAGCGGAGATGGATGCGGAGATTGAGCGCGAAGAACAGTCTTTCGCGCAGTTGCGGATGCAGGCAGGGCCATCCAGGGCGGAACAACGCTTGCGGCAGAAAGGTCTGTTGTCGTGAGCGTTGCGCTCTATATGGATGTCCACGTTCATCACGCTATCACGGTCGAGTTGCGGAAGCGTGGAGTCAATATATTGACAGCACAGGAAGATGGCACGGCAGCGTGGCCGAATAAGGGAGGCATAGCGGATGATAGCTTGGAACCTTCAGCAGCGCCTCAAAACGTATCGCAGAACGCTGCGGCGATTAATACGGCAAAGGCATCAGAGCGGCCTTCTCCTCCCTTCCTCTATTCCTGGACGGTCGTACAGGCTGTCCCGAACGGCAAAGGTTGGTTCCAAACAGTGGGAACCTCTGTCGTGTGACATTTCGGAAGCAGGCAGCCTGTCCTGGGGTCTGGGTGGGGGACAGCCGCGAAAGCCTTGCCCGACGAAGGCTTTCCTATATGCTCTCGGTATCGGGACGCTGATATGTGCGGCGAGCAGTGGCAGCGCAGGGGCCAGGGAGGCGGCCTTGCCTTCGGTGACCCTGGCGACAGAGGATACCGCCGTTCGCGTGGAAGCGCGGGCCGATCGCGTCCTGCTGTCGTCGCTAAAAAGCCCGCGCGGATCGTGGGACTGGATCGCCGGGAACGGGCAGGCGGGCCGCGTGAACGTGATGCCGATTCCTTTCATCGCGACGGCGCAGGTCAACGGGCAGGCAGTCCCGCTCGCCTGGAAGTTTGCAGGCAGCCGCCAGAGCAAAAGCGGGCCGCGCCGCGCGGTGTTCCGCTTCGTCTGCTCCAACCCTGCGCTCGAACTCCAATCCATCTGGCAGGCGCGCTCCGGCCCCGGCCCCATCGAACACAGCCTCCGCATCCTCAATCGCAGCCGCGCGCCTGTCTTGCTGCCGCTGCAGACCTCGCTCGTCTTCGCCATACGCCCGCCTGCCGCCCACGCGCTGGAACACTGGTGGGTGGAGAAAGGCGCGAACACCCCGACGCCGTTTGGAACGCATCGTCACAGGGTCACAGCCGACTACGCTGCCGCGCTGCTCTCCTTGCCCTACGCCCGCGATGAAGCGCGCGAACGCGATCCCATCCCCTGGACGAGCGTTCAGGATGTTGAGGGCAGGCAGGGCTGGTACGCGGGCATCGCGTTTTCCGGGCGCGTGCGCCTGTCCTTGAACGCTTTGCCCGCCTCGAAAGGCGCAGGCACAGGGCTGCGCGCCGACCTGGGACTCGATCCGAACGAAAGCGCCGGGCAACGCTACCGCACGCGCCTGGCTCCCGGCGAGACGTTCGAGGCGCCTACCGTCTTCCTCGGCTGCTACACCGGCGACGTGGACGACGGCGCGAACCGCCTGCGCCGCTGGGTCGAGACGTACCTGCGCCCGCCCGTCCGCGATCCGCGCTATCCGTTGCTGGTCAACAATTCGTGGGGCAGCGGCATGGCCGTAGATGAGACGCTGGCGCGCAGAATGATCGAGGAGACCGCCGAACTCGGTCTGGAACTCTTTCACATTGACGCGGGCTGGTTTCGCGGCGTCGGCGACTGGCATCCGCACCCGGCCAAATTTCCCGACGGCCTCGCGCCTATCGCTGACTACGCCCATTCCAAAGGTCTCAAGTTCGGCCTGTGGGTCGGCTGGACACAGGGCGGCATCGCGACCGATCCGACGGGCCGGCTTGCGAACCTGAGCGTTTTCGACCCGCAGATGAAGGACTGGTTCACGCGCGACTATCCGCCCGACTGGCAGCCATCCGACTTCACCGGCGCGGATGTCTGTCTGGCCGATCCGCGCGCCGCCGACTGGTGCTTACACGATCTGCGGCGCATCGTGCGCGACTATAAACTCGATCTGCTGGAGCATGACCAGCGCATGATCGTCGAGAACTGCGACCGGCAGGATCACCGCCATACCGACGCCCCGACCGACATCGCGTACCGGGCCGCGCGCGGCTACTACCAGGTCTACGACACGCTGCGGCAAGAGAACCCCCGCCTGCTGTTCGAGAACTGCGTCAACGGCGGGCATACGGTGGACTACGGCATCGTCCAGCGCACGCACTATATCAGCATCACCGATACCTACGACCCGCTCTCCAACCGCCGCGCCTTCTATGACGCCTCCTACGCGCTGCCGCCCGCCATGTGCGAGTGCTATGTCGAGAACTGGCCCGCCAGAACGCTCGCCAACTTCCTCTACATGCTGCGAAGCGGCATGATGGGCTGGTGTACCATCATGACCGACACCTCGCAGTGGAACGAGGCACAGCACGCCGCCGCCAAAAAGCAGTTCGCGCTCTATAAAGCCTGGCTGCGCCCTCTCATCCAGAGTGCGAACCTCTATCACGTCTCCGAACGGCCCGACGGCGTGCGCTGGGACGGGATGCAGTACTACGACCCGAAGACGGGCAAGGGCGTTCTGTTCGCCTTTCGCGGCACGACGGACGCGGAGAGGCACACTTTCCGGCTCAAAGGGCTGGAACCCAACGCCCGCTACAAGCTCGTTTTCACGGACGGCACGAGCGAACCCACTGCCCGCTCCGGTCGCGACCTGATGCGGCACGGCATCCCTGTCCGCCTGACCGAACCGCAGAGTTCCGAAATCGTGACCCTGACCCGCGAAAAATAGGAATCCACTCCTGCACGGATTCTCTAGCTCTTGACGGCTCCGGCGGTGAGGCCGCGCAGGAAATAGCGCTGCCCGAAGAGGTAGAGCAGCAGCATCGGGAGGGAGGCCAGCAGCATCCCGGCCATCGTCACCGGAACGTCCAGGTTGTAGCGGGAGCGGAAGACCGTCAGGCCGACCATGAGGGTCTTCATGTCGTCGCTCGGCAGGAAGACCAGCGCGATGAGCAGTTCGTTCCAGACCCAGAGCGCGTTCGTGATGACCAGCGTGACCAGCGCCGGAGGCGAGAGCGGCAGCACGATTTGCAGCAGCACGCGCAGGTCGGACGCGCCATCGGTCACGGCGGCTTCGATCAGTTCGGTCGGGATGCTGCGGAAGAAGTTGGTCAGCAGATAGACGGAGAACGGCAGCGTCAGGCCCGCGTAGAGGAGAATCACGCCGGGATAGGTGTTGATGAGTTCCAGATCGGAGAAGAGCTGAAAGAGCGGAATCAGCATCACGACCGGCGGCACGACCATCAGCGCGACGTTGACGGAGAAGAGCGCATCGCGCCCGGCAAAGCGCATTCGGGCGAGGGCGAAGGCAGCGAGAACCGCAATCGCCGTACTCAGCAACACCGAGCCGACAGTGAAGATCACGCTGTTGGCGAACCAGCCGAAGAACTTGCCGCCGTGCAGCGCCTCCGCGAAGTTGCTGAAAGTGAGCGGCCAGGGCAGCCCGAGTTTGTTGTCGAGATAGCTGCGGCTGTCCTTGAACGCCGTCACGGTCATAAAGAAGCCGGGAAAGAGCGCCAGCAGCGTCGCGCCGATCAGCAGGAACTGACGCAGCCAGGCTGCCGGGTGAAAGCGCGTTCTGTGGCTTCCGCGCAGGGCGGTATTCATCCCAACTCCTCCGCGCTGCGGCGCACGCGGAACAGCACAGCGATCAAGACGAGCGTGCCGAGCAGCAAGAGAACGGCCACCGCCGCCGCCATGCCCGGCAGCGAATCGCGCAGCCCCCGATTGTAGATGTAGAGTTCCAGCACCTGCGTCGCGGTTCCCGGCCCGCCCTTGCTGATGGCCCAGATGTAGGAAAACACCCAGGCCAGCATCGTGATTACGCTGACGACCGCATAGAACTCTATCGTGCCGCGCAGTTCGGGCAGCAGCAGATACCAGAGGCGCTGTCCCCAGTTCACGCCGTCCAGTTGCGCCGCTTCGAGCGGCTCCTCGTTCAGGCTCGCCAGCCGCGCCAGAAACAGGACGATCCCGAATCCGACTTCGCGCCAGATGATGATGCCCATGACTGTCCAGAGGGCGTAACGCGAATTGCCGAGCCAGTCCAGCGCGAACGCTTCCAGGCCGAGGGCGCGCAGCAGTTCGTTGAGGACGCCGTTCTTCTGAAAGACGTAGCTGAGGACGATGCCGACAATGGGAACCGCAAGGATATAGGGGAGAAACAGGGCCGTGCGATAGAGCCGCCAGCCGCGCACGCGGTCGTACAGCAGGACGGCGACAAAGACGGAGAGGATCGCCATGAGCGGTACGGCGAGCAGCAGAAGGGCGTTGTGCAGGGCGGCCTCCTGGAAGGTGCCATCGCTGAGAACGGCCCGGTAGTTCTCCAGGCCGATGAAGGGGCCGCTCGCGCCCCGGATGCGCCGCAGGCTGAAGTCCACAACGCGCGCCATCGGATAGCCGAAGACCAGCAGCAGCACGGCCGCCATCGGCGCGACGTAGAGATAAGGCGTCAGACCGCGCGTGCGCAGCATACTCCGCTTACGCTCCCAGCGTCTTCGCCCAGCGCGCGTAGTTCAGCGCCAAGTCGGGGTGTTGGGACTTCCACTTCTCCTTGACGGTGTGTGCCAGTTCGCCCGACTGCGCCCCGGTCAGTTCGCCCGCGAGGATTTTCTGCGAGATGACGAACATCGCCTCCGTCCAGAACTGCGTGGGCATCAGGTCGGCGATATAGACGTTGTGCTTCTCGCGCATCCATTTCTGAATGATGGTCTTGAGCAGGGGATCGTCCACCACGCTGCTGTCGAAATCGCTGTCCGAGGGAACCTGGCGCACCATCGTCCAGAGCGCCTGAACGTGCGGCTTCGTGTGCAGGAATTCGAGGAATTTCGCGGCAAGCTGCGGATTTTTGGCTCTGCTCGGAATGCCGTAGCCCTGCGCATCGAGGATGGGAATCCCCGCCATTTTGCCCGTGCCGAAGACGGGCATCACCATGTAGCCAACCTTCTCTCTGCCGAGGCTCTCCTGCGAATGCGGCAGCGCCGCCGTGCTTTGCAGGCACATGGCCGCCTTGCCCGTATCGTAAAGCTGCGTTCCCTGGTAGAGTTCGAGCGAGCCGATGTCGTCGTTGAGAAATCCCCGCTGCTTCAGTTCCTCCAGCTTGATCCAGGGTTCGTGGTACTTCGGCTCGCGCCAGTCGAGGGTTCCGGCGAACAGATCGAGGGCTTCGCCCGGTGAATCGAGGTTCTGCGTGAGGGCGTTGGTCAGGAACCACTCGCCGAAATAGCCGTCCTTGACGCCGCCGCCGATGGGCGTAAGGCCCGCCGCCTTGAGCCGGTCGCAGGCGTTGAGAAAGGCGTCCCAGGTCTTGGGCGGATCGTCGGCGTTAAGTCCGGCCTTGCTGAACTGTTCCTTGTTATAGGCGATTCCGAAACCGATGTTATACGCGCCGAGCCGGTACTGCTTGCCCTCGAACACGCTGAGCGGGGTGGCACCGGACTTCTGGAGGACCGCGTCGGAGACGAGGCCGTTGAGCGGGGCGATATAGCCGAGCCAGACGTTCTCCATGTGATAGATGCCGTTATAGAGGAACTGCACATCGGGAACGTTCCCGGCGGCGGCAGCGGTCGTGAACTGGGAGACGACCTGATCCGTGTCCATCAGGGTCGGCGTGATATGGACGCCGGTCTCCTTCTCGAACTCGGCGCGCATGGCATCCATCCAGCGTGTCATTCCGGCGGCTTCCTGCTCGCCCCACCACCAGAGCGTCATCTCTTTGCCCGGCGCTGCCGTTCCCTGTCCTCCCGAAGACGACCGGCGGCAGCCCGCCAGCAACGGCGCGGCTGCCAGTCCCAGACCGGCGGCTTTGAGAAACTCACGCCGGGAAAGAGGGCGCGCAAAGCGGGTAGGCGATTCTGTTCGGCTCATCGGTGTCGGTGGAGGCTCACAGGTAAGAACTTATCCTTCGGACGGCGATTAGGTACGACGCGCACGCGCGACATTCCTTCTGGCGGATGCTCTTCCCGCACGATCCAGTCCTGGACGCCTACGGAGTTCGGCGTCTGTGGTAACGCGGCGTGATCCCGCAGGACATGAGTCGAACACTTCAGGCGTCCGTGCCGACGAGTTCGGAGAGGTGCGCCACGCCGTCGCGTTCCAGGAGGCGCAGGAGGCCCTGATTGAGGGCGCGGGGCAGGAAGGGGCCTTCATAGATCATGCCGGTGTAGAGCTGCACCAGCGACGCGCCCGCCCGGAGGCGCGCGTAGGCGTCCTCGGCGGTGAAGATGCCGCCCACCCCGATGAGCGGCAGGCGGCCCTGTGTGCGGCGATAGAGATAGCGAATGACCTCGGTGGCGCGCTCACGCAGGGGCCTGCCGCTCAGGCCACCCTGCTGCTCCACGTTGGCGACCTCTCCCTCGCGCGCAATCGTCGTGTTCGTCGCGATGATTCCTGCCAGCCCTAAATCCAGGGCGACCTCGGCCACATCGTCCATATCGGCGTCGGCCATGTCCGGCGAGATCTTGACGAAGACCGGAACCGGCTTCGTGCCGCGCTTGGCGGCCAGGGTGCGCGCCTCCTCCATCAGCGCGCCGAGCAGCAGGGTCAGCTTGTCGCGCTCCTGCCACTGGCGCAGGCCCGGCGTGTTGGGCGAGGAGACGTTGATGACCAGGAAATCGGCCAGGCGCGAGAGGCGGCGGAAGCTGGTGCGGTAGTCGTCGAGAACCGCCGCATCTCCCGTCACGATCTTGGTCTTGCCGATGTTGATGCCGAGCGGCACGGTCAGCGTGTGCCGTTTCCGCCGCAGGTGCGCGATCCGCTTCGCCACCACCTCCGACCCCTCGCTGTTGAACCCCAGGCGATTGACCAGCGCCCCATACTCCGGCACGCGAAACAGGCGCGGCTTTGGATTGCCGGGCTGCGGTTGCGCCGTCACCGTGCCGACCTCCACGAAGCCGAATCCGAAGCGCGGCCAGATCGGAATCGCCTTTGCGTTCTTGTCGCAGCCCGCCGCCAGCCCGACCGGGTTCGGGAACTCCAGCCCGGCCACCGTCATCTTCAGGCGCGCGTGCGTGAAGGGACGGCGGCCGGCGGGCAGGCCGGAGGCCGTCGCGAGCAGTTCTATCGTGCGCTCGTGCGCGGTTTCGGGGTCTTGCGCGAACAGGAGCGGGCGGAGGGCGCGTCGGTAGAACATGGATGGGCGTGAAACCTCCTGGAGGCAGGGATAGACTATCGCTCCGGCACTTCGCGTTGAGCGCGCGCGATTCCTGCGAGAAATTTTCATGGAATGACTTGACAATAATACGCTAAAGTGGTATGATAAAGACACTGAAGATAGGAGCTTCTGAAGGCGCGCTGTCACAGGCCGGAAACGGCCTCCGGCGCTCTGCGGCATTCGTAGAAGAGAGGGCGCGTCCAGAGGAGCGAGAGAGAGCAGGGAGGTAAGCGAAGTATGCGACTGGATAAATTGACGATCAAAGCGCAGGAGGCGGTGCAGCAGGCGCAGCAGCTCGCCGAACGCAGCCAGAACGTGCAGATAGATGTCGAACATCTGCTGGCGGCGCTGCTGGCGCAGACGGACGGCGTGACCGTGCCGCTCCTGCAAAAACTCGGTGTCAACCCGACTCTCCTGCTGGAGCAGGTGAACGCCGAGATCGCGAAAATTCCGAAGGTCTCCGGCGCGGCGGACACCGGCGGCAGTCTGTCGCCGCGCCTGCGCGCCGTCATCAACACGGCCTTCAACGAGGCCGAGCGAATGAAGGATGAGTACGTCAGCACGGAGCATCTGCTGCTCGGCATCGTAGGTGACACGCAGGGCGCGGCGGGGCGACTCCTGAAGGCGCAGGGCGTCACCCACGATAAGGTGTTGCAGGCGCTGCGCGACGTGCGCGGCAGCCAGCGTATCACCGATCAGAACCCGGAGGAGAAGTACCAGGCGCTCGAACGCTACGGGCGCGACCTGACCGAACTGGCCCGCAAGCAGAAGCTCGACCCGGTCATCGGGCGCGACGAGGAGATACGGCGCGTCGTGCAGGTTCTCTCCCGGCGCACTAAAAATAACCCGGTCCTCATCGGCGAGCCGGGCGTCGGCAAGACCGCCATCGTCGAGGGGCTGGCGCAGCGCATCGTGGAAGGCGACGTGCCGGAGAGCCTGAAAGAGAAGCGGGTCGTGGCGCTCGATCTGGGCGCGCTGATCGCAGGCACAAAGTATCGCGGCGAGTTCGAGGATCGCCTGAAGGCCGTCCTGAAAGACATCTCCGAGAGCGAGGGACAGGTCATCCTGTTCATTGACGAGATGCACACCATCGTCGGGGCGGGCGCGGCGGAGGGCGCGATGGACGCCTCCAACATGCTCAAGCCGATGCTGGCGCGCGGGGAACTGCGGTGCGTCGGCGCGACCACGCTGGACGAGTACCGCAAGCATATCGAGAAGGATGCGGCCCTGGAGCGCCGGTTCCAGCCGATCTATGTCGGCGAGCCGAGCGTGGACGATACCATCGGCATCCTGCGCGGCCTGAAAGAGAAGTACGAGGTGCATCACGGCATCCGTATTACCGACAGCGCGCTGGTGGCGGCGGCGGTGCTTTCCAACCGCTACATCACCGACCGCTTCCTGCCGGACAAGGCGATTGACCTGGTGGACGAGGCGGCCTCGCGGCTGCGCATCGAGATCGACTCCATGCCTGCCGAGATAGATGTCGTCGAGCGGCGCATCCGGCAGTTGGAGATCGAGCGGGTCGCGCTGAAGAAGGAGACGGACCCGGCCAGCCAGGAGCGCCTGGAGAAGCTGGAACAGGAACTGAGCGAACTGCGCGAGGAGAGCAGCCAGCTCAAGGCGCGTTGGGAGAACGAGAAGGGCGTCATCCAGAAGATCAGCAAGACCAAGCAGGAGATCGAGCAGGTCAAGCTGCGCATCGAGGCCGCCGAGCGCGCCAACGAACTGGAGAAGGCGGCGGAACTCAAATACGGCGTCCTGCCCGGCCTGACGAAGCGGCTGGAGGAGGAGCAGAAGGAACTGACCGCGATGCAGGGCGGCGGGCAGGCCATGCTGCAAGAGGAGGTCACAGCAGACGACATCGCCGAGATCGTGGCGAAGTGGACGGGCATTCCGGTCTCGCGCCTGATGGAGGGCGAGATGCAGAAACTGCTCCGTATGGAGGAGCGGCTGCACGCCCGCGTGGTCGGGCAGGAGGAGGCGGTCACGGCGGTCGCCAACGCGGTGCGCCGCTCGCGTTCGGGCCTCTCCGATCCGAACCGGCCCATCGGCTCCTTCATCTTTCTGGGGCCGACCGGCGTGGGCAAGACCGAACTGGCCCGCGCCCTGGCCGAGTTCCTCTTCGACGACGAGCGCGCCATGGTGCGCCTTGACATGAGCGAGTACATGGAGAAGCACACCGTCGCCCGGCTCATCGGCGCGCCCCCCGGCTATGTCGGCTACGAGGAGGGCGGCCAACTCACCGAAGCGGTTCGCCGCCGCCCTTACAGCGTCATCCTCCTCGATGAGATCGAGAAGGCCCACCCGGACGTGTTCAACGTGCTGCT
>Ga0070741_10009268_pt1 | contig 19219 bp, 21 predicted proteins | sample Coa_R1_4_FD_66440 | JGI IMG/M metagenome (GOLD analysis project Ga0070741, IMG submission 66440) | Surface soil microbial communities from Centralia Pennsylvania, which are recovering from an underground coalmine fire - Coalmine... | ecosystem: Environmental > Terrestrial > Soil > Unclassified ...
TCGTGCCATTCCGCCGTCGACATCATGGCGCGGAACGCCTCGGGGGAGGCGACGCCGGAACGCTCGATCTGCGCGACCACGGCGCGCTGGATTCCCATGAAATCCTCGAGCTGCTGGTCGAAATGACGAGCCATCAGCAGCACGTTGTTTTCGAGCTGCCGCTCGGCGCTGGCCAGCGCGCGTTCGCGGAAGTTGCCGGCCATCATTGTCGTGCCAAGCGTGATCGCGGCAATCAGGAGCAAGCCGCCGATGACAAGCCAGCGGATCGCTCCTCCGCGCGCGGATATCTTCACGTCGATGGGGGCGCTGGCGGTCGACTTCATGGACAGGAATTGTGGTCGCGGCTGATGACGGGAAACGTTGCCCAATCAAATGGCTACGACCTCGATATGGAGGTCACGTTAGCATACGGGGTTAACGCGCAGTAAAAGCCGGCCTGGATGCGAGCGGCGCCGCAAGTGACGGCGTGCGGCAGCATTTGCCGGCGCGGAGCGTTCGACGCGGACGAAATTTCCCGATGCGCCGGTGGCAACGGATTCCTAACCATCTAACAGGTTGAGCGCGCGGGGCGGCGCGCTGGCACGCGATTTGCGAATCCTGCGATGCACTCAGGCGCACCGCAGGGAGGCTGCAACCGTGAAAGACGTCCTGAAAAGATTCCTCGCCGACGAATCCGGCGCCACCGCGATCGAGTACGGCCTGATCGCGGCCGGCATATCGCTTGCGATCATCTCGGTCGTGAACGGCCTCGGCACCAATCTCCGAACCCGGTTCACGTCGATCAACAGTTCGTTGCGCTAGATCCTACATGCCCGCCGGCTTGCGTACGCGCCGCTTCTGCGGAACCGCAACCGGTGCATCGCCGTAGGCGCCGGCCGTGGCGAAATGGCTGCGCTGGAAGTTCGGATCGGTGTAGGGATTGCCCGGTCCCTTGTTCTGGCAATTCGCGTTCGGATAGAAGAACGCGCAATAGCCAGGCTCCTGGATGACCTGCTGCGCCAGGGCGGGTGCTGCTCCGAGCACCGAAAGGATCGCTGCCGCACCGATCAGCCTGAAAATGGACATCGTGTGTCTCCGCGTAGGGCCGAGCCTGAGATACCAACGAAAACACCAAAAGCTCGTGCCGCATCCCCGGGGATCGATCACTCCACCGTGAGGGTGGGGTGTCAGGCGCGGTAGTGGCCGGACTTGCCGCCCTTTTTCTCAACGAGATGAACGGCTTCGATGCGCACGCCGCGCTCGACCGCCTTGATCATGTCGTAGATCGTCAGACACGCGACGGAGACGGCGGTGAGCGCCTCCATCTCGACACCGGTGGGGCCTTTGACTTTCACCGTCGATCGCACGATGCAGCCGGGAAGCTTGCGGTCCGGCGTGATGTCGACCGTGACCTTGGACAGGGCCAGCGGATGACACAGCGGAATCAGCTCATGCGTCTTCTTCGCAGCCATGATGCCGGCAATCCGCGCGGCCCCCAGCACGTCGCCCTTCCTGGCATTGCCCGAGACGATCAGCTCCAGCGTGGCCTTCGTCATGACGACGCGGCCTTCGGCCACGGCGGTGCGCTCCGTTGCGGGCTTATCGGAAATGTCGACCATGCGGGCTTCGCCGCCAGCATCGATATGGGTGAGGGCAGCGCCCTTGCGCTTGCTCCGCGCCATCAGCGCGCCGTTACGGCTTCGCGCGCCAGCAAGGCGCGGGTGGCGGCCGTGACGTCGGCCTGCCGCATCAGGCTTTCGCCGACGAGGAAAGTCGACATGCCGACCTTGGCGAGCCGCGCGAGATCGGCGGGCGCGAAGATGCCGCTCTCGCCGACCATCAGCCGGTCGCGCGGAATCAGCGGCGCCAGCGCCTCGCTGGTGGCGAGCGTAGTCTCGAAGGTGCGGAGATTGCGGTTGTTGACGCCGATGACAGGCGAACGAAGTTTGAGGGCACGATCGAGCTCGGCGCGATCGTGGATCTCGATCAGCACGTCCATGCCGTAAGCAAGACTCGCGTCTTCGATATCCTTCGCCGCGGCGTCATCGAGCGCAGCCATGATGATCAGGATGCAGTCGGCGCCATGGGCGCGCGCCTCGGCCACCTGATAGGTGTCGAACATGAAATCCTTGCGCAGCACCGGTAGATTGGTGGCGTCGCGTGCGGAAACCATGAAATCGAGATGGCCCTGGAAGGAGGGGCCATCAGTCAGCACCGAAAGGCAGGCGGCGCCGCCGGCCTGATAGGCCTTCGCAAGCGTCGGCGGATCGAAATCGGCACGGATCAGCCCCTTGGAGGGTGAGGCCTTCTTCACTTCCGCGATCAGCGCATAGTCGCCGCGCGCATGCTTGGCCTTGATCGCGCGAACAAAGCCGCGCGGCGCCGAGGCTGCCTTGGCGCGGGCCTCGACCTCGGCCGGCGGATGCGCGCGTTTGGCGGCGGCGATCTCCTCGCGCTTGTAAGACTCGATCCTGGTCAGGATATCCGCCATCGCTCTCAATCCTGGCTGTTGGAGACCGCGACGAGGTGCTTCAGCCGCGCCCCCGCCGCGCCGCTGTCGAGCGATTTCCTGCCCAGCGCGACGCCTTCCTTCAGGTCTTTGGCCTTGCCGGCCACGATCAATGCCGCGGCGGCATTGAGGAGGGCGACGTCACGAAAAGCGCTCGGCTTGCCGTCGAGCACCGATTGCAGCGCGACCGCATTGGCATCGGCATCGCCGCCCCTGAGCGCCTCGCCGCCGACGCGGCCAAGGCCGGCGTCCTCCGGCGTCACCTCGAAGCGCCGGACGTTGCCGTTCTCCAGCGCCGCGACAAAGGTCGGCCCGGTGAGGGTGATCTCGTCGAGCCCGTCGGAGCCATGCACGACCCAGATCGACTCCGCGCCGAGGTTCTTCAACACCTGCGCCAGCGGCTGCACCCATTGCCGGGAGAATACGCCGACCATCTGCCGCTTGACGCCGGCCGGATTGGAGAGCGGGCCGAGCAGGTTGAAGATCGTTCGCGTCGCGAGCTCGGTCCGGGTCGGACCGACATTCTTCATCGCGGGATGATGCGACGGCGCGAACATGAAGCCGATGCCGGCTTCCCTGACGCAGCGGCCGACCTGCTCGGGTCTGAGATCGATCTTCACGCCGAGCGAGGCCAGCACGTCGGCGGCACCCGAGCGCGACGACAGTGCGCGGTTGCCGTGCTTGGCGACGGGGACGCCGGTGCCGGCCACGATGAACGACGCGCAGGTCGAGACGTTGACCGAGCCGGAGCCATCGCCGCCGGTGCCGACGATATCGACCGCATCGGGCGGCGCGGTGACGCGCAGCATCTTGGAGCGCATCGCCGAGACCGCGCCGGTGATCTCCTCGACGGTCTCGCCACGAACCCGCAGCGCCATCAGAAGCCCGCCCATCTGCGAGGGCGTCGCCTCGCCCGACATCAGACTGTCGAAGGCGGAAGCAGCTTCCTCGCGCGACAGCGTGGCGCCGGTCGCGACCTTGCCAATGATCGATTTGAGATCGTCCATCAGTTGCTGCTTGCCCCGGTCACCTGCGCGAAGCCGGCCTCGTTGACCGTCGTTCCGATATCCTTCTCCAGCTTTGCGACATATTGCGCAACCTGCTCGTCGCTCATGCCGCGCACGAGGTCATCCCTCAGTTTCTTCATATCGGCGGCGGCGAGATCGACCGGCGGCACGCTGACATCGGTGACGCGGAATACGATCCACTCGTTGTTGGGTCCCGGCGTCTGGCCGTAGCCGTCCTTCGCGGTCCGGAACGCGGCTGCGATCGCGCCCGAGGGCACGCCCGCCGGGGAATCCTCGCGCTTGAAGCCAGTGGCCGTCTCGACCTTCACGCCTGACGCCGTCGCCTCATCGGCGAGCGTGCCGCCCTGCGACAGCTTCTGCACCATCTCGATCGCCCTGGTCTGCAGCCGGCTCGAGACCTGGTCGGCGCGCCAGCGCGCCTCGACCTGGTCCTTGACCTCGTCAAGCGTGCGATCACGCGCCGGCGTGATGCCGAGCACGTCGTACCAGACATAGCCGCCGCGCCAGGAGATCGCGTCGTTGTCGACACCGACGTCGCTGTTGAAGGCCTGCGCGACCACGTCGAGGCCTTGTGGAACGTCGGCGACAGGCTGTCCGCTCGGTGCCCGGCCGGAGCGATCCACGGCCTCGATGGTGACGGCTTTGAGTCCGAGCTTCTGCGCAGCGTCGACCACGCTCGCGCCGCCGCCGCGCTCGTCTTCCATCTTGTCGCGCAAATTCGCGACCTCGGTGCGCGCGCGTTCGGTGGCAAGCTCTTTCTTCAACTCGGGCGCGACGCTCGCATAGTCGGGCTCGATCGCGGGCTGGATGGTGCCGACCTTGACGAGCGCTACGCCGAACTTGCCCTGCACCGGCTGGCTGACCTCACCGGACGGCAGCGCGAAGGCTGCGTCCGCGATCGCGGGATCGAGAATGCCCGATTTGGCGACGAAGCCGAGATCGACGTCAGTGCCGCCGAGATTGCGTTCCTTGGCGATCTCGTCGAACGACGTTCCCGAGGCGATGCGGCTGCGGGCCGCCTGGGCTTCCTCCATGTTGGGGAAGACGATCTGCGAGACCTGGCGCTTCTCGGGCGAGCCGAACTTGTCCTTGCGCGCCTCGAACAGTTTTTTCGCGTCCTCGTCGGAAACCTGCGTCCACTTGCCGACGTCTTCCGGCGTGACCGCGACAAAGGCGATCTTGCGATACTCGGGCGCGCGGAACTGGGCCTTGTGTTCGTCGAAATAGGCCGCGAGTGCCTCGGGTGAGGGCGGATCGATGGTGCCGGCTTGCGCCGCGCCGAGCCGCAAATAATCGATCGAGCGCTTCTCGTTCTGGAAATGGTTCAGCGACTCCAGCAGCGTCTTCGACGGCTCGAGTCCCGCGGTGACCGTGCCGGCGAGCTGACGCCGCAGCGAGACCCGGCGCTGATCGGCCAGATAGCGCGCCTCGGTGAAGCCGTACTGGCGGATGATGGCCTGGAAGCGCGCCGGATCGAACCCGCCGCCGAGTCCCCTGAAATTGGGATCGGTATAGATCACGCGCATGGTCTCGGCGTTGGACTGCCCGAGGCCGAGCCGGCGCGCCTCTTCATCGAGCGCGGCTTCGGCCAGCGTCTGGTTCAGCACCTGACGGTCGAAGCCGAGCGCGCGCGCCTGCTCCATGGTGAGGGGACGGCCGAACTGGCGCCCGATCTGCTGGATTCGGTCGGTGTAGATCTGGCGAAACTCGTTGAGCGAGATTTCGGTATGACCGACCGTGGCCAAGGTCGACTGGCCAAAGCCCCGGAAGATGTCGGCGATGCCCCAAATGCCGAAGGAGACGATCAATACGCCCATCACCACGGCCATGATGGCCTTGCCGATCCAGTTTGATGAGGCCTTGCGCAATCCTCGGAGCATGGTTCCAACTTGTCTTGAGGGAGGTACGGGCGCGCCTTGTAGCGCATGCGGCTGCGGCGCGTAACCCGGTTGAAAACCCATCATAAAGTGGCGGGTGCGGCCTCGCAACCTCAGGCGGAGAGCAGCGACCCCCGGGGACCGAAAGCGCAGTCAAATGGTTGACGCGGGCGACTGGAACTGGTCATGCCCCTCTGCTAGCGCTGCTGGCGAAAATTCAATGGAAATCCCGCCATGACGACTGCCATCCGCCCGCTCATCGCCGGCAACTGGAAAATGAACGGGCTGAAGGCCTCGATATCGGAGCTCCAGGCCATGCTTGCGGGCGCGGCTGATGTCGCCGCCAAATGCGATCTCCTGGTCTGCCCGCCCGCGACGTTGGTGGCCGCTTTTGCCGAGAAGGCGAAGGGTTCGAAGACGCTCAGTATCGGCGCGCAGGATTGTCATCCCAAGGCTTCCGGCGCGCACACCGGCGACCTCTCGGCCGAGATGCTGGCGGATGCCGGTGCCAAGACGATTATCGTCGGCCATTCCGAGCGCCGCGCGGATCACGGTGAGACCGATGTGCTGGTCAGGCAAAAGACCGAGGCGGTGTGGCGGGCCGGGCTCCCAGCCGTTGTCTGCATCGGCGAGACCCGCGAGCAGCGCGATGCCGGCAAGACCCTTGAGATCTGCGGCGCCCAGTTGAAGGGTTCGCTGCCGGAGGGGTCGACATCAACCAATCTGGTGGTCGCCTATGAACCGGTCTGGGCCATCGGAACCGGGCTGACGCCGACCGCTGGAGATGTCGAGCAGGTTCATCAGTTTGTCCGGGAGGCCCTGATATCGCGATTTAAGGGCGAAGGTGCTGGCATCCGCATTCTCTATGGCGGCTCGGTCAAGCCGTCGAATGCGGCCGAACTGATGGGGGTTGCTGATGTCAACGGCGCGCTGGTGGGCGGCGCCAGTCTGAAAGCGGCCGATTTCCTTGCGATTGCGGCGGGCTGCCCCTAGCTGAGGGGTGGTATCGGCTGGCCCTATCGTGTAAGGAGCCGCTCAAATCTAGTGGAGCGGATTTGACGTTCGCTCAACACTAGGCCACGAACTCGCGAAGCGAACGTCAAATCCAAAGCTCCACTAGAATCAATGTTTTGCTGGTGGTCCTCTGATTCCAACATTCGCAAACATGTTCGCGGCAACGGGATGCGAATGTTGGAATCGGACCACTAGTAACCTGCAGAGCCCTGCTTCCGCCTTAAGGCGGCGTGCCACGGGCTTGTGACGGAAGAAGCGAAATGCAGACAGTCGTTATCGTCGTCCACCTCATGATTGTCGTTGTGCTGATCGGCTCGGTGCTGCTCCAGAAGTCCGAAGGCGGCGGCCTTGGCATGGGCGGCGCGGCCGGCTTCATGTCGAGCCGTGGCACCGCCAATCTCCTGACGCGCACCACCGCCGTGCTGGCGGTCTGCTTCTTTGCGACCAGCCTGCTGTTGTCCTGGCTCGCAAGCTTCAACCGCGCGCCGGCCTCGATCGTCGGACCTGCGCCGGCCTCGCAGAGCCAGCCCGTGGGCGGGGCCGCGCCGGTGGCGCCGCCGACCTCCGGCGGCCTGCTGGATACCCTGAAGAAGGCCGACGAGCAGCGGAACCAGGCGCCGGCTGCGCCCGAGGCGCCGAAGTCGCAATAACGCATTGTGCCCATGCAGGATGATCGCTGGCGTCCTGCATCAGCAATCCCCATCAAGTACCTGACAACGCTTTCATTTTCATCTTCGCCCACAGCGGCCAAAAATATTCGCCGCGGTGCTCGAATCGCTTTGGCGAATCGTCGGAGTCCCCTTAAAGGTAAAGTCCCATGGCGCGGTACATCTTCATCACCGGCGGCGTGGTCTCCTCGCTTGGAAAGGGTCTGGCTTCGGCGGCGCTCGGCGCTCTGCTGCAGGCTCGGGGCTACAAAGTCCGCCTTCGCAAGCTTGATCCCTACCTCAATCTCGATCCCGGAACGATGTCGCCATATCAGCACGGCGAAGTGTTCGTGACCGATGACGGCGCCGAGACCGATCTCGATCTCGGCCATTACGAGCGTTTCACCGGGCGGCCGGCGACCAAGGCCGACAACATCACCACCGGGCGCATCTACCAGGACATCATTTCCAAGGAGCGGCGCGGCGACTATCTCGGCGCCACCATCCAGGTGGTCCCGCATGTCACCAACGCCATCAAGGAGTTCGTGCTGTCGGGCAATGACGGCTACGATTTCGTGCTGGTCGAGATCGGGGGCACCGTCGGCGACATCGAGGGCCTGCCGTTCTTCGAGGCGATCCGACAGCTCAAGAACGAGCTGCCGCGCGATCACGCCGTCTACATTCATTTGACGCTGCTGCCGTTCATCCCGAGCGCCGGGGAGCTCAAGACCAAACCCACCCAGCATTCGGTCAAGGAGCTGCGTTCGATCGGCATCCAGCCGGATATCCTGCTTTGCCGCACCGACCGCGAAATCCCGAAGGAGGAGCGGCGCAAGCTCGGGCTGTTCTGCAACGTGCGCGAAAGCGCTGTCATCGAGGCGCGCGACGTCGACAACATCTATGCGGTGCCGGAGGCCTATCACGCCGCCGGTCTTGATGATGAAGTGCTGGCGGCGTTCGGCATCGTGCCAAAAATTCCGCCGTCGCTGCAGAGCTGGAACACCATCAACGAGCGCATCCGTAATCCCGAAGGCGACGTCACCATCGCCATCGTCGGCAAATATACGGGTATGAAGGACGCCTATAAGTCGCTGATCGAGGCGCTGTCGCATGGCGGCATCGCCAACAAGGTCAAGGTCAATCTCGACTGGATCGAGAGCGAGGTGTTCGAGAACGAGGACCCGGCGCCGTTCCTCGAGCATGTCAACGGCATCCTGGTGCCCGGCGGCTTCGGCCAGCGCGGCGCGGAGGGCAAGATCAAGGCGGCGCAGTTCGCGCGCGAACGCGACGTGCCGTATTTCGGCATCTGCTTCGGTATGCAGATGGCCGTGATCGAGGCCGCGCGCAATTTGGTCGGCATCGAGAACGCCAATTCCACCGAGTTCGGCCCGACGCCGGAGCCGGTGGTCGGCCTGATGACGGAATGGCTGCGCGGCAACGAGCTGGAGAAGCGCTCCGGGAACGGCGATCTCGGCGGCACCATGCGACTCGGCGCCTATCCCGCGATGCTGAGGCGCGGCAGCCGGGTGTCGGAGGTCTATGGCGGCGCCACCGAAATCTCCGAGCGCCACCGGCATCGCTACGAGGTCAACACCGCCTATAAGAATCGCCTCGAGCAGCACGGCCTGAAATTCTCAGGCCTGTCGCCGGATGGCGTGTTGCCGGAGATCGTCGAATACGAGGACCATCCCTGGTTCATCGGCGTGCAATTCCATCCCGAGCTGAAGTCACGCCCCTTTGAACCTCACCCTCTATTTGCGTCCTTCATCCAGGCCGCGATGGTGCAGAGCCGGCTGGTGTAGGCACGTACTCTTCCCGCCTCAGTGCTCTGTCGATCCGCGACGACCACGGGCGCTACAATAGGTCGTTGAACTCTTCCACGCTGAAACCTGCCTCTCTAATGATGGCCCGTAGGGTGCCGGGCTTCAGGTCGCGGCCGGAATGCACCGGCACCGTTACCGTCCGTGTCGGGTCTCCCGGGAATACCAGAACATGGTGGCTGCCGACGATCCGGTCGGCGTTGAAACCGGCACGCTTGAGCGCCCGCAAGACCGCGCTGCCGTTTACAACCGGCAGTCGTCCGCCTGCCATCGCTAGGCCGCCACGGTCACGCGGCGGATTTCGGGTTGAGCGTCAGCGGGAATGGGGAGACCTCGATCGCGGCGATAGGAAAGAATGGCGCGGATGGCCTCCTCGGCGTTGGCGAGGGCTTCCTGTTCGGAATCGCCTTCGGTGACCACTTCGGGAAGTGCAGGGACCAGAACGGTGAAGCCGCCGCCTTCCTGCGGCTCGAGCACGACTGAAAAGCTGAACTGGTCGGCCACGATGCTACTCCTGCGCGCGAGCATCCTACCCGTAACGGTCAATGAAGTCACTTGATTTGCGCGCCTTTCCGCCCTTTGACGAACGCGCGGTTTGTTGCGACAAGACACTCCGTCGCAAGAACAACAAATTGAAGGGAGTGCTCCATGATCCTGGAAATGCGCGTCTATCGTTGCCTGCCGGGCCGGCTGCCGGCGCTGCTCAAGCGCTTCGACACCATCACGCTGAAGCTGTGGCAGAAGCACGGCATCAAGCAGGCCGGCTTCTTCACCACGCTGATCGGCGAGTCCAATCAGGAGCTGACCTATTTCCTGGCATGGGACTCGCTCGCCGACCGCGAGAAGAAGTGGGCCGCATTCCAGAGCGATCCGGACTGGATTTCTGCGCGCGCCAAGACCGAGGAGGACGGCCAGATCGTCGGCAATATCGTCAGCCAATTGTTGGTGCCGACGAGTTTCTCCTCGGTGAAGTAAGCCGCGTGCCTGACGGCATCGACCACATCGTGCACGCCGTGCGCGATCTCGACGCGGCCGGCGCGTTCTATCGGCACCTCGGCTTCACCGTCGGCGCGCGCAACCGTCACGACTGGGGCACGCACAATCTGATTGTGCAATTTCCGACCGCGTTCGTCGAACTGCTCGAAATCGGCGAACCCGAAAAGATATTGCCGCACGCAGGGCGCTTTTTCTCGTTCGGGGCGTTCAACCGCGATTACATCGCCTCGCGCGAAGGACTCTCGATGCTGGTCGGGAAAAGCTCCGACGCGAGGGCGGATGCTGCGTCGTTCGAGGCATCAGGCATTTCCGGCTTCGACGTGTTCGACTTCGCGCGCGAAGGCAAGCGCCCCGATGGAACGCCGGTGAAGGTCGCGTTCTCGCTCGCCTTCGCGCGCGACCCGTCATCGCCCAATCTCGGCTTCTTCGTCTGCCAGCAACATCATCCCGAGAATTTCTGGAACCCGGATTTCCAGCGTCACGCCAACGGCGCGTCGGCAATCCCCGGCGTGGTGATGGTCGCGGACAACCCGACCGACCATCATATCTTCCTCAAGGGCTTCACGGGCGTCAGCGACCTGCATTCAAGCTCGCTCGGCATCACCGCGCGCACGGAGAACGGCGATATCGAGATCATGTCGCCGATCGCGTTTCGCGACCAGTTCGGCGTCGCGCCCGAGGTGAGCGGCGAGGGGATGACGCTGAACGCGGTCCGCTTCGCGGTCGCCGATATCGGACACGCGGAAGCGACGCTGATCAAGGGCGGTCTCAAACCGCAACGCCATGTCGGGCGCCTCGTGGTGCCGCCTGCTCGGGCCTTTGGCGCAACTCTCATATTTGAGACTGCGAATAAGGCTTGATCCGCCACGCGCGGCCCTTATGGTTCGCGCCGAATAACGGGTGACCCCTTGAACAAGCAGGTTTCCGCGGCAGCGATCGTGAGCGCAGGCCAGGTCAGGTTCGGCAACGACTTGCCGATCTCGATCATCGCCGGCCCCTGCGCGCTGGAGAGCCGTGCCCATGCGCTGGAAGTAGCACACGCGCTGAAGGAGATCGCCGCGCGCCTGAAAATCGGGCTGGTCTACAAGACCTCGTTCGACAAGGCCAACCGCACCAGCGCGGCGGGCGCGCGCGGCATCGGGCTTGAACAGTCGTTGCCGATCTTCGCGGAGATACGCTCGTCCGTCGGGCTCCCCGTGCTGACCGATGTGCATGAGATTTCGCAATGCGCCGAGGTCGCGCAGGCCGTCGATATCCTGCAGATTCCGGCCTTCCTTTGCCGGCAGACCGATCTGCTGCTCGCTGCCGCCGCGACCGGCAAGGTCGTCAATGTCAAGAAGGGCCAGTTCCTCGCGCCATGGGACATGGCCAACGTGGTCGAGAAGATCACCGGCGGAGCTAATTTCGGCGGCGGCGGCAATCCGAATGTGCTGGTCACCGAGCGCGGCGCGTCGTTCGGTTACAACACGCTGGTCTCCGACATGCGAAGCTTGCCGATCCTGGCGCGCACCACCGGCGCGCCCGTGATCTTCGACGCCACCCATTCGGTGCAGCAGCCCGGCGGCAAGGGCAGCTCATCCGGCGGCGAGCGTGAGTTCGTGCCGGTCCTGGCGCGTGCGGCCGTCGCAGTCGGCGTTGCCGGCGTTTTCATCGAGACCCATCCCGATCCCGATCGCGCGCCGTCCGATGGTCCCAACATGGTGCCGTTGCGCGAGTTCGAGGGTCTGATGCGGCGGCTGATGGCGTTCGACGCGGTGGCCAAAAGCAAGGCGAGCTGATCAGCCCCGTCCGCGATATGGCGCCACGCCCTGTTCGGGCAACCACAGACCCTTCGGCAATTTGCCGGCCTGCCAGAACACGTCGATCGGAATGCCGCCACGCGGATACCAGTAACCGCCGATCCGCAGGAATTTCGGCTTGATCTCGGAAGCGATCCGCTTGCCGATCATCACGGTGCAGTCCTCATGGAAGGCGCCGTGATTGCGGAAGCTCGCGACATAAAGCTTGAGCGACTTCGACTCCAGCAGCCACTTGTCCGGGACATAGTCGATCACGAGATGCGCGAAGTCCGGCTGGCCCGTGACCGGGCAGATCGAGGTGAATTCCGGCACGGTGAAACGCACGAGATAATCCGTGCCCTTTTGCGGATTGGGCACGCGGTCGATCTGCGCGGCCTCCGGCGTTGCCGGCCATTCGACGGCACGGCCGAGCTGCAAGGGAGGCGACAAGCGAGGAGATTTTGCCGATTTGTTGGGCGTTCTGGCCATGACGTCCTCATAGCCAATCAAATCCGTCCCGTCACGCGACCTTTTCGGCTCTGATGCGTTGCGCTAGAAGCGGCGCCAATCCCTCCACCGACATTCCAATGAGGCACCCATGACCGCCATCGTCGACATCATCGGCCGCGAAATCCTCGACAGCCGCGGCAATCCCACCGTCGAGGTCGATGTCGTGCTCCAGGATGGTTCGATCGGCCGCGCCGCCGTGCCGTCGGGCGCCTCCACCGGCGCGCATGAAGCGGTGGAGCTGCGGGACGGCGACAAGGGCCGCTATCTCGGCAAGGGTGTGCGCAAGGCGGTCGAGGCCGTCAACACCGAGATCTTCGAGGCGCTCAGCGACCGCGCGGCCGAGGACCAGGTGCAGATCGACCAGACCATGATCGAGCTCGACGGCACGCCGAACAAGAGCAGACTCGGGGCCAACGCCATCCTCGGCGTGTCGCTGGCCTGCGCCAAGGCTGCCGCGCAGTCCTACGACATGCCGCTCTATCGTTATGTCGGCGGTACCTCGGCGCGGACATTGCCGGTGCCGATGATGAACATCATCAATGGCGGCGTGCATGCCGACAACCCGATCGACTTCCAGGAGTTCATGATCCTGCCGGTCGGCGCCAAGACCTTTGCCGACGCCTTGCGCTGCGGCTCGGAAATCTTCCACACCCTGCGCGGCGAGTTGAAGAAGGCCGGCCACAATACCAATGTCGGGGACGAGGGCGGCTTCGCGCCGAACCTGCCCAGCGCAGACGCCGCGCTCGACTTCATCATGAACGCGATCGGCAAGGCCGGCTACAAGGCGGGCGGCGACGTCATGCTCGGGCTCGATTGTGCCGCGACCGAGTTTTTCAAGGACGGCAATTACGTCTATGGCGGCGAGAACAAGACCCGCTCGCGCTCCGAGCAGGCGAAATATCTCGGCGATCTCGTCTCGCGCTATCCGATCGTCACCATCGAGGACGGCATGTCCGAAGACGACATGGACGGCTGGAAGGAGTTGACCGACCTGATCGGCAAAAAGTGCCAGCTGGTCGGCGACGACCTCTTCGTCACCAACGTCACGCGGCTTGCCGACGGCATCAAACACGGCCGCGCCAACTCCATCCTGATCAAGGTCAACCAGATCGGCACGCTGACGGAGACGCTGGCCGCAATCGAGATGGCTTACAAGGCCGCCTACACCTGCGTGATGTCGCACCGCTCCGGCGAGACCGAGGATTCCACCATTGCCGATCTCGCGGTCGCCACCAATTGCGGACAGATCAAGACCGGCTCGCTGGCGCGCTCCGACCGGACGGCAAAGTACAATCAATTGCTGCGCATCGAGCAGGAGCTGGGCAAGCAGGCGAAGTACGCAGGGAAGGGCGCGCTGAAGGCGCTTGCCTGAATTTTTTTGCGCATGATCTTTTCGGAAAACCGCTGCACACTTTTCCGGATCATGCGCTAATTCGGCACGGCCACGTAGAGGGGATCGCCGGCCCGCGGAGACAGCGCCGGCCTGAAGCCGGTCACCTTCTGCAGCATGTAGACGTCATAGGTGACGCCGCGCCAGGTCAGGTTGGTTTCGCCGACGGTTTGCCGCACGGCGTTCGTTCTGTCCCAGAGCACCAGGTTGCGGTTGCCCTTTGGCGCGACATAGAGCGCGGCATCGCCTGCGAGCGCGGGATCGCGGAATCCGACATAGCGCGCGCGCTCGTTGAGCTGGATGACGGGAACGGTGTCTCGCAGGTGCCAGCGCAGCATCGCGCACATCCGATAGTCAGTGGTCACGAACCAACCGGCGCCGGCCTCTTTCCGCGCCGCGTCGGCGGCGGCGACCACATCGGCAAAGCCGGCTTCCTTGCCGATCGGGTCGTTCTTGCCGAGATAGTTGGCCTTGCCGTTCAGATAATAAAGCTCCGTTGCCGCGACGAAGGTTATTCCTCCCGCAATTGCGACAACAAGAGTGGCGAGGCTGATCCGCGCCAGCCACGATCGCGCTTCATCGCGCCAGTGCTTGTAGCTGATCGCGGTGCAGGCAAAGGCCAGCGGCCAGATGAACAGCGGCCAGCTGTCGCCGACCCGCGCCGACAGCGAATGCCAGATGAGGAAGAGCAGCGGAAAGATGACCGCGCTCGACAGCAGGATCGCAACGGGGTCGCGGCCTCGAAAGCCGCGCATGGCCAGCATTGCCGTACCCCAGGTGAGGATCGGCAGCATGAGAATGCCGATCAGCACGAATTGCTGGCCGATGAAATCGCCGAAGAATTTCAGCGACCAGCCGGATATTTGCGCCGGCCGATCGAGCTGGAAGCGGAAGGAGGCCCAATCATGGATGGCGTTCCAGTACAGCACCGGCGAAAAAACCATGAGAGCCACGACCGCGCCGAGCCAGAGCCAGGGGCTGCGAAGCTGTCGCCTCCGCCAGTCCGGAACGAGGATGAAGAGCGCTATCGCGGGCAGCAGCAGCAGCGCGGTGTATTTCGAGGCCAGCGCCAGCCCGCCGAACAGGCCGGTGGCGAGCCACCAGCGCTGATCGTTCGACTGCCGAAGCCGGATCAGCGACCACATCATCGCGAGTTCGAAGGGAATGAGTGCGATATCAGGCGTGACCTTGGCCTGGCCCAGCCCGAAGGTGAGGCAGGCTTCCGGCAGCAACGCCACGACCAGCACGTAGCGGAGGTCGCGCACGGTGCGCCAGACGATATCGGCGAGCAGCAATTGCATCGCGAGCATCGAGAGCAGGCCGGCAAACCGCACGCCGAAATTGCTGTCGCCGAACAACAGCGTGCCGAAGCGGATCGCCCAGGCGACCAGCGGGGGATGATCGAGATAGGAGATCGCGCCCTCCCGCGACCACGTCCAGTAATAGGCTTCATCCACCCTGAGATCGATCGTCGCGGCGAACGTCGCGCGCAAAATTGCAAGAGCGGCGAACAGGGTGAAGCAAATGGCGAGTTGCGCGATTGTCAGATCGGGGCGCGGAGAACCGGACGCGCGCGGTGATGTCATGATGATCGGGCAACCATTGAGATTATGCCACCTGTCGAGGATGCTTTCTCGAGAGGGGCGCAGACTGGACATCATCGCCCAATGCGCGCATATCGACAAGCCGAACCTTCGCCATGGGCGCGTAGCCGCCGCGCGAGACAGAAACACCATAGTCGGGAGAAGCCGAGATGAGCGACGCCACCAGCGGATTGCAACTGCGTTCCCTGATCAAGAAGAGCGGCGAGCTCGAACTTTCGCTGATGAAGGTACCGACACCCGAGCCGGGCGCCGACGAGGTGGTGGTGCGCGTCGAGGCGACGCCGATCAATCCGTCGGACCTCGGGCTGCTCACCGGCGCTGCCGACATGAGCACGGCGAAGGCATCGGGGACGAAGGAGCTTCCCATCGTGACCGCGAAAGTACCGGAGGTGGGCATGAAGGCGATGGCCGGCCGGCTCGACGAGTCGATGCCGGTCGGCAATGAAGGCGCCGGCGTCGTCATCAAGACGGGGTCGTCCGAGGCCGCCAAGGCGTTGATGGGCCGCACCGTCGCCATGATCGGCGGCGCCATGTACGCGCAGTACCGCACGCTGCGCGTCAACGAGTGTCTGCCGTTGCCGCCGGGCACGACCGCGGCCGAAGGCGCATCCTGTTTCGTCAATCCGCTGACCGCGCTCGCCATGACCGAGACCATGCGCCGCGAGGGTCACAAGGCGCTGGTGCACACCGCCGCCGCTTCCAATCTCGGACAGATGCTCAACAAGATTTGCATCAAGGACGGCATCGGCCTCGTCAATATCGTCCGCAGCAAGGAGCAGGCGGACATCCTGAAGAAGATCGGCGCGAAGCACATCGTGGACTCGACCGCGCCAAGCTTCATGGACGATCTCACCAATGCACTTGCCGAAACCGGGGCGACCATCGCCTTCGACGCGATCGGCGGCGGCAGGCTCGCAGGCCAAATCCTGACCTGCATGGAGGCTGCCATCAACAAGACCGCCAAGGTCTACAGCCGATACGGCTCAAGCGTGCACAAGCAGGTCTACATCTACGGCCGGCTCGACCTGCGGCCCACCGAACTCGCCGGCAATTTCGGGATGATCTGGGGCGTCGGCGGATTTCTGATCACGCCATTCCTGATGAAGATCGGCCCCGAGGCCGGCATGAAGCTCAGGCAGCGCGTGGTCGACGAGCTCAAGACCACCTTCGCCAGCCACTACACCAGGGTCGTCTCGTTGCAGGAGGCGCTCGACCCCGCCAACATCGCCGTCTACGCCAGGCGCGCGACCGGCGAGAAATTCCTGATCAACCCGAACAAGGCGGGATGAAGCGCGCCACAGCGGTGTTTCCCTACCAAAGAAGGCTTGTGTTCTCCCGATGGCGGGGGAACATTCGCAGCCGCTCATAATCGCGGACCCAACCGCGGATTGACCCAGGGGAGACTACGCCATGTTCGATCTGAATCGCCGTCAACTTCTGGCGGGCACCGCCGCTGCGGGAGCCGCCGCCGCACTGTCGCAAATCTCGATGCCAACGACCGCAGACGCCGCCGTCGCGCCGACCGGAGCGCAAGCGCCGGGCTTCTATCGCTACAAGGTCGGGACCTACGAGTGCACCTCGATCAATGACGGGGCGCGCACGTTCCCGATGCCGGACAAGTTCGTCGTCAACGTGCCGAAGGAAGAGGCACTGGCCGCGGCCGACGCCGCCTATATGCCGAAGGGCATGGTGACCGTGCCGTTCAATCCGCAGCTGATCAACACCGGCTCCAAGCTGATCCTGATCGATTGCGGCAACGGCATTGCCAATTTCGAGCCCAGCAAGGGCGCGGTCGGCCGCACCCTGCAGAACCTCGCCGCGGCCGGCGTCGACCCCAAGACCATCGACATCGTGCTGATGTCGCATCTGCATCCCGACCACACCAATGGTATCCGCGCCGCCGACGGATCGATGGCATTCCCGAATGCGGAGATCATGGTGCCGGCCGAGGACTGGAAATTCTGGATGAGCGAGGACAATGCCGCCAAGGCCCAGTCCAACGAGATGATGAAGAACTACTTTGCCAACGTCAGGAAGGTCTACAACGGCATCGAGTCCAAGGTGACCAAATACGAGTGGGGCAAGGAGGTCGCACCGGGCATCACCTCGATCGCCACCCCCGGCCACACACCGGGCCACACCTCGTTCGCGGTGCAGTCGGGCACCTCGAAGATCCTTCTCCAGGCCGACGTGACCAATATTCCCGAGCTGTTCCTGCGCAATCCGGACTGGCACGTCGTCTTCGACGTCGACGGCGACCTCGCGCAGCAAACCCGACACAAGTTCTATGACATGGCGGCGGCCGAGAAGATGACGGTGGTCGGCTTCCACTTCACCTTCCCCTCGATCGGTCACGTCGAGAAGGACGGCAAGGGTTATCGGCTGATCCCGTCGGCCTGGAATCCGACGATCTGATCGACGCGATCCTGCGAACGGCAACGGACCAACAGGCGGGCGGTTCTCTCGAAACCGCCCGCTTTCGTTTTTGAACGCAACGTTTCAGAAATTTAGCGGTCCATGCACTTGCATGGTTCTCGCGAAGCGGCTTAATAGTCGCTGACTTCATCGGTTCACGAAGGACATCCCATGGCCACCCATCACATCGTCACCATCGCCGGCAGCCTGCGCAAGGAAAGCTTCACGCTCAAGATCGCCAACGCGCTGGCCAGGCTTGCGCCGGCCTCGCTGAAGCTCGACGTGATGACGCCGCAAGGCGTTTCCTTCTTCAACCAGGACCTCGAAGCAAATCCTCCGGCCGACTGGCTGGCGTTCCGCGAGAAGCTGCAGAAATCACAGGGCGTGCTGTTCGTGACGCCGGAGTACAACCGCTCGATCCCAGGCGTGCTGAAGAACCTGATCGACGTCGGCTCGCGTCCCTATGGCAAGAGCTCGTTCATGGGCAAGCCGGTCGGCATCGTCGCGAACTCGCCGGGACCGCTCGGCGGCGTCAGCGCGGCCAAGCATTTGCAGAATATCCTGCCCGGTATTTCCGGCCCGATCATGGGCCAGCCGGAAACCTATCTCACCATGGTCGGCGACGCCTTCAACGAGAAGGGCGAGCTCGTCAAGGAGTCGCTGCAGAAAGTGCTGGAGCAATTTCTCGCCGCCTTCGCGGCGTGGGTGGAGAAGCAGAACCGCTAGCAACAATTTTCGTCGTCATGCCCGGCCTTGAGCCGGGCATCCACGTCTTTCGTGCAACATCAGGGAAGTAAGACGTGGATGGCCGGGACAAGCCCGGCCATGACGAGTTGAGTCTTAGCACTCCATTAACCCGACCATCGCATCGTCGGTCATGGTCTCCCGTTCCCGACTCAAATCGATCCTGACCGGCATTGCCCTCTACACGATGGCGGCGGCGATGATCGGCTATTTCGGCGTCAACGCCTATACCGGCAAATACGGTCTGAACGCGCGACAAGAGCTCGATCAGGAGATCATCGCGCTGACATCAGAGCTTGCGCGCCTGAAAAAGGAGCGTGCCGAAGGCGAGCAGCGGGTGTCGCTGCTGCGCTCCGACCGGGTCGATCCGGACATGCTCGATGAGCGCGCGCGGTTTCAGCTCGACTATGCGAACCCGCACGATCTGGTCCGGATGTATCCAAGATAACCATCCGTTTCAAAAAACGATCCGTGCGATTTCTATAATTTCGCGGCGCATTGCAGTGCGGCATGGCCGCATGCACGCAGCGCTTTCACACGCGTTTGAGTTGGGTTAGAGAGTCCTGATCGCCCCTCATTTCGCCGGTAGAGTTGCCCATGGCCGCACCCCCCAAAAAAGCCGACACCAAGGACAAGGTGCAAGACAGGGCTCAGGACAAGGGGAACGGCGGACCTCCGGAATTCACCAAGCAGCAGGAGCTGAAGGCGCTGCGCGACATGCTGTTGATCCGGCGCTTCGAGGAGAAGGCCGGCCAGCTCTACGGCATGGGCGCGATCGGCGGCTTCTGCCACCTCTATATCGGCCAGGAGGCCGTGGTGGTGGGCATGCAGATGGCGCTGAAGAAGGGCGATCAGGTCATAACCGGTTACCGCGATCACGGGCACATGCTGGCCTGTGGCATGGAGGC
>Ga0070741_10009269_pt1 | contig 19218 bp, 22 predicted proteins | sample Coa_R1_4_FD_66440 | JGI IMG/M metagenome (GOLD analysis project Ga0070741, IMG submission 66440) | Surface soil microbial communities from Centralia Pennsylvania, which are recovering from an underground coalmine fire - Coalmine... | ecosystem: Environmental > Terrestrial > Soil > Unclassified ...
TCGCGGCCTAAGCGGCGCCACCGCCGAACTTCGCACCATTATTCGGCCCGCAAAGCCGTCGTCGGATCGATTCTGGTGGCGCGCATGGCGGGAATGCCGCTGGACAAAAGCGCAACCAGACAAAGGGCCGCGGTAACTGCCGCGAAGGTGAGCGGATCGAAGGCGCGCACCCCATAGAGCAATCCCTGCATCACGTGCGACAGGGCGAGCGAGCCAGCGAGTCCGGCGATGGAGCCGCCGAGCGCGAGCGACATGCCTTGACTGACGACCATGCGCAGGACGCTTCCGCGATCGGCTCCCAGCGACAACCGAATCCCGATCTCGTGCGTACGGCGCGAAACCGAATAGCTCATGATTCCGAAAATGCCAACCGCCGCGAGCAACAGGGCAATTGCCGCGAAGATGCCGAGCACCAACATTTCGAAACGGGGCTGGGCATTTTTCGTGGCGATCACCTGGTCCATCGTCACGACGTCCGAGATGGGTAGATTACGGTCGAAGGAACGAACCGCGTTCTGCACCGCGGCAGCCATCGCGGCCGGATCGCCTGCTGTGCGCACGACCAGCGTGATGTACGACGATTCGGGAAACTTCTGTTCGCCGAGGAAGCTGCGGTTCTGGAGGGCGGCCAGGTAGACCGCCGAGGCGATGTCTCCTGCCCAGTCACCTTCCTTGGAGTCTTTCACGATGCCGACGATGGTAAACCAGTTGGGGCCGAAGGCGATGCGCTTGCCAATGGGATTCTCTCCCGGCCAGTAACGGCGCGCGGCCCGCTCGTTGATTACCACCACGCCAGGAGCACGCATATCGTCGGAGGGCTGAATGCCACGGCCACGCAGCAGGGGAAGCCGCATTGCTTCAAAATACCCGGGCATCGCGATTCGATACACGGCGTTCGGCAGTGCGCCAGGAAGGGGCTTGGGGCGGCCTTCGATTGTAAATGGGATCACCCACAGATCGCCATCAAGCGGAAGGTGATTGATCCCGCTCGCGGCACGTACGCCCGGGAGGGTCCGAATCCGGTCGATAACTTGCCGGTAGAAGATTTCGCGACGCGCGGGCTCGGCCTCCTGCGTACTCGCCACCGAGACGATCATCGACAGCACGTTACGCGGATCGAAGCCGGGGTCAATCGATTGGAGTGCCCCGAAGCTGCGGATCATGAGGACTGCCCCGATCAGCAACATCATAGCGAGGGCGAATTCAGACGCCACCAGAACGCTGCGTATTCGGTTCCGGCCGAGTCTTTCGCTCGACCCGCGCTCTCCTTCTTTCAAAGCTCCGGCCAGGTTGGACGCCGAGATTTGGAGCGCTGGCGCCAGTCCGCAAGCCAGGCCTGTGAGGACTGTAATTCCAACCGTAAAGAGCACGACGCGGAGATCGATGCGAACGGTGTCCAGCCGGGGCAGATCCGCGGGACTGAGCGCGATCAAGGCGCGGGTGCCCCACAACGCCAACAGGAAACCGGCCACGCAGCCGGTTCCACCCAGGAAAAGACTCTCGGCAAGGAACTGCCGGACCACGCGGGCCCGCCCGGCTCCCAGAGCAGTCCGGAGAGCCATCTCTTTGTGCCGGTTGGCGGCGCGCGCGAGCAGCATGTGGGCCACATTTGCGCACGCGATCAGGAGCACGAGCCCCACCGCCGCCATCAGGACTAGCAGTGGCAGCTCGACGTTTCCCACCACCTTCTCTTTGAGTGGCGTCACCGTCACCTCGCGATTGGTTCCGGGATACTGTTGGTCAAGCCGGGCCGTGATGGCTGCGATTTCGGCCCGCGCCTGCGTCACCGATACACCGGGGGCGAGGCGCGCAAAGACACGCAGGCTGTTGGCGGCGCGGTCGTGAACACGCTCGCCAAACGCCAGCGGCGCCCACAATTCTGCGCGCGTGTCCCAGAAGGGAGCGAACTTGAACTCAGGCGGCATCACGCCAACAATGGTGTATGATTCGCCGTCCAGTGTAAGGGGGCTCCCGAAGATCCCGCGGTCCCCATGGAACCGCCGCTGCCACAAGCCATAGCTGAGAACGACTTCGCGTTCGGATCCCGCCTGATCTTCGCCCGGAAGAAACCAGCGGCCGATGAGCGGGTCGACTCCGAGTAGCGGCAACAGCGACTCCGTCAGGTGCAGCCCAAAAAGGTGTTCGGGCGGGTCCATGCCGACAAGGTTTGGCTGCCACCACTCCGCCGCGCCCATCCGTTCAAACGAATGGCTGTGCGTACGCCAATCGAGATAGTTTGCCGGGGCTACGGGAAAATTGCTGCGGTGCAGGATTGTGACGAGCCGGTCGGAATCCTTATAAGCCAGCGGGCGAAGAAGGACGGCATTCACCACGCTGAAGATCGCCGTGTTGGCGCCAATCCCCAGAGCCAGGGAAAAGACGGCGGCCGCCGCGAAAACGGGGCTCCTCGCCAACAGCCGTACGCTATGGCGCGTATCCCGCAAAAAATCACGCAGCCAGCCGATCATGCGCTGGTCGTCCAAGGCATCGGACGCCTGGGAAAGCCCGCCGGCCCGCAACCTCGCCTCGCGAGCCGGCGCGCCCCGGCGCACCGCGGCTTGTTCCGCCATCTCGAGATGAAACCGAAGTTCTTCGTCCCTATCGGCGGAGCGCCGTTTGAAAGTCGCCAGGAACCGGCCCCAATACTCGCGCAGCCTGGGATTCATTGCCCTCCCTCAAAGAGCAGCGCGCTCATGATCGACGCCATGCGCAGCCACTCGGCTTTCTCGGCATCGAGACGCCGGCGGCCGGCGGGCGTGATGCTGTAATACCGGGCGCGGCGGTTGTTTTCCGTCCGGTTCCACTGGGCCCGAATGGACCCCCGCTGCTCCAGACGCAGTAGACCGGGATAGAGGGTGCCCATGTTGAGTTGAAGCGCCCCATTGGAAACTTGTTCGAGACGCTCGGCGACGGCATAACCGTGGAGAGGCCCCATGGTCGAGAGCGTCTGGAGAATCATGAGGTCGAGCGTGCCCTGGAGCACATCCGCCTTGTCTCTATTGGCCATTCAAACGAAGTATAGTGCTGCTTCATTGGGATGTCAAATAGAGACATCGCGCTGGGAAGCGGAGGGCGTATTATGCGCGGTGCCGCTAATATAATCCCGCTGACGCTTTACTGCTTACGGACGCTCCCGGCCAGTCTGGGACGCTGGAAGGTCCGATCGTCGCCGTCCGAGCGACAGCTTCTCGGCCGAAGTATCCGACAGGCAATTCAGGATTCCATGATACCCGTCCTGCGACCTGGCTTCAGTCGAGCGCGTGTATCGGCATCGAGAGATCAAACGGCAGTTTGCTGGCGAAAAGCGTCCGCTCTGGGCCGCTGCGGCTATTCCAGACGCGCTGATACCGGCTGTTTCCGCGTCGATGCTTCCAGTAACTTGACCATCCTTAACAGATCTTGCCTTTTCTAAACAGCCCCGCGCCGCGGCCCCATCTTATAGTCGGATCCATGACAAGAACTATTCCCGCCCTGGTGCTGCTCGGGTTCTCGTGGCGTCCCACTCACTCCCAGGCCACGGCTTTTGGAAGTGGCCTCGATTACGCCTGCAAGCCCGGAACCGCGGATCCCCCGACCGAACACATGGGGATCGCCAATTTCATTTCTCCGGGCGGGAGGTTGCGGGAGCAACTGGGGCTGACCGTGAAATTTCAAAAGACCCCGGTGAACCTGCTGGTGATCGATTCCGCCGGCAAGGTGGCGGCCGGAAACGAGGGTTGAGGCGCTGCATTACTGTCCACCAACTGAATCCGTCGGCAGCCCAGGCTGCGGCACAAACGACGGGGCAACAACCTTCGTTTGCAACAGTATTCGAAACACAAGCCATGCGTTATGAGAAGGAGAGGCACGTAGGCAGTCAGGATAAAATAACAGCGCCTAACAAGCCGATCGTTGAGCCGTCGCATTTGGCCCCTATTCTGTTGCGATCCCGGTCATCGAATCTTGACGAGCTTAGCGTTTCGATTCAGCTCTTGATCCGTTTTTGAGAGTTCAAGGTTCAACGGTAACGGAAAGAGACTGTACCCGTAGGTACGCTCGCGTAGTGCCGCATATTCCCTAGCATGGTCCCGTCGAACTTTGCCCATGCCTCCCGAGAACGGATGCACGCCGCGGAACGCGGAGTAACGGGCGAAGGCCGACGTCTTGATTAGGAAGCTGTACTCTGAGCTAGCGGTTCCGGGGCGGGGCTTCAAATAACGAATGTTATTCGTCATATGCCGCAGGGTGTAAAATTTTCGATAGCAGGTCTTGAATAGGCGATGCAGGTCTGCCCAGGACAACCGCGGATGTTTCCAGGTCGGAGTTGTAGTGTCAAATCTGTCGAGATTGGGCTCAGTAATCAATCCGCGTGACAGATAATCGGCGTACTGTTCCGTCCCTGGAATGGGAGAGAGAATATAGAAAGAAGCGATAGTTGGTCCGATCTTGCGAAGAGTCGAGACGTGATCGAGAATTGATTCTTCGACATCGTCCCAAAAACCGATTATGTTGCTCAGATGGGAACTTATGCCGTATTCGCGGCACATGTCCACGATCTTCGCGTACTTGTTCGGGTGGTTGTGTCCCTTTTGGGCTTTGAGCAACGTCTGCCGGTTGAACGATTCGACGCCTACAAAAATCTGCCAGCAGTTGGCTTTCGACATAAGGGACATCAACTCTTCCTGGTCAGCAATCTGCGTGTCGCACTGACAGAAGAATTGCAATTCCAGCTTGTCCTCAGCCATAGCGCGAAGTAGCGCGGGCGCCTCGGGGTATTTATTAAAGTTGTCTGACGTGAATATTATCGTCTTGATGCCGGCGGCCTTCGCCCGGCGCAATGTAGCCATGGTCGTCTCAATCGGTTGAGATCTCAAACTCCTGCCGGCTATCTTGATTACAGAACAAAAGTTACAGGTAAATGGACAACCTCGCACCGGGTAAACACCCATCATTTTAGAAAGATAGTGTTTCAGCTCGGATCGCGGAGGAGGTTCAAGCACGGCGGGAGACAATTCGGTTGCCCATCGCTGCTCGGCACCATAGAGCGGTTGAAGTTCGCCCGAAGCAGCATCGCGCAGGATTGTGGGCCAGATGGTTTCTGCTTCGGCAACCGCAAAGCTGATGCCACGATTCTGAAACTCCGTTGTACTGCAGGTCATTGGATGCGGACCGCCGATGACGGCCATGCAACCATTAGCGCGCGCATAGGCTGCGAGATCCGCGGCACGATGGAACTGGTGGGATTGGGTGCCGACCAGCGCGACGAGTGTCGGGTGTTGAGCTGAGCCGCGAAGAAGGTCCATGTACGCTGTGTCGCAGTGAACGTATTCATCAACACAGTGGGTTGTGATCTCCACCCCGTCCATCGCAGTCGGAGTCATGCTTCGAATGTGATTAAGCGTGCTGTTGGGTAAGTAGCCGAGTCGAAAGCGCTCGACATATCCAGACTTGTCGTATTTCGAGGGCTTAACCAGCACCACTTGCAGCTTCATTGAATAACCAACACCTAGCGAAACCAGACTACCACTGCCGCGTTGTGCAGGTCGCAAAACGGCGTGAACAATTTCACGGCAAGCGACAAATTCCCATAACGCGGGAGTGTCGACCGAAACAGGTGAGGGTGGTCCCCTGGGCGTCGCGGCCGGTCGTGAGCGCCGCCCCGTTTCCCAGGCGGCCGCCGTTGTTCCGCAAGCGCAAGTTTAAGCCCGTCATTATTGCGACCTGTGTGCGGTGGTATTGCAGGTTCTCCCTGAGGCTCCGGAATCTTGAGGAACTGATAGCCGAACGGGGCTTGGGTTTCCGCTTGATGAGGAGCAGTTTAGAAATAACGTGGCAGGTTCTGCTTTTAGGCTACTGCTGGACTGTGGTTCGGAACACTTCGGTACCCGCCGGTTGTTTGGTGCTGGCGTTGGATTCTGCCGTCACGAAGATGTCGAAATTCTTCAGCGGGGTTGACGTCTCAAAGCTGCCCTTCAGGTTCTTGTCAACACGAAGGCGCCCTTGCGTCTGGGGCTCGGCGCCCTTCTCTTGAAACCAGACAACATAGTCGGAACCGGGCGGGGACAGCTTGCCGGGTTCCGCCAGGTGTTCGGCGGTTATTTTGACAGTGGTGTTCCCGTTAGAGTCTTTTCCTACCTCCACCTTACCGCGGGCGGCCGGAACGGCCGTACTGGCTGTCAAAGGATACTTCTTCGCGTAGGCGTTCGGCAAAGCAAAGATACCGAGGAGGAATACTATTGCTATACGCTTATCCATCTGAGGGGCTCTTTTCTTAGAATCTGCCTACACGATTCATCAGAACAGGATTTCTCGGCAAAGAAAGGGAACTGGCCTCTCGGTGGGGAGAATCGTTGGCTAAAAACCTAAGTCTACCATATTCCACGTCGGTGCAGCACGTCGAAACACGCTCCGGCTTAACTGTAATTTCGCATTCACCTGTGTCGCGCTTCGAGCGCGCGTCGCGGAAGTACTTGATATGGAGAAGCACGTCGATCGTGCGAGGCCACAATTCGAATTGATCACCAGGGCTGGCATGAAGGCCGGGCGCCGCAAAATGTATAGCCAATCCTGCATCCATAAGTTCGGAGGCCATTAAATGTCTCGCTCCTGTAAGCAAACTGCTTTCGTGGAATTGCCACCGGCCCATTGATACCACCCCAGCGCGCGCCGCATGCATCATCGAAGAATTCATTGCGAATCTCGAGCGGAAGCTCCCGATTCCGAACCTCCGCAACGCATTTCGCGTCCCGACCACTACAACCCGTCGCAATTCACTGGATCCTTTTCGGCGCTCAATAACGAAGAAAGGCGCCGCCGTACTGGCGGCCTGATGTATTTGTCCAACGAGGGGAAGGTCCAAGACATCAACGAGATACTTGGTTGGATTGTAAATGAACTGCTGGTCGCTGAGCAGGGTGCACTTCGCGCCCTGTGGGACCAGGCAGAGAACAACCCGATCCAGCGAGATCGGCGGGAATTTCGTGGTGCAGGATCGTGCTAAATATAACCGGAATCGCCGGGGCATGCGAGACGTCGCCCGGTTAACTGGATGACACGGCGGGTGTTTTCGGATGGAGGTGAGGTACAAAAATTTCGTGTTGGCGCATGGGGCCCTAGGTAAAGATACGTGCGAAGGTAGATTCGTCTCTGCATGCAACTGTTCGAAACGGCACCTCGACGCCAGCCGCCACCGCCCCGATCCTTTCTGGCGGCGGCGTTTCTCGCGAATGACCGCCGCCAATCCATCGTTATTCTTGAGGCTGCCCGCCGCCCATCAATGCCCTCAGCGGCATCAAGGGACCGACGGGAATGTACTCGTGATCCATCAGGTTTTGCTTCGCGAGCGGCAGCGCTTCCATAAGGGTTCGCGCCTCGTCCTCGGTCTGCGCCTCGACCAGGAAAACGACGCCTCTGCCATCGCCGCGCGAATACCACTGCCGGATCTTCCCATCGAAGTAGAGCTTCACAGTCGCCCGAATCTCCGCGGGCATGATGGCCATGATTTGTTGAATCTGTTGAGGAGTTATGCCTTGCTTGGCAGTCTGAATGACCAGGACTTCGGTAGTTTTCGGTATGGCCGCGCTGGGCACGCCTGAGACGCCTGCGGACTGTGATTGCGCTAACGATGCTAGCGGAAGCGCTGCGATGAGAAGAGAGGTCAAATTCATTGGGTTATCCTTTCAATTCGATTTGGTTCGTTTCTTGGCGGCTTCTCGCTCGCCTGCCTGATCTTTGCTGGCAGCACCCGGCCTGTGACACGATTACGAGTGATCGATTTTTTCTCTGAAACCGGTCACAAACGCGCCTCGCGCGGCAAAGAGCTTAATAGTGAGCGAGGGAGATCAGGAACTTCGCGCTCTGATGATCCGTTATCAGGGCGGATCACTGGAAGCATTTCAGGAGATCTACGCCCAACTCGCGCCGGGAGTGCGCCGGTATCTGCTGCATTTGGCCGCCGGCTCGGAAATCGCTGATGATCTCCTTCAGGAGACGTTTCTTCAAATGCACCGGTCGAGAGCCGCATACAACCCGAACTATGCGGTTAAACCTTGGGTGTTCGGTTTGGCGCGAAACGTTTTTCTGATGAATCGTCGTGCGGCCCGGCAATGGGCAAAAATTCATGAGTCGCGCGAGGACTGGCCTGAATTCCCTGTCCTTCCGGAAGCCGACAGGCTCGGTTCGCAGGACGAGATCCGGCGAGGTCTGGCGCATTTATCCCCGGATCAGGTCGAAACGCTGCTGCTGCACCATGAGTGGGGGTTCAGTTTCGACGAGATCGCCGGGATGCTGGGCATTACTGCCGCGGCGGCTCGCGCGCGCGCCAGCCGGGGAATGGCTCACCTGCGCGGAGCGCTGAACAGTCTGCAAAGGGTTCGTGCATGATGGAGCGTTCACCACGGCCACCGGAAGCGCTGATGCGGGCGATCGCCCAGGATCTGAGACCCGTCAGACCATCGCCGCGCCCACTCCACCTGGCGTTGCGAATGGTCCCTCTCGCTCTCCTGGTTTCGTCGGTGATTCTGCTTGCCATCGGACCCCGTTACGACTCAGGGATATTAGGGCCTCTCTTGACGTGGGGCCCTTCCGCCGGGCAGTTCGTGTTGGCGATCGCGCTCGTCTGGATCGCCGCGCATGAAAGCACCCCGTCTGGCAAGCTACCGAGGCCGTTACTTTACTCGGCGGCAATCGCGGCATCTTTGCTTGTTGTATTTGTTACGCTCTTAACCTTCTCGACAAGTCCTGCGAGCGAACCTCTCCTGCGTCTTCCGCCACGGGTCAACGAAATGCTTCGCACTTCGCCATGGATCATGGGCTTCGGCTGCGGGATCGGCAGCACCCTAGCCGGGGGAATCCTGGTCCTGTTCTTCAGCTGGGTGTTTCGAAACTCGCTCGCGACGCGGCCGACTGCAGCGGGTGCCCTGTATGGCGCCGGCGCGGGTCTCGCGATCAATGCGGGTTGGCGCATCGCATGCCCGGTTTCGACCCTGTGGCATGCGCTGGGAGCCCACGGAGCCGCAATCATCGCCACGGTGATTTTAGGAGCGCTCATCGGGCGCTTTCTAGGCAATCGCAGATTGCACTTCGGCGGCAGACCTTCCTGAGCGCCCCAGCCTCGATGGCGAGAGGCACAGCGGGCGCATGTTGACTATGACCATGCATGCGATTTCTCCGTAGTTCGACTTCACTTTGGACACCACCCCTGATGACAGCCGGCCGAATCCCTGCCTGCCTCCTCTCCGGTTGAGACAACTGCCTCAGTCTGCTATGCTCAAGGCGTTGAATTCATAACACTAGTCCTCCCTGGCCGTTGCGGCCAGGCCTACCCGAGAGGTTAATTATGTCAGGCCATTCCAAGTGGGCCACCATTAAGCACAAAAAGGCGGCCACGGACGCCAAGCGTGGAAAAGCGTTCACGCGCATCATCAAGGAAATCACCATCGCTGCCCGTAGTGGCGGCGATCCGGACAGCAACCCGCGCCTCCGCACCGCCATTCTCGCCGCGAAGAACGTCAGCATGCCTGCCGATAACATCAAGAAGGCCGTCATGCGCGGCACGGGCGAGTTGGAAGGCGGCCAAATCGAAGAAGTCATGTTCGAAGGGTACGGTCCGGGCGGCGCCGCCGTTCTGGTCAACGTCGCCACCGATAATCGGAACCGCACGGTTAGCGAGATCCGCCACGCCTTCTCAAAAAACGGCGGCAACATGGGCGAGCAAGGTAGCGTCGCGTGGATGTTCGAGCGCAAAAGCCAAATCTTCGTTCCTGGTGAAAAAGCCTCCGAAGACAAGCTCATGGCCATTGTGCTCGATGCCGGCGCCGACGACCTGCGCAGCGACGGCGATCGCTGGGAAGTTCTGTCGCCCCCCGAAGCGCATGAATCCGTTCTGAAAGCCCTGGAAGCCAATGGCCTTCCGAACGAAGACGCTTCCATCGCTTTCGTCCCCAAGAATCTCATCAAGCTCGAAGGCAAGAACGCCAGCGGCATGCTGAGACTCAGCGAGGTTCTGGAGGAGCACGACGACGTGCAGAATGTCTATTCCAACTTCGATATCGATGAGAAGGAGTTGGAGGCTCTGGCCTAGCCCGTGCGCGTTCTGGGCATCGATTGCGGTTCCGAGCGCACCGGCTACGGTGTGATCGAGACCGATGGTCTTGACCATCACCTCGTAATCGCCGGCGTCATCCGCACCGATCCCAAATCATCGTTTGAAAAACGCTTGCTCCAGATCGCCGACGGCCTGCGGAATTTAGTCCGCGAGCATGCACCCAGGGCCGCGGCCGTCGAAGGAATCTTCTATTCGGCCAATGTAAAGACGGCGCTGAAGCTCGCGCATGTGCGTGGCGTCGCGCTGCTTGCCATCGCGGAAGCCGGTTTGGAATTTGGAGAATACTCGCCGCTCGAAGTAAAAACTGCTGTTGTCGGCTACGGCCGGGCCGAAAAAAGTCAGGTCCAGTTGATGATCCGCTCGTTGCTCCGTCTGCCGGAGGCCATCGAGTCCGAAGATGCCTGCGATGCCTTGGCCGTCGCCATCTGCCATGCCAGCCGCCGGGGGGTAGCCCTGCAGACTGCCCCGGCCCTTCAACCGGCACGCGTATGAAATTCGCCTGGCTGGTCCTCCTGGCCGCGCCACTCCTGGCTGCCGATGCCCCGCGCCTGTTCTACTCCAAGTCCTTTCCGGGCAGCACTCCCGCCTACGTCGAGATCAGGGTCGATAAAACGGGCGCCGTGGAATACCGGGAAGCTCCCGACGAGGATAACCCCATCAAATTCCACCTCAAAGATGCGGAGACGGAGGAGGTCTTCGGTCTTGCCGACAAACTCGGGCATTTCCACCAACCCCTCGAAGCCCCAGTGAAGGTCGCCTTCATGGGCACGAAAACTTTCCGCTGGGAAGAGGGCTCCGACAAGACCGAGGTCAAGTTCAATTACTCGCAGGATCCCTCGGCGCAGGCGCTGCTCGACTGGTTCGAGCGCATGGCCGAATCGGCGCAGCGTGGGATCGAACTGGAGCGGTCGGTCAAATACGACCACCTGGGGATCGTGAACGCCGTGATCCAGCTTCAAATCTCGATGGACAAGAAGCGAATTGTAGGGGCCGAGCAATACCTCCCGATGCTCGACCGCATCATCAAGAACGAGAGCTTTATGCACACCGCGCGGGAGCGCGCCTCCCAGATCGCCGATGCGATCCGGGCAGGGAAGAGCTGAAGAGTTACTCGATCGCGCGAGCCATTCCGTTATACAATTGCCAACCATGAGGATTGCCGCCCTCGTGCCCGCTCTGCTGGTGGCCGCCGCCGCCGCAGCCTCCGCGCACCATTCGTATACGGCTGAATTCGATTTAGACAAGCCGGTGAAATTGACAGGGACGCTCACCCGCCTGGAATGGACCAATCCGCATATCTGGTTGTATCTCGACGTCAAGGATGAGACAGGCAAGGTCACCAACTGGGGTTTTTCCGCATCACCGCCGGGCATGCTGACGCGCCGCGGCATTACCCGAAACAGCCTCAAGATGGGAGAGGTGCTCACCATCTCCGGCCATCGCGCCAAAGACGGCTCCAATAATGCCTCCGGCAATGTCGTGACCTTTGCCGATGGCCGCGATGCGCTGATCGGGCAGGAGCAGGCCGTGAATCCGACCGAGCCCGGAGTCAAGAAGTGAGGAACTGTTTCGCGATCGCGCTCGTGTTGAGCGCGCCGGTGCTGGCGCAACCGGGAATTCCGCGGCTGCCGAACGGGAAGCCGAACTTCACCGGCGTATGGGCCGGGCCCGCGTTCACGCACAATGTCGGACCGGGCGATACCGATACCCCGCGCGTGACCAACTTCGACCGGGCCAAGATGGCGCCGTTTCGGCCCGGAGCCGAAGTGAAGTTCCGCCAAGCGCCGACCGGCGACGTCCGCCACGACGACCCCACCGCCGTCTGTCTCCCTGACGGACACCCGCGCGAAGTGCTGGCTCCCTACGCCACCCAATTCACCCAGACGCCCGACACGGTTGTCATCCTTTATGAATACATGCACTTCTTCCGCGTGATCCCGATTGATAAGCCGCATCCGCCGGACGTCGATCTCACCTACATGGGCGATGCCATCGCGAAGTGGGACGAAGACACGCTCGTGATTGACACCATCGGCCTGCGCGAGTGGCCGCTTTCCGCCAGCAACGGCTGGCACAGCGACGCGCTCCACACCATCGAGCGCCTGAAATACACCGACGCGACGACCGTGTCGTACAACATCACGATTGACGATCCGAAGATCTTCACGAAACCGTGGTCACAGGAATTTCAGATGAAGCTCCATCCCACCTGGAAACTCCTCGAGCAGGTCTGCGAGGAAAACAATCGCTGCGAAGCCGGCAAGTGCAGTCCCCGATAAACTTCAGACGCGCGATGGGCCACCCGATCGGCAAATAGGAAGGCGATGTACCTACCGGGCCGTAAGAGTGTTTTTCCTCCGCCCTCCAATGGCTCCGGACGCGGCGGCGCGCAGGAGGCGGCGGAACGTGGGGCATTCCATGTAGCTCGGCGCGGCGCAGGCGGCGGCGTGCCGGAGGCCGTCGCGCATGCCGCTCAGTTCGCGGATGGTCCTGTCCAACTCCTCCGCCTTGGCCGCGAGCATTTGCCGGTCGATGCGCGGCCGTCCGTCCGGCGCGAACATGAGCGCGATCTCATCGAGCAAAAATCCGGAGGCACGCCCTAGCGAAATCAATGCCAGCCGTTCCAGCACGCCGGAATCGAACAGCCGGTGCAAACCGCGCCTGCCGATCGAGGCGATCAGCCCCTTTTCCTCATAGAACCGCAGAGTCGAAGCAGGAACGCCGGAGCGCCGCGCGACCTCAGTGATGTCCAACACGCTCACCCCCTTGACTTCAAGTCGACTTGAAGTTGCACAATACAGCTTACTGTTTCTTGGAGTCAGGTAAAAGGAGGCTATTAACCGTGAGCCACCATCCCGCGATCAAGCCGAAAGGTGGACCGCTACCGGGCTTGCTCAGACCCCCGCTTATCTTTCTCTGCGCGATTCTGTTGGGGATTGCGCTGAACCGGGCGTGGCCACTGCCTTTCGTTCCATCGACTCTTATTCTGCTCGGGCCCCTGGTTATCATTTGTGCGGTAACGCTCTTCCTGCTTTCGTTACGGGAATTTCGCGCGGCGGGCACTTCGGTGCGGGGGACCGAGCGCACCACTACGATCGTGCGAACCGGCCCTTACCGGTTCAGCCGCAATCCCATCTATCTGGCTTTTGTCCTGCTCGTGCTCGGATTGGCAGTCTGGTTGAACAACCTTTGGCTCCTCGTGACGCTCGTTCTAGCCGTGGGATTCATCGCGGTGGTTGTGATCCCACGAGAGGAGCGGTTTCTCGAACGCAACTTCCACGACCAGTATTCGAGCTACAAGGCCGCCGTCCGGCGCTGGTTGTAACAGCGCCAACAACGTCGTGCTGCCGTTCGTGGTAGCTTACAGCTAGAGGCGGTCATGATTCGAGCATGCGCCACCTGCGGGGCGAATAACCGCATTCCTGCGAAACACCTGTCGGATACTGGCCGTTGCGGCTCGTGCAAAGCCAGCTTACCGCCGGTCTCCGAGCCCATCGAGGTGGACGCGACGGCGTTCGCCGAGATCAGCCGCGACGCCAAGGTGCCGGTCCTGGTCGACTTTTGGGCGCCCTGGTGCGGCCCCTGCCGTATGGCTGCGCCCGAAGTCCATGAGCTTGCGCGAGAGATGGCCGGACGGGGCCTGGTCCTCAAGGTCAACACAGAGGAATACCCGGCTCTCGCCGCCCAGTTTCGGGTTCAGTCGATTCCGTATTTCGTGCTCTTGCGAGGAGGAATCATCCTCGCGGAGCGAACGGGCGTCGTGCCGCGGGCAGAAATGCGGCGATGGTTCGCCTCAGCGGCGTGACGCCCAGGTAACCCTGCTATTTGCCTCTGCCTGCGCCGGGGCTGGCGGCCTTGCCGTCGCCTGCGGCGTCCCGTCGAGCTACGGCGGCCTCGAAGCTCTTTTCGTACTGATCGACATGGGCCTTGTAACCTTCAGGGTCAACAAACGGGTTCGGATCTTCCGGGCCTCGCTTCTGCAGCTTTTCGTACTTCTCGGCCAAGTTGCAGAAGGATGCATGAGAACTGAGGAAGACCTCCACCGGGAACGTGCGAGCTTTTTTGAAAGTCGCCCGGAACTCGTCGATCATTCCCGGGTAGTTGTCCAGCACCTGAAGGAACTGGCCGTTCAGGCTGCATTCGACGAACGTGTAATAGCTTTTGCCGTTTTCCTTGAGGGTCGTGCTCCAGGCCAGGCAACCCCTGGTGTGCCCGGGCATCAGGTGCGCCGTGAGCGTGGTCCCGCCCAGTGACACCGTGTCGCCTTCGTCCACCAGCCGGTCAATCGGATGCTCCTGGCCTGGCGGGTGAAACTCCTTGGTCTTTTCGGCGTCCAGGCGCCCGACCACCACTTGCGCGCCGGTCAATTCCTTAACCTTGTTGTCACCGCCCACGTGGTCCGGATGCGCGTGACCCGCGATCAGGATTTTGATGTCGCTGAACTTGAACCCCAGCTTTTCGACGCTCCCCTTGATCACCGGCACAGACGACTCGTAACCGGTGTTCATCAGTATGTCGCCCTGCGGTGTGACGAACAGGTACGAGGCCAGCTCCTTGGTCCCCACATAGTATAGGTTGTCCATGATGCGGAACGGCGGGAACGGATCGTTCCACCCCTTCGGCTGCGAAAAGGCCCCAACCGAAAGCAACGCCAGAGGAACGGCCGATAGCAGAAATTTGCGCATAGTAGCCTCGTAAGATTGTAACGGTTCCATCTGCCCACGAGCTATTTCTTCACTCTCGGTGAGAACAAGCTGAGATGAGGCAGGTTCGGGCCGGTGGCGGGATTGTCGATCATGGCGCCAAACATTACTACTCCGGATGCCAGTCCTCTTCAATAGGCTGAACGGAATCTCCTCCATTTGCCTCTACAATGACGGCCGGCACTTTCGCTTGCCGGCGCCGGCGACCCGACCGGGGTCGGTCTATCCAATACCCGCGGACGGCTGGTCACGCTGGGTGGCGCTGAGAGCAGTCAGCATCGTTGTCAACGATGAGCCGCTGGCGCGAGTTAAATTGGTGAACCTGCTGCGGACAGATCCTGAGATTTCGGTTCTGGGTGAATGCAGTTCGGGCACTGACGCGGTGAAACTTGTGTGCGAACTGAAGCCTTCCCTATTGTTCCTTGATGTGCAAACGCCGGGCTGCGAGCGGGGTCCGGATTCTCGAGCAGCGGCACCAGTCAGCGCGAACGCAGCTGATGGAGATGCACGCCGCACACCGCTGACTCAAGCACAGCGACGAGGCTGGCCCCGCGATTAGCGGAGACTCAGTTTTCCGAATATCACCGGGATTTCGATTACGGCATCGGTATCCATGATGACGCCGTTGCGGCGGGCGGGACTGAATTGCCAACCTTCGAGCGCCCCGATCAACTCCCGATCCGCCACGCCGCCCGCGAGCTCCGTCACGGAACCAAGGTGGCCGTCCTTGCTAATTATTCCGCTGAGCCGGATATGGCCGGTCCCGTGATCGCTCTGCGCGGGAAACGGAGGCAGCGGCCCCGATTTGAGCAAAATCGGCGGGTTCACCACCTGACCTGCATCGCGCGGCGTGACGGTGAGTTCGGCAAACCACAGGACCCAGTCTTCACTGCCGTGCGCGGTCGGAATCGATGTCAGGTAGACAACGCGGTTCTGGAAATGGTGTTCAATGGCTGCGGGAAGAGTTCGCGTGTTCGGCCACTGGGGTACGGAGACGTGCGGGGTGGTCGGCAGCACTTCTGGCGCTTGCGGCGTCGCCAGACCGGCAGCGGGCTGCGCGGGGGAGCGGTCGAGCGGCGTGCGTGAAGCGGTCGCGAGCGAAGTTGCTGGTCCACCCTGGATCGAGATGCCGGGCATGGAAATGCCCGAGTTACCGCCGCCTAACTCGGCGTGCGTCGCGCCGGGGAGTGGGGTACCTGCTTCTATCCGCGCGGGGCGGCTTCCTTCCGGCTTCGGAATTTGCGGCACGTTGGACGGATTCAAGCCGATGATCGCGACCGTACCGCTTGCGGGTGGGCTGGCGCCTGCAAGCGAAGGAGCGGCGGGCAGCGCGGGCGCCGCAGATCCCGAGCCGTTCCCTCCCGCGCCCGGAGTCCGCCCAGGCGGCGCAGTGAACGGCTTCGGAGGCGGACCCGCCGGGCCTTTGAGAATGCCGCTAATTGCCGTTCCTCCCGCGGCCGAATTCTGTCCGCCACCGCCCACCGCAGGTGCATTCGGCAGCAGCGGCGCGCCGCCGGAACCGCCGCCTCCGTTTTCCTTTTCCTTTCGTTCCTGCGGAGCGGTAAATGGCCGGAGTGGCGCTCCCGCTGGTTTGTCCAACAGGGCGGCGATCACGGAATTTTTGTCCGCGGTGCCCGTAGCGACCGTCGGAGCATTGGGCAGAGGCGCTGGTGCGGGCGCCCCTTGGGCAGCTCTCGCTGAAGGGGCTACGAACTGTTTCGGCGGCGGGCCTGCGGGACGGTCCAGTAGCGCCGCTACCGCCGCGTTCTGGTCCGCGGACCCTGGTCCCACTTTAGGGGCGTTTGGCAAGGCAACCGGCGCCGCCGGCGCCGCAGCCGCTTTCTGAGTTGGCGGCACGAACTGCTTCGGCGGCGGGCCGGCCGGCTTATTCAATAACGACTTCAATGGCGAATCATTCGCGTTTTCGGCAACAGCGGGCGCATTGGGCAGCGGCGTCAGTCGCGGCGGCCCGTTCTTGCGTGCTTCGGGAGCCTGGAACGGTTTGGGCTTCGGCCTGTCAGGCAGAGGGACCGTGATCTCCGGTTCGATCGCAATCAAGTTCGGCGCCTGCAGTTCCGCCTGCAACTTCACGCGCGGTTCGGGAATATATACCAGCTGTTTGCCCGGCTTCTCATTCGGGTTGGTGACGATCCTTTGCTTCGATTTCAGCGCGTCCGGACCGGGCGTCGTGCGTTTCCCGGTGGCGTCGGCAGGGGAGACCTCGGGAAGCTCTTTGCGGAAATCGTAGTAGATCAGCTTGTGATCTTTTTGTAGCTCGATCACCGCCGCGCGATAAACCGAGTCCTGTTCCACGCCGGGTGACGGCAGGAAGGCGAGCGCCACCAGTAATCCATGCAGCGCTACGGAATAGGAGAGCGCGAGCGGTTTGTGCCCAGTGCGCCACGGGCGATTTTTGATGTTGTCACCCCAAACTCGCACGCGCACAGACATCAGATCCGACCGAGTCCTTTCGTGATCATAGGGCGAGGACAGCCGTGCAGACCGGAGGACAATCCCCTGCGGCTCATTGTAAGCTGGCTAACCGCCGAGGGATACACTTCCAACGGTAAGCAGCAGTACTTCCCCCAAGGTGAAGCCCGACCTCGTATCCGCAAGTGATTGTGCGGTTTATGGCGAGTGTCGGGCTGGCCCTACGAAAATGTTACGTACTAGAACGCGGCGGTTATTCTTCGCGGACGACGTTTACGGTGATTTCGGCGGTCACTTCGCGGTGCAGCCGCACCGGAACCTTGAACTCGCCCAACTGCTTGATGGGCTCATCCAGTTGCACCTTGCGGCGATCGATGGTGTAGTTCTTAGCGGCGAGCGCGTCGACGACATCCTTCGATGTAACGGACCCAAAGAGCTGATCGTTTTCGCCGGCTTTTTGGGCGATGGTCACGCTGACACCGGTGAGCAGCTTCGCCAAGTCCTCGGACTCGGTCTTCAGCTTGGCTTCCTTGCGCAGGTGCGCCTGACGCTCCTGCTCCACGATCTTGCGGTTGGAATCGGTAGCCGCCACCGCGAGACGACGCGGCAGCAGGAAGTTGCGGGCATACCCGTTGGCGACCTTCACCAGCTCGCCTCGGTTCCCCAGTTTTTCGACATCTTCTCTCAGAATGACTTCCATGACAGATCCCTCCGCTTAGAACGCGGCCGCGAACGGCAGCAGCGCGATATTGCGAGCTTTTTTAATGGCGTCGGCCAGCCGACGCTGGTGTGGCGCGCAGACCCCGGAAATGCGGCGCGGCACGATTTTGCCGCGCTCGGCGACAAAGGCGTGCAGCATTTTGACGTCCTTGTAATTGATGTCGTCGATCCTCTCGACGCAGAACCGGCACACCTTCTTGCGCCGGAAATATTGTTTCTTCTGGCTGGCGACGGCTTTATCGCCGCCAGTGGGGCGCTGCCCCGCGCTACCTGGTCTTCCTTTGGATTCCGGCATGGCTTAACTCTCCTTCGGCATTCCGGGAAGGCCCGGCGTCGCCGTTCCCGGCATATCCATGGGATGCACCGGCGCTCCGGGGGCGCTCGGTGGAGCGGCTGTGGCGCGCTTGGCCGCGCGCTTGTCGCGATCCTTCTTCCGCTTTTCGAGGCGCTTCAGCGTCTCATCGATGCGAACAGTGAGAAACTTGATCACCAGGTCGGAAACGCGCAGCCGGCGCTCCAGTTCCTTGACCGTCTCCGGCTCGGCGGAAAACTGAAAGAGCACGTAAGCGCCCTCGCGGTATTTATCCACCCGGTACGCAAGTCTGCGCTTGCCCCATTTTTCGACTTTGTCCACCGTGGCGCCGGCGTTGGTCAGGTGCGTGCGCAATTGCTCCACGTACTGATCCACCTCTTCATCCGGCGCATCCGGTTTTGCTATGAACAGCTCTTCGTAGATCCTCATGCTTCCTCTGTTTTTAAGCCTGGGGCGCGACGATTGTATCTCGTCATGGCCATTTCGACGCCTTCGGCAATTATGGAACGAACCGCATCGGCGGCATAGCCGATGAATTCATCCAATTCCTTCATCTGCGTGCGCTTCATCGCCGCCAGCAGATAATCCGTACCGCTCTTCAGCGGGTGGCCGGGATGAACGCCCAACCGCACCCGCACGATTTCGCTGGTTTTCAAACTGCCGATCACCGACTTCATGCCGTTATGACCGGCCGCCGAGCCTTTCGGTTTGATCTTCAAAGCCGTCCAGCCCAGGTCCAGCTCATCGTAAACCACAATCAAGCGATCGACGGGGATCGCGTGTTTTTCCATCAGCGCCGCGAGCGAAACGCCGCTGAGATTCATAAACGTTTGCGGTTGCGCCAGCATCACCGGATGCCCGTCGATTTCGCCCACTCCGACGAGCGCCTTGGAATCTTTCCGGCCGACACGGATCGCATGCCGCTCGGCCAGCCGATCGACCACCAGGAACCCGAGGTTATGCGGCGT
>Ga0070741_10009270_pt1 | contig 19217 bp, 20 predicted proteins | sample Coa_R1_4_FD_66440 | JGI IMG/M metagenome (GOLD analysis project Ga0070741, IMG submission 66440) | Surface soil microbial communities from Centralia Pennsylvania, which are recovering from an underground coalmine fire - Coalmine... | ecosystem: Environmental > Terrestrial > Soil > Unclassified ...
CGCGTCTATCCCGACCGCACCTGCCAGGGCTCGCTATACATGGACGACGGCGTAAGTTTCGACTACACGAAGGGGAAGTATCTGCGCGTCGACTACTCGTGCGAGGGCTATGAAGACGCGTTGCGGATCAAGATCTCTCCGCAAAAAGGCACGTTCGTGCCCTGGTTCACGCAAATACAAACTGTGATCTACGGAGTCAAGCAGCAGCCGAAAACAATTTCCCTAAACGGGAGGCCGATCTCCCAGGCCGCGTTCGATGCATCGGCCCAGACGCTGACACTGCAGTTCCCTAACAACTCGCAAGGAGCCGAACTGAGGCTTACATGCGGAGCACCGGGAGGCAAGCCACAAATGTGCTTCGCCGTCTCACAAACGCCCGTACAGCAGTGATTCAGCTTCTGAGCTCCTAAGCTTCTGAGCCTGTGCCCTGGCGGCTGCCAGCTTTCTGATGTTGCTTTGGCTAGTAGCTCCGCAGGTTGTATTGAATCCGTAAAATCCGTGCAATCTGCGTCGTGTGTTGCCTTTGGTGTTGCTGTAGCCGACTGCCGAGTGCCGTCTTTCCGCTGTTGGTTTTGCTTTAAGCCTGAAGCCGAAAGCCAGTAGCTGGTGACTTATTGTGCCCTCAGCTTCGTGGCTCCGTGGCTTAGAATGTTTCTATGACTCAGGAAGCAACCGAGTTACAGCAAGCGCTGGCCTTGTCCGAGGAGGAGCGCGCCGAACTGGCGAGTACTCTCATCGAGAGTCTGGAGACGATCCTCGACCCCAACGCCGAGGCCGCCTGCCAGGAAGAAATAGCACGACGCGCTGAAGAACTGCACTCTGGGAAGATGAAGTCCGTCTCTTGGCAGACCGTGCGCGAAAAAGGACGAGCAATCCTCAATGGCAAAAAGAGCCATTGAGTTTCATCCAGAGGGAATACTACGCGGCGCTTCAATGGTATCGCGATCGCAGCATTAAGGCCGCGCGTCAGTTCGAGGCCGAGTTCGTTCACGCAGTCGAGCAAATTCAGAACGCTCCAGAGCGCTGGTCCCGCTACAGCAGTGGTTGCCGCCGATTCCTTCTCCACCAGTTTCCCTTCCAGATCGTCTATGAGTTTGCTGAGCGAATTGAAACCAACCCCAAACGGCAAAAACTGAAGACCGGCGGTCGGCAATCGGCTGTTGGCGATCGGCTAAAGCAAAAAGAAGCTGCTAGCTTCCAGCGGCTGGCTGCCAGCTACTCGCTTCCAGCCAACTGCCAAATAGAGCCCGGGATAATTGCGACTACAATTCCCGCGTGAGCGCCAGAATCGTTCTTCTCGTAATCTTCATTTATTCCTTGCACATATCCGCTAGATCGGAGCCCGAAGTATCGACCAGCGCAGCCTCCGGAGATGGTCCCTGCCAGCCACAAATTGCCGCGCATGGATCACGACCAGCCCCACACAATGGAATCGTGATGAACGGGATCGACGTCCTCGAACAGGATGGTTTCCGCGAGATCCGGGGTTCCAACCCGTCCTCCCCACGCACAGTCGGTGTTATCACCAACCAAACTGGTTTCGATGTCGAGGGCCGCAGGACGATCGATATTCTAGCCAAAGCGCCCGGCATCAAGCTCGTAGCCATATTCAGTCCCGAACACGGCGTGACCGGAGAACTCGATATCAATTCGGTGGGCGATTCTGTCGATCGCGCCACAGGCGTACACATCTACAGCATCTACGGCGACACTACGGCGAGCCGGCATCCACCCGAAAGCATGCTTCGGAAGCTGGATGTCCTGGTGATCGACATCCAGGACATCGGCTCCCGTTACTACACGTACGAATCAACACTGGGTTACGCACTGGAATCGGCAGCGATCACCGGCACCGAGGTTGTTGTGCTGGACCGGCCGAACCCTTTAACCGGCCTGTATGTGCAAGGACCGGTCTCGGATGGCAAGCACCTCAGCTTTGTCGATTACACGACGGAACCGATTCGACATGGCATGACGATGGGCGAGTTGGCAAAGATGTTTAACAGCGAGCGCCACATCAACGCCAAGCTCACCGTGGTTCCCGTAAAGGGATGGACGCGCAGCGACTGGTTCGATTCCACCGACCTGGTTTGGATCAACCTGTCGCCGAATATGCGGAATATGAATGCGGCCGCGCTGTACACCGGTGTCGGGATTTTGGAGTATACGAATGTATCCGTCGGTCGCGGCACGGACACGCCATTCGAGGTGTTCGGTGCGCCGTGGATCAAACCACGCGAATTCGCGCAGTATCTGAATGCACGCGAAATCCCGGGTGTCCGATTCGTACCTACTTGGTTTACACCTGCCAAAGATGCCAAGTTAGGCGGACAGCGCATGGGCGGGGTGCAGATGATCGTGACTGACCGCTCTGTTCTCGATGCGCCGGAACTTGGATTGGAACTTGGCTCCGCGCTGTTGAAGCTCTATTCCACCGATTGGCAGTTGGATCGATTGATCGAGCTGCTGGGGAATGAGTCGACTGTGGCAGAGCTTAAGTCCGGCAAAGATCCGCGGTGCATAGCCGAGGACTATCAGCCGGATCTGCAACAATTCATGCGCATCCGGCAGAAGTACCTGATCTATACCGATCACGCCGAGTGATAACAGGTGTGGGTGTTGAAATGCGAAAAAATGCGTGACAGACGCGACGTAACCGCAAAAAGCGGCACTTAGCAATCAGCATTCAGCATTCGGCGGGAAAAACCGGCAATCAGCATTGGGCTGTCGGGTTTCGGCTAAGGCAAAGAACAAGGAGCTGCCGATCGAGGGCTGGTCGGCAATCATTGATTATTTACTTGTTTTCATGACGCAATCGCACAGTCTGTATCGCCACACCTCGTGGTGACTTTCCCTCATTACGGCAACCTGCTCGGGTAACTGCACACCATTTGCGTTCTGGTAGGTATAAGTGAAGATCAGGTGGTGGCCTCGTTCGGAGTTCCCGTCTTCATCCATGGTCCATGAAGTCAAAAGGAACCCTTGCGGCCCAGACGCGAATGATGTCTCGAAGTGGTCGGACTGAGGCGACTTTAAGGTCGCGCTCTGCAGGCGCATATCGGGAGCAAGAACCATCTCGATATCAGAGGTCTGCATCTTGAAGGCAAGTTTGTAGCCCGCCTGAGATTTCTCGAACGAGACTGGCGTAGCAGGATCCGGAAGGATCGTGTTCGTACTTGCGGACGACCAGACAGAGAGGCTCTTCTGCACGGCGTGCTCAAGCAGGAACTCGGCCATGCCACCATGGGGAAGCTTGCTTATCGCGTCGTCGCTGAGTCCGGAGGAAACAGTAACACTCTGTCGCATCACCGCGACGCGGTTCCGAATCGGCTGAAAGATCTTTTCGAGTTCTTCGTCGCTGCCTTCATCTCCTACGCGCGTTGTCTCGACGAAGTGCTCCTTCCAGCTGAAATCGACAGCGCAATCGAAGGACTGCAAGTTTCTGTTGAACGGAGCATCGTATTTCTGGCGCGCTTGCTTGAGCAGTGCCTGGTCTGTGTTTGTCGCTTGAGCGTGGCAAAGCACAGCGCAAAAGCAGAACACGAGCGACGTGCGATAAAGCTGCATTAGATAATCTCCACTGAATGGTTTAGGGCCAAGCTGAGAATGAGTGCGGGCAGCATAATCGAAAGGTTAAAGGGCTAGCCACCCACTCAGTTTCTTTTTTGATTCGTTGCTAAACCCAATAGCGCGGATCACTCCGTCGCCCTAAATTGAACGCACTCAAATTGCGCCTGCGCGAGTTCGAAGCCCGCTACAATACCTCCGCACACTCCACGAGATCAACATGCCATCTGCACGGGTCGTTGCCGCTCCTTCTTCATCGCAGCCTCTGCGCATTGAGGCGCTGGTTAAGCTTTTTGGACAACTGACTGCCGTGGATGGCGTCTCGCTTGAGTTGAACAGCGGAGAATGCTTTGGATTGCTTGGGCCTAACGGCGCGGGTAAGAGCACGCTGATCCGCAGCATCGTTGGGCGGGTGATTCCGGATGCGGGGTCGGTCTCTGTCTTCGGCGCTCCCGCGGATTCGGTGGGCGCGCGCATGGCGCTGGGATGGGTTCCGCAGGAGCTGGCTCTCTATCCGCGACTTACTTGCCGGGAAAATCTGGAGGCATTCGGTAAGTATCACGGTCTTAGCCGCGCTGCGCTGAAGGCGGCGGTCGTCTGGTGCCTAGAATGGGCCGGACTCGCCGATCGCGCGGAGGATACGGTCGCGAGTTTCTCCGGAGGAATGAAGCGGCGGCTGAACATGGCCGCGGGGCTCATCCACCAGCCGAAGGTGATCCTGATGGACGAGCCCACGGTGGGCGTCGATCCACAATCGCGCAACCGCATCTTTGAAATGATCGAGAAGCTGCGCGACCAGGGAATCTCGATGATCTACACCACCCATTACATGGAAGAGGCGGAGCGGCTGTGCGATCGCATCGCCATCATCGATCATGGGCGCATCATCGCGCTCGGCACCAGGGAAGAGCTCGTGCACAACGCCTTCGCTTCCCGCAGCGAGGTCTTTGCCCGATTTGGGAACTCCGGCGAGAGCGTGGTTGCCTGGGTGAAGGAACGCGGTGGAGTCTTCGATAACGGCACCGCGCGTTTCACCATGGACCGTGCGACCGACATCGCAGGATTGCTGGAGGCGGCTGCGCGCGCCGGGCACGAGCTCGTGGATGTCTCGCTGCGCAAGCCCAATTTGGAATCGGTATTTCTCCATTGGACGGGAAGGGAGTTACGCGATTGACCTTTATTCTTGCCATCGTCCACACCGGATTGACTGCGCTGCGCCGCGACCGCGGGGCGCTGGCTCTGAGCTTCATCCTTCCCCTGGCGTTCTTCACCATCTTTGCCGTGATCTTCGGCGGACGACGCGGCACCACGCCGAAGATCAGCGTCATCGTCGTAGACGAGGATCACAGCCGCGCATCGCAACAACTGGTGAAGGGGCTGAGCGAGGAATCGCTTACGGTGATAACGCGGCCGGCGCCGAAGCGCGGCGTCGAGCAGCCTGAATACTCGGCGGCCAGCGCCGAAGCTGCCGTGAGAGGCGGAGCCGCGCCGGTGGCGCTCATCATTCCTAAAGGCTTCGGCGAGAATCCCATTTCCTTTGGCGGAGGGCAAGAGCGCCCCACCATTCAACTGCTGAAGGACAGCAGTGACATGGTTGCGCCGCAGGTGATTACCGGCTTATTGCAAAAAGTAGCGATGACAGCCATGCCGGACGCCATGGCAACGCAGGGATCGAAATATATGGAGATGTATGCCGGGGGATTTACGGCGGAGCAACGGAAGAGAATCAATCAGGGTCTGGAGGAACTCCATCGCCAGGAGAGCGCCGGCAATAGCGGCACGCAGTCGAATCGGAATCCCAATGCGGGAATGCCAATCGCTGTGGCCACACGCGACGTGGTCGGCGAGAACAAGAACAATCCGATGGTGTCGTTCTATGCGGCGGCCATTGGAGTGATGTTCCTTCTCTTCACTGCCAGCAGTGCCGGAGGTTCTCTGCTCGACGAAGCTGAGAGTGGAACCCTCGACCGCGTGCTCAGCTCGCGCGTCTCTATGGGGACGCTGCTGGCGGGTAAGCTTTGCTACTGTTCCCTTCTGGCGTTCGCGCAGTTGGTGCTCATGTTTATCTGGGCATGGCTGGTCTTCAAGCTGGACTTCATTCCGCACCTGGCGGGCTTTGCCATTATGGGAATCTCGACGGCCTTCGCCGTTGCCGCTTTCGGCATGCTGCTGGCAAGCACCTGTCGAACGCGGGCACAGCTCGGCCCGTTGTCCACGCTGGTGATCCTGATTATGTCGTCGATAGGAGGAAGCATGTTCCCGCGCTTTCTCATGCCGGAAGCGATGCAGAAAGCCGGTCTGCTGACCATCAACGCCTGGGCAATCGACGGTTTCACCAAAGTCTTCTGGCGCGATGAACCCGTCGCGCATCTGTGGCAGCAGGTCCTGGTTCTGCTTCTTGCCGGCGCCGCATTCTTCGTGATCGCCCGCAAGTTCGCGAGAAAGTGGGAGTACTCGTAGAAAACCGGCATTCGGCCCTCGGCACTCGGCCAAGGCAAAATCAACGGCAACACACGACACGGATCACACGGATAAGGCGGGCTTCTGGCGGGAAAAAGCGGCTGTCGGCTCTCGGCATTCGGCACTCGGGAACGAAGAAGCTGCGGAGCCACGGAGCCACGAAGCCACGAGGCTGAACGGCAAAGGCAACATCAAGCCACCAGCTACCGGCTACCAGCTTCCGCTACAGCAAAATCAATAGAAGCTAAGCCGCCACGCTACAGAGCTCTGAAGCTGATCGCGAATCGCAAGGGCAAAGCTTTAGGTTTCCAATTCTTGCAGAAATGCTCGTGGAGTGAAGACTGGAATCGGCGTTTGTGTGAGATCGGTCAGATGAGTATCGCCGGATATCAGGCAGTCGGCGGACTGTGACGCTGCTAGCGCAATGAGATAGTCGTCGTCGGGATCTGGACTGAACTTTTGCGTGAACTGGACATCCGGAGCTATGGTTGCGAAGCGGCGCAGGAGACCGAGGTACTGGTTGACTTCACGCAGCCCAACATAGCTTCGGAACTTTTCCCGTTTAAGCACTCGCTCCAACTCGCTCAGTAGCTTGGACGATACGATCAGTTCAAAGGCGCCCTCGATCCAGGCTTGGAGAAGTGCGCGCGGAGCTCCTTTGGGTGAAATCAGGGGGGCGATCAGCACGCCAGGATCAATGACGACGCGGAGCACTTCGCTTCCGGCTGCGGTGCAATTCCTGGTAGGAAAGGTTGAGAGCGTCTTTTTCGGTCATCTTAGAGCCGGCGCCGGCACGCTGCAGCAGATCCATCCCCAGATGCGCACGGAGCGCCTGCTCGACGACTTCGTAGTCATGCTGTCCGGAGCGCGCGGCGGCGATCTTGAGCGCGCGGAGCACAGCGTCGTCTACGTAGACGGTGGTTTTGCGCTTCATTCAGTTTTTCAATTTTAACAGAAAGAAGCTGCGGAGCCACGACGCCACCGAGCAGCGAGGCTGAACGGCAAAGGCAAAATCGAGCCATCACCTAGCGCTATCGGCAATCGGCTAAGGTAAGAGCAAAGGGAAGACCAGCCGGTAAGCCGCTCAGCTACAGAGCTCTCGATTTGTGGGTGAGCGCGTCCACGGCTCTTAGCAGCTCGCGAGGGCGCGCGTCCGGCGCTTGCAGATGAGCGTTGGCATACGGCAGATCTGGCCTCGAGCCGTTGTGGAGGTCGAGCAGCATGGCCTCCCCGCAAAATCTGCGGACTAGATCAGCAACGCGCATTTTTTCTGATTCACTCAGCGTGTTGCAAAGAATGACGATATCGAGGGCTTTGCGTTCACAGGCGGCAAGCACCTGGCGCAAGTCGTGGGCCTGCGCAACATGATGGCCGGCTCGCTCGAGATTCACGCGGCGAGTCGTGAGCAGCGCACCATCGGAGCCGACATTTAGGATCTCTGCCATTTCGTCAGCAAGAAACGAAAAGCCCTCTGGCGGCGCTCGTCCCTAACGTTCGAGGGTCACGCGGTAACAGAGGGCGCCTCTGCAAGAGTGGAACTGGCCCATCCTCGCAGATCTTTTCGTTCGTGCTGAGACCTAGGTTGCGCCTGGGGTGCGCGTGGTCAATGCGCCGACTTGTGCCACGGTGGCCAATGAACGCCTGCGTGTGGCAGGAAAGTACCGGCTATCGGCATTCGGGGGAATATTTCCCGGTTTAATTCCCTGTTCGAAAACAAGCTGAACAAAACGGCATTCCTACTTCGACTGCTTAATAATCGCTTCGGCAGCGTTGCCTGCGACTACCCAGCTTGCCGACCCGGCCACAACGGCTTCATCTTCGAACCAGAGGAAGCCGAAATCGTCGATGCACTCGGGAAAATCCGGCTTAATGATGATGTATCCCGGAATTACGGCGCCCGGAATGTAAGAGTTGTCGGCGCGGTTGTTGCTGTAGGTCTTCGTCTTGGAGACTGTACCGACGCCGGCTACATACGAAGTGCTGGATACCGGATGCGTGCCGAGGATGTAATTGACGGCGCGGAGTGTGTATTCGGGACCGACAAGATCCGGAAATGTCTTGTGCAGGAAGTACATGCGGATGGCCATATCAACGACGGCGCCCGATCCGCCCCATGTGCCCAGGCTTGGGGGCACGCCGAACGGGGTGACATCCAACTGTTTGTCCAGGCCCGCCATGTATGTCTTGACCGCTTCCCGCAGTTGATCCTTTTCGCTCGCGTCCAGATAGGGCAGTGCACGGACCGCCGTCCAACCGCGGATACCGATCTGCTGGGAGGTGATCATCTCGGGGAACAATTCTTTCAGGCGGGATTTGTAGGGCTCTGCGCCATTGGTGGCAATGGTCAGTTCCAGAGCCGCGGCCCAATCCAGTGGGCCAAAGCCGCCACGCCGGAAGCCGGCTGGAGGAGCTGCCGGTGCGCTATTCGGGGTTGTGGGAGCGCCCGAAGTGCCGCGCGCGTTGCGGCCGCCTTGAGCGCCAGACACCGCACCCTGAGATGCAGCCAGCACGCCGCCTCCAGGAGTGCCTGCCGGAGACGCTCCACCTAACCCGCCGCCCGCCGGATTCTGTGTTGGGTAAGCCTTCTCGTCGTTCCATGCTTTGATCGCGGTCTCGAGGCAGTCTTTCGCTAACGCGTCGTCCCATCCTTTCAGCGTATCGGCCGCGGCAGCCAGCGCAGCGATGGCATTCCATTGGAAAAACGGGTTATTGCTGGTGAAGATCCAGCGGTCATCCGGCTTGCCGGAGTAGTTGCCCTTCACTTCGTTCGGACCGAGCTTCGGGTCATAGATGCGGCCGTCGGTCTTCGATGCTCCGTCACCCACCTGCGTGTACTGGCGCAGATCCGGTTCGTGCGTGCCACGGATGGCGTGTCCGATATTGTGGAACTGCGCCAGGATGAGCAATGCTCCGTGCTTGACTTGCTGTACCGTATCGGGAACGCCGTCGGGACGGTGCATCTCAACCTCACGCGCGGCCTCGTCCACCGTAAGCTCGTCGTACTTAAGATTGAATTCGCGGTACGCCAGAGCCAGACTCTGAATCACGCTTAGCTGCGCAGGCTCCTCGAGGTCGAAGTCGCCGGCATCGTACCAGCCGCCCACGTTCATTCCGGGAATGTGGTCGCCACCTTTGTACTTCCCGTCGGTTGAGGTGGCTTGATTCCAGCCGTCGAATTGCTCGCCGACTACGGGAGCCATGCGGCCATCATCAAGGTGCGAAGCGCCGTGCCACATGCGGTATCCTTCGCGGACGGAAACATGATCCATTTGCTCGGCAAGGTGATGGTCCAGGCTGTCCTGCCAGATGTTCGCGTAAGCATCTTTGGAAATCGGGAAGGGCGCCGTACGCTGGTCTGCGTACTCGATGACGTAAAGACCCGGGTCGTTGACCGGAGTGAAATCGAATTTGGAATAGACATAGCGCAGCCAGGGCGTTGAAGGCGTGATCGAGCCCTCGAACACCTGCTTGTACGATCCGTCTTCCATCAAGCGCAGCACCTTGGCCGTCTTCGGGGCGTTGTACTTGGGGTCGAGTTCGAGCACCGCCACCTTGGAGAAACCCGGCGCATAGCCGACTTGGCTATGTGCGATCACCGGCGGGCGCGTCCAGTTCGGAATCACGTCGGGCCTGATGTGCCACACGATCGCGCCGGTGGTCTTGCCCGAGGGAATCAGCGACCGCAACACGAACCAGCCGTTCTGCGCGCGGTCGCGTCCATCGAACAGCATGAGGTCGGCCGTATCCGAGGTAACGTTCACCCGGGCGAGCGCGTCGTCGACTCCCAGGGTGATGCTCTTGCCTTCGGCGAAGGGCAATGGCTGCATGTATCCCTTGGCCTTGTCCCAATCTTCCAGGTAGTACGCCTTCTTCGGCTCATCGGGCAGCGGCAATACCTTCACCATGGGATCATTGGGCGTTCGCGGGAAGATCCCGGCTTTAGTTCCGTCCACCAGGTAAGCCTTCCCCATGTAGATCGAGGGCAGGAACTCCAGATTGAAGCCCGCTCGTCCGGCCAGCTTCTGCGGCAGCGGCTTGTCGAGATTGATGCTGACCCTCACGCCGCCGGGTTCCGCTGCGACTTCCAGCGTGTAGCTCAAATCGAAAGTCGGGAAAGCCAGGTCGGCAGTGAGCCGGTTGTTTGCCTTATCGGCCTGGCGCCCTTTAAGGGTTGCCACCAGGTCCCACTGCTCGGGCGTTGGCATCAGGCGCACGTCGCCGTTCGTGGCGATGCGCTGGTCGTGGAGAATCATCTCCATGGCCGTATTTTTTTGATCCACGAAAACGGGATGGTACGTGCTGTCGTAGAGAAATACGCTGAAACCTTGAGTATCGAGGTAATTCTTGTCGGTCACCTTCATGGCAAAATCGGTGCCGAAGAAGCGGGGGACGGAGGACAGAGCCAGGAGAAGACACAATCCGATTCGCGTGAGCATAGTTCGGGATCAAACTGCTCCTTTGACATTAACCATAAACGAAGCTGCTAAGCTTCTGAGCTCCTAAGCTGCTGAGCTACTACCTAAAGGCAACAGCAAAGCTCTCACAACACGGAAGACACAGAAGACACGGAGCGCCGGGAAACAACGCGGCTACTGGCTTCGGGCTGCCGGCCTCGGGCTAAACAGTGGCCTTCCGATCCAGTGCAATGAATGAGCAACAGCACGGTTTGCCGGATAAGCAAATCAGCCAGTAAAATCGCAGTGGAGGCCGACGTAGCTCAGTTGGTAGAGCAGTCGATTCGTAATTCAGCCCAACCTTGCTAAGTTGTTGGTTTTGCGTGGGACAAGAGCGGTCGATTTCCGATTGTCGGGGTCTGCTTGGGAGTGGTTGTGCAGTGATTTGTGCAGTAAAAATCGACTACTCTTGACAGCCGAGTTATTTTCTTCCCCTCGTGGGAACCTGTCTCTCTCGTTCGGTTTCCGAAGGTCAATCAATGAAGCTGAAGTGCAAGAACGGTGAGCAATTTCGACAACTAATGACAGCCTTGTTCGATGACCTAGTGGACGCTCACTTCCACCGCGCCCTTCATCGAAAGCTGGTCAGCGCAAGCAAAGAGTATGCTACCGAATTTTCCCAGTCACCTACGTTTTGGGGACTTACGTTTACCGCTCACATCGATGCTGCATTGGTTCATCTTTGCAGGGCGTATGACCCGTATGAAAATGGGGTTCTCACGCTACGAAATTTCCTGCAGACGATAGAAGCCAATTTGAAACTATTCGAGGAACCGAATTTTCGCGAACGGCTAAAGGGGAATCCTTTTGTGGATTCGCTCGCGGCTGAGCTAAAAAGACCCAATCAGGCGCAACTTAATAAGGATATTGCCGCTGTAAGTAATTCCGATGTCCTCGTTGGCAAGCTCGTAACATGGCGTCACAATTATGTCGCTCACCGGAACAGGAACGTTGCAGTAAACCCACAGGCGTTTGCCGCGAAGTACCCTTTGCTGTTTACGGAAATCGACGAACTCATCAGCAGAGGACTGACAATAGCAAACCGTTACACGCTCTTATTTAATGCAAGTGTCCAAACGACCATGATGGTCGGCGCGGATGATTACCTAACCATTTTGAAAGCGGTTCGTGAGCACGTGGAAGCATTTGAAGGACGCATGGACGAAGAGTGGAAGCGGCTCGGCGTCACTCGTCCTGCGCGCACAAAATCGGCTGCTACCGATTGACAACTTCGATGACCAGAGAGCCGAGTCACCTGCCGACCGCTCTGAGCACATCCGTCATTGTCGGCTTCAATCCAAATTTCACAGCAAGGAAAAGCAGCAACAGTGCTGTAATTACTCCTTTCACTATGTGTGCCCACAGACCTTCCTCGACAGACGCGGGCAGGCCCGCAGCGCGCAAAACCAAGAATGGAATCCTGACGAAGTAAGCGAACGCAGCAACCAGCCACCAAATCGGGTTGATTACATTTTTGAACTCTCGGTCGACCTTGTGTTGGGCTGTACCGATGCTTTGGTCTATTACGTCCAAGATTTTGATTTTGGAAATCCGACTGTGCCCTTGGTCGCGGTCGATAACACAAGAGAACAGATTGACAGGTAGCACAGGCCCGCCAACTACAGGCGCTGGGTAGGAGTGCGCTATGACTCCCACACCGAGCTGTTGGGCGTATCGGTTCGCTTTTGGGAACAGCAAATTGATTTCCTCTCGCAATGCGAAGGAGTCTTGGTTCTCTGGATGCGGTGACCTGCGTGACATCCACCTGTCACGGCCGTCTTCCGGTTGCGCTTGCCAGTAGCGTACCGTCAGGTCTTTGTACTCGCGCAACACTTTCAGTGCTTTCTTAGCCTCGAAATAATTCATGCGCTCTCGTTATATTTTGGAGTCGATGCGAGCTTCGCAACTGCCGTGAAGAAAGTTGCCGGGGCGAAGCCCGCTTTACTGTTTAGCGGTGCGGTCGCGGCTGTCTCAATCGCCGCAGGGTGAATCATCACGGCCTGCTGGTCTTCGTCCGCCTTGCTCCATTCATTCATGCGTTTGTGCGTCGAAATTCGAATGAAAGCCATAATGCGTGTCATTGTTCGCATAAAGCGCGTCTCATCTTTGCCACAAGTAGCCAATTGCCCGCTGGCGCTGGGCTATTCCAGACACGCATTAGCGACTCCACATTCATCTTTCGAGACGATGCCGCGTTGAATAGGCTAAGCGAGAATGCAAAATCTTCAGGGTCAACCCTGCCGTAATCCAGACCCAACGGGGGTTCCTTCTTGGGTTTTGATTTTTTGCGCGTCATTGGCGCGATTGTAGCTCTCATGAGAAAACCGCCAACGGGCATACCTGTGAAGATGCTGTGGAAAGTGAGCTTTTCGGTGGCATTCGCGGGCCTTGGCAGCCTACGTTCCTCTATCCCGAGTCGGAACTGCGCGTTCCGCCGTGAGAAGAAACCAGGGCCAGCGCGCCCAGTGATTCGCCTTGTATTCGCCGGACGATTAAGGTACTCTGAGTCAAAGTGTCACGATGACAGACGAAGCGCGCAACGAGTTCTCAAAAGAGGAGCTCGCGGGGCAAATGGAAGAGGCCCTCGCGAGAGGCCACGGGCCAAAAATCGCTCGCATGGCTTTGGCATTAGTCAGCGGAGCAGTGCCGTTTGCAGGTGGTGTTTTTGGTGCTGCAGCTGGTGCTTGGTCGGAAGCCGAGCAAGAGCATTGGAATAAGGTGTTCAGGAGTTGGCTGAAACTTCAGGAGGACGAGCTTCGCGAAATTGGCATCACTATTGCGGAGATTCTTTCTCGTATCAATCTCAACGACGAGAGCGTTAGCCTTCGTATTGAAAGTCCCGAATACCTCAGTTTGTTGAAGAAGTGTTTCCGCGACTGGGCAGCAGCAGAGAGTGAAGAGAAGCGCGTCATGGTTCGCAACCTTCTGACCGCTGCTGCTGTATATCGCATTTGCCCAGACGACGTTCTTCGGATGTTCGTGCAATGGATTGAAACCTATTCAGAGGGTCATTTTAAGGTAATGAAATTCATCTACAAGCACAGCGGATGCACGCGAGCAGAGATTTGGGCCGCAGTTCGAGGTGAGCGAGTTCGCGAGGACTCATCGGAAGCAGACCTGTTCAAACTGTACATCCACGACTTAAGCACCGGGCATGTCATTCGACAGCACCGAGAGACAGACTATTACGGGAATTTCGTGAAAACCCAAACCCGGGCTCGTACCAACCAAAGCGGCCTAATGAAATCCGCGTTCGACCATGAAAAGCCATATGAGCTTACAGAACTGGGCACGCAATTCGTGCGCTATACCGTCGAGGGAGTGATGCCTAGCATTGCTGCACCACCAAGCGGCGCGAGTGATACCCGACACACTGCCGTTGACTGACCTCTGGGCACTTAGCGTGTCAGAACTAGACGCCTGAAATAAAACAGGCGTAACACGCACGGCCTGTGTTTCATTTTGGAGCCACGAATGGTGGTAATTTGCGGTGCTTCACGCTCGCGATACTCTGCGTGCGTCAAAATCAAAACGGCTACCGTGGAACTTCTTGCCGCGTTTCAGTCAATCAGACCCGTACCCAGCGCTACTGCATCCCCGTGCTCGGCAGTGTTACCCCGCTCGTGCCTGCATCACCTTCACTAGCTTTATATCTGCCGTCCTCGCAACGCGTCGTTCACCGTTGCTCAGTTCGACCGTACATCAGTGTTCGCCGACCGCGACCAGCGTCGCTTCGATGCGCTGCACGGTCTTACCGTAGCGACCGCGAACGAGCTTCAACGGATGACTTTGGGCAGTGCTTCTATTGTAAGCTGCTCGTGACGCGAAGGAGGACTCGGTGAAATTCCCGAAACAGCAATCATTCGCCGTGCTCTTGTTGGTTATTGCTGTGTCGGCTCAACAGAACAGGGATATAAATGAAGCAAGGGCCGTGGGCAGCGTCGCCGTGTTGAATACCGCGCAAGTAAAGTATGCGACCAGTCACCCACAAGAAGGTTTTGCCTGTACGCTGGCGCAACTGGGGAGTGCGCGCCTCATTAACTCTGGATTCGCGAGGGGACGAACGTGGGGATACACGTTCAGACTGAATTGTGGGGGAGAACAGCCACCACATATGCGAGTGACGGTGCAAGGGATGCCGAATGACCCCCGTTCTGGCGTGCGCGCCTTCTGCTCCGACCTGTACCTATCGAAAGGAAAGATTCTGGGTGGATTTATCAATGTGAGTAACGACGGAAGGGCGGACACCTGTTTCATCAAAGGCGAGCCATTACACTCGGGATTATCGCCCGCTCAATGACCTACATCTCTGAAATTACGTGACAAGCACACGCTGTGTTTCATTTCGGAACCGCCTTGTCGTAATTTGCGGAGGCTCCCGTATCGCGATACGCTGCAGTGCGCTATACACGGCAAGGTGGTTCAGATGATTCGGGCTTCTTGAAGCGTTGGGAAAGACAGTTGTTCCCATCTGTTCCCACGCTGAAAGAGGCTCAACTTGTAAGTGATTGAAGGATGGTAGGCACGAGGAGACTCGAACTCCTGACCTCTACCGTGTCAATGAATCGAGAAACGGCGCATCCAGCACTTAGCGGCGTACTCAGGCACGTTTAGAAGCGTTCGAGAGCCCTCGAAAACCCTTAATGTTCCGAATGGCTGCTCTTTCCGTTACCAACCGGTGTGAGCTTGGTCAGTCAAAAGAGGCGGGGGAGTGAGTCGAGCCGTTTGCCACTCAATCTGAGCTTCGGCGTCGACTCTGTGCGTCAATTCAAACTTTGTGGGCGAAGGTATTGGTGGGGAAGGTGGGGGGCTGGTTCCTCCCGAAGATAACAATACCCGAATGAGTAAACAATTTCAGTTATTCGTCACTCCTACTGATGCGGTAGCCCTCGTCGAAGAGCTTCGAGTCCGTTTTGGTGCGAGAGTGCTTAGCAAGAAATCGGCCACGAACGACCCGGTCGAGTTGGAGTCTGCTGTTCGTCACGAGTCAACCTTTAGCACACGTGGGGCGACCTCGATTGACTGCTATCTCGCTCCGGCGAGTGGTCGCATCATCTCGAACTACTACCCGGAGTTGCGTCTTTGGTCGATACAGCCGAGTTCTGAAGCAATAGAATTCTCGGGCTGCGACTTTGATGGGAAGACTCTGCTCGTAGGGCGTTTCTATTTCCAGACAGACGATTTGGTGGATGGAAAAATCCTTAAGAAGAGAACAGAGTTTTTGCAGTGGGCAGATAAGGTATTTCGATACGCGAAGAAAGCTTTGAACCGCGACCGAGAATCGATGGCGCCGTTAGGCGCTTATGTCGGTAAGGACGCGCTCATCTTTCGGGAGAGCGGCGGAACATTCGCTGAATCTCTCAGGGATGCCGACGTGCGTATATCTTCGCCTGTTGCCTCAGATTCATCCCCTCGGGTCCACTAAATGTATTGCTGCCTAGCTCGCCACCAAAATAGCTTCTCTCTGAATGTCGAATCGATTGACGAGTTGCCCGAGGTCAAAGTTCCATTGGCAAGGAGAACAGTCCAGAGTCCCGGTGTGCCGAACCAGAACGCTTTGTCGCTGAGCTTTGTGTTTGAGTAAGGCTTAGGTGGCACGAATGGATGCAGGGCTGGTTTTGTAACTGGGCAGCTGTCAGGTACGTCGCTGTCCAATCGGGTCGCTCGGCTTGAGCTAGTCGGCTCACTCTGGGCGACCACCGAAAGCACGCTGACGAAAGCGGCAACAGATAAGACCGCGATTCGTAGGCGCATCATGCTGCACCTCTTCCCTCCATTTATCTCGCGCTTGGTTACACAAGGGTATGCGCGTTTGAACGCTGCCGAGTCCGAGCTGCGCTGAACGTTTCTACGAAATATGCGGTGGCGTCCATCGGCCTTTCCCAAGTGAGAACAGAAGATAATCTGTAGCCGCATCCCCCAAATCCGAGAAGCTCTGAACGCACTCGTACCCTTTGTCCGTCGAAAACCAGCCGACGCTGAAGCCACCGCCTGCATCTTCGGAAATGAATGTAGATGGACTGCACCGCTTGTCATAAGACTCGTTGAGCAACGCCTTGGCCGTCTCAGGAACTCTGCGCATGTACGTTGCAATCTCTGCCGCTGAAAGGTTGGAGATGGCCTTTGCGGCTGGGACTCCAACGAACTGCACCCTGAATCTGCTGGGGAAGCCCTCACGTTCTTTTCGTCGCCAATTCCACATATCTGCAATGGTAGCGGACTGAGACGGGCTGATAATCCTCGGTAGTACGGTTGATGCGCGCAGCCGTAATCTCTGTTAGGACTCGTCGCCGGCAAACCTTCTCTGGATACTTTCCAGGGTCAAGCAGACTGATTATGAAACCCTGTGTAGATTCGAATCCTGCTTTGATTCAGGTGAGAACGAGCGTAGCCACTCAGAAGGAAGGACACGGAAAGCTGACAGGCTTTACCGCACTTCACCCGATACATATTTCCCCCGACCTGCATAACAGGAGAAGGGATGGGGGTATGTCTAAGTCATGCTGTTGTGGTGAGTGTGCGTCGTGTGGTTTGGTGGATTAAACATGATGCGAAAACAAAACAATGTTTGGTGCTCGTCAGTGAAAGCGTCTTTGTAGTCAATTATCCCTGCCAAGTATAAATACTGTTCCTCTCTTTCAAACGCTCTAAGCTGACCTGGCGTAATGGCTTCTGTTCTGCCAGACAACCGAATCGCAGATTGCGGGCCAATGAGAAGCTTTGATTCAGCGACCGGTGCCTGGGCGGGTGGATTGCCGGTGAGAGGTGTTTGCGTTGTGACGAACCAATACCGAACCCAACCCTCAAGCGCCGGTGTACTGCCTGCGTTTTTGAAATTCAAACTCACCTCCAGTGGAACACCTTCAAACATCCGTCCAAGAGTTAGGTTCTCCACCACAACATATGCCCTTGCGCTGTGCTTAAACTGCTCCTGGGTGAGATTGATTGCGCGATGGCTTGCGGTTGCTGCGTCAGCGGCAGCTGTAGCGCTAATTTCTGAAGCCTGAGCGCTTCGCTGTGCCATTCGAGCGGCATAGAACGTTGCGACAGCTGCTGCGACCGCTGCGAGGGTCTGGATACCGGTCAGAGTGAGTTCTCGGGTCATTGGTCCGAGATTCTACCCAAGCAGAAAATTTTCGGGAGATTTCCACAGGCACCGAACGCCAGCGAAAACGTATTGACAACAGGGCGCTTGTGGCCCTGTGTGTTCGTGTGTGGTTTAAAGTGACTTATAAGACGCGTGTGACCCTCGTTTCAGGCCAGTTTCGGGCGTGAATTCGGCGGCATTCGTTTTCAGCTATCGTTTTGCATTAGGTAATGCCTATTGACACGCACGGTTTTGCCTGTATCCTGATTTTGATTCCTCTCACCGCAGAGCAAATAAATGGCTTTGTGTGTGTAGAGGATGTTTCATTTAGAACCCCAATTCGCTTTCAAGCTCCTTTCGGGCGCGTACTCCTTCCTGCGCCGGCTTTTTAGACGAAAGCACCAAAGGCAGCCTCGCGTGCTGGGGATAACTGAAACCCACACCGCGTTGTCATTGGGATTTCTGCGATTTGACCATTCCCGTAGAACTGCCACGATACCTGTAGAAGCAATTCTGCCGAAAGGGGAACCAAGTATTAACAATGAAACCAAATGCAAGCATCAATCGAAGAATTCATCGCAGCTGCCGAGCGGGAATACAATATCGGCAAAGGCGAAGGTAGGTTCACATTCCAAGAGGGCGATAATCGCGTCCGCATCCTCTCCAATGCTGCAGCACTCCAAAACGACTACCAAGGGGAATCGCCAGTAAAGTACCTTTAGCGGGAATCCCTTCCAATCCTAATGCGGTATTTCCTTTCTTCTAGCGAACGCTGAACTGCTCCGACGCTTGCCTTACAATTGAGAGCAACTCTGATGTTCCCTTCCAACTTGCGCCCCATGCCGCTGAAACGGCATCGAAAGCCTTTTTCGCATCCTGACTGGTTCTTCGAACTCAAGCACGATGGCTTTCGTGCGCTCGCATTCGTCGAGCACGGCAGGTGCAAACTCGTCAGCCGCAACGGCAACGACTTCAGTTCTTTTGCGGACCTCACACAATCAATTCCGAAAGAACTCAATGCCGAAGCTGCGGTTCTCGATGGCGAAATTGTCTGTCTGGATGAAAGCGGACGCTCACAGTTCAACGACTTGCTCTTTCGGCGTGGTCAGCCGCGCTTCTATGCGTTCGACCTGTTGTGGTGCGAGGGGAAAGACCTGCGCTTCGATGGTCTGCACGAGCGGAAGCGCAAGTTGAAAAGATTGATTGGCGGACGTGGACATCTGCTTTACTGCGACCACATCGAGAACCACGGAGAACGTCTCTTCCAGTTCGCGTGCGAGCAGGACCTCGAAGGTATCGTAGCGAAGCCTAAGAACTCGCCGTATCAGTTCACCGAGAACCAGACCTACTGGCTGAAGTTAAAGAATCCTGAGTACACACAGGCACTCGGGAGAGACGACCTGTTCGCACCACCGAGCAACAAGCCTCCCAAACCTGACTGGACTAGTTGCACAATCGCGTGTGCCGAATTGGAACTCTGACAGCGGGTTGTACAGTTCTTCGAGTGTCGATTCAAAATGGCCAGTGCAGTTCTTCTGCAGCAATGATAGGAATCTTTCCAAAGTCTCGCACGCGTTCAGCGACACTCCACACTCGTTTTTCGTCCAACTGGGGGCCACGTTCTTCACCGATGGATGGCAGGGCTTCGA
>Ga0070741_10009271_pt1 | contig 19216 bp, 17 predicted proteins | sample Coa_R1_4_FD_66440 | JGI IMG/M metagenome (GOLD analysis project Ga0070741, IMG submission 66440) | Surface soil microbial communities from Centralia Pennsylvania, which are recovering from an underground coalmine fire - Coalmine... | ecosystem: Environmental > Terrestrial > Soil > Unclassified ...
GGGGAAGAGGTTTGCTGCGCGCCGGCAGTCAAGCCTGAACCTGTAAGTCCAAGGGCCAGAAGAATCGATAACCTTCGTCGCATATATCCTCCTGCGAAGGTAGAAAGCAAGTTCGGATTGCGATGCTATCCCGCCTCTTACTTGCTTCTCTTTGTTGCTATGCGGGAGCCCGCCAAGCCAGGAAATTCGAGTAATCGTGGTAACCACCTCTGCGGAATCCACAGAAACCTGAACTCAACATACCGCTCTACAAGATTCACCTGAGTGTCTGAAACAACCGCATCGCGTAAGTTTGGGGCACTACCCCACTTCGTGATGTTGAAGGATTTGCCTACCCTTCCCGCGACGTTGGTTTTCCGGAGAGTACGTATGAGCACAAACGGAACCGCTGCGTACGCCATGTATCCCCGAAGCGTCGATCTCCCAGAGGTGGTGTGTGCTCTGAATCGTGCGGGATTCGGCAACCAGGACATCTGCATGGTGCTCTCGCCGGCCCACCCGGATGCGGCCAACGTATTCGACGGCGAGTCGGCAAAGGGCTCGGCCAGCGCCCGCATGATCTCGTGGTTCTCCAAGTTTGGCGCAGTTTTCATCCCCACCGTCGGTTTTTTCATTCGTTCGCAGTCGTTCTTCCAGGCTCTCCAGGCCGAGCACAATCTCCCCGGACTTTCTCGGGGTTGCAGGACCTTGTTGGGGCTCGGTTTCCCGCACGAGGCGGCTACCAGACTGGGGCGGCAGCTCGCGGATTTCGGAGCTCTGGTCTACGTCTCCTGTCCCGAGAGCGCCCAGGCGGACGGAGCGATTCAGCTGCTGCGAAAAATGGGCGCTCGCGAAGCCTCCAGCCTTGGATTCGCCAAGACCGCCGCCCTCGCCGCCGGCGCGGCGGCCTAGGACGGGCAGCAATACTCCGCGTATCCAGCTATATAAAATCTTCTATCTCGTGATGAGCCGTCCGCCGGAGTCAAGCTATCCAGGCCTTCGGATTGAGCTACTTACATGTGCATTGGCCGGCTGGCAAACCGAATGCAAGCATTCAGTCAACTAACCCCAGTAGAACGCGAACACAGCCCCGTGCCGTAGATGTGTCTGACACGAGGTTGCGGGAGAGTGAATGAGAGCGCAGCGTATCTGGATCGAAATCGTGCTACTCGGAAGTGCAGTCGCTCTTGCACTCGCGCTGTTCCTTGCCAGTATCGGCGCGGCGGCCGGTGTCGCCGAGCCCCTTAGCCCTGCCCCGCCCTCCACTCCGGCCTCGGCTGCGCAGGCTTCTGCCGGACAGGTGTTCGAAGGCATGGTGACCTGCTCCCGCTGTGGCGCCAAGCACTCCCCTGCACTGCAACGTCCGGCCACGGTCTGTGTGCGCGTGTGCGTCCATGGCGGAGCCACTTTTGCCTTGGTCAGCCCCGACTCCTCCTATCTTCTCGACGGCGACTCTCAGGACCTGAAGCGTCTCGCAGGACAGCGCGTCCGCCTGGTCGGCGCCCGAAGCGGCAATACCATAAAAGTCATGTCTGTATCCGCTGAGGATTAATACCTTCCACGCTTGGAAGGCCAGTCCCTCCGCAGTGGCTTCCGTTCGCCCCTGAATGGCATCTGATCACCGAGGAGTTCCCAATGCCGCAATACGCCTTACGCACACCAGCGGAGCCGTCTCCGCCACCGATCCAGGATCCACCCGATCCCCCGGAAAATCCGGATGTTCCCGTCCGCGAGCCCGATCCCGAAGACCCAAATCAGATTTAGCCAACCAACCTACCTGTCATCCCCCAAGAACCTGTCATCCCGAGCGAAGCAGAATTGCCGTTTTTCGGCAATTCTGCGCAGTCGAGGGACCTTGTGTCCCCCTTACAACCGACTCAAACCGTCCATAACCCCAAACAGCATGACCGCTCCCCCGACTACAGCGAACCGCCGATTGTCCGCTGCAAAGCCAGGTTCAATACTCAAACGTAAGTTATAAGGTCCTGATTTGCGGAATGCCTCCACCTCTGCCGGCGCATTCCATGGTCGAGCAAACTCAAACCCACTAGGAGGGAAAATGGCACATTACGGCACTCTGAAAGATACACCTGTGGCCGAAGCGCATGAGGACATACGCGGCGCCCATGTCTACGGAATCAATGACGAGAAGCTGGGAAAGATTGACGACGTAATCTTCGATCACGACACAGGCAACATTCGTTACGCGGTGGTCGATACGGGTGGCTGGCTGCACAGCAAGCAATTCCTCGTTCCCGCCGACGCATTGCGCGTATCCGCCAAGCACGAGGATGATTTTGCGAGCGATCTGACGAAAGAGCGAATCGAGAGTTTTCCGCCCTACAACGAGTCCGACCTGGAGTCGGAAAATAAATGGGCGGATTACGAAAATCGATACCGCGCGAAATGGGTTGCTAGCCCGGTCCAGCACAGAGCGGAAACCGATCGCAACATTACCCCAACGACCTACCAGGCCACGGGCAATCTTAACTCGGAGCGCGCCGAAGCGGCGACCCAGGGGACTCCCCCTCCGCGCATGCCGCAGCCGACCGCCAGTTCGAATCGCGCGGAGGTGAGTGCCGCCCTCTCGCCCACCGAGCGCGCTGTGCCGGCGGGCACGGATTCGGTCGTGATCAATAGCAGCGCCAATGGCATTGGCGGACGCTGGGATACCTTCCAAAGCCGCCTGCGCGAGCGGCGCAAGGAGGTCGTCTCGCGATGCCAGACATGTTCCGATATTTCCGCCACTAAGCGCGGTTCAGAAAGTGCAACCACCCTGCGCAAAGCGGTTTGATCGAATCACAACGCAGCCTGCAGAGCCCGCCGGCAACATCGGCGGGCTCTTTGGCTTTTTCCTGCCTTTGATGTCAGTTCCAAGTGGGAGGAATAGGGCTTTCACCTTAGCCGTTTGGGTGTGGCCCGCCGCATCTTATTTGCCGGCGTGATAGCAGGCAATCCCAAATCGGGTCGCAAAGTCGCGGTTGCTGTTGCCGCTCTGCTGTTCGCGATGCTGTTGATCACCGCTTTTGTAGCCACTCGAAAGCGAACCGCTCCGCTCAAAGAGCCGCCGATGCACCCCTCAACCTTGATTGCCGGGCTCAACCAGTCAGTGGGACCGCTGAGAAGCGCCGGGCGGCGCCAGAACTAGGCGGCAGCGTTGATTTCTGGGACGACGCAATTCCGCAAGGCGCGTAGCGCGTACAACGCGTCATCCAGGATCTGGTCTTCCTCAATGTGATCGTTCTTGACCGCAAAGAGTTCCCGCACCCGGTCGAGAATAGCTCTCTCTGCCGCATCGATCCGTTCCGGAATCTTTTCCCGGTCCGTTTCAAACAGCGCGGCCTGGTACAGCGAATGCCACCTCGAAGAAGAGTCGGACGAATTCCTCGGGGATTGCTTTTTCATAAGCTCGTTCCTCTTTCAAACACGGCTTTGCGGACCAGGTAAACAGAGGGAGCGTATCGTCCACACGGATGGCCGGATATCGGGTGATCCACGTATTTTGCACAGGCACAGCGATGCGTGGGATTCGTCAGGAAGAATCAGGGGAAGGGCATGAGTACGCCCTTCCCCAAAAAAATATGCACTTTCAGGCGGCGCGCCGCCCCCGGCCGCTCGTGGTTCCTTTCTTTGGTTCGCTGGCGGCACCCTCTTGGGCCTGCGAATTAATCTCTTCGGCGAGCTCGGTCAGCTTCTCGTCCGTCTGTTTTTCCTCCTCCAGCGTCTGGTCCAGCAGGGAGACGTGCTCATCCTCCCCGAGCAACTGCGCGAACTCCCGAACCGTCCCGTAACCGGCGATCTCGTAATGCTCCACTCGCTGAGCGGCGCCGATGATAGCCGCATCCATCACGGCATCTTCGTAATCTTCCTTCATTGTTTCGGCGCCTTCCTTTACCAGGCCTTCCATGCCCAGGCACTTCTTGCCGCCCGGTTTTTCACCCAGCATCTCGAAGATCTGCTCCAAACGCGAGACTTGCTCGGAGGTTTGCCGCAGATGTTCCTCAAAAGCCTGACGCAGTTCCGCATTATCCGCCGCTTTCGCCATCTTGGGCAGAGCTTTGGTTAGTTGCGTCTCCGCGCTGTATAGATCTTTCAATTCATCGATATAAAGCTGCCGCAATGAATCGTTTGCCATTTATGTTCCTCCCGTTGCGTATCCAGCGGAGCGGATTCGTGTTCACTGGTCTCTATTCGAAAAGTATTTTTCTCCACGGGGGCAAACAATACCCCAGATGCTGTATTGGGATTAGGCCCAGAACGCACGGGGCTGGCGCACGTCTTTCAGCGTCGTGATTTATCGCTTGGGATCTCACCGTCGTGGCCGAAGTCGAGACCGAAATGAGGCTCGCTCCGGGTCCCGGTAATCTTGAACGGAAGTTCGGTCCCAGCTCCGTTCTTGTGGAAGAATGGGTCGACCGGCTTCAGCAGTAGAGATTTCCAGCCGGTGGTCATCTGCGACAGTTTCGCATCCATCTTCAGCTTGCCATGGAAGTCGAAGGTATTGCCATCCAGGCTGTACCGTCCTGTCATGTCGGCATGAGTGCCCGGAACCTCGAAATGTAAAAACGAGAAAGACAGCATGCCTGCATTAAGGGTAAACGTGCCTTGCAGGTCTGTGGCAACCACGATCTGCGGGCCCTGGTGAATCAGCTTCGGTTCTCCCATCCCGCGCAGGCTGAAATCGTCGATTTTCTTCTGTAGCTTGTCATTGCTGAAATGCCCGTCGGATACATGGAACCTGCCCTTCAGCCGCAAGCGCTCGGAAATATCGCCCTTTCCCGGCTGCAAGCTCATTTCAGTAGTCATGGCGACGGCGCCCGACATAAGGGGAGGATCCGTTCTCACCCCCAGCCGCAGCAGATCCTCGATCGCGGCCCGCGCCATCTCAACGTGCAATTCGATATCGTGCCCTGGCGCATTGGACAGATGCTCCACCTTGCCTTTGGCCGTGAACGAGGAGTGTAGAAACCTGGCTCTTACGGGATCCAGGTAGGTATCGCCGTCGGTGCCATCCACGATGGCATGGAATTCGGTGTGCAGCGGCACCGGATGGCCGCTGATGGCCACGCGAAAATCCGGCGTGTCCGTCTGGCCATTCACTTCGATTCTCCCCAACGTGCCTCCATATTGGCCAGTGGAAGAGAGAATCCCGGCAATTCCTTTCAGCGTTCCCAGGTCTGCCTTCGTAAACGAATATGTCCCGGCCACTGCCGAATCTCGAGGGCTGCTCTCATTGAGCGGGCCAAACAATCCGGTCGATTGAATATTTCCCACCGGCTTGGGATTGAGCAGGGTTGCGTCGAATTGCAGCGGCTTTGACGGTCCTATATCTTTCAGCGTCAAATCGCTGATGGCGAATACCAGCGGCGCCTTCCCCGGCTTTATCGTATTGATCACAAGCGTGGTATCGGTGCATAGGAAGCGGGTTACAGCAATCGACATCTTTCCTCCGCGCCGCCGCATATTGCTCATCTGCCGGCGGTCGTTTTTCGGAGGAATGTTCATGATGAGCCCGTCAACAAAGATCGTGTCCACCCGCATGGGCTCGCGGAACAGGTCGCGCAGCGGAGTGGCAAACCGGAATTCCCGGATCGCCAGCAGCGGTTGCACCCCCGCCTCCCACGGGTTGGGATCGTTGGCGCCGAATATCTTCAATCCCTTCCCCTGAACCCGCAATCCGTCCATGATCGACACATGCAGTTCCGCAAGTTCGACCGGGCTCTTGAAGCGGGTCGTCAGGGTTTCCACGACGCGGGTTCGCAGAATCGGCTCGGCACGGGAAATGGCGATGCGAATCGAAATCAGCGCGACGGTCAGAAGTACCAGGAAGATTCCCAGCAGCCAGAGCCAAAGGCGGGAACGGCGACGCCTGGGGGGCAGCAGGACGGGACCCCGGGAGGATTGCGACGGCGCTGCGGAAGGCGCGGCCAAACTCTACATCTATTCCTCATCCCTGCCGAACGCTATCGGGTCTTTCCTGCACCGGCCGGGGCGGCATCCCGGGCTGCGCGTCATCGCATGAAGTAACGATTTTGTAGCGCTTTGAGCCCTCGCCTGCGCCTAAAGAAAACTGCGCAGCGGCCGTGCCCTGCGATGTATGATGGCGGCGTCTGATCCGGCAGAGCATGCTATAGGTGAATAAGGAACTCATGGCTATCGCGTCCCCCAATACCGCGTCGACTACGACCACCGCATCCAACGGGCAAAGTTATGGCGTCCCTTTGGCAACTGTCACCACTCTGTTTTTTATGTGGGGCTTTCTGACCTGCCTCAATGACATTCTGGTCCCCCATTTGAAGTCCATCTTCGACCTGAATTACACCCGGGTCATGCTGATTCAGTTCGCATTTTTCGGAGCTTATTTCATTTTTTCCATTCCCTCGGCAAAGATCATTGATTGGATCGGCTACCAGCGCTCCATGGTGCTTGGGCTGCTCACCATGGGTGTAGGCGCGTTCCTGTTCGTGCCGGCCGCCAGTGTTCCTTCCTACCGGCTGTTCCTGGGCGCACTTATCGTCCTGGCTGCCGGCATCACCTGCCTGCAGGTCGCCGCCAATCCTTATGTAACCGTGCTGGGCAAGCCCGAAACCGCCTCCAGCCGCCTTAATCTAACGCAGGCCTTCAATTCTCTGGGCACATTCCTCGCCCCATTCTTCGGCGGATTGCTGATTCTCAGTTCCGCCCCCAAGACCGTCGACGAGATCCGCGCCATGGCTCCCGCCGACCTGTTGGCTTACCGCCTGCATGAAGCCGCCACGGTCAAGACGCCCTACGTGGGACTGGGAATCGCGCTCGTGCTCCTGGCCGTAGCCATCGGCAGTTTCAAGTTGCCCAAAATTGAGCACGCCCAGCATAAGGTCGGCGAGAAAGTGAACGACTCAATCTGGAGGCATCCCAACCTGATTTTCGGCGCTATTGCCATCTTCGTCTATGTGGGCGCGGAGGTCTCCATCGGAAGTTTCCTCGTGAACTATTTCGCGCAACCGGAAATCGGCGGCCTCACCGAAAAAGTCGCCGCCAGCTTTGTGGCCTTCTATTGGGGAGGCGCCATGGTGGGCCGCTTCATCGGATCTGCCCTCCTGCAGAAGATGAAAACCGGATCTCTGCTGGGCATTTGCGCGGTCTGCGCCGCTGGCCTGGTCGCCATTTCCATGCTGACCTCCGGCCATTTCGCCATGTATAGCATCATCCTCGTCGGCTTTTTCAACTCCATTATGTTCCCCAGCATCTTCACCCTGGGCGTGGCCGAACTGGGACCGCTCACCGGAGACGGTTCCGGCATCATGATCATGGCAATCGTCGGTGGCGCCATCATTCCTGTGGCCCAGGGCTGGATTGCCGACCATATCGGCATTCATCACGCTTTCTTTCTCCCGGTGATTTGTTATCTCTACATTCTGTTCTTTGCTCTTAGCGGTTCGAAGCCGAACAGTGAGCGCTACGTACAAGCTTGAGCTGATCCCATTCGAAAACCGTCTTCCAGGATCAGCGGATCTGCAGGTTGTGTGCGGAATCACTGACAAAATCGTTATTCTGTACAATGATGCTTGTAATCTCGCGGTTATACCAGAGAGATCAAGCCATGGTACTCGTGAAAAAGCCCGCACAAAAATCGCAGGTGGTCACACTGAAGGCGGTTGCACAGCATCTGGGGCTCACTCCGGGTACGGTCTCCGCGGTTCTCAACGACTCCCCTTCGGCTCGCTCCATTCCCCAGGAGACGAAGAACCGCATTCGCGCCGCTGCCCAGGAGTTGAACTACCGCCCCAATTTTTTTGCCCGCACCCTGCGCAACAAGCGCACTTACACCATTGGCGTCATCGCGGAAGAGATTGGAGATTCCTACAGCTCGCCCATCATCAGCGGCCTGGAGCAGTACTTGCGCAAGCGCGATTACTTTTTCCTGACCGTGGTGCATCGGCACGACCAGGCGTTGCTCAGCCGCTATTCGCAGTTGCTCTCCGAACGCGGTGTCGAGGGCATCATCACCGTCGACACTACCGTGCAGGAGGCGCCGATGCTGCCCACCGTGGCCATCGCCGGGCACAAGAAACTGAAGGGCGTCACCAACATCGTGCTCGACCACCACAAGGCCGCCGTCCTGGCGCTGAATCATTTGAAGGATCTGCATCACGAGCGCGTGGCTTTTATGAAGGGCAATCCAGTCAGTTCCGACTCGAAAGATCGCTGGGACGCAATTTGCGAAGTGGCTGGCCAGATTGGGCTCAATATCGACCCCGAGCTCACGGTGCAGATCGATACTGACGATCCCACTCCCATGTTGGGATATCCCTTCGCCAAGCAGTTGCTGGCCAAGGGGAAGCCCTTCACCGCAATCTTTGCCTACAATGACATTTCAGCCATTGGCGCAATTCGCGCAATCCAGGAGCAAGGCCTTCGCGTTCCGCAGGATATTTCTGTCCTCGGATTTGACGACATTCCCGGCGCAGCCTTTCACACGCCCAGCCTCACTACGGTTCGCCAGCCTCTGAATCGCATGGGCGAGGTGGCCGCACAAACCCTGCTCGATCGCATCGAAGGGAATAAGGAATATCCCGCCGAGATCGCGGTCGAGCCCGAACTGGTGGTGCGCGAATCCACCGCACAGGCGCGCGTCTCCTGCTAGCATCGTAGCCTGCATGGCTGGGCCAATTCGCCAAGCCACGCAAGCTCTCCATGCCCATCCCGGTTACAGATAAAAGCTCCGCCCGCGTGTTGACCTTGGCGGCCTATATTTCGTTCGTTCCCATCGGCGTCGCTACCGTCCTCCTGGGGCCTTTGCTTCCCATTCTTTCCGCGCGCTGGTCGCTGAATTATGCCCAGGCCGGCGCTCTGTTTCCAGTTCAGTACGTCGCCTCCACGGTCGCTGTGGCCGTCTCGGGAATGCTGGTATCCCGCTTTGGATTTCGATTCGCCATCCGGACGGGACTATTTCTCATAGCCGCCGGGCTCGCTCTCCTGATGGCTGGTCCAAAGTGGCTGGCCGTGATCTGTATTGCCGCCTATGGTGCTGGAAACGGAGTGGCAGTTCCCGCCGCCAACCTGATGGTCGCGGGTCTCAACCCGCAGCGCCGCAGCGCGACTTTAAACTGGCTTAATTTCTGCTGGAGCGCCGGCGCCGTCGCGTGCCCCTTCCTGCTATCCGCCGCCGCCAAAGCGCAGCAGGTTGCCCTGTTCCTGATCATCGTTGCGGCCGCCTCCCTGGCCGTCGCACTCTTCTTCACTCTCATGCCCATGATCGAGCCGCCTGCCGTTCAGAATGCGAACGGCAACGCCGCCGCCCTGATCAAACGCAGAATCGGCGCCTTCCTGATCCTGGCAGCCCTCTTCTTTCTCTATGTCGCGACCGAGAACGGATTCGGGCTCTGGGTTGCTTCCTTTGCCAGGGGCCTGGGCAGCCTCACTTCTACCGTGGCTCTTATGACGCCGTCCTTCTTCTACGCCGCTTTGACGGCCGGCAGATTGCTCGCTCCCTTCCTCCTGCGCGGCATTTCCGAAATCAAGCTGGTGCAAGCCGGACTCTTGCTCGCCTCGGCGGGTATCGCCGGAATGATCTTTTCTCGCGGGTTGCCGGGTGTGGCGGCCAGCGCCTGCGCTGCCGGGCTTGGACTCTCCGCCGTCTATCCCATCACCATCTCCCTCCTGGCAAGGGATTTTGGTGCCGCCTCATCGCGCATCGGTTCCATCATGTTCGTGCTTTCCAACATCGGAGGCGGATTGGTTCCCTGGATCGTTGGCGTCACCTCCAGCCGCTTCGGCACCCTGAAGGCAGGATTATCTGTTCCTCTCCTCGGATGCGCTCTGATGTACGTACTCTATCGGCAAGATTGGGAGAAGAGCAGCGTGGACGAGGTCCTCCCGGGCGGATTCCGGCCAGGCTAGCGACGTGCCAACCTGCCTGCCAGCCGCCAGAACCGCACCACTCGATACAGCGGGAACAATGGTTCCGGAAGCTGAACCATAGCCCATTCGGCGGGACCCGGCGTGAGCGCCAGGCGAGTGACAAATCGTATCCTGTCGCGCCGGCTTTCCCGCAAGCGCAGCATTAGCCGGAAATATGCCACCGACTCCACATCGTACTCGGCACTCCCGGCAATGTAATCTTCAATTTCTTGCGCCAGTCCTTCAGCCTGCGGATCGGCCGGGAGAGCCGTACCGGCAGCGTCCGGAATCTCCATATGCAATAAACGGCCGGCCAATAGGAAGCTCACGCGAAGAATGCGTACGATGCCCAGATCTCTGGCCTGCGCTGCGATCGCGTCCCAATTCAATGCCGGAAATGACATGAGCCTCGCCAGGTCGCATAGCCAGATCAAGCGTCCCCAGACATGCTTGGCGGCGTGCAGGGAAAGAAGGAGGATCAGATCCTCCGGAGAAGCAGTCTTCATCGGGTGGCCGGCCACCGTGATGGGCACGGCGCGCCGAAAAAAACTTTCCTGGTCGAAATCGACCGCGTAAAACCGCGGCTGAATCGCCCACTGCACTTCGAGCAGATTGCGTCCCGCCGGGCCCTCGAACACGCATTCATACCCCGATTGAAGCGATGCCCGCTCCTGCGGCGGCGACAGACGAACCTGGGGTTCGTACCCAAGTTCGTGCAGCGAAGTCTGGATGCGCGGCAAATCGTCCACGCGGATCAGCAGGTCGATGTCGCCGGCTTGCCGCAGCGCGATATCCCCATAGACGGCTTCGGCGACGGCCGCACCCTTGTAGGGAAGAACTTCAATATTGTGCTGAGCCATGTGATCCACAACGTGGATCAACTCGCGCGAAAGCAACATCATCTTGTGCAGATTGGTTTCATGAAGTTTCCCCAGGACCCGCATCTCGGCCGGCGGAGCCAATCCGCCCGCCCGGGAGAGCGCCTGATACAAAAGCGGCTGAACCCCGTGCCGCTCGGCAAGTTCGAACAGACGTTTCCAGCGCACACTCCCGCACACGCTTCGAAGCCGGTCTTCTTTGCCGCCTGAAGATGGGGAAACGGCAGTTCGCAAGAACGACCACTCGGGATCGAGAGAAGGAGTGGCAGGGGAGGCCTGCTCTGCATTCGCCGCTGCGAGAGCGCTCACGCCATCGCGCCAGCGGCAGGACCGCTCACCAGCGCGGGAAGGGGCCGTATCTGCACCAGGTTCGCCGCGGTACGATTCTTGGCGAGCATGTTGGCCGACGGAATGCCCGTGCGCGCGAACGATTTTTCGCAATCCTGAGACGATGGCCCGCGCATATTTCCTTCCATGAAGGCCAGCCCAGGGCAGCGGGTGCAGTTCGAGGCATGCGCGCAGGACGAGCAGGTAGGCAGATCTTTCACCCGGATCGAGCGAACTTCATTCATCTGGCTCGAGTGCCGCCAGATATCGACAAAGCGTTCGCGGCGGACATTTCCGGTGGGGAGCGGGAACTGCACACAGGGAAAGACATCTCCGTACGGCGAAACGTAGCAGGCGGTGTGCCCCGCGCTGCAGGGCGTGGCCTCCAGTTCATCCTGGCCGGGTTCCGCCGCAATCGCGCAGAATTCATCCACGTTGCCCACTAAGGATGACTCGCGAAAAAGCCCGCTCAAGGCATCCGAACCGACTCCCAGACTCAACGTCGAGCGGTCCCCATCCATCATGGGCGTGATGGTCGGGTCCAGGGTGAACTCCACGCCCAGTTCCTCCGCCAGCTGCTGAACCCCCGCGTAGTCGCTGATGTTCTGCCTCATCACGACATTTGCAATCGTGACACTCAGTCCTTGCGATTTCAGGAAGCGGATCGCATCCAGCGATCGTTTCAGCGAACCCGGCACCAGCGTGATGCCATCATGCACCTCCGGCCGGTGGGAGTAGATGCTGACTTGAATCGCCTCAATTGCCAGTTCCCGCAGCCGCGCCGCTTCCCGCTTCCCGATCAGCACCGCGTTCGTCTTGAGTTTCACGCAGAACATCAGGCGCCGGGCATGCTCGACGATTTCGAAGAAGTCCTTGCGTAAGAAGATTTCCCCGCCGCTGAGGGTCAAAATGAACACTCCCGCATCCGCCATCTCGTCCAGCAGGCGCTTGATCTCAGGAGTCGTCATCTCCCCATGATCACGGTGGTCGAGGTAACAATGGACGCAGCGCTCATTGCAACGGTAGGTGAGGTCAAGCTGAACATTGAGAGGGATGTTGAGCCGCTGCGCCTTGGCGGCCATCTCCTCCATCAGTCCGCTCATCGCCGGTCTCCGCCCAAAGCCGCCGGCTCCGGGATGGGTTCATTCGAAATCCGCAGAATCTCGTGGCCCGCCAGTTCACGCGCGAGCGCCTCGGCATCGTTTAGAGCCTGGGATGCCGGCACGTCATATTCGCTGCAGATCCGATGCTCCACGATGCGGTCCAGCGGTGTGCTGCCGTCCGCCGACTGCCACAGAATGGTCGCCGTCCGATTGAGAGTAAACAGCGTGGAATCGCGCCCCGACATGATCATCATTTCGCCATCCAGCATGCGGGCCGCGACCCGGGGATTGCGGGCAAGATAAAGCGTGCTCATCCGATCAACTCCCATACCCGGGCGTCGGGCGCGAACGTCAGTCTGGAAACCGGCACCCGCTCCACGAACTCGAATGCCGAATGGAATATCGCTTGTACAAGTTCCGGTTCGTCCGCAAAAAACAGCACGTTGCTCAGAAGCGACCGTGCCGCCTCTGCAGGCTCCACCGCATCGATCCGGTTCTCTGCCCCTTGGCCAAGAAGGTACAGCGCCGCGACCGGGGCCGATACGTTCTGCCCCACCTTCGCCAGTTCTCCGGTGAAGGGCGTCCCGAACGCAACATAACCGTCATCCCGCCTGCGCACGTATGAAATTTCGTCTGTCAGCAGGATGGCATCGGAAGGCGCAAGGCTGGAAATTGTGGTTTTCCCCGCCCCCGACTGCCCTGCGAAAAGAAATGCCTTGCCATTGCGAATTGCGCTGGCTGAGTGCAGAAGGAATCCCCCCTGCCTGGCCAGCACCAGCGAGTGGACGATCCGCAATACGGAATCGATGGCGAATGGATTCGCCGTCTGCCGGATCCAGCCCCGCCGCCGCGACGGCTCCCATTCGGCGCGGAAATCGCCCCGCCGCAGTCGCCAGCTGCCGCCGCTCTGTGTCACCTCAACATCGGCGTCGGGCTCGTCCTGCAGCGGCGGCGTGATCTCCACGTCGAAATCAATCTCCGGATGGGCGCTGCCACTTACGAATCCGGCATAGCCCTGTTGCAGAATCCGCAGGAACTCCGGATCGCTGGTGTTGACGCGCACCGGCACCTCGCCCACCTCAATGATGATGCTGAGCCGGTCGACTTGGGTGCTTAGGGTTGGCAACTTGGATCGAGTCTAGCGCGAAGCCGGCGATTTCCTATACCACTGATGCGCCGTCACCGCGATTCGTGCCGCATTTTCGGATACTTGCAGCAGGCCGGCAAGGACGCGCTGAGCGCCCTTCAACCTGCGGGATGGCTTGATTCGCTTGCCCCCGCGTAAGATAAATTGAACTTTCCCCAGCAGTTGCCCGCTGTCGAATGGCGGATCCGGAGCTGGATTGGCGTCGCCTCGACTGAGGATCTGCCCGCCGTCGCCGCTCTTCTCCAGCACGCGATGAACGAAGAAGCTCCCCTCCCGCCGGAACAACCCAACCTCCCCGCTCGCAATTTCACTGGGACCGGCCGCTGTAACCATCAGCGTGTCTCCGGGCCAGATCGTCGGCAACATGCTCCACCCAGTTACCTGCATGCGCAGGCTTCCGGAAAGCCGCAGAGACTCGGCCGCCAACTCGCCTTGCACCGCATGGGCTGAAGCGCTGCCCTGTGAAATCATGAAACCTTTTTGCTCCCCAGCCGGCAACTGCCCTGCGTACCGCTCTTCAGGCACCGCAGTGCCGTGGTTACAAATACCTGTTCGCAGCGATACGAAGGCTTTTCGTACGGCTTCTTGGGTTCCACCGGAGCGGTTTGATCGTTGGAAGAATCAGTCATAGAAATTAGTCGGATCTGTGTCGCCCTATTGTAATGCCGTTTGCGAGACTTGTACGGCGCAGCCGCCGGTGCCGCCTGAAGTTGCGCAGTTCTGGTTCGATCGCGTGGAAAAATATATCTGGGACGCGCCCGCGAGCGTGCTCGAAGGCACGGTATTGTCCAGGATCACTCCGCTCGCGCCGCCCGCGGATCGGGCGTTCGCAATAGAGATGGACCCCAGGTTCGTCCAGTGCGGCCCACCGCCATTTTCCGCCGTGTTGCCGCCTGCGCCGGTCGTCCACGTTGGGGCTGTGGCATTGGAAGTGCCCGCCTTAGTGCACTGCTCGACGCTGCCATTGCTGTCCAGCACTTCATTGCCCACCACGTAACTGGTATTCGGCGTCCAGGGAGCGATCGAAGTGCTATACGGGCCCTGGTTGAACCACTTCACGCTCCCATCCGTTGTACTGCCCCCCACAACCGTTGACCATGTAGGCGCAGTGGCAGCCGAAGTTCCGGCAGTAGTGACGACCTGAATCTGGAAGTTGCTATCCAGCACGGTCTGTCCCACAGAGTACGCCGTAGATGGCAGCCGGGGGGTATTCTTGAAACCGAAGACACATCCCAGCGAACCGCAGTTGCTTCCCAGGCCGCCGGTCTCCACGCTGGCAAATATCCATTCCGTCGCTGAACCCGTCGTGTTGGGGTTGTAGATGTCCGTGATCGTCGAGCATCCAGTCGTCGTGTTGGCCAGTGTCGGACCGGTCACAGCAGTACCCGGCACCCCGTTGGCGATCGGGATTTGGTACAAGGCCGGAGGTCCTCCGGTGTTGCCGCAGACATATAAATTTCCCGTCGCATTCGCCGAGTTCTGGTACGTGCTGTCGAAGTCGCCAGTGTACAGGGCATTTGGAGTGACAGCCGTTCCCGCGGAGCCCACCGTCACCTTGGTGCCGCTGGAATTCGCGGCAAAATTGGTGCTCAGTACATACACCGCGCTACACGGGTTCGTGGCGCAGCCTGTAGTCCCGTCGCTTGAGGCGAAAACATAGGCCAGGTTCGCCGTGGTATCGACATAGGGTCCGGCAACCACTCCGGCGCCATAATCCAGTTGCGCTGAACGCACCACCGCCGCCGTAGTGGGGTCGACGCGGTAAAAATAGCCTCCGTAATCGCCCACGAACACGCTTGTGCCGTCGAATACCGGGCTGGACAGGGCTGTGGTATTGCCCGGGTTGACTTGAACCGGGAACCCCCCGGTCGTCACCTCTTTCGGGCTGAAACCGAGAAACGCGCCCGTAATTTTATGCAGCCAGCCTAGAGCTCCGCCAACGTAAAGCGTGTCATTGGAGTAGTCGGGGAAAACCGAGGACGTCGTATCATCCACAGCGGTGCCCAAGCCGGATTGCAAGGTGATCGTCGTCATGCACGGCGCCGTGCAGGCTCGATACGCCGCGTTACCCACCAGCGTCGGACTCGCCGGGGAACTGATGGTGCCGGTGGACGCTTTCCATTTGAGCAGCACCAGGATTCCCTGGCCTACGCTCTCCACGAACGCAACCTGGGTTCCGTCCAGCGAAAAAGCCGGCGAAGTCAGGACTTTCCCTGGCGTGTTATATGCCCAGTAAGTTTGCGGGACCGTTCCCGTGCAGCCGGAGTAGAGATTGTCGTACGCGACAATGCTGGCCTGCGTCGACGATCCCCTCAGACCAGTATTGAAAACTACAAAGTCCGGGGCGGCCGCGCTGGCACAGCTGGCGGTGGTCGTCTGGAACGTGTACTTGGCGGGGTAATTGTCCACGCCCACCGAGGCCCCGCTGCCCATGTTCTCAGCCCAATCGCGGCGAATGCCGGTCGCCGCCAAGCCAGACCTTCTTCCGGAAAAAGTCGCGGCCAGCGGGGCATAGCCGTCTTCCGAAACCACGCGAGGCACATTTCGCCGCGCGAATTGCTGCCAATAGCGTGGGTTGCGCGCGATGCGGTCCGCCGTGCGCGAGTTCCCGGGCTGCGAAAAGATCAGATGATGATGGCTCCAGTCCGTAGGGTATCCCTGCGGCTGCGGAGCAGCCGCACGCCCGGTCAGAAACCATCCCGACGCTACCAGCGCCAACACTCCTGCGAAAAACCCCGCCAACCGCCTGCCAGCACGATTCCTCATCCTCGACTCCACAGCTCCCAGGTTCAATTTGCTAGCGGGCAGTCTTGCCGCCCGATGATTTGCACTCGTCCCTCGCTCAGCGAGCCGCACAGATCAGCCGCCAGGCTGTTTCTGTGGTCTGTTCGTAGGCTCGGATCACCGATGTAAAGATGGACGCTCTTTTCCTCGGCGGGCTGGATTGGGCCGAATTTTACCCTTTCTCCAGCATCCGCGCAAAGATTTTTCGCCCTTGCGACAGCCTCAACCGGCGTCCGCGCTTTCTTGTATGCGTGATATACGAAAATTCGCAGCCGCCTGGCCGCTCCTTGCATCATTTAGCCCGTACAATAGTCGGAACCCTTCTCGATGTGCCATCATCAATGGTCGGGGGTAGTGCTCAAGCTGCGGAGGCAGACAAAACAGATTGGATCAATACGAGATTGCTGGGGATATGGAAGATACTTTGCGCGCCGTCCAAGTCAATAACGTCCTGACGCTCGAGGAAATAGCCAATCTCGCAGCCGAAGGCGGCCAGTCCGCAGAAACGCTGATGAACGTGGTCGCCCTGGTGGCCAAGCGTTTTCATACCGATGTTTGCTCGGCCTACTTGCTCGAACCGGATCGAGCCAATCTGGTTTTGGCGGCGACCGTCGGCCTACGCCGCGAGTGCGTCGGCAGCCTTCGCATGTCGGTGCAGGAAGGCCTGGTTGGACTCGTCGCCGAGCAGGTTCAGCCTGTAGCCGTTAGCCAGGTCAAGAATCATCCTCGCTTCAAGTACTTCCGCGATGCCGGCGAGGATGCCTACCAGTCTTTCCTGGGCGTGCCTCTTATCGATCGCGGCATTCTGCAGGGAGTCCTTGTCGTTCAGACCATCGAACCCCGTGTTTTCAGTGCGGAAGATATCCGCCAACTGACCGAGGCTGCCACGCAGGTTGCTCCCGTGGTCAGCGAAGCTCGTACCTTGGATCGCTTCATCGCTCCCCTGCAGGAACGCTTGTGGGCTCTGGCGCGCAACCTGTGGTGGAGTTGGGACCACAATTCCGCCAGCCTGTTCCTTGATCTCGACCCGTCCCGCTGGAGTGAGCTGAACCATAATCCGGTTGCTCTGTTGAGCGAGATCCCCTTGGCCAAGCTGGAAACGCGGGCCGGCGAATTGATGCTTCACAGCCGCGTCAATTATGCCTACCGCCGGATGCTCGAGTACCTCGAAGCCGATCGCACCTGGGGCACGCGCTACGCCGGAGTGCTGCGTCCCCACCCGGTCGCGTACTTCTCCGCCGAGTTCGGGCTGCACGAATCTCTGCCCGTCTATTCCGGCGGCCTCGGGGTGCTGGCCGGCGATCACATCAAAAGCGCTTCCGATCTCGATATTCCTCTCATCGGCATCGGCCTGTTCTATGGCCAGGGATATTTCCGCCAGCGTCTCGATCTCAACGGGTGGCAACGCGAGGAATATCTGGAGACCGATGTCAGCCAGTTGCCCATGGAAGTCGCAATCGGACAGGATGGCAGGCCGGTCGCGGTCGAGATTGAAACTCGCAGCGGCCCCATTCGCGCCAAAGTCTGGCGCGTGAAAGTAGGACGCCGCGATCTTCTGCTCCTCGACTCCGACGTGGAGGGCAATGCTCCCGAAGACCGCCAGCTCACCTCGCGCCTCTACGGCGGCGACCTTCGCATTCGCATCCGCCAGGAACTGCTTCTGGGCGTCGGCGGGCTGCGGGCCCTCAAAGCTCTTGGAATTTCGCCCGGCGTTTTTCACTTGAACGAAGGTCACAGCGCCTTCGCCGTGCTGGAAGCGATTCGCATGCGCATGGAAGACGAAGGCATCGGCTTTGATGCCGCCGTCCCCCGCGTTTCCCGGGAAGTGGTATTCACCACCCATACTCCCGTCCCCGCCGGTCACGACCGTTTCAATGCCGGGTTAATCGAAGAACATATCGGCCCCCTGCGCGAAGCTTTGGGCCTCACCGAGCAAAGCCTGCTCGGGCTGGGTCGCGAAAATCCCAACAATCCCGAAGAAGCTTTTTGCATGACCGTGCTGGCCCTTCGCCTTTCCCGCCGCGCCAATGCTGTTTCTGCCCTGCATGGCGAGGTTTCGCGCAACATGTGGACCGGTCTTTACCGCGGCAAGCCCGAGGACGAAGTGCCCATCGGGCACATCACCAACGGAGTTCACGTCCCCACCTGGCTGGCCCCCCAGATGTTCCGCCTTTACGACCGCCATCTGGGCAACGACTGGCTGCAGCGCAGCAGCGAAGCCAAGACCTGGCTGGGGATTGAAGATGTGGACGATGGCGAGCTTTGGGAGACTCACCTCAATCTCAAATCCCAACTGATCGAGTTCGTGCGCAAGAGAGCCGTGGATCAGGCCAGGCGCCGCGGCGAATCGCGGGAAACCCTGCTGCGCCTCGAACGGGTCCTGAGCCCCGATGCCCTGACCATCGGCTTCGCGCGCCGCTTCGCCACCTACAAGCGGGCCAATCTGATCCTCACCGACATGGAGCGCCTGGCTTCCATGGTCAACGATCCCAATCGGCCGGTTCAATTCGTCTTCGCCGGCAAGGCCCATCCGCTCGACGAGCCCGGGAAGCGCGTCTTGCAGCAGGTCGCGGAGTTGATGCGCGATTCCAGGTTCCGCGACAAGTTCGTCTTTGTCGAGGACTATGACATCAACGTCGGCCGCCACTTCGTGCAAGGCGTCGACGTGTGGCTGAACAATCCCCGTCGTCCCCTCGAGGCCTCCGGCACCAGCGGTCAGAAAGTGGTGCTGAACGGCGGCCTGAACCTGTCGATTCTGGACGGCTGGTGGGCGGAAGCCTTCGATGGAGTCAACGGCTTTGCCATCGGCAGCGGCCGCACTCACTCCGACATGGGTGTGCATGATGCCCGCGACGGCGAGGATCTCATGCGCGTCTTGCGCGATGAGGTCATCCCCTTGTACTACCACCGCGACCGCGACGGCCTGCCTCGGGGATGGATCAAGCGCATGAAGCGCACCATTCGTACCCTGGGGTGGCGTTTCAATGCCGACCGCATGGTCATGGACTACACCTCGAAGTGCTACGTGCCCGCAGCGGGCGGTACTTCCAGCGACATGCGCTCGAATTCGTAAGCCCGGGGCCGCGATCGCAGGCTCCTGCTGTAGGGAAACGGCC
>Ga0070741_10009272_pt1 | contig 19214 bp, 16 predicted proteins | sample Coa_R1_4_FD_66440 | JGI IMG/M metagenome (GOLD analysis project Ga0070741, IMG submission 66440) | Surface soil microbial communities from Centralia Pennsylvania, which are recovering from an underground coalmine fire - Coalmine... | ecosystem: Environmental > Terrestrial > Soil > Unclassified ...
AAAAGTGGCTGCCGGAGACGATGGGCGGCGGCGGCGGCTTCCTCGATTACGACAACGACGGCTGGCTCGACATCGTGTTCGTGAACGGCTCGTACTGGCCCGGCTCCTCCCCGAAGCCCAGCGCCCAGCGCCCAACGCCCACACTGGCCCTCTATCATAACAATCATGACGGCACGTTTACGGACGTGACGAAGCTGGCTGGCCTGGATGTGTCGCTCTACGGCATGGGGGTCGCGGTCGGGGACTACGACAACGACGGCTACGACGATCTCTTTATCACCGCCGTCGGGCAGAGCAAGCTGTTTCATAACGTGCCGGACGGAAACGGCGGGCGCAAGTTCGTCGAGGTCACGGCTTCCAGCGGCATCGAGGACACGGGCTTCGCCACCTCCGCCGCCTGGCTGGACTACGATAAGGACGGCAAACTCGATCTGTTCGTCTGCCACTATGTCAAATGGACACCGCAAACCGACGTCTACTACAGCGTGGACGGCGTGCATAAGTCCTACGCCACGCCGCAAGCCTACCAGGGCGAATCCTGCCGACTCTACCACAACCTGGGCAGCGGCAAATTCGAGGACGTGACGCGCAGGGCGGGCATCTGGAACCAGCGCAGCAAGGCGCTCGGCGTCGCCATCTGCGACTACGACAACGACGGCAGGCCCGATATTTTCGTCGCCAACGATACGGAGGCGAACTTTCTGTTCCACAATCAGGGCGACGGCACGTTCAAGGAGGTCGGAGTCGAGTCCGGCATCGCGCTCTCCGATCAGGGCAAATCGCGGGCGGGCATGGGCATTGATACCGCCGACGTGCGCAACAACGGGCAGCCCGACGTACTCATCACCAACTTTGCCGGGGAGCAGTTGACGCTCTATCGGCGGGACTCGTCCGGCCTGTTCCTCGACGTAGCGGCGCGTTCCGGCGTCGGCAACGCCACGCAGATGTATCTCGGCTTCGGCGCGTTCTTTTTCGACTACGATCTGGACGGCTGGGCCGATCTGTTCGTCACCAACGGCCATATCATGGACGACATTGACCGGCGCGACGCGGGCGTGAGCTATGCGGAGCCGTCGCTGCTGTTCCATAACCAGGGGCAGGGCATGTTTGCGGACGTGAGCGCGCAGAGCGGTCCGGCGCTGACGACGCGGCGCGTGGGGCGCGGCGCGGCCTATGGCGACTACGATAACGACGGCAGCCCGGACATCCTGATCCTGACGAACGGCGGCAAGCCCGCCCTCCTGCGCAACAACAATCATAGCGGCAACGGCTGGATACGGCTCCTGCTTCAAGGCACGGAGAGCAATCGAGACGCTATCGGCGCGCGGCTCTTCGTCACCGTCGGCGACCGGACGCAGATGCAGGAGGTGCGCAGCGGCTCCTCCTATCTCTCCGCCAGCGACCGCCGCGTGACGTTCGGCCTGGGAACGGCGGCACAGGCGGACAAGGTCGAGATACGCTGGCCGAGCGGCAAGGTGCAGCTTCTGCCCGGCCCGCTCCCGCGCGGCACGACCCGCCTCGTCCGGGAAGGGGAGTAGATGTCCTACGAACGACGCGCGCTGCATCGGCATAGCGAGGCGTGCAAGGAGAGACACGCGCCCGTTCTGGCGTGGAGCGCGAATCTTGCTGTGCCGCATCATCTTGTCTGGATGGGGACACTAGGTTCACCCTCATCCCCGGCCCTTCTCCCTTCATCGCTCGCAGGCTCGCTAGGGAGAAGGGAGACAAACAGCCAGCCTCTCCCTCTTTTGTCCTCTCGTATCAACCGAAAGGACTACAGAAGCGCCGGAGTACGCTCTGTCTCCCCTCTCCCTAGTGAGGAACGAACGTTGAAGGGAGAGGGGCCGGGGGTGAGGGTAGAAGCTGCCGCCACGTGGGTCGCTCTGTCCACCCTGTTCGCCGCCGAGGAGTTCCCGGCAGAAGGGAGCGAAGGGGAGATTTGCTGGCGGCGCAATCCGCTCGGCAAGCCGTATGTCCGCTGGCACGGGAGCGTGGCAGCCTGGGCCGAGAGGCGCGGGCGGCGCGACTGCCACCTGCATGTCTCGAACGCGCACGATGGCGGCGCGCATCTGGTTTTGGCCGCGTATGAAGAGAGCCTGGTCGGTCTCGGCGTGGATGTCGTCCACCTGCCGCGCCTGCGGCGTCCGGGCAAGGAGGCGGACTATCTCCGGCGGTTCGCGCGCCAGTTCATGGCGGAGGACGAGTGGGAGGCGTTTGCCGCCTGCGCCGCGCAGGACGATATCGAAGCCCTGCGCGTCCGCGTCGCCGCGCACTTCTCGTTCATGGAGGCCCTCTCGAAGGCGTGCGGCACGGGGCTGCGGCTCGGCATGGGCATGGGCCGCGCCACCTCGCTGCCCCGGCGCGCGCTCGGAGTTGCACGCCTCGAACCTCCTATTCCTTTTCTCTTCGGCCCGGAGGCGCGGCGGCGGCTCGAAACGCTCGGCGCGACCTGCTGGGAGGGACATTGGGGTACGGATGGCGAATATCTGGTCAGTGTCGCGCTGCTGCGGCGCTGAAGCGGAGGGAGCATGGCACGGTTTATTCTCGCGCTGGATCAGGGAACGACGAGTTCACGCGCCATCCTGTTTGATGAGTCCGGGCAGGTGCGCGGCGTGGAGCAGCAGGAGTTTCCGCAGCTCTATCCCCGGCCTGCCTGGGTCGAACATGCCCCGGAGGACATCTGGACGAGTCAGGTGGGCGTCGCCGCCAGGCTGCTGCGGAACCAGAACGTCGCCGCCTCGGACATCGCCGCCATCGGCATCACCAACCAGCGCGAGACGACGCTGCTGTGGGAGCGCGCGACCGGGCGGCCTGTCGCCAACGCCATCGTCTGGCAGGATCGGCGCACGGCTCCCCTGTGCGATGAACTCCGCGCGGCGGGCCATGCGCCGCTGTTCCAGGCGAAGACCGGCCTGACACTCGATCCCTACTTCTCCGGCACGAAAGTCCGGTGGCTGCTTGACAATGTTCCCGGCCTGCGGGCGTGGGCGGAGCGCGGCGAGATCGCGTTCGGCACGGTGGACAGCTTTCTGCTGTGGCGGCTCTCCGGCGGCGCGATCCACGCGACGGACGTCTCCAACGCCTCGCGCACGCTGCTCTACAACATCGTCACGGGCGATTGGGATGACGAGCTACTGAGCCTGCTGGAGATTCCGCGCGCCCTGCTGCCCGAAGTCCGACCGAGCAGTGGCATCTATGGCGAAACGCAGGCGTCCCTGTTCGGCGCGGCGATCCCGTTGGCGGGCGTGGCGGGCGACCAGCAGGCGGCGACCTTCGGGCAGGCGTGCCTGAAGCAGGGCATGGTGAAGAACACCTACGGAACCGGCTCCTTTCTGCTGATGAACACCGGCGAGACGCCCCACTTTTCCCGCAACGGCCTGCTGACAACCCTCGCCTGGAAGCTGGGGGAGCGGCCCGTCACCTATGCGCTGGAGGGCAGCGTCTTCGTGACAGGCGCGGCGGTGCAGTGGCTCCGGGACGAGCTTCAGATCATCGGCTCGGCGGCGGAGATCGAGCCTCTGGCGGCGTCCGTGCCGGACAATGGCGGCGTCTACTTCGTGCCGGCGTTCGTCGGCCTGGGAGCGCCCTACTGGGACGCCTACGCGCGCGGAACCATCGTCGGGCTGACGCGGGGAACCGGGCGGGCGCACCTGGCGCGGGCGACCCTGGAAGCGGTCTGCTACCAGACGCGCGACGTGCTGGAAGCCATGCGCGCCGACAGCGGCCTGGACATCGCGGAACTGCGCGTGGACGGCGGTATGACGGTCAACGACACGCTGTTGCAGATGCAGGCCGATATTCTCGGCATGGACGTGGTTCGGCCTGCTGTTACAGAGACGACGGCTCTGGGCGCGGCCTATCTCGCGGGGCTGGCGGTCGGCTACTGGCGCGACCCGTCCGAGATCGCGGCGAACTGGGCGGTGGACCGGGTTTTTCACCCGCAGATAAGTGTTGACCGGCGCGCGGCGCTCCTCGACGGCTGGAGACGCGCCGTCGAACGCGCCCGCGCATCAACGTAGCCCTCACCCCCGTCCCCTCCCCCACGCTGCGGGAGAGGGGTGACGAGAGTGCAGGCTTCTCCTGCTCTTTCAACTCGGCTGCGATTTGGAGGGAAGAGCAACGCCAATGCATCGAAACTCCCCCTTCTCCCACAGCGTGGGAGAAGGGGGCCGGGGGGATGAGGGTCAAAAGGAGGCGATCTCGATGCAGCAGAATCTACTGGGCGCGTATGGCCCCTGGGCCGCGCAGATCGTGGGCCGCACGCCGGGCGCACTGTCGCTGCGCACCGGCAAGTTCACGGACATAGAGCAGTGGCGGGAGCAGGCGCGGGCGCGCCTCTGGGAGTGCCTGGCCGCGCCGGAACTGCCGGAAGCGCCGCCCGTGACGGTCGAGTGGAGCGGCAGCGCCGACGGCCTCCACGCCGAAAAACTCTCCTGGCAGCTTCCCTACGGCCCGCGCACGGAGGCGGTCTTTCTCAAGCCGGAGGGAGCGACGGGGCCGCTGCCCGGCATTCTCGCGCTGCACGATCACGGCGGCATGAAGTATTTCGGCTGGCGCAAGATCGCGCAGGTGGACGCGCAGACGCATCCGATGATCGCGGAGCATCGCAACGACGACTACGGCGGGCTGGCCTGGGCCAACGAGATCGCCCGCCGGGGTTACGCCGTGCTGGTGCATGACACCTACGCCTTCGCCAGCCGCCGCGTGCGGATCGCCGACGTGTCCCCTGTCATTGCGCGCGGCGTGCGCGATCCCGGCCCGGAGGAGGCGTCGGAGGAGATACGGGCCTACAATCGCTGGGCGGCGGAACACGAGGCGATCATGGCGATGGGGCTGTTCTGCGCGGGAACGACCTGGCCCGCCGTCACGCTGCGCGAGGATCAGGTCGCGCTGAGCCTGCTGTGCGCGCGGCCCGATGTGGACGCGGAGCGCGTGGGCTGCGGCGGTCTCTCCGGCGGCGGCCTGCGCACCGTCTACCTGGCCGGGCTGGACGACCGCATTCGGAACTGCTTCTGCGCGGGCTTCATGACGACCTGGCAGGACTTGCTGCTCAACAAGAGCTACACGCACACCTGGATGACCTACACGCCGCTGCTGGCCCGCGACCTGGATTTCCCGGAGATTCTGGGGCTGCGCGCGCCCAAACCGACCCTCGTCCTAAACTGCACGGAAGACCCGCTGTTCACCACGTCGGAGGTCGAGATCTGTGGGCAGATATTGGCCGAGGTCTATGCGCGGGCGGGAGCGCCGGAGGCTTTCCGGCTTTCGCTGTATCCCGGTGGACACAAACTCGACGCGCCGATGCAGGCGGAAGCCTTTGAATGGCTGGATCGCTGGCTGAAATGACCGGGCCATCCTGGAGGAGAGCAATATGAGCGGATTGACAGAGGAGCAGGTCGCCTTTTTCCAGGAGAACGGGTATCTCCTCGTCGGGCAGGTTCTCACGAGCGCGGAGGTGGAGGCGCTGCGGGAGCGGGCCGAGTGGATCGCCTCCGGGCATGCGGCGCACATTCCGCCGGAGTATCTGCAGGTCGAACCTCGCGTGGCGCAGGGCGAGTTAGAGGCGGACAACTACATCCTCTCACTGCGGAAACTCTCGCACCTCGCCTGGTTCGATGACGTTATGCTGTCCCATGCCCGTCACCCGAACATCGTCGAGAAGATCGCGTCACTGCTCGGCCCGGATCTGAAGCTGTATCAGGATCAACTGTTCATGAAGCCGCCGCGCGTCGGCTCGCGCCAGCCGTATCATCAGGATCAGCCGCTCGGTTTCTATATAGACCCGCCCGATCTGATGGTGACGTGCTGGACGGCGCTCGACGACGTGACGCTGGAGAATGGCTGCCTGCGCGTGCTGCCCGGAACCCACAAGAACGGCGTGCTGTCGGCGGAGGCCATTCAGGAGGCCGAGCGCAAAGCGTTGAACGGGAAACTGAAGGAGGAAGCGCCGCTGATCTTAAAGCCGGGCGAGTGCAGCCTGCATCACGGCCACATTCTGCATAGCAGCCATCCCAATCTCTCCGGGAAGCGGCGGCGCGGCTACGCCACCCACTATGTCAGCGCCCGATGCCGCTATACGGGAACCGACCCGACCGTGAGTTTTCCTCTGGTGCGCGGCCAGGCGTTTCCGGGCTGTCTCTGAACGTTCAAGCGAATGCACTCGCGGTGGGAAAGGTGGCCCCCCTCCCTGACCACTGCAAGCGCCGCCTCTTCCGAAACGATTCGGGACGGCTCTGGCGACCCCTCCGAAGCGGCGGCGCTTGCACCGGGAAGCGGAGGAAGAACAGGGGAGGGAACCTGTAGATGGAGCGTTCCCCCTCTCCCGCAGCGTGGGAGAGGGGGCCAGGGGGTGAGGGCGGTTTTGGAGACGGGGCGTTTTAGCCAACTGGCGGGCCAGACCTTCGATCTCATCGTCATCGGCGGGGGCATCATCGGATGCGGGATCGCGCGGGATGCCGCTCTGCGCGGTCTGCGCATCGCCCTGTTCGAGAGGGAGGATTTCGGGTATGGGACCTCCTCCCGCTCCACGCGCCTGATTCATGGCGGCCTGCGCTATCTGGAACAGTTCGATTTCCGCCTCGTGCGCCAGGACTTGAGAGAGCGCGAGATCCTGCTCAGGATCGCGCCGCATCGTGTCAGGCCGCTTCCCTTCCTCGTGCCGCTCTACGACCGCTCCTGGTTCTACCGCTTCCGGCTCCGCCTCGGTATGATCCTGTATGACCTGCTTTCCTACGACAAAAGTCTCCCAAAACATCGTTTCCTCAGCCGGGAGGAGACGCTGCAAGCCGAATCGGGACTGCGACCGGAGGGCTTGCAGGGGGCCGCGCGCTACTATGATGCGCAGGCTGCCTTTCCCGAACGCCTCTGCCTCGACAACGCGCTGGATGCCGCCGCGCATGGCGCATTCGTGTTCAACCATGCGGCAGTCGTCGGGCTATTGCGCGAAGAGGGGCGCGTGGGAGGCGTGCGCGTGCGCGATACGCTTACCGGCGAGGAGGCGGAGGCGAGGGCCAATATCGTCGTCAATGCGGCAGGCCCCTGGCTGGACGCGCTGGTGACGAAGCTGACAGGCCAGCCGACCGCTTATCTTCGCCTGACCAAAGGCATCCATTTCGCCGCGCCGCCCGCCGTGCAGAATGCGCTCGTGCTGTTCTCCGGGACGGATGACCGGCTGTTCTTCGTCATTCCCTGGCTCGGTTACGCCTGGGTCGGCACGACGGACACCGATTTCCGGGGCGATCTGGATACGGTCTGCGCCACGCGCGCGGAGGTGGACTACCTGCGCGCAACGGTGCAGCGCCTCCTGCCCGATGCCGACTGGCAGACCGTCTATTTCACGACGGCGGGCGTGCGCGCCCTCGTCCGCGACCACAGGCCGGACGCCCGCGAGTCGGACGTTTCGCGGCAGCATCGCGTGATCGTCCACACAGCCGCCGAGGGACTGGCGGGCCTGATCTCCATTCTGGGCGGCAAACTTACGGCCTACCGAGACATTGCGCGCGAGGTTGTCGAAACGGCTGTAGCCCCTCTCTCTTCAGACCTACCCCCCAACCCCTTCCCTAAAGGGAAAGGGAGGGAAGAGCAGATCCCACCCCCGCCCTCCCCTTCGCAAGGGGAGGGAGCCTTGAGTTCCCCCCTCTCCTGCAGCGTGGGAGAGGGGGCGGAGGCGAGGGCCCATCGGGGGGAGGTTCCGGGGGGGAGGGCCGCCTCTCTGACGGCAACGCGCCCGCTGCCCGGCGGCGACTTCACGGATGTCGAGGCGCTCTTGAGAGAAGCCTATCGGCAGGCGGGCGCTCTGGGACTGGAGGAGGCGCAGGCCGCGCACCTGGTCTTTCTCTACGGCACGCGCTACACGGAGATTCTCGACCTGATTCGGGAACAGCCGGAGCGGGGCGCGCGTCTGGCGGCTGGTACTCCCGATGTGCGCGCGCAGGTGGCTCACGCGGTCGCCTGCGAGTTTGCGCAGACGGCCTGCGACTTCCTGATGCGCCGTACAACGCTCTTCTTCACGCCCGATCAGGGACAGGCTGCCGCGCCTGCGGTCGTGGCGGAGATGAGGCGGCTGTTAGGTTGGGACGAGGCCCGCTGCCAGTCCGAGATGGCTGCGTACCGGGCGCAGGTCGCTCTGGCGCAGACGTTTCGGCAGGAGACGCCGACCGTTGTGAGCGAGCGATGAGCAGGAACCCGCGCGCTGTACACCGAAACAGGGGCCAGCACACAGATAAAGGCAAGAACCACTATGCACGCTGAGGTGGCGATCACGCGCTGGGAGGGCGATCGGGCGCGCGAGGATGTGGATACGGTCGTCGTGGAGGAGCCGCTGGAGATACGCATTCACGGCGAAAGCCTGACCGTGACCATGCGGACGCCCGGCGACGACTTCGCGCTGGCGGCCGGGCTGCTCTTTGCCGAGGGCATCGTTCGCACGCCGGACGAGATCGGCGCGATGGCCTACTGCGAAGACCCGGAGAACCCCGAACTGCAAAATATCGTCAATGTCTACCTGGAAGCGGGCTGGCCGCAGGATACGGAGGCCGCGCGTTGGAAACGCAACTTTCTGGCGAACTCCAGTTGCGGGCTGTGCGGCAAGGCGAGCATCGAGGCGGTACGCTGCCTCGCGCCGCCGCTTCCGCCCTCGGAGTTCCGGGTCTCGGTTGGCGTGATAGGTCAGTTGAGCGACCGATTGCGGGCCGCGCAGCGCATCTTTGCCAAAACCGGCGGGCTGCACGCCGCCGGGCTGTTCGACGGCGCGGGGAACCTGCTGGCTCTGCGGGAGGATGTCGGGCGGCACAACGCGGTGGACAAGCTGATCGGCTCCGAACTGCTGGCCGGGCGCGCGCCGCTCTCCGAGCGCATTCTGATGGTCAGCGGGCGCACCAGCTTCGAGATCATGCAGAAGGCGGCGGTGGCCCGAATTCCCATCGTCTGCGCCGTCTCCGCTCCCTCCTCGCTGGCCGTGCAGTTGGCGCGCGATCTTCACATGACCCTTATCGGCTTCCTGCGCGGCGACACCATGAACGTCTACGCCGGGGCGGAACGTCTCGCCGGGGCCTGAACCGCGCAGGATGGGGCTTCCTGCGGACATTTCTGTAGAAATTTTCGGGCGTAGCGGCTTCCGGTCTGAACTTTTCGGAGCGGAGAGGGTCTATAAGCCTGACAACAATGCAGCTCGATCTATTCAGGTCCGCCGGGTTTCAGGAAGCCCCGGCGGCTTTTTTTGCCTCCAGCCACGAAGTCGGCGCAGGCCGACGGACCTACCCCCTAACCCCACTGCACGGTCTGTCTGTTCCGAAACGATTCGGGACAGCCCGTGCGACCCGAAAGGGAAGGGGAGAGTCTGAGGAAAGAGTCGGCGCAGGCCGATGGTGGGCGCAGCAAGCGGCGCCCCTACTCCCTCCCCCTGTTCTTGGGGGGAAGGCCACGGAGGGGGGGCCAGCCGCGAATGCATTCGCCGGAAGAGGATTTGCTAGACCCCCTCAGAGCGCGCCGAATGCCGCGCGCAGCAGCCGCACCTGCGCCAGACCGTCCGGGCCGACGAAGACTTCGGCCACATCGAAGCGGCAGGCGGGGTCGCTCTCCTCGTCGCGATGCCGGGCCAGATAGGTCTCGGCGACGGCGACGATCCGGGCCTGCTTCCGCGCGTTGACGGCCTCAGCAGGTGCGCCGTGCGCCGTCCCGCGCCGTGTCTTGACCTCGACGAAGACCAGGACGCGGCCCTCCGGCGCAGGCTCCTCCGCGATCACGTCTATCTCGCCGAACGCGCAGCGAAACCGGGTCGCCAGCACGCGCCAGCCCAGGCGGGCCAGATGCGCCGCCACGATCCGCTCGCCGCTATCGCCCAGCGCCTTACGGGATAGGCGGGGCGGCTCTGCGCCCTTTTCCGGTTCGCCGCACACTCTCTGGCTTTTCCTTTGCCGCTTTTTGGGCAGATGTCGCGCCTGGTTCGCCGGATTCAAGCGCCTCGACATCGCCCTCCTCGCACTGGCCGACCGGGCGGAAAGAGCGGCGATGCAGGGGACAGGGGCCGAGGGATTCCAGCGCGCGCAGATGGGCCGGCACGCAGTAGCCCTTATGCAGCGCGAAGCCGTAGCCGGGATACTGCGCGTCGTAGTCGCGCATCAGGCGGTCTCGCGTGACTTTGGCGATAATGGAGGCGGCGGCGATGGAGATGCTGCGCGTGTCGCCGCGCACAAGGGCGACCTGCGTAATCGGGAACGGGCGGACGGGCAGGCCGTCAATGAGGGCGATGTCGGGCTGAAGACCGCCGGGGAGGTTCTCCAGGGCGAGGCGCATCGCTTTATGCGTCGCCCGCAGGACATTGATCCGGTCTATCTCTTCGGCCCCTACGATGCCGACGCCGACGCCGCGCGCCACCCGCACGATCTCGTCATACAGGCGTTCGCGCTGCGCGGGCGTCAGGGCTTTGGAGTCGTTGATGCCGGGCGGCGCTTTCTCATAGGGCAGCACGACACAGGCGGCGACGACCGGCCCGGCCATCGCGCCGCGCCCGGCCTCGTCTATCCCGGCAATGCAGCGATAGCCCTCCGCCCACGCGATCCGCTCCTCAAGCCACCAGTCCGTCTCCGCCACGCTTCCACCTCACCGAGAAGTGCCTCGCCTTCATACCGCTATAGTGTACCCAAAGGCGCGGCGGTTCTCTACAGGCAGGAGCAATGCGTAGCGGTCTATAGAGGCTCCCGGCCCCACTTGCCTCCCTCTCGCACGAACAGGAGCCGGTCGGCGGGAACGTCGTGGAGGACGTCCGTCTGCCCGCTCGGCCACTGAATAACGATCCTGGAAGCCACGGTCGCTTTGCCGAGACCGATAGAGACTCGCTTATCCGAGGAGGACAGATAAGAGCCATCCGCATGGCACAGCCGCGTCTGTGTCAGGCCGCCTGCGGTCACGGTGATAAGGGTTCCATACCCGTCTCGGTTGCTTCGGACGCCCGTTAGCTGGAGTACGATCCAGTGTCCGCAGGGATGGCTCTCATTGTGGAGCAACTGAGGCGACCCCTCGCTGTCCACGACCAGCGCATCCACACGCCCATCGTTGTCGTAGTCGCCGATCGCCAGGCCGCGCCCGACGACGGGCGGAACCTTGTTCAGTCCCGTCGTGTCGCTGGCATCTATCAGCCCTTTTCCCTTCTGATTGTAGAGCAGCAGCGTCGGCTGGCGATACGGCACATGCGGCCCGCGAAAGACACCGGTGTTATCGAGATGGCCGTTCGTCACGAGCAGGTCCAGCCACCCGGAGTTGTCGGCATCCAGCCATTTGCAGCCCCAGGCGAGCATCTCCAGGACGTTGCCGTCGGAGAGCGACTGTCCGACATCCTGGAAGACTCCGTCGCCGAGGTTGTGCAGCAGTATCTTCGGCTCGAACTCGTAGGTGGTGATGAACAGATCCAGGAGTCCGTCGTTGTCGTAGTCCCCCCAATCAATTCCCATGCGCCCGTTCAGGCCGGGTCTCTCCGCCGGCGAACTGACTCCGGAGGGCGACCCAACGTTCCGCAGGCTCGTGGGCGTGGCGCGCACGAAAAGATCGCTCAGCCCCATGTCATTGGCGACGGCCAGACCGACACGGTTTGTTTTGTCTATGGGCGCGTAGGCCGCGCCCAGTCCCCGGCCGCTCAGCGTTTTCGCGTTCCAGCTTGTGGTTGTTTCGACGAAATGCCGCCCATCGAGATTGTGATAGAGTACGGAGGAGAGTGGGGGATAGAGGGCTGGATTGGCCGCGCTCCGCCAGTCCATGCGAACCATTTTCACATAGTTGCAGATGAAAAGGTCCAGATACCTGCTGCCGTCGAAGCTGCCGAACGCGCAGGTCGTTCCAAATGGCTGTGGCTTGAGTCCCGCCTGCGCGGTCACGTCCTTGAAGCGATGTCCGCCCTCGTTGTGCAGCAGCAGGCCGGTCTTGTATCCGCTGATATAGAGGTCGTCGTAGCCGTCGTTGTCGTAATCGCCGACCGCACAGCCCAGGAAGTGGCCGGAGAGTTTCTCCAGTCCGGTCCCGGTTGTCACGTCGGTAAAATGTCCCTTGCCATTACCTCTGTAGAGCGCGAGTTTGGGGCCGACCAGCAGAATGTCGAGCCTGCCGTCGTTATCATAGTCCAGGAAGGCGCAGCCGTTGCCGATGCTCTCCAGGACATTGTGCGGCCCCGGGTTCGGGATAGTCCACTGATAGCGCAGCCCCGCGCTCCGCGCAACCTCTACAAAATAGATCGGCGTGTGCGGGGCAGGGCGCTTCGGCTTGTGTTGCGCCACCACCCGGAGCGATTTCTGCGCGGGCGCGTATGTGGCGCTATGCCATACGAAGGCAGCGCAGACGGCAATGACGCACACAAGCAGTGTCGCCAGGATCGCTTGCGACACAACCGTTTGGGGTGGTTTCGACACAGAGTTCACTTTTTCAGGTTCCGGGTGAAGGCGCGTATGCGAGCGATCTGCGCCTCTTTTTGCTCCGGCGGCAGATTGCTGTTCTGGATGCCCTCAATCTGCTTCTCGGTCATCTGCTTCGCCGAAAACGGGGCAATCGTGTGCGACGCCGTTTCTCTGTACTGAAACCAGAAGACCAGGCCGACTACGATAACGGCCAGCGCAATCACCGCGCCGGCAATGCGTCTATCCATCCTCGTTTCCTCATGTATTGTCACGCACGGAGAGGGCCATTGCAGTCCTTGCCGTCAGGTTGGATTTTCAGCCTGACGGCAAGGATTGCGACGGCAGGAACGTCCGCCGAGATCGGCGGAGTACGATTTAGTAGGGGTTACCGCCAAACTTCTCGTAGACGCCGGGGATGTAGATATTGCGCCACCAGTTGATGGAACGCATCGCTTTGACATGCCCGTCCAGGAACTCGACGTTGCAGAGGCCGCTGTGGCGATAGCGCGGGGACAGGCCGCACGAATCCCACGGGCTATTCCAGTCCAACGGATGAGCGTAGTCAATGGCCTCATCGCAGTTGTGTGGCAATTGGCCGTTGGGTGGGTTTGTTTCTTCATCCAGATGGATATAGCCGTCGGCTCTCTCCCCGTTCGGCCCGACGGTCGGCCCCGTGTTATCTACCCAGTTCCACTCCCCGGGATCAAAGCCGTCCCAACTGACCGTATTGGTGTTCTGGCCCTTCTCCAGCGCGCCGATGCGCTGCGCCGGAGCGTCCACCGAGGCCAGAGCATTGGGCGCGGGAAAGTTGGGGCGGTTCCAGGGGCAGTCGCCGTCCGGGAAGAGGGCGTAGTGGACGCCATAGTTGAAATCCTGGGTGGTGCTGGGGAAGGACGGGCAGTGCCAGATGCCTCCCAATCCCTGAATCAGGGTGTTGTTGTTGTCCAGGTGCGCGGAGCCGTTCTTGATATAGGGAAAGATCATGTCGGCCCAGGTGACCCGCCCATGATCGCCAAAGTAGTACTGGTCGTAGGGGTAGGTCTCGTCGTAGTCCTGGGCATACATGAGGATGCCCAGCATGATCTGCTTCTGGTTGGAGACGCAGGAGATGGCGCGGGCCTTCTCGCGCGCCTGGGCGAAGACGGGGAAGAGAATCGCGGCGAGAATCGCGATGATGGCGATAACGACAAGTAGTTCGATGAGTGTAAAGCCAGATGACTTCGTCTGGTTATTGCGTGAGTACATGACGGTTCCTCCTGAATGTAGAGAACGGACGTGTTCAAACACCAGCATAAGGACTCACATGCTCTATGTCCGCATGGACAGAAATTACGCAACTCGGCACAGACTAACTCGCTCACTTGATGCGATGGACGCTGATCACCTCCTTTGAAGGGTAATTACGACAAAACAGACAGATATTCCTGTATTCAGATTAAAGACGGGTGCGCGCACGGATTATGCCGTGAGCGTCTGTCGCGCCAATTGCCGAAAATCGGGCTGCTTGGTACTACACACTCCACACCGCAGATGCAAGATCGCTTCGGCCCCGGCCTGCTTCCAGCGCATCCCCGGCCCCTTCAGCCGAGCCTGTACCACGGCTTTGCAGCCGGCTTCGGCTACCCCACTGCCAATATGATAGCCTTGCTCGGCAAATGTCTGGTAGCGCATCCGGTGCGCATGCGTATGCAAGTAGGTGGCTACCCGACGTCTCAAGTCCTGGTGGTCGGGAATCGGGGAGTGCCATTGCCCGATGTCTTGGATCACTTCTCCCACACGATCCGAGAGTAAGCGCGCTTGCTGACGCTCTATCCATGCCTGCGCCGCCTCGCCCTCGCCGGGGAAACGGGCATGGGCCACTTCCCAGAGGTGCTCCAGAACATGATAGTAGTCCACAATCTGGGTACGGGTCGGGAAATACTTGCTGACTTGCTGCCATACCCACTCTGCTCCGTCGGCCCCAATGCCCACCCGGCTCGTGTTGTCCGCTCCACACAGATGCCCTAGCGTGCGCAAGCGTTTTCCAAAGGCGCTCGAAGCGGCCAGCGTGGCCGTGTAGCGGATACGTGCCACCCCACCCGAGCGTCCCCGCGTGTAGGCGCACCCCAGTTTCACCTCATGCCAGGCTCCCTCCACGAACACCATTACCCCATCCAGGGTCATCTGTAGCTGCCCCGGACGCTCGGTAACCACCTTGTCTGGATGCGTGAAGAAGGCGCTCTCTTCTCGCTCCCACTCCTGTTGGAGGGCGACTCCTACCCGACGGGCATGCGCTTGGACGGTATTGGCCGACACCCCGATACCGCAGACGGCCCGCAACTCCCGCGCGGCGGCACGCGGGGGCAGATAACCGGCGAAGCGCGCACACAGCCCCACCACCGCCGGACTAGATTCCCCCGCTCCCAGGTGCAACCGGGCATCTAGCGGACAGAAGCCGCTCCGACAGGCCTTACAATAGTAGTAGGCGCGTTCCAGCCAGAGGACTCCATACCGAGTGACAACGCGGCGGGTATAGTCGGCTACATACCGGGCGGGCGCTCCACAGGAACAGGCGGTCTGCTTGCCACTGTCTCCGGTTCCTTCCTGCCTAATGAGCTGCTCCTGAATATCACGCTTGACCTGAATGCCCACCTCTTCGGCGGCATCTTCGATCTGTTCGAGCGTACCAGGCTTGTTCCTAAGGGTCTGGCGCAGTTGGGTTTCGTAGTGCTTGAGCAGTTTCTGGATCAGGGCCTCCTCTTCGGGGGTGGGACGCGCGTCGGGCATGGGAACCTCCAGCAGGATTTGCTAGGAGGTTCGACACTAGCGAGGGAGGTTCCCTGCGCAACGACAAGCCAACTTTCATATTCAATGCGCACACCTGGTGAGCCTGGTAACTCAACTCTACCGCAGAAGGTCTCTTTTGTCGAGTCTGCCTAAAATTCGGGATGACTCATGTTGCGTGCGGCTCGTTCAGGTTCGTGGTCCTCTCAGTCCGTGCCGGGGCGGCCCCTCCGCGCGCTGGTGTAGATGGGCTGCGTGCCAGGTGGCGGCGGAACGATCTTGCCGTCGGCGGTGACCCAGACGTTCGGATCGAATTTGCTGCGCATCGCGCCGGTATAGTATCCTGATCCCGGCGGAGGCGCTGTCTCGGACGGTCGGGTATTTATCCAGAGGGCCACTACCGCGCCGACCAGGATGACCGCCAGGGCGGCAAGCATCTGTTTTTTACGTTCAGGTTGCATCGGTTTTCCCTCCTGACCTTAGCGAGTCCAGTCGAAGTATTTCTCGTACCACACGCCGTCGCTGCTCCGCTCCAGGTAGCGCTCGGGATCGTGGGAGAGATGCTTGGAATGGCCGTCGCAGAAGGTGAAGTTGCCGCCTTCGTTGTGCATCTTGGCCGATTCGCAGCCAAAGAAGGTCGCGAAATAGATGTTGTTCGTAGAGCGGGCGGTCAGGCCGTCGCCGATCAGCGCGGTCTCCGCCGGGCGCACGATGGAGGCATACGGTCGCACGTCGTTGAGAGGCGCGCCGGGGAAGCCTTCCCCTGCATCCGGCGGAGCGATGTAAGAGCCGGGATAGGCGATGCAGGGATTGCCCTGCGTGCCGCCGTCCGGCTGTTCGCGGCAGGGGCCGGACTGGGTTTTATCTACCTCGTAAGGATGATCGAAGGCAAAAGAGTATTGGGCGAAGACCTGGTAGTTGGGGAAGACGGTTTCGGTGTCGGTGATCGTATTCACATCCGGCCCGTCGCAGGTGACCGCTTTGGCGGCTTCCAGCAGCTTGTTATCGCTGTAGGACGGACACTTGAACACGCCTGCGGCCTGATAACGGCCATTGGCATCCACCGTGTCGCCCATTTTGATGTAGGGTTCCAGAGTGCTGACCCAGACACGGTTATAGGGCGCCTCGAGGTTCGGGGCCGAAGTTCCCGCGCACCGACATTTCAGCCAGGGCGCAACGGTCTCATCCCAGTCCTGACCATACATCAGCACTGCCGTCCCCATCTGCTTGGTGTTGGACAGGCAACTGGTGGAGCGGGCCTGTTCGCGGGCCTGGGCGAAGACAGGAAATAGGATCGCGGCCAGGATCGCGATAATAGCGATGACTACTAACAACTCGATGAGCGTGAAGGCCGGGCGTTTTGCCCGAGGAGCATTGGAAAACATGTTTCAACCCTCCCAAAAAGAAAAATGCCAGGCTCGGTATCGCGGAATCACGGGAACCTGAGACGGCAAAAAGGAACGTGATCACTGGGCGACAGGGCCGGGCCTGGCTGCAAACTATAGATGCAAACAGTAGGTCACGGGTCGGGTGTAAGGAAAGAAGAGCCTGATGAAACTCCCTGACCGCTTACGGTCAGGGAACATCTATACCGCGTGCGCCAGGCATAGGCTTGCCCGCCTGTCCTATACTCATCTTGTGGGCAGGGGAAGCGCCGCCGATGACCGGCTCGCGCAGGGGCGGTTCCCGGTTGATGGCGTACCAACCGATGCCAACGACAGCTAAGACGGCGACGACAACGATGGCGACGAGCGCGGGAACCGGAATCTCTTTACGCATGGGAGTAGCCTCGATTTCCGGGGACAGGCCGATCCGAAGATCAGCCTGTCCCATGTCACGCTACCAGCACTTGTCTTTCGGATCGTAGTCCGGGCGGAACAGATAGGGATGGCATATCCACGGATCGCCATTCGGCCCTGCCACGTTCCAGTAGTAGTAGCTGAAGCCCTTGTCGTCATAGCCCAGACCGGGATCGGTATGGCAGTCTGTCGGCACAGGCGGCGCTGGATTGTCAAAATCAAAGTTGCCTGCCGTGTACGCGCCGCCAAGCGTCCGCCATTTGGCATGGCCGTCGGCCATCGTGAAGTTCATGCCCTTGCTGTGAACCCATGACGTTCCATTGGTATAGAACATGACGCTGGTCTGGCCGTTCACTGCAGGATCGCAGGAGGCCGACGAGGGGACATAGACGCAATCCTGATTAGGATCATCGCATTCCAGCGCAGGGTTGCTGGTAGCTGCGCCTTTCAGGGTCGCCTTGCCGTTGCCTTCCCAGAACATCGGCACTTCTGTCGGCATATTGACGCCCGCCTGCGAATAGGCATGGAGCAGGCCGTTATAGGTCAGGGAGCTGCGCTGGAAGGGAACAACAGGGTTGGCATAGTCCGCTGTCCAGGAGCCGCCTACAGCCACATCCGGCCCGGACGGACAGACGTAGATACCCCAGTTTTTCAGATAGGGCTGCAAGACATTAGCCCAGGAGCCTGCATAGCCGTCGATGCGGGTCTGCGAGGAGTTCGGACGCCAGTTTGCAGGAATGCCGAGGTAGTAGAAGGTGAGCCAGCCCAGGGAAGGATGCTTGCCTGCGGAGATAGCGTACTTCTCGTCATAGTCCTGGGCATACATGAGCGCCCCAAGACCTAGCTGCTTCTGGTTGGAGAGGCAGGTGACGCTGCGGGCCTTGTCGCGGGCCTGGGCGAAGACGGGGAAGAGGATCGCGGCGAGAATCGCGATGATGGCAATAACGACGAGGAGTTCAATGAGCGTAAACGCAGAGCGTTTCGCTCGTTCTGCACCGATCTGCATTTTTCAACCCTCCCAAAAAATAATGAAAAAACAGTATCCGCCTGAATGAGTCGCCGTCTGCTATGCGATGAGACCGCGCGCAGAGGGAGACACAGCGACAGAGCCGGAGCTATCCGAAGAGGCGGCGCTACGGATAGTTTGATTGGTAGTATACAGAAAAAGTTCCGGCACTGTCAAGATACGCACGAGCGCCTGCCAAAGTGCGCGCCCAGGCACACTTTCGGGCAGAATTGCCGGGAGGGCGAGGCTGGCAAGAGGAGGCTTCCAGAAAGAGTACCGAACGACACACGCCCTGATGCGAACCGGCGAACAGGCTGCCCAGAGGCAAGACCCACTGTTAAGTTAAGAGACCCTCCCAGAAAGGCAAGCAAGAGGAAGCCCCACAGTCCCGATCTGAATCCTCGCCCGGCCCGAACACCACGCGCAACTTCTAAACGCATTATACAAAGAGGGGCAATGAATGTCAATGGTACACAAAATTCGGCGTTATCCCAGGTTTAGCGTTAGGTGGCAAGGTGTTGAGACGGAACCGAATAGAGAGCAAGGAGGCGGTCAGGGAACCAAAATGAGTTCAGCCGATAAGAGGCGGCGTCTGCGTGCGGTGTCGCCACCAGTCGAAGCCTGCCCGTTCCAGCAGCGTGCCGACCGCGCACAGCGGCAGGCCGACCACGTTGAAATAGTCGCCTTCCAGCCGGGCGATGAAGGGCGCAGCGTAGCCCTGCGCGCCGTAGGCTCCCGCCTTGTCGAACGGTTCGCCGGTCGCCAGATAGCCCTCGATCATCGCGTCGTTGAGCGCGCGGAAACGCACCAGGGTTCGGACGCTCGTACAGAGCGGCTCGGCGCTTCGGCCCGCGCCCAGCGCCGTGACCAGCGCCAGTCCCGTATAGACGCAGTGATCGCGGTCGGAGAGGAGGCGCAGCATCCGGCGCGCGTCCGCACGGTCCACGGGTTTGCCGAGCGGCACGCCCGGCCCCTCCGTTGCCAGCGTCACCAGCGTATCGGCTCCCAGCACCAGGCTGCCCGCCTCCATCCGCGTCGCGACCTCCTGGGCCTTGTGCGTCGCCAGCGTCGTGACGAACGAATCCAGAGGAACGGGGGTGTCCGGGGGCGGCGGCTCTTCGTAGCGGCTGGGGCTGACCGTGAACGGCACGCCCAGCAGCGCCATCAACTCCCGGCGGCGGGGCGAGGCCGAGGCCAACACCAGGTGCGGCGGCGCAGGGGCTTGTGAGGACAGATCGGAGGCGTGCGAGGTCAAGGCTTCTTTCT
>Ga0070741_10009273_pt1 | contig 19213 bp, 17 predicted proteins | sample Coa_R1_4_FD_66440 | JGI IMG/M metagenome (GOLD analysis project Ga0070741, IMG submission 66440) | Surface soil microbial communities from Centralia Pennsylvania, which are recovering from an underground coalmine fire - Coalmine... | ecosystem: Environmental > Terrestrial > Soil > Unclassified ...
CAGGCCTACAGAGATTTGGTTCAAGTATGGCACCCTGATAGATATTCATACAATCCAAGGCTACAACGCAAGGCAGAAGCAAAATTAAAAGAGATAAATAATGCTTATGAATTGTTACAAAAAGTACTCGCTAGCTCGAATAAAGAGTCCGGAAAAGGACCATCTCAATCCTATCTAAAGAGCGTTTTTCACCCATCAGACTTTTCACAGTCAAGTAAAGTTGCTTTCGCTCACGCCCTTAAATTGGCGCTTATAGCCAAGGCAGAGCTTAGCATTTTACACATCGCTTCAAAAACAGAAGATGTTCACTGGACCGATTTTCCAGGGGTGCGTCAAACCCTGGAGCGCTGGAGGATACTCCCTAAGGGAAGTTCAAAGGAGGATGTTGTAAGGATGGGCCTGCAGGTTCAAAAGATATATCGTCGCGATGAAGACCCCGTACTTTCTATTCTGCACCATCTCGAAAAAAATCCTACAGACCTTATTGTACTAGCAACTAATCAACGCGATGGTCTTTCTCGGTGGCTACATAAAACAGTCGCCGAACCCCTTGCACGCCACTCTGGTGAGATGACATTATTCGTTCCAAAAGGGAATGAAGGGTTCGTCTCGCTTAACGATGGAACTATAAATTTGCAACGTATTCTCATACCAATTGACAAAACTCCCAGCCCTCAACCCGCAGTTGAAGCAGCCTCCATCTTAGCTCATGTTCTAGGTTGCAAGGCGGTTTCATTCATACTCCTTTATGTTGGAGAGGACCGAGACATGCCCCCTGTGTCCGTTCCAGAGCAGGAGGGTTGGATTTGGGACAAAATCATTCGGTGCGGCGACGTTGTGGAGGAGATTCTTCAATGTGCGACTGGATTCTCTGCCAATCTCATTGTAATGACAACACAAGGCCACCAAGGATTTCTCGACGCCCTTCGAGGAAGTACCACTGAGCGGGTTCTAAGAGGCTCCCGGTGCCCGCTCCTTGCTGTTCCAGCGCATAAAAAGTAGGATGGAAATGGGCCGAACTCACATTTAAGTTTCTGAAGAAGACTTCCTCATCCAGAATGCCGTTTCAAAAACTCTAATGTCCTCTGGTTAAACTCTTCTATCTTCTCATAGAGTCCCGCATGAGCACAGCCCTCAAAAACCACTAACTCAGAGTTTTTAATATTGCTCTTCATTACATTGGCAAAGCGGGTCGAGGTTATCATATCGTACTTACCAAATGTAATCAATGTGGGTGCTTTTATCCTGTTTAGCTGAGATTCACAATCGTGGGATAAAACACCATTGGTCTGTCTTATAAGTGCGTCTACAGGTTGTACTGGCCTTCCCCTTACAAAATCAGATAGTGCCTTTATGTGGTCAGGCTTGGCGGCATAGAGTTCAGGGGTAAAACACCAGGGGAAAATATATTTAATAACCATCTCTGCAACATTACCCATAGCTTTAGCCGCAAACTGCCAGCCTTCTACAACGGTTCTAAGAAAAGGATCGGTCTTTGTCCATCCACTGTGCAAAGACAATGACTTAACCTTATCCGGGTATTTTGCGGCAATCTGCATTCCTATGGCCGCACCTAATGAAACCCCCATTATATGGGCATGTCCTATTCCCACCGCCTGCATAAACCCCGCTATATCATCGGCATACTGCTCCGTAGAGTAGTCGCCCTCCGGTTTATCAGTTTCACCGGCTCCCCTCAGGTCTACAGAGTAACACGTGAAGTACTTTGAGTATTCGGGGGTCTGAAAGGCATAGCAGGCATAATCGGCACTTGTATAGGGTATAAGGATTAGTGGTTCTCCCGACCCCTGTTTATCATAATTCATATTTATGTCATTTACTTTTACCTTGGGCATTTTGTTATCTCCTCCTTATCGCTGGCTTGTATTCATTATACATAAGCCTATTATATACCCGAAAGGAAGCAAACATACCATTAGCTTTTTGAATCATTTTCACTTCAGAAAATCCGGAATAGCCTCTCCTCTAACTAGATCCTCGTACCTCTCCCTCTCCCTCACTACAAAAAATTCCTCTCCTCTTACCATAACCTCAGGAACGCGGGGACGTGTATTATAATTAGAAGACATCGTAAACCCGTAAGCGCCCACGCTCAGGATTGCAAGAAGGTCGCCCCTTTTCACCTTTGGGAGTCCCCTGTCTTTTGCAAAGAAATCCCCCGATTCGCAAACGGGTCCTACGACATCTACGATTTCTTCATCTCCAAGACTTTCATCAGCGGCGACAATCTCGTGATAAGAATCGTAGAAAGCAGGACGGATCAGATCGTTCATCGCAGCATCCACCACGATAAATTTCTTAGAGGCTCCTCTTTTTACATAGAGCACTTTGGTAAGTAGAATCCCGGCATTTCCTATAAGCGCCCTTCCCGGCTCCAAGACCAGCTTATACGGAGTGCCGATTATCTCCCTTTTTATCACGTCCGCATATTCCTTCGGATGTGGAGGCATCTCACCCTCCTTGTAGCTTATTCCAAGTCCCCCTCCAATATCAACGTACTGGATATTAATTCCCTCTTTCCCTAAGGCGTCACCGAGTTCAATGAGCTTTTTTAACGATTCGACAAACGGCTCAAGTTGAAATATCTGAGAACCTATATGTGCATCTATTCCCACAACTTCGATTCCTTCCATCCTTGCGGCTTCTCTGTAAACATCCACCGCCTTGCCAATCTCGATTCCGAACTTGCTCTTCTGGAGCCCTGTAGAGATGTATGGGTGAGTTTTGGGGTCAATATCAGGATTTACTCGGAGCGCGATTCTTGCCTTTTTACCTACTCCCTTTGCAACGCTATTGAGCAGGTGAAGCTCTTCAACAGATTCAACGTTAAAGAATAAAATCCCCGCTTTGATTGCGGACTCCATCTCCTCTTCGGTTTTTCCGACACCTGAAAAAACGACCTTTGACGGGTCTCCGCCTGCCCGAAGAACACGAAAGAGTTCCCCGCCTGAGACAACGTCAAATCCGATTTTCAAATTCGCGTATGTTTTTAGAACCGCGAGGTTTGAATTTGCCTTCACTGAGAAACAGATCAGAGGGTTTATGTCTGAGAACGCATCACGAAAGACATCGAAATCCCCCTCTAAAGCCGAATTGCTATAGACATAGCAAGGAGTGCCAACGGCGTCGGCAATCTCTTTTATTGGAACATCTTCAACATAATACTCCCCGCCCTTGTATTGAAAGTCATACCACATTTCGCATTATTCTCCTTTGGATTTGGTGAAGAGAATTTACCAAGAAGTCATAACAAAATCAATTCAGGGTTACAAGTTTCCTCTCAGGCACTCTTCAACGAAAATCAGTCTATCATTTCCCCAAAACATCTTTTCATCCACGTAGAACGTAGGAGCACCAAATGCGCCACGCTTTACAGCCTCCGCGGTTTCATCCCTGAGTTTATCCTTTATATCCTGCTCCCCTATTCTTTGAAGAAACCAGTTTGCATCCATGCCGATTTCGCTTACCGCATTCTTTAAAATTTCATCTTGGCTTAAATCCCTTCCCTCGATCCAGTAGAGCCTAAACAGATTATGGGTGTAATCCCTGATTTTCCCCTTCTCCTTTGCCGCTAAAGCGCCCCGCATCGGCTTAACGCTATTGAGCGGAAACAGGTCGGGGAAGTTAAGCTGAACTCCGTAGTGCTTTGCCCAGTTAGCCAAGTCTTTAACCATGTACGCCCTTTTATTCGGAACCTCAAGCGGGGCACGGTTTCCTGTCTCTTTCAATACGCCTCCAAGGAGAAAAGGTTTCCATTCAAGCTCCGCATCATACTCTTCACAGATTCTCTCAATCTGAGTTGATGCGAGATAGCTATATGGGCTTCCAAGATCATAGTAAAACTCGACCCTTTTTCTCATCTCTTTGCACCTCAAGGTGGAAACGGCACAATCGTGATGGTAGAGGACAATTCTATAGATAAAACCTATTGAGAGTATAGAAGAATAAAGCCCGAGTCCTCTTTAACCAATATTTAGAAGATACCACGATGGCAAAGAAATCCAAGTCGAGAGCAAAAACCGGAAAGAATCCGATTCCATCTGAAGCCATCTAAATGGGAAATCCTTGATTCAGGGGCAGTTTTCATTTTATAATTCTAAACGATTTTAAAAAGGAGGTCATCATTCAATGAAGCTCAAGAACAAAATAGCACTTATCACGGGTGGAAGTCTAGGTATTGGAAAAGCAACTGCTCTTCTTTTTGCTAAAGAGGGTGCAAAGGTCGTAATCACCGGGCGTACGGAAAAGACCTTGAAGCAGGTGGTGGAAGAAGCGGGGAAGGAAGGTCTTAAAATTGACTATCTTGTAAGCGACGTCGCAAAAGAAGAGGACTGCAAAGCCGCTGTTGACTACACAATCAACAAATACGGCCGCATTGATATACTTTTCAATAACGCCGGTGTTCTTCCTTTAGGCGTAACGCACGAAACCCCGACAGAGGACTGGGACAATGTGTTTAATATAAATGTACGAGGGACATACCTTATGTCTAAATACGCAATACCCCATATGCTAAATCAGGGCAAGGGACACATTGTAAATAATTCTTCTGTACTCGGATTAAAGGCAATTCCTGGTGCCGCGGCATACAACGCCTCAAAAGGGGCCATCACACAGCTTACAAGAAGCATGGCACTTGAATATGCAGATAAAGGAATACGTGTAAACGGAATATGCCCCGGAACAATTGTAACCCCAATGGTAGAAGGCTTCCTTAAGGAGGTGCCAACCGCTGAAGAGTTTCTAAAATCCCTGCAGCCGATTTACCAGTCACTCGGACGTTTTGGAAAGCCCGAAGAAATCGCCCATGCTGTTTTATTCCTATGCGATGATAATGTGGCGTTTATGACCGGGACAATGCTTTCTGTAGACGGTGGCTGGATTGCGAGATAATGGCCGCTCGATTCCCAACTCCCGGAACTAGACATCTCTTGTTTAAAGATGTATAACTTAAACACCGTATGCAGGGGTGGGCCTTGTGCCTGCTCCGCTCTTGGACAACCCGTCACGTTGTCCATGCAATTTTATCGCATGGAGGAAGAGAATGAGGTTTTTTATAATCGCCGCTTTCTTTTTGGTTTTAACCTTCAGCTTCAGCCAGAGCGCGAGGCTCGAGGAATACACCCTTACGGCTGCTCAAAAACACTTTACAGCCATTATAAGGGGGCTTCCCGGCGTGACCGCCGCTGAATGGAAGTCCCCAGTATCGTTCTGGGTAAAGGCATCGTCGAAAGCCGTTGGTTCCCCGCCAAGGCCCCAAGCGGCAAAACAACTTGCCGATATTCTTGTCCAAAGGGGCAGAACAGCTCTTAGGCAACCTTTTTGCGTTCATATCTATCAGGAAAGTGCTAACGAGCTTGCAAAGTCGTGTATGTACTAATAGGATAACATCGCTTAACAAGGCATTGTTTTAAGAGAGAGACAGTAAAAGCAATCTAATTAGAGGGCAGGTTTGAACCTGCCCCTACAAGTACGAAGAGTTATGATTAACCTAAACAGGAGGATGGCATGAAAAGATTAGGTTTATCATTATTTCTCTTGGTAATGGCAGGATGTATCGCTGAGACGCCTCAAGAGCCTCCAATAAGAGGACTATATAACAATGAACCTGTCACATTCAGCGCCCCATATGACGATGTCTGGTTGGCAACGGCTACGGCAGTTGGAGAACTGAACTGGGACACAAAAATGGCGGATAAAGGGATGGGTGTTATAGAACTTAGAACCTCGTATGTGTACAATCCGTCCTTTGGAAGGTATGAAAGGGTATACTTGGAGCCTAGAAACAGCGAATTCGAACACTCAAAAATTAAGCCCTACTTGAGGGAAATCTCTTATTACGAGCAAGACGCACCGCCTACTCCCAAATTTGTAAGAGAAACCATGAGCATAAAAGTAAAAGCCCTGTCGTCATCCGAAACCCAGGTCAAAATAAATTATAGAATAATGCCATATTATGATTATAGAATCGGGTATCTCGGCACAGTAAAGTCAAACGGGTACGTTGAAAAACGCCTATTTAAAAGGATACAGGAAATATTAACAAGAAAGGGAGCGATGGGAACTCATTAACTCCCACCCCAGCCACAGCATCAGCAACCATAGAGAAACTTGAGAAGGACGTATTCATCTTTAAAAATTATCTTCATCTTGTCTTCTAAATTTCCCCTCGTAAATCGCCCTCCCGACAGTCCTCTGAAATATAAACTGACATATTGCCGTTCCTGGATATAAACCGAGTGGCATAGGGCTAAAGTTGCTTATCTCGAGACACTGCTTGTTGCTTATCCCCGGCTGCATAAAGCTCGTGGATATATGGACTAAGAGTCCCAGCCTTGCGAACCTGCTCCTTCCCTCAAGCCATCCGCATATGTTGGAAGAGAGGGTTATTTTTTCCATCGTGATCCCAAGCACCATCTCCCCGGGCATTAAAATCAGGTGGTCGTTCACCGTAACCTTCTCTGTAACATCCTCGTAGTTTGCGCCATCTCTAATCTCGACAACCTCCCTCATGTTTCTGAATATCCTGAACTCATTGCTAAGATGCAAATCCACGGAGGCAGGCCCCAACTGTTCCAGTGAGAATGGCTCGATTTTAATACTGCCCTGTTCTATCTCCTTTAATATCTCATCCCTCGTTAATATGCCCATTCCCACTCTCAATCGGAAAAACTCGAAGAATCTCTTTCCCTCAACCAAACTCAAATTATCATAAATCATAATCCATATAAAGTTCAAATTTCATCAACCTCAAACTCACTCCTCAACCACATCACCCCTCCCCCCTCGGAATATAACCAGAAACACAACGCCGATTATAGTTCCTATGCCGCCTATTAGTTTAATGGTTGAAGGAAGATCGTTGAATATGAAATATGAGAAAATGACGACAAAGAGAGATTCGAGAGACATCACGGCGGTTGATTGAGAAACGCCAATGAGTTTGATTGATTCAAATTGACTCGCCTTTGCAATGTAGGCTCCCGTCACGCCACCCAAGATCATAAAGGTCAAGTCTCTCAGTCCCGGCACTTGGAATCTTCCAATAGACATAAGATATACAAAGAGCACAATCGCTACTCCAAGAGACCTTAAGTTGGCCACGGCAAACATATTTAAATGCTGCGCAAATCTCTTTACAAGAAAGGATAAGAGCGAGTAGAAAAACGCCGCAAGAAGAGCCACTAACGTTCCGAGGATCAATGAGACCTCTCTCTGGTAGGCAACAATAAGACCACCCGCAATTGTAAGGATTATTCCTACTGTCTCCCCCCTGTTTAATCTCTCATCTAAGAACACAACCCCTAAAAACAGGCTAAAGAGGGTCTGAAATTTCATAAGAAATGACGTAAGCGGGGGGCCAATCGTTCTTAGAGAAATAATCCAGAGCGCAGAGCCGATTGCAGTCACTACGGAGCTCATGATAAATATAGCCATATACTTTCTTACATGTCTCAACTCACTCCTCTGTGATGGAACCATAATTGCAGTGAGCATCGAAAAGAAGGCCGCTCCTGAAAACCAGAAAAAGGTCACGGTCTCCGGATTTAGATTTTTATCTATGGATTTTCCAAACACATAAGATATAGCCGTAAAAAAGGCGGTTCCCACTATAAAAAAATAGCCCCGCAGAGGGTATTTGCTTGTTTGTGTCCTTAGTTTCAGTAGTTCACTCATTGAAATAATCAGGATGCAGAATAAGTCATGAACCTTACATCATTTTATTCACAGCCGAACTTTAGTGTCCCTTTTTGTCCACCACCATGCAAGTAGCGAGCCGGAAATGTTATGCCACACGCTAAACATCGCGGAAGGAAGGGCGGCAAGCGCTCCGAAATGAGCCCTTGCGAGTGCAACTCCAAGGCCTGAGTTCTGCATCCCGACCTCAATGGATACAGCCCTCGCCTTTGGGATTTCCATTCCAAACAACCTCGCAATATAAAAACCGAGGGTAAGCCCCATGATATTATGAATCATGACAGCAATGCCGGTTCTAAGACCAATTCCTCCTATAGCTTGTGCATTTGCCGCCACTATTACCCCGACAATAAAGATGATCGTAATCGAAGAAACCATAGGAAGAATGGGAATCGCAGATTCAACCCTTTCTTTAAACAAGCCCCTTACGCCCACTCCAAGCGCTACGGGGAGAAGAATAATCTCAAATGTAGAGATAAACAGCTTCAGCACAGGCACAGCAGTCCATTCTCCGGCAAGTAGATAAGTAAAGAGCGGAGTAAGGATTGGAGAAAAAAGGGTAGTTACCGATGTCACAGTAACAGAGAGGGCAACGTCCCCTCTTCCGAGATAGGTTATTACGTTTGAAGCCGTCCCTCCCGGACACGAACCCACAAGGACAACGCCCGCTGCAAGGAGAGGTTCAAGCCTTAGAACCTTTGCAAGTGCAAAACCCACAATGGGCATAATTCCATATTGAGCGCAAAACCCTATTGCGACATCCTCGGGTCTCAGAAGCACCCTTTTAAAATCCTCTTTCTTGAGGGTTATTCCCATACCGAACATTATTACCCCTAATGCGGGAGTAATCAGAAAAGCCAGTCCTGAAAAGCGCTTCGGATAAAAGTACGTGAGGATTGAAAACCCTATTATCCAGAATGTGAAATAAGCCGTAAAGAGGCGATTTAAGAACCTGAGAGTTTTCAAAATTGTATTTTTTTGGAAATCAATTTTCGATAGAAGGGAAAAATTACATAAGATTCTGCCGAGTGTCAATTAACTCTAGTTAAGGAATACAGTGCCGCTCGTTTTATTGACCAACCCCGTGATAATACCGATAATCGTGGATTTTCCAGCGCCATTAGGACCCAAGAGTCCAAAGAAATCCCCCGGTCAACCTTCAAATCTATACCTTTAAGCGCAACCACTTTATTCGAATAGACCTTTTTAAGACTCTGTATGGAGAGTGCTTCAGCCATAATTTACTACTCTCTCTTGAGGCTCAGCCAACCGCAGTAAATCCATGTACCCCTATATTCTACTGCAACTAGGCTCTTTGTTAAAATCGGAAAGGAACCCAACCCTGCTTTTCATGGAATGGGCAGTTGGAGGAACAATTTTTCCTTGAAAGGGGCTATTCCTTGTGTGACAATTTTTAAATGAGGCTCCATAGACGAAATGGGGTTGCCTTAATCATATTATGTTGCATAACAATTTGTAATTGAGAATTAGCCACAATTAGCACGAATGAAAATAAATGTAAACAATTTGCGAAAATTGACTCTTTCGTGGCTAATATGAAATGTTATTCACTTAACGTAATTATTCGCACTGAAGGAGCAATTAACGATCATGGCAAACAAATTACAACCAGAACTCCTAGATAAAATGGATAGATACTGGCGCGCTGCAAACTATCTTTCCATCGGGCAAATCTATCTACTCGATAATCCTTTGCTGAAGGAACCTTTGAAGCTGGAGCATATTAAGACTAGGCTGCTTGGACACTGGGGAACTACTCCCGGTCTGAACTTCATATACGTTCATCTCAACCGTGTGATCAAGGAGCAGGACCTGGACATGATATACATAACTGGCCCTGGCCATGGGGGGCCTGGCTTAGTCGCCAACGTCTACCTGGAAGGGACATACAGCGAGGTGTACCCCAATATTTCCCAGGATACAGAGGGAATGAAGAAACTCTTCAAGCAGTTTTCATTTCCAGGTGGTATCCCCAGCCATGTCGCCCCCGAAACCCCCGGCTCCATCAATGAAGGAGGGGAGCTCGGCTACTCTATCTCCCATGCGTATGGAGCCGCCTTTGATAATCCCGACCTCATCGTCGCATGCGCGGTGGGGGATGGAGAGGCCGAAACCGGTCCCCTGGCTACGGCCTGGCATTCAAACAAATTTCTCAACCCGGTAACCGATGGCGCGGTGCTGCCTATATTGCACTTGAATGGATACAAGATTGCCAACCCTACTGTACTTGCGCGTATCAGCCATGAGGAACTGGAAAGCCTCTTCATTGGATACGGATACAAGCCCTATTTCGTGAAAGGTTCTGAGCCTGAAGCCATGCACCAGTTGATGGCATCAACCCTCGATACCGTGATTGCAGAGATTAAAGCGATACAGCATGAGGCACGCACACATGGTTACACTAAGCGCCCCCGCTGGCCAATGATTATCCTGTGCACCCCCAAGGGCTGGACAGGTCCGAAGGAGGTTGATGGTATGAAAGTAGAAGGGTACTGGCGGTCACATCAGGTTCCCATAGACGAGATGGCAAGGAAGCCAAACCATATTAAGGCCCTGGAAAACTGGATGAAGAGCTATAAGCCTGAGGAACTCTTTGATGAAAACGGTAGGTTTAGACCTGAGCTGGCAGAACTCGCACCAAAGGGCACGCGCCGGATGGGCGCCAATCCCCACGCAAACGGCGGCTTGCTGCTCAAGGACTTGAGGATGCCAGATTTCCGGGAATATGCTGTTGATGTTCCCAAACCCGGAACCGTTTTGGGGGAAGCAACCCGTGTTATGGGATACTTCCTGCGCGACGTGATGAAGCTCAATATGGACAACAAGAATTTTCGTGTGATGAGCCCGGACGAGGCCAGCTCGAACCGCCTCAATGCCCTCTTTGAGGTAACGAACCGGGCATGGGTGGCAGAAATCCTTCCTGAAGATGACCACCTCGCTCCAGATGGTCGGGTTATGGAGATTCTCAGTGAACACACCTGCGAGGGCTGGCTCGAGGGGTATCTCCTTACTGGTCGTCATGGCTTCTTCGCCAGCTACGAGGCGTTTATACATATTGTTGATTCGATGTTCAACCAGCACGCCAAATGGCTCAAGGTTGCAAAAGAGATCCCGTGGCGTGCGTCCATTGCTTCCCTTAATTACCTACTGTCATCGCACGTATGGAGGCAGGATCACAATGGGTTTTCGCACCAAGACCCAGGATTTATTGACCATGCAGTCAATAAGAAGGCAAGTGTGATTCGAGTATATCTTCCCCCCGATGCAAACACATTGCTCTCTGTGACCGATCACTGTCTGCGGAGTCGCGACTACATCAACATCATCATCGCCGGGAAACAGCCGGCGCTCCAGTACCTGAACATGGACGCCGCCATAAAACACTGCACTGCCGGAATCGGGATTTGGGAATGGGCCAGTAACGATAGAGGCTCAGAACCCGATGTGGTGATGGCCTGCGCTGGCGATATACCCACCTTGGAGACCCTGGCCGCCGTGCACCTCCTGCGGCGATACATTCCCGACCTGAAGGTCCGGGTTGTCAACGTGGTGGACCTGATGAGGCTTCAGCCCAAGGAGGAGCATCCACATGGTCTGTCGGATAAAGACTTCGATACTATCTTCACCGCCGATAAGCCCCTTATCTTTGCTTATCACGGCTATCCCTGGCTGATCCATCGCCTGACCTACCGCCGTACAAACCACCACAACCTCCATGTTCGCGGTTACAAAGAAGAGGGGACCACAACAACGCCGTTTGATATGGTCGTCCGCAACGATATGGACCGCTTTCACCTCGTCGGCGACGTTATTGATCGTGTGCCAAAGATTGGCTCCCGTGCGGCGTATGCCAAGCAGGCTATCCGCGACAAGCTCATTGAACACAAGGAGTACATAACCAAGTACGGGGATGATATGCCTGAGATTCGCGACTGGCGATGGACCGATCCAGATTCAGCATAGCCGAAAATTATTTGACTGTCAGAGTACCCTTCATGCCGGCGGCATAGTGACCGGGAAAGGTACAGATATAGGTGTAATCGCCGGGCTCCTTTGGCGCTGTAAATGCCACCGACTTGGTCTGACCACCTGAGACGAGTTCTGTATGAGCAATAATCTCATTCGTCATACCCTTAGGGATATATCCATTATCCTTAGCATTGGCCGCGGCGTTGGCAATGGCACCCGGATCAGCACCCTTTTTTAACAGCACGAAGTTATGGGACATCGCATCTGGTGGCAAAGAGGTCTTGTTAGTAAGTTTCACGGTGAGTTTTTCTCCCGGCTTGGCAGAGATATGATCAACACTAAACTTTAGAGTTTGTAAGCCCTCAATCTCTACAGTCCGTGCCTGGGCAAAGCTAACGGCTTCTAGCATCCCCAGGGAGATGATCATTAGTAATGTGACCTGAAATACCTTAGCGATTCTTAACATTTGTGCCTCCTTGTAATGGGATGAAAATAGCAAACCCCTGATTTTTAACTCGTTACATTAATAATTTTATAGGTTGCCTGTTCGAAAATCCACTCATTTTTTGTCCCTGGAAATACCTCAAGCCAGCATAGAATAGATGATTAACACACCATACAGCCTAGAGTTCATCCCAAACTGCAGCCACTGGGTACAGCAGGAAGCTCCCGATGAGTTTAACAGGTTGATACTGGATTCTTTAACCATTCGTTAGTTTAAGCCCGCATCACACCGGAGGAGAAGTTAGGTATTCTATCTATATGGCAGTAGAAGTACGAGGTATGGAGACACGGGATAGAGAAAGGGTTAAACAGATTCTGGCCGAAGTAAATGTATTCCCTCCCACAGAAATAGAAGTTGCTATTGAATTGATAGATTCATACCTATCAGGAAGCCCGGATTACACCATAAAGGTGGCGGCAGACGAGAATGGCGATGTTCTTGGTTACATATGCTATGGAAGAGTTCCTCTTACAGATGCCGTTTGGGACATCTACTGGATTGTAGTTGGAAAAGGGTTTCAAGGAAAAGGAGTCGCAGGACGGCTCCTTGAGTTTGTGGAGAATGAATTATATGCAAAGAATGCAAGGGCTATAATGGTTGAGACATCCTCAAAACCCGAGTACCAATCTGCAAGGGATTTCTACACAAGAAAGGGATTCAGTGAGGTCTGTAGAATAGGTGATTTCTATTCTGAGGGGGATGATAAGATAATCTACAGAAAGAAATTAGATAAGCGGATATTTTGAGACCTTGGATTCAATAATATTGGCCTGTTTGTTCTGAAAGAGATAGGCGTCATGGTCACCGAATATATATTTATAGACGAATGGGATGTGAATGCACCAATTGAGGCCATATTCACCGCTCTGGCCGATACGCGCACATACCCCGATTGGTGGAAGCCGGTTTACCTGGATGTGGAGGCTGACGGTCCACCCATCGTAGGTCGGGTTTCAAGGCAGCACTTCAAGGGACGATTGCCATACCATCTACACACCATCTCAGAAATTGTGCGGCTGGAGCCACCAAGGGAGTTCGAGGTCAAAGTAAGGGGCGACCTTTCCGGACGCGGGATCTGGACACTTACCCCCAGAGGCGGGGGTGTTCGCATTCGATTCGATTGGCGGGTTAATGCCGACCGCCCGTTGCTTAGGATACTTACTCCATTGCTGCGGCCACTCTTCCGATGGAATCACAACTGGGCTATACAGAGAGCCAGGGAGGGGCTAGAGCCATACGTTAGGCGATGACCCCGTTCATCCTTTAACAATGCGAGGTGGTACATACGAAGCGTGGCTCAGACTCGCAATCCTTTAAGGAACCGGCGCAACCCTGACTTGGCATTTCCAATCCAGGGCTTCCCGTGGGCGAAGAGCAGGTGGTCAAAGTCACGTTTAAGGTGGGCCAGGAAAGCTTTCCTCAGACCACGCTTGACCGCTTCTGGATCATCACCCATTAAATAGTCGGGGACAAAACCCAGTTCATCATCGTCCCGTATAATGGCATCTCCAATGGAGAGAATCCCTTCGCCTAAAGGAATATAAAAGGCGGTTTCCTCCGGGCATAACACCCCAACCTCCAGTGCGAGTATTCCGCCGGGGAGTTCATCTCCGTGGTTAAACGCCCTCACCTTTTCTCCTCTTATAAACTCGTGGAGTCCATCCTTATGGCACCATACTATTGTGCCGTAGCAATCCACGAACTGTCCACTGTGCCGATAGTGGTGCCGATTGGTCAAGTAAATGTGCTTGGGCGGCTTATGTGTCTTAAACCGGTTGAGCCCCTCTGATGGAATCCTTGGGTCAATTAAGACTGCGGGGTTAGAAGCGGCAATATAATATGAATGAACGTCCTGTTCGATTCCCTCGTGGAATGTTGTCCAATGAAAGATGCCGGGAAGGATTTCTTCCATTAGTTCTCCTTATGGCTTCTGTCTCAAACGCCTATTCCCCTAATCTCCGTGTAAATGTACTGAATTTATTGCGCGCCGTCCATTATAAGCCAACACTGAGTAGAAGTTTTAGTTATACCAATTCAATTTGTGCAAAATCACACAGCTTTTACAGTGCATTACCGCACAAATATATACAAATAAAAATCCTCTGTTTACAACTTATCGTAGGAATTAACAATTGATGGTATTGACCGCTGGTATGGATATTGCACCTACTAGACTTAGAGTTCGTCAGTGAAGTACGTTGCCGGACTGCTCCGCCAATCTGTGTTCTTTTTAGAGTGTGAGCAATCTCGAATCACAATTTATAAACCTTGATCAACTTAGAAATGAATTGAATATCAAATAATGAACGCTTTATAAAGAACGAGTACAAGGGTTAATAAACTGACCAGATAAAACGGAGCACATTTATGAAAAGAATACATTTAACAAAACGCCAGGCATGGATTCCGGGGATTATCTTAGCTTTAATCCTCATTCTGGTCGTAGTGCCCTATTTCATAAGCAGTGATACTCTTCGCCGTTACGCGGAGCATCAAATGAACAGCAGATTGAAAGGATATACCGTTTCTATCAAAGATGCCCATTTTCATACCCTTTCATTCGCTCTTGACCTCAACGGTCTGACTCTGGTACAGAATGCGAACCCAAACCCGCCCGTTGCTAATATCAGGAGACTACACGCAAGTGTGTATTGGCGAGAACTTCTCACCGGTCACGTGGTGGGTGATTTTCTGATGGATCACCCGAAAATCTATATCAATCTAAAAAACATTCGCAAAGAAGAGGAGAGCAATGTCCCTTTCAAGAACAAGGGCTGGCAGGATGCCCTGCAGTCGGTTTACCCACTGAAGATCAATGTCTTCAGGATTAACGATGGGGAACTCACATATATTGACCAGGGCCCCTACGAGCCGCTCAAGGTGAGCAGGATCAATATCTATTCAACCAATATTCGCAACATCCATTATCCCGAAAATGTGTATCCCTCTCCCTTCCGTATGGAAGCCAGAATATTCGAAAAGGGAAAAGTTGTCCTGAATGGACACATGAATTTTTTGGCAAAACCCCATGTAGGTTTTAAGGGTGACCTCGACATCGCCAATGTTGATCTTAGCTATTTCAAACCCATTACGAGCCGCGAAAATGTATCAGTCCGCAAAGGGACATTGTCCGCAAATGGCGACATGGAATACGCTCCGGATGGCACAGCAGCAATGCATTTTAAAGACCTCAAGATTACAGGCGTGGATATGGACTATATCCATATGCCTCAGACCGTGACAAAGGAAAAGGAGAGGGTTCATGAGGCCGCGCAAACAACCAAAGAGCTGAGCAATGAGCCATCCGCAAAGATCAGGGTTGATCTGATGAGGATTGAAGGCACACTGGGGTACGAGAACAGAACGGTCAACCCGAATTATCGCCTCTTCTTCAATCCCCTTGAAGTAACCCTAAAAAATTTCAGCAATCAATTTTCTGAGGGCGCAGCAAAACTGGAAATAAAGGGAAAGTTTATGGGAACAGGAGATACGGTTATAACCGGGACTTTCCGCCCCGAAACAAAGAACCCCGACTTCGACGTCAATATCGCCATCGAGAATACGCAAATGCCATCAATGAGCGATCTTTTCCGCGCATACGGGAACTTTGACATCAAATCCGGTCTCTTCTCCTTTTATTCCGAGGTGAGGGTCAAGAACAACATGGTAACGGGCTATGTCAAGCCCCTATTCGAGAATATGAAGGTGTATGATCGCAGCCAATACAAGAAAGAGGAAGGCGTTCTTCACAAGGCCTACGTTGGCCTGATCAACGGAGCCTCCAAACTCCTCAAAAATAGGCCCAACCGCGAGGTGGCGACCAAGACCGACATATCGGGACCGATTGAAAATCCGAAAACGAGTACCGGGCAGGTAATCCTCAATCTGATAAGGAATGCATTCATTAAAGCGATTCTTCCAGGGTTCGAAAAAGAGGTCGGCCAGTCAAACAAGTAATCCCCATTTCATAAGATCCAGACCTGATAATTACACACTTCTAATCAGAAAATACAGTTCAGCCACTTGAGTAATAGCGCACAGCTTTTCTGTGTATTATTACTCAAGAGGGTCTATCTCTATTCCCTTTTTCCCTCTTCTTTGATTTTAAGCCTTTGTACATATTTGAGATTCACCACTGAGTCCGCTGGCATAGATATTGCATAAACATACACTGTGAGTTTAAGTATGAAATGAGTTGAGCATAGAGGGTAGTATTGGCGGATGATTCAGAATGAATTAGTTGAAGAACTCAGGGAGAGATGTGAATCCGTCCTCTCAATTTCGGAGGGGACTCAGGGCGACATGCCCGGAAATCTTGCCTATCAATCGCACTCAAGTTGCCACTCCTATAGAGGTCCTTTCTAAAACCGGGCACCCTCGAATAAGAAGCTGATAAGAGACCTCGATTTTTTGGAAAGGTCGTTAGATTGCCCAAATCCAAAGAAGGGGGATAGGTAAATGCTGACCCTAGAAATACCCGAAAGCTTAAGGTTGAAGTATGAGAGACACGAGGCAACTAAGCCACACCTCAATTTATACCTGAAGGTGGCTGAAAGGGTTAATAGACTCTACGATCACGAGGTCGTGCGTAACAACGGGTATTGCAAATGGTTTAGGCTGGGTAATGCGAATACCCCACAGATCATAGACCTTATAGAACAATGGTTTGTGTTCTCACGGCACTTTCCCTGGATACAGGCAAAACGTATGTCCAATTCTGATACATGGGAGGGCGAAGAGGGTGCCCGTGAGATTCTTATGAATGAATGCGGCGTTCCTATAAATATGAGGACAGGCAAGGCTGCGGGGAATCCATTTTCCCATGAGAATGCCCATTTAAATTGGCTAAGAGCTATAGCTAGAGATTTAGGATTAGACCCAAGCCCCGGCAAAATGGGCCGCTGGGTAGATGGCAGTCCATCAACTATTGCCTTTCTGGAAGGCCTCGATAAAACATATGGAAGCTTTGATGGCCAGGTAGGCGCAGGCGCTAGTTTTGCCATAGAGAGTTGCTGGGCTGGCTATGGGCTGGGCATACCTGAACTTGAGGCCGACAACTTCTGGAACGAACTGATAGCGGGTCTGGATGCATACAATAGCAAATACCGTCAGGGTCTCTCTCCCCTGGATACGTCTTTCTTCTCATACCACAGAGACCTGGAGATAGAACATGCGCGCAATGTTGAAGATGAGCTAGTTGAAACTATTTTACACACCCAGTTCGATGAGGAGAAGTTCTTCGATCAAGGGGCATTACCTGCACTTGATGCCATAAATATGTTCTGGGTTGGTTTGTATGAAAAAGCCATGCAGCTAAATCCCAATTAGGAGGTAAATCATGCACGATGATTATTTGAAGCTAAAGGTAGACCACAAAACCATTCTGGTCAGGGATATGAACGCCTTTAACGTCACCAGAGATTTTTTGACTAACAATGGATATGTTAAGGTCTATGAGGTAGGCAGGATAGGTGAAGAGCAGACCGCTATGGCTACATTCGCCTGTTGTAGCCTCATACATGGTGAGTGTTTAGCAATCGTATGTGGTATAAACTCTCCTACAGAGATCTCTCATGCACAAGCACCGTTTATATTCGGTAATGATAAAAACGCGCTAACCTATATACAGCATTTGGCGCTGCGCACCTCCGATATATTCAAGCTACGGTCATATTTAGAAGAACGAGGAGCTAACTTTCTAACACCCATATACGATGAAAAGGATTCATTCGGTCCGCTTCTTCAGTGCTTTACAAGGGAGTTGTTCAATAATGAGTGGTTCTTTATAGAGCTTGTGCAGAGAGATTACAATCCTGATGAGGTCAATATAAAACTCGGTGAGCAATTTGCCAATCAGACTGTCAGGTCTCTATATGTAACCAAGCAGGAAGAGTTCAGAGACTGGCTATCAACTCGGAAGAAGAGGCTTATGTTTGATGGGAATCCGGCAAATATGAAATGGTTCCGGGACCTTTTATTGTCAGTGGAACCCTACGGGTATGTTAAAATTATACCATCACTCAGATGGATATTTGAACAGGTAGCCCGGGGATAAGAAACGATGAGTCTTGTGAATCCCCATTTAAAGTCCTTTCCTCATCGTAGAAGGGTTTTAAATGGATACAAAATTCCCTTCAATAACTATAAGAACATACCTGAGGGGCTATACTGGGACTTTATAGGAGAGAATGGATTTATAGGGCATCAGAGCTTCCTGTATAAGGCCTACAGACCCACCGTTAGAGAAGGGTTTAAGGAAGGTTCATCGGAATTAGAGACATCCCCGACTGAATCGTGGACGGGGATAAGAGAGGGAGGCTCTCAAAAAGCCAGTATGGATACCGCTATAGTGTCCAAACCCAGGGCATTCTCCATAAGCCTACTCAAACCCAACACAAAAGATAACGTCCCTATAAGTATTTTAACCAGCCGCGAGATAAATGTTTCTGCATATATCATCTCCGAATGTACAACTCCTGTATTCTGTAATGCGGATGCCAACGAATTGCTCTACATACAGAAAGGTAGAGGAGAGATCCATACAGAATTCGGTGTTCTGGAATACGCTCCTTTTACATACGTCTATATCCCTAAGGGAACCTTCTACCGTATATATGGTGTATCTCCATCACTTATTCTGGTTATGGAGATATATAAACAAATATACCTCCCTAACTTTGGCCTTCTTAGCCAAGATTATCCCATAGCGGAATCTCTCTTAGAAGGCAGCAACCTGCCTGAGCTAAGATATGAAATTAACAACCCTCCGGAGGGGAAGGTATCTGTGTTAAAGAAGGTAGGCACAGTCTACAAGGAGGAGATATACACCAACTCTCCTTTAGCATGCCTGGGTTGGCAGGGTACCTTATATCCATTCAGAATAGGTGTGAAAGATATAAATATTGTAGAAAGCCATACATTTCATGTTCCACCCTCGGCATACGTGACATTCCTAAACGAGGATATATCCGTAAACATAATTACATTTCTACCGAGGTT
>Ga0070741_10009274_pt1 | contig 19212 bp, 11 predicted proteins | sample Coa_R1_4_FD_66440 | JGI IMG/M metagenome (GOLD analysis project Ga0070741, IMG submission 66440) | Surface soil microbial communities from Centralia Pennsylvania, which are recovering from an underground coalmine fire - Coalmine... | ecosystem: Environmental > Terrestrial > Soil > Unclassified ...
TGTTGCGCCAGCCGGTACTGGCCGTTGAGCACCCAGTTCAACGACAGATGGCGCGACTCCGACTGGGCGAACATGTCCACTTTCATGTGCGTCATCGGCCAGTAGCTCGCCACCATCAGCGCGAACACGCACGCCATGCTCCAGCGCCGATGGCTGAGCGTCCACGCCACCACGCGCGCATAGCGCTCGCGCAAACGCGAGATCAGCGTGCGCCGGTTGAGGAATTTCGGCGGCGGCAGTTTCGCCGAGAGCATCGGCACGACGCTCACCGCCACCAGCCACGAGGCGATGTGGGCGATCGCCATGGTGATCGCCACCTGCACGAGGAAAATGCTGATCTGATTGCGCTCGCCGAACAGGTTGGGCAGGAACACGATTACCGAGGTGAGCGTGCCGGCGGCGATGGCGATGCCGACCGCCTGCGTGCCGGCCACCGCGCAGTGCCACGGCTTGTCCGGATATTTCTCGCGGTACTGATAGATGCTCTCCACCACCACCACTGCGTTGTCCACCAGCATGCCGACCGCCAGCAGCAGGCCCATCATCGAGAGAATGTTCAAACTGATGCCGAAGAAATACATGCAGCCCAGCGTGATCACCATGCACACCGGGATCGCCAGCGACACCATCAGCGTGGAAGGCCAGTCGCGCAGGAAGAAGTACAGCACCAGCACCGACAGGATCACGCCGATCAGTCCCGCCTCGCCCAGTTCGCGCAGCGACGAGGTCACGCCTTTCGCCGAGTCCTGCAGCGCGTACACGTTGATGCCCTGCATCTCGGGATCGTTGCGCACGCCGTCCACGTATTTCGTCACGGCCGACCCGACCTGCACCAGATTGGCGTTGCGTTCCTTGTAGATGTCCACGCCGATCGCAGGCTTGCCGTTCAACTCGCGCGCGAAATCCAGTTTCTGCGGCCGCAGGGTGACATTGGCGATATCGCCGAGCTTCAATCCCTGCGAGTTGACCGGCAGCGCGCGAATATCGTCCAGCTCGCGCCACTGGCCCTGCGGTTGTACGCGCCAGCGCAAGCCACCGTCGGTGACTTCACCCGCCGACAGCGAGAAGTTGGCCTGCTTCAGGCGCTGGTACAACTGGTTGAGACCGATGCCGTGTGCGGCCAGCCGCTCGGCGGAAAGTTCGATTTGCACTTCCGGTGCCGACACGCCGTTGATGTCCACGCGCGCCACGCCGGGGATGCGTTCGATCGGGCGCTTCAGTTCGCGGTCCAGCAGCGCGTAGGAATTCGCGAGGTTGCGATTGGACGCGATGCGCAAGCTGAGGATCGGCTGATCCGAGGTCGAGAACTTCTGCACCGTGTAGCGTTGCAGGTCGGAAGGCAGGTCCGCGCGCACCGCGTCGATCTTCTCGCGCGCCTGCACGGCTTTTACCGCGACGTTCTCGCCCCACTTGAACTCCATGAAGATCTGCGCGCCGTCCGCGCGCGAAGTCGATTGCATCTTCTGGATGCCCGGCAGCGCGGCCAACGCATCCTCGACCGGACGCGTGATGGTGCGCTCGACTTCCGCAGGCGTGGAGCCGGTGTAGGGAATGTCCACCAGCAGGAACGGCACGTCCAGCGTCGGGAACAATTCCAGCGGCAACCGGAACGCCGCGATCGCGCCGATCACGAACAGCGAGACGAAGAACATCACCGTGGTGACCGGCCGCTTCAGGCTCAGTTCGGCGATGCCGCCGCTGCGGCTGACGGGCGCTTCACTCATGCGGGCTGCCCGTCGGCGGCGAGACGTGACGCGACTTTCGCGCGTCTGCGTTCGCCACGCGCCACGTACCAGGCATCGTCGCGGCGATCCAGCAGATCATAGACCACCGGGATCACGACCAGCGTCAGCAGCGTGGAAACGGCCAAGCCGCCCATCACAGTGATCGCCATCGGCGCGCGCACTTCGGAACCCGCGCCGAGGCCAATGGCCAGCGGCAGGAACCCGAACAGCGTCGCCAGCGTGGTCATGGAGATCGGACGCAGACGCGACTCGGCCGCCGCGCAAATTGCTTCACGTTTCGACAGGCCTTCTTCGCGCAACTGGTTCACGCGGTCGATCAGGATGATCGCGTTCTTCACCACGATGCCGACCAGCATGATCAGGCCGATGAACACCACGACCGAAAGCGTGGAACCGGTGAGCTTCAGCGCCAGCACCGCGCCGACCATCGCCAGCGGCACCGAAAACATGATCACGAACGGGTGCAGCAGCGATTCGAATTGCGAGGCCATCACCAGATACACCATGAAGAGGGCGAGACCCAGCGCGAACAGCATCGAGCGCACCGAATCGGAAAGCTCCTCGCCCTGCCCGCCGATATGCACCGTGACGCCTGCCGCCAGCGGATTGGCATTGACGAGATTGCGTACCTCTTTTATCGCGCTGCCGAGGTCGCCGTGCGCGACGCCTGCAGAGACGATCGCCACGCGCTCCTGACCGATGCGGTGGATCTCCGCCGGGCCTTCGGTGGCGATCACATCGGCGACCGAAGACAGCCGCACCGGCGTGTCCAGACCGGGTGAGGGCGTGGCGGCCAGCGAGCTGTTGGCGTTCGACGCATTTCCGCTGGCAGCGTTGCCGGTATTCGCCAGGCCGCTGTTCGAACCATCGCCGCTATCGTCGGTTTGCGTCGCATTGGCGCCGGCGTTGGCGGCGGCACTGGCCGGGATGTAACCGACGATCAGGTTGCGCACGGCATCCACGCTGTCGCGGTCGCTCTGCTGCGCGCGTACCAGCACGTCGATCTTGCGGTCGCGGAAATCGTAGCGCGTGGCCACCTCGCCCTTGACCTTGCGCACCACGCGGTCGGCGATGTCGCGCGTGGTCAAACCGAGCGCCGCCGCACGCGCGGCATCGAAGCGGATCGCAATTTCCGGATAGCCGCCGGCGACGGTGGACTTCACGTCGTTGAAATCGCCCGACGATTGCATCAGCGTAGCGAGCTTGCGGCCGGCTTGCGTCAAGGCGTCCAGATCGTATCCGCGCAGTTCCACTTCCAGCGGCGCGCTGGACGAGAACAACTCCGGCCGCGAGAACTTCGCCGTCACGCCCGGATATTGCGCCAGCGCCGCGCGCAACCGCTGCGTTTCCGCGGCTTCGCCATCCGCGCCCGCATCCGGTTTCAGCGTGACGTTCAAGCGCGCGATGTTCTCGCCCGATTCGGTCGGATTGGCGTCCAGCCGCGTGCCCACGCCGGCGACGCCGTAGATCGAAGCCACGCCCGGATCGTGCGCGTGCGCCTGCGCGATGTCGTGCACCAATGCGTCGGTGCGCGACAGCGGCGTGCCGGGCGGCAGCGTCGCCACCACGTCGAATCGGTGTTGCGCGAGCTGCGGAATCAGATCCAGACCCAGCGTCGGCACCAGCGCCAACGCGATCGCGAACGCGAACGCTGCGAAACCCAGCACGCGCCAGGGATGGTGCAGCGCATTTGGCAGCGCGCGGTGATAGAAACGTGCGGCGCGTTCATACGGAATCATCACGCCCTGCCCGATGAAACGCAGCACGCGGCCGAGCACCGCGCCGAGCATCCGGAACAATCCGAAACCACTCCAAGCCACCGCGCGCGGCAACACGCCGATGCGGCTGCGTGGTTTCTCGTTTTCGAATTCCTCGCGATAGGCCAGCGGCGCGCGGCCTTGCAGCGAGGCCAGCATCGGGATCAAGGTCATCGCCACGATCAGCGAGATCAGCATCGCGAAGGTCACGGTCAGCGCCTGATCGCGGAACAACTGCCCGGCGATGCCCTGCACGAACACCAGCGGCAGGAAAACCGCGACGGTGGTCAGCGTGGACGCCGTCACCGCCATGCCGACTTCGGATGCGCCCGCCACCGCGGCCTGCACGATGCCCATCCCCGCTTCGCGTTTGCGCGCGATGTTTTCCAGCACCACGATCGAATCGTCCACCACCATGCCGGTGGCGAGCGCCAGGCCGCCCAGCGACATCACGTTGAGCGACAGTCCGAACCGGTCCATGAAGAAGAACGTCGCGATCAGGGAAACCGGCAACGACAGCGATACGATGAAGGTGCTGCGCGCGTGGCGCAGGAAGAAGAAGATCACCAGGATCGCCAACACGCCGCCGAGCAACGCGTCGTTGCGCACTTCCGACAACGCGTCGCGGATGAAGGTGGATTGATCTTCCAGCACCGTGAGCTTGGAGCCGGCCGGCAGGCTGTCGCCGAGTTTGTCCAATTCCGCGTGCACGGCCTGCGCGACACTGACCGTGTTGGCATCGCCTTGCTTGTACACCGCAAGCTCGATCGCCTCGCGGCCGTCCACTCGGATCACGCCGTCGCGTTCCTTGTAACCCTGATAGACCTGCGCAATGTCCTTCAGGCGAATCGGCACGCCGTTGGCGTCGACCTTGATCAGCGTGTCGCGCATTTGCTGCAGGTTGGTGAACTGGTTGAGGGTGCGCACCAGATAACGCTGCGAACCCTGGTCGATGCTGCCGCCGGAGATGTTGACGTTTTCGTTCTTCAGGCGCGTGATCACGGTGTTGATGTCGATGCCGAGTTGCGCCAGCTTGTGCTGATCGACCGCGACTTCGATCTCGTCTTCCAGACCGCCGCCCACTTTCACCGCTGCCACGCCCGCCACGGGTTCCAAACGCTTCTGCAATTCGTTGTCGGCGAAACGGCGCAGGCGTTTCAGCGCGGCGGGATCCGCATCGTTGGCCTGCGTCGAAGTCAAACCGACGCGCACGATCGGATCGGTGGACGGATTGAAGCGCAGCAGCAGCGGCTTCTTGGCGTCCAGCGGCAGTTGCAGCGTGTCGAGCTTGTCGCGCACGTCCAGCGCGGCCATGTCCATGTCCGTGCCCCAGGCGAACTCCAGGATCACGTCGGATTCGCCGGTGCGCGAGATCGAGTGCACGCGCTTGACGTTCTTCACGACACCTACGGCTTCTTCGACCGGTTCGGTGACGAGGTTTTCGATTTCGGCGGGCGCCGCGCCTTCGTAATCGGTGCGCACGGTGAGCGTGGGATAGGACAGATCCGGCAGCAGATTCACTTTCAGATCGGACAAGCCGATCAGGCCGAACAGCACGAAGGTGAGCGTCACCATGCCGATGGTGACGCGTCGGCGCGTAGCGATCTCCGGCAGAGACATGGACTACTCCGCAGCGGAAGTGTTCGTGTTCGAGTTTGATGCGCTGGGCGGCAGCACCTGCACCTCGCTGCCGTCGCGCACCGCGTCGCGTCCCAGCGTGATCACGCGCTCGCCTGGCTTCAATCCGTCGCGGATTTCCACGCGGTCGCCGTCGACATATCCGATCTTCACCACGCGCCGCTTGGCGACCAGTTCCGGTTGCGCGGGCTTGCCGGTTTCCGCCGCGACCGCGTCGCCCGGTTTCGGTTTGACCGCTTTCGGCTTTGTCGGCTTGGCCGCACCGCGTTCAATCACGAACACCGCGGTCTCGCCGTCCTCGTCGATCAATGCGCTGCGCGGGATCACCAGCGCATCGCGGCGCTGGTCGTAGACGATGTCGATGCGCCCGAACATGCCCGGGCGCAGCGGCTCATTCCCCGCCGCGGTGTTGTCGAACACGCAGGTGACACGAAAAGTGCCGCTGGAGGCATCCACCACGGGCGCAATGCGCTGAATGGTTCCGGCAAACTGTTTGCCCGGCAACGCGTCCACCGCAAGCGTCAAGGGTTGACCCGGTTTCAGCATGCCCAGTTCGCGTTCCGGCACATTCAACGTGGCCGTGAGCGGATGCATGTCCACGATGTGGAAGATCGCCTGATTGGCCTGGACCAGATTGCCCTGCTTCATCATGCGCCGCGAGATCACGCCGGAAATCGGCGCGGTGATGCGCGTCCAGGACAACTGCAGTTGCGCGCCGCGGGTGGCAGCGGCCTGCGCTTCCATGTCGTACTTGTCCTGTTCGTATTCCTGCTGCGGGATCAGTTGTTTCTGGATCGCCTTCGAGGCACGCTCATAGGTGGTTTGTGCCTTGCGCAACTGCGCCTGGCTCTGCGCGAGCTGATAGGCCGCACTGGAAGGATCGATCTGCGCCAGCAATTGGCCCGCCTGCACGCGCTGGCCTTCTTCCGCATACAGTTTCAGCAGCACGCCGGAAGCCTTCGACACCACGTCGGCTTCCTGCTCGGCTTCGAGCGCCGCGGTGCCGGAATAGCTCGCGTTGATCGGAGCGCGCATGGCAGCCGCGACTTCCACGGGCACGCGCGGATGGTTGTCGGCGTCTGCTTGTTTGTCGCCTCCGCCGCCGCAGGCGGACAGCAGCATCGTGGCGAGAGCGAGGGGACACCAGCGCAACGAGGTTTTCATGGCAGGACCGCGAATCGGTGGACGATATGGTGTTTTAGTTATGTATAACACCAATCCAATCGCCGGACAATGCGCTGGAAGTAATGGATGGATGCTCGGAAGGGGTGAAAAGTTGCACCGCCGGAAGTCATGGGCGCGTACTCGCCTTGTCAGTCTCCGAGGACTGCACGGTATACTTCGCTCTTTGTGAGCGCGGATTGCAACGCGCGGGGAACATCTGGGATGAGAGCTTCGGGAATGATCCGGCCGTTGATCGCCGCAAGCCTGTTGGCCGTCACCGCCGCGCCGTTGGCCGCGAGCGCCGCCAATCTCACCGGCAATGCCGAAGCCGGCAAGGCAAAAATCTATACCTGCCACGGCTGCCACGGCATTCCCGGTTATGCCAATGCTTATCCGAACTATCACGTGCCGCGCATCGCAGGCCAGAACGAGCAGTACCTGGTCAACGCCCTGCACGAGTACCAGAGTGGCGATCGCAGCCATCCGACCATGAGCGCGCAGGCCGACAGCCTCTCCGATCAGGATATCGCCGATATCGCGGCATATCTCGCGAGCTTCGCAAAACAACAATAGCCGCAACGAGGATTCGAAACCATGCGACGCGCGTTGACGATTTCACTGGCGGCGGTTCTTGCGTTGGCGAGCGGTGCGGCGTTCGCGTCGGGGGATGTCGCCGCGGGCAAGCAGAAGTCCGCCACCTGCGCGGCATGCCACGGAGCAGACGGCAATGCGACGGCCGACGGACAGTACCCGCGCCTCGCAGGTCAATATGCCGATTACATCGTGCAGGCGCTGCACGAATATCAAGCCGGCACCCGCGATCATCCGGCAGTAGGGTCCATCCGTCGTGGCAACGCGATCATGCAAGGCATGGCGGCGCCGCTGACCGATCAGGACATCGACAATCTCGCCGCGTACTACGCCTCCCTGCCCGGCAAGCTGAGCGATTTGCACGGGAAGGTGCAGGGCGGAGATTAGATCGTTCTATAGGAGCGTGTGCAGACGATGGTCGCGAGCACGCGGCTCAGCGCACCGCGCTCTTGCCTTCATGTCCCTTGTAGTAAGGTGAATGCCCCGCCGCGTGATCGGTGGCGTCGCGCACCGCGGTGATTTCAGGGAAGCGCGCGCGCAAGGTTTTTTCCACGCCCTGCTTCAGCGTCACATCGGCCATGCCGCAACCCTGGCAGCCGCCGCCAAAACGCAAGACCACTTCGTTGTCCACGCTTACGGACTCCAATGTCACGCGGCCGCCGTGCGAAGCCAGTTGCGGATTGATCTCCGCATCCAGCAGGTATTGCACGCGCAACGCCAGTGACGCATCCGCGCCCGGCTCGCTGCCGCGCAGCTTCGGCGCGTGGATACGCATCTCGCCGCCCGTTTGCGTCGGTGCGTAGTCGACCTCTGCGCCGTCGAGCCAAGGCGCGCTGGCAGCATCCACGTAAAGATCGAAACCTTCGCACTCGATCACCCAGTCATCGCCGTTGCGTTCGCCCGCTTCGCAGAACTCCAGTTCGCAATCGGCCGCCGGCGAGCCGGGATTGCGCGCGCGCATGCGGATGTTCAAATCCTCACCGCCTTGCGCTGCGATCAATTTGCGGAAATGGTTTTGCGCGCTTTCGCTGAGCTGGATCATGGAGTGCGAGGTTGGGCTGAATCAGCACTATTCTAGTCCGAATTGATGGTGCACCCAAGCGCGCGTCATACTGATCTTTCTTGCCACGGAGAAATGCCATGGACCGCGCCAGCCTCGCTGCTCAAAACTGCAAACCCCGCAAAGGCGAATCCGCCCTGGATGGATCGAAGATCAGGGAAATGCTCTCCGGCCTCCCCGGCTGGGAATTGAAAGATGATGGCAAGGCGATCGGCAAGGTTTTCAAGTTCGAGGATTTCCACGAGACGCTCGGCTTCGTCAACGCGATCGGCTGGATCGCCAACAAACAGGACCACCATCCCGATCTGGAAGTCGGCTACAACCGCTGCGCGGTGCGTTGGTCCACGCACGACGTAGACGGATTGTCGATGAACGACTTCATTTGTGCAGCGAAGGTCGAGCAGATCGCCGAGGGTTGAGATTGTCGTCATTCCGGACGTCGCGCAGCGGCGACCCGGACAAATTCGTCTGGAACGAATTTGAACAACCGAAGGTTGGCCCGCAGGGCAAAGTCCACGGACGGACTTTGTAATCTGCTTTTCTTGTTCAAAGAGCAGATTCCGGCTTCCACCGCGATAAAGCCGCGGCGGCCCCGGAATGACCAATGATCTATTCCAGCCTGTCCAGCACCGCGCGCAAGTCGTCCGGCAGCGGCGCGGAAAAACTATAGGCGCGCTCGCCCAGTTCGAATTCGAAACGCGCGGCGTGCAGGAAAAGCCGCTTCAGGCCGATTGCACGGAAGCGCTTGTTGGCTTCGCGATCGCCGTATTTGGGATCTCCTGCAACGGGATGTCCGACATGCGCCGCGTGCACGCGAATCTGATGCGTGCGGCCGGTGTCGAGCGTGGATTCCACCAGGCTGCCGTCCGAAAAGCGTTCGATCTCGCGAAAGAAGGTCAGCGCAGGCTTGCCGGCTTCATCCACCCGTACCATCCGTTCGCCGCCGGACAGGGCCGACTTGCGCAGCGGTACGTTCACATCAAACTTCACGCGCTCCAGCTTGCCGGTCAGCAAGCAGAGATATTGTTTCTTCACTTCGCCGGCGCGGATCAGAGCCTGTAACCCCGACAAACCTTGCCGCGTGCGCGTGAACACCAGTACTCCGGAGGTGTCGCGGTCGAGCCGGTGCGCCAGTTCCAGATGCTCGCGCGGGCGCGCCGCGCGCAGCAGTTCGATCGCGCCGAAACCGACGCCGCTGCCGCCGTGGCTGGCGACGCCCGCCGGTTTGTCGATCACGAGGAAATCGCGATCCTCGAAAATCACCGACGCCTCGAGTTGTTTCATCAGGCCCGCGGGTGGCGCACCGCCGTCTTCACGCTGCGCGGTTCGCACGGGCGGAATCCGCAGCCGATCGCCCTCGCTGAGCCGGCTGTCCGGTTTCGCCCGCCTGCCGTTCACGCGCACCTGCCCGGTGCGCAGCAGGCGATAGATCAGGCTCCTGGGTACGCCCTTCAGCAACGCCGACAGCGCGTTGTCTATTCGCTGTCCGTCGCGCTCCGGCCCCACCTTTACGGTTTGGACGCCCTTGAACTGATTCTCCGAAGTAGCTGGCGGCATTGGAAAAATCCTGAACGAACTGGTAGACTGCCGGGGCGTCGCGCAGGTTTGCAGGCCTTACGGCTTGTACTTGCACCCGCCCGCAACGCGGGCGAGGAATGCGCTTAGGCGAAAACTCCCGACCGGAAGCCAGGCTCTCCTCTCCATCGTAGCGGACGGTTCGCGATTGGCCCATCGCCGATCCGGTGATGAGGGATCGCGGCACGCACGGTAACGAACATTCATCGGAGCGGATCCTCGCTCCGGACCACCGCCGCCCTTCGCGGCGCGATACGCGCGGCCGGCCGCCTCGATGAGGCGCCGCCGCGGCGCGCAGCGCGAGCGGCCGAGAAGGATTACAAAATGAAACGCATGTTGATCAACGCGACTCAGCGTGAAGAGTTGCGTGTGGCCATCGTCGATGGCCAGTCGCTCTACGATCTCGACATCGAGATCCCTTCGAAAGAGCAGAAGAAGTCCAACATCTACAAGGGCCGCATCACCCGTGTAGAACCTTCCCTTGAAGCCTGCTTCGTCGAATACGGCGGCGAGCGTCACGGCTTCCTGCCGCTGAAGGAAATCTCTCGCGATTACTTCGCCTCGGGCATCGATCCGAACAAGGCGGGGATCCGCGAGCTGCTGAAGGAAGGCCAGGAAGTGGTCGTGCAGGTGGAGAAGGAGGAACGCGGCAACAAAGGCGCCGCGCTCACCACTTTCATTTCGCTGGCCGGACGCTACATGGTGCTGATGCCCAACAATCCGCGCGCCGGCGGCGTCTCGCGCCGCATCGAGGGCGAGGACCGGCAGGCGTTGAAGGACGCGCTCGATCACCTGCAGGTTCCGGACGAAATGGGCCTGATCGTGCGCACCGCCGGTGTCGGCCGCGACGCGGAAGAACTGCAATGGGACCTGGATTACCTGCTGCAGTTGTGGAAGGCGATTTCCGAAGCCGCGCTCTCCAAACCGGCGCCGTTCCTGATCTACCAGGAATCGAAGCTGATCATCCGCGCGCTGCGCGACTACCTGCGCGGCGACATCGGTGAAATCCTGATCGACGAACCGGCGTTGTACGAGGACGCGCGAGATTTCATGCAGCAGGTGATGCCCAACAACCTGCGCAAGCTGAAGCTCTACGAAGACACCACGCCGCTTTTCAACCGCTTCCAGATCGAAACACAGATCGAAAACGCCTACGAGCGCAGCGTGCGCCTGCCATCCGGCGGCTCGATCGTGATCGACCAGACCGAGGCGCTGACCGCGATCGACATCAACTCCTCGCGCGCGACCAAGGGCGGCGACATCGAGGAAACCGCGTTCAACACCAATTGCGAGGCCGCGGTGGAAATCGCGCGGCAGTTGCGCATCCGCGACGCCGGCGGCCTGATCGTGATCGACTTCATCGACATGGAATCGCCGCGCCACCAGCGCGAAGTCGAGGAGAAACTGAAAAACGCGCTGAAACTGGACCGCGCGCGCGTGCAGATCGGCCGCATCTCGCGCTTCGGCTTGCTGGAAATGTCGCGCCAGCGGTTGCGCCCGAGCTTGAGCGAATCCATCCAGATCGTTTGCCCGCGCTGCGACGGCCACGGCCGCATCCGCGGTGTGGAATCGCTGTCGCTCTCGGCGCTGCGTCTGCTGGAAGAACACGCGATGAAGGAGAACACCGGCCAGGTGCTGGTGCAGGCGCCGCCGACGGTCGCCAACTTCCTGTTGAACGAGAAGCGCGCCAGCGTGGTCGAGATCGAGATGCGCCACAAGGTGCACGTGGTGATCGTGTCCGACGAGAAACTCGAGACGCCGCACCTCGAGATCACGCGCATCCGCGAAAGCGAGATGGGCGAGCATTCCAAGCCGAGTTACGAACGCCTCACCGCGGCAACAACGGCTCCGTTGCCGAAAATGGGACAGACCGAAGCGCACGAACAACCGGCGGTGAGCGGCGTGAAACCCGCCACGCCCATGCCGGTGCGCCAGGAGATCGAAACGCCAATCCTTCCGGCAACGCCGATGCCGCTGAATGGCGGCGGTTTGTTGTCGCGGCTGTTCGGCTGGTTCCGCAGTGAGCCGGCGAACCCCGCGCCCGGCCCGCAAATCCGGGCCGAGCTCCAGGCGAGCGAGCGCGCACCGCAACGCAGCGAAACGCGTGCACAACCGTCGCGCGGCGAGTCGCGAGGTCAGGCGCAGCGGCATGCCGCGCGCGGCCGCGATGTGTCGCGTCCGCAACGGCAAGCATCTTCGCAACAGAACAAATCACGACAGGAATCACGCACCCAGCGTGCCGAGCGCAAGCCGGAAGCGGAACAGAAACCCGCGCCACAGACGAAACCCGCGCCGCAACCTGCCACCGAAGCCCAGCGCTTGCCGGCAGCTGCAGGGCCCGCTGCGGCACAGCCGGAGCCGTCAGCCGCCAAACCGGAACCGGTGGTCAAGGAAGGCGCGAACACGGGCACGCCTACGGTCGATCAAACCACGCAACCGGCTGCGGAAGGCGCACCCGCGCGCCGTCGCCGGGGTCGTCGCGGCGGCCGCCGGCGCAAACGTACCGAGGGACAGCAGCAGGTCAAGACGCAGAGCGCGAACGTGCCGGCGCACGATGTCGACGACGAGGAAGCAGAGCGTCCGCAAACGAAGTCCGATTCCTCACCCGCTGCGAAGACACGGGAAGCTCCGCCGGTTGCGATTGCGGATGTTCCGGCGCCCGCACCTGTGACACGTCCGGTGTCATCCATTACAGCGCTGCCCTCCGTTGCACCGAAACCGGAATCGCCGACGCGTGACGCTCCGGCGACCGATTCGCCGCGCTCTACATCGGATGTTCCGACGATCGCGCCCGCGCATCCGATGGCGCCTCCGCCGTTCGCCCAACCTGCGGCTGCTCCACGGCAGGAAAATGAGCGCGGTTCGGTGACACCGTTCCCACCGCGACCGACATCGAATCCAGTGCCGCAAGCGCCGGCATTAGATCCGCACCAGGGCGACTTGTTGCCCAAACCCGCGGCGAAACCGCCCGTCGAAGATACGGAATCAAAAACCGGCGGCGGTGATCACGCCGAACCGCGCGGAGACTGAACTCGCGCTCCGCCGGCCGTTTTCGCCGGCGGCGTCTGCTGGTCCAGCAGACCGTGCGCGCTCAGCAGATGCGCCAGTGCGATGGTGTGTTCGACATCGAGTTTCTCGAACAAGCGCTGCTTGTAGGTCGAAACGGTTTTCGGACTGAGGTGCAGGCGTTCGGCAATCTCGTTGACCGCGGAACCGCGCGCCAGCATCAGCGCCACTTCCAGTTCGCGCGAAGACAGCGATTCCAGCGGCGAAGCCTCGCCGTCCACGGCGGCCAATGCCATTTGCCGCGCAATCGCGGTGTCGAGATAGCGTTTTCCCTGTGCCACGCTGCGCACCGCGGTCAGCAATTCATCGGCGGGACACGCCTTGGTCAGATAACCGAGCGCACCCGATTGCAGCAGTCGGCGCGGGAAACGGGCATCGTCCACTACAGTGAGAATCACGATATGCGTCGGAAGATCCGCGCGGCGCACGCGCTCCGTGAGTTCGATGCCGCTCATGCCCGGCATATGCACGTCCACCAGCGCGACATCGGGCTTTAGCGTGCGGATCAACCGCAGGCCTTCTTCGGCGCTGCCGGCTTCACCCAGCACCTGGATATCGGATTGGCCGGAAAGAATCAGACGAAATCCCGAGCGGACGAGTTCGTGATCGTCCACCAGCACGACGCGGATCATGGCGCCCCCTCCCCTTTTCCCCGCAAATGAACTTACGGCGGTCCGGCGGATGATGCAAGCCGGATGCCGCGCGGGGTTGACTGGCACCGCCGCGGCGCTATCATTTCCGGCTCGCGCGGGAATAGCTCAGTTGGTAGAGCACGACCTTGCCAAGGTCGGGGTCGCGAGTTCGAGTCTCGTTTCCCGCTCCATTTTTTGTTTGCGTTTTTTTGCGATTCAAGAAATTGGCCGGCCGCCTTGCGCCGGACCGGCGTCCGGAACGCCGCGACAGTCACCGGCCAGGTGGCAGAGTGGTCATGCAGCGGACTGCAAATCCGCGTACGCCGGTTCAATTCCGACCCTGGCCTCCAAGTTCAGTACGCGCTCTTCGCTTTTGACAGCGGCACGATGCGCAACGCGCCGATCGCTGCTTCGTTCAACGGTCCGCTGCTTCCGCCCTCGCCGCCGGTGTAATGCGCGTTGTTGGCGAGAAAACTCATGTTGAAGCCTTGCTGCAGGTCGAACTCGCAATGCGCCTTCGCATTTGCGTGGAATGTGGCCGTGGTGGACCATTGCTCGCCCACGCTGTGCGGCATCACGACCGGCACCGTTTGTTCCGGGCTTCCATCGCAGCGGATGGAGAGCCGCTTCACCGCCGCGGTAACTCCGGTGCTGATCGGACCGTGGCCGTTGCGGTAATTCAGCGAGACTTGATACCCGCCACCCGCAGGTGCGGTCCAGGTGCGCCGCCATTTGCCTTCGATGCTGAAGGACGGACCTTCGCACTGCGGCGGACTCTGCAGCGAGTCGAGATGATCGGCGCTCGTGCGGGTGACGCTAAAACATTGCAGCGCATTGGTGACCGGCACGCTCGATGATCCATCGATATTTCCGATGCGATGCCCGTTCACGTAGAGCACGCCGGGATCCTTTGCACGCACGACCCACTGCTCGCCGTTGCGCTGCACGCTCGGCGCATCGGGCGCGACCGGCGCATACAGCGGCGCGTCGGTGCGCAACGGCAGCATCTGCACGGTAATCGCTTTTAACTGCACCACGCGGTCATCGCCTTTCGTGGTGATGCGGTCGGCGACCAGCAGATTGCCGCCCAGCTTCTCCGGCAGCCGCAAGGTGATGCGTCGATTCGGCAATTGCAGGCCGATCTCCTTGCCGGAGCCGAACAGCATCGGAACCATGGAAACCGGTAGCTTGGGTTCGATGCGATCGTCATCGATCAATCCGAACACGCCCTCGCTCACCATGTCGAGATAGGCGGCTACCGACCACAATTGCCGCGGTGAATCCACCACCGGTCCGCTGAGTTTGCCTTCATCGACATGCGTGGCCTGCGTGACCAGTTCGTAATTCTCCATGTTGGAACCGGCCAGCGCCGCACCGCGCATGATCGATTCGATCTCGAACGCAATCCGTGCCGGACTATTTACCGCGCGCGCAGCGCGCAACGAATAAGCGCTGACGAACGGCCAGATCGCGCGGTTGTGATAGATCGGCTGATCGGAGCGCTCCGGCCAGATCACCGGACTGCCCGCGGGCCATATCGGATAATTCGCCAATGATTGCCGCGCACGATCGGGATCCGCGACGCCGCTGGTGATCGCGAGTGCCAGTCCCAGCAGATCGTAGGTGTCGTACGGCGCGCCGTCTCCACCGATGTAGCTCATGTACATGCCGCGGCCGGCGCGCCAGAAGTGCGCGTTGATCGCCGCCTTCAGCGCATCAGCCTGCGCACGATAATCGGTCGCGCTCGAATCGTGATGCTGCATTGCCAATGTTGCCGCGAGTTGCAGCGCCTCGTAATGCAGCACGTTGGTGGAGAGCGCGAACGATTGCGCGATAGGCACTACGTTCTTTGCCATCCAGACTGGGTAAGTCTGCTCGCGCCAGTCCAGGAACGAAGTCTCTCCGCGATACAAGCCCGTTTCCGCATCAAACAGATAACGGCGATCCTGCGCCAGCGTGGCGGTCAGCGCCTTCCACGTCTTGTCGGCAAACGCAGGATCATCCAGCAGATGACGCGCGCCGAGAAACCACACCACGCGATCGCTGCTGATGGGCCAGCTTCCACCGGAACCGGTGTCCTGCATCACGAACGGTCCCAGGGGGAAGTTCGGCACTCGCACACCGGAGAGTTTGAACAACAGGCCGTTGCGCGAGCGCTCCGCGTCGTAACGCCACAGGCCCAGATCCACCGAATACGACAGATCGCGCGTCCAGACGTAAGGCCACTTCTCGCCGGTCTCGAAACAGATGCAGGGAATCGGGCGGCCGTGGTCGTACGCATCGTCGCGGATGGACGTCACCGAATCCTGATGCAGGTCGTCCTGCGCCATCGCGAACAGACCATCGAACAGCGGGCTGGCGGTGTGCACGCGCAGCGGCTGCGCGGGGATGCGGCGGTCGCCGTGCGGCGAGTGCAGGACGAAACCGCCATCCGGCTGCGCCGCCATGCTCGCCGTTTGCCCGCGCCACTGCACGCTGTCGTGCCACTGCGGCGCGGCGGACACGGCGGCGGCACCTGCAAGCAGCGATACGGCGAAGAGCTTCATCGGCAGTCCCCGGCGATGATCATGTTTTCTGTGCATCCGCCGCCATCCCGAACGCCGGTGGCCGGTCCTGCAACGCGGAGCCGAAACGCTCGTTCGGTTTCTCGCCCATCTCGAACACCAGCGTGCCACCTGCGGCGAGATCGGCGTGCGCAATCCAGCTTTTCGTCCACGGCTTGCCCTTCCATGTCACGGACTGAATGTACGGTTTGCCCGGCCCGTTTCCGCGCGCTTCCACGATCAGTTTCTTTCCATCCGTCAACGCCAGTTCGGCGCGATCGATCAGCGGACTGCCGAACACATAGGTCGCGCTCACCGGATCGACCGCGTACAAACCGAGCGCACCCAGCACGTACCACGCGCTCATCTGCCCGCAATCCTCGTTGCCGGCCAGACCGTCGGGCGCAGCCCGATACATGGTTTCCAGCAACATGCGCACGCGTGCCTGCGTCTTGTGGTGCGCGCCGGTGTAGGCGTAGAGATAAGCGACGTGATGGCTGGGTTCGTTGCCATGCGCGTACTGGCCGACCATGCCGGCGATGTCGGGCGGCGCATCGGCAGGCAATGACGAGGACGTGTTGAACAACTCATCCAGCTTCTTCTCGAACGCCTGCTCGCTACCGAACAACTGCATGTAGTGATACAAATCGTGCTGGTTGAGGAAGGTGGCTTCCCAGGCGTTCGATTCGGTGAAGTCGCGCCACTTGTCCGAATGTCCCATCGCGCGCGGATTGAACGGCTCCAGCCATTGGCCGTCGCTGCCGCGCGGACGCACGAAAGTCAGCTTGCGGTCGAACACATTGCGGTAATTGCGCGAGCGTTCGCGCAGGTGTTTCGCGTCGTCGTGCGCGCCGGCAGCATCGGCCAGATGCGCCAGCGCCCAATCGTCGTAGGAGTATTCCAGCGTCTTGCTGACCGCTTCGCCTTCCTTGTCGGAAGGGATGTAGCCGAGCTTGCGATACCAACCAAGGCCGCGCCAATCGTCGTCAAAACCACGCTTGCGGAACAACGGCCACGCCTTCGCGTAATCGATGCCGGTGAAGCCCTTCGCGTGCGCTTCGGCGAGCACCACGATCGAGTGATAGCCGATCATCGTGCCGGTCTCCACGCCCTGCAGCGGCCACACCGGCGGACCTTGCGGACTCTCCGCAGTCATGCGCACCAGGCCATCCACCAGATCCGGAACCTTGTCCGCCTGGAACAACGTGTACAGCGGATGCAGCGCGCGGTAGGTGTCCCACAACGAATAGGTGCTGTAGTTATGGCGATCCTTCGGCAAGTCGTGCACCTTCAAATCCATGCCGCGGTAACGGCCATCCACGTCGTCGAACAGCGTCGGCGCCACTAGCGTGTGGTATAGCCCACTGTAGAAAGTCTTCAGCACCTCATCGGAACGGCTTTCGATCTTGATACGCTCGAGCTCGCGTTCCCACGCGACCGCAGCCTTGAGTTGTATGCGCTCGAAATCCCAATCCGGGATTTCCGCATCCAGATTGCGCATCGCGCCATCGATGTCCACGGCGGAAATGCCGACTTTCACCAGCAGCGGAGATTTCGATGCCTCCTCGAAGTGCAGCGCGGCTTTCAGGTGCGTGCCTTTTGCTTCGCGAGCGGTTTCCGGCAACGTGCGATCTTCGTCGTACAACACGGCTCGCGCGAACGGCCGCGAAGTCTTCATCGCGAAGAAGATGTAGCGTCCATCGGCCCACTGGTGCACGCGGCGGCCGCCGACCAGTGTGTCATCGCCGACAAGTTTCAGTTGCGCATCGGAAACCTTGCACGGCACCTTGGCTTCGTCGTGATAGCCGTGCGCCAGGTCCACTACCAAATGCGCCGAGCCGGCCTTGTTGAACGTGTAGCGATGCAGCCCCGCGCGCAAGGTCGCCGTGAGTTCCGCAAGGATGTCGTGATCGATCAAATGCACGCGGTAGTAACCGGGCACCGCGTGTTCGGTGTCGTAGCGCGAGCGATAGCCTTTGCCCGGGTGCCCCACCGCATCCGGTGGAATCAGTGAGCCGCTCGCCGCACCGTCGTAGCGCGAGCGGTAATTCTCGTCCGGCAATCCGCGCGCGCCGGGCTGCAGCAGCACTTCGCCCTGCGCGGGCATTACCAGCACGTCCAGCATGTCGCTGGCGCCGGTGCCGGAAAGGTGCGTGTGCGAAAAACCCATGATCGAGCCGTCGCGCTGGTGATAGCCAGAGCACGCATCCCAGCCGAAGTCATTGGTGTCGGGCGAAAGCTGCACCATGCCCCACGGCAGCGTCGCACCCGGAAAGGTGTGGCCGTGACCGCCGGTGCCGACGAACAGATCGACATGACTGGAGAGTGGAACCGGCAACCATTGTGCTTCCTGCGCGACCGCCGTCGCGGAACGTGCTCCGATGCGGCCCAGCAGCGCCGCCGTGATCGCGCCTTGCAGGAATCGTCTGCGGGTTACCATGTCGTGCGCTCCTGTCGTTGCATTCACTCGCCGCGCTTCAGCCTCGCCGCGCTTCAGCGCAGCAGTTGCGGTTTGCGTCCGGCGAGATCGACGATCAACTCTCCGAACAGCGAATTGGCCCAGGCGAACCACGCGCGCGTGAAATGCGAAGGATCGCCCTGGTCGAAAGCCTCGTGCATGAAACCGGTGCCAGCGTCGGTGCTCTTCAGCCAGTCGAGACATTGCCGGATTTCGGCATCGTCGTCGCTGGTCAGCACGCGCATCATGATCGACATCGGCCAGATCATGCGCAAGCCCTCATGCGGGCCGCCGATGCCCTGCGCTGCCTCGCCTCCAAAGAACCACGGATTCCGCGTGCTCCATGCCGCCGCGCGTGTGCGCCGGTAGCGTGGATCATCCCGCGCGCAGCAGCCGAGATACGGCAGGCTCAAGAGGCTCGGCACGTTGGCGTCGTCCATGAACAACTGATTGCAGTAGCCATCCACTTCGTAGGCCCAGAATTCAGCGCCATGTTCATCGCGCATCAGCGCGTATTTCATCAACGCGGTCTGCACTTCATCGGCCAGCGCTTTGCACTCGCCCGCGAAGCCGTCATCACGATGCAGCGAGCGCGACATCTGCGCGAGTTGTCGCAACGACAGCACCGCAAACCAATTGCCCGGCACGAACAACGGATAACGGCAAGCGTCGTCCGAAGGGCGGAAGCCCGAAAAGATCAACCCGACCGGGCGCGCGGGAAAGCCGTAGCCGTCCAATGCCAGGGTTTCGGTCGGCGAGGCGGATTCGCGCTGGAAGTGATAAGGACCGCGACCGCGCTTGCGCTGCTGCTCGCGGAACGTCGCCAGCACGCGATGCATCGCGGCGCGCCAGTCATCGTCGAACGGCGCGCGATCCTGTGTCGCCTGCCAGTAACCGTGCGCCAGCCGGATTGGCCAGCACAGCGAATCGATTTCCCATTTGCGCTCGGCCACGCCGGGTTTCATGTCGGTGAGATCGTGCTG
>Ga0070741_10009275_pt1 | contig 19212 bp, 17 predicted proteins | sample Coa_R1_4_FD_66440 | JGI IMG/M metagenome (GOLD analysis project Ga0070741, IMG submission 66440) | Surface soil microbial communities from Centralia Pennsylvania, which are recovering from an underground coalmine fire - Coalmine... | ecosystem: Environmental > Terrestrial > Soil > Unclassified ...
CTCCGCGTGCCGCGCCGTCCCTAGCTCGAGGGCCGACGCCGCGATCTGCTCCCGGGCGAGCTGGTAGATCGAGTCGCGATCGGCGGGCCGGAACGGGTTCCAGATGCCGTTCCGCTCGTCGTAGGTCCGGAGGTCGGTGATCTCGATCCCGATCACGTCCGCGTGCGGCAGCGTGATGGCGACCCGGCGGGCCTCCGGGTCCACCTGCACCTCGGTGCCCCGGTCCAGGTCGATGCCGGCGAGCACCCGCCCGGTCACCACGACCAGGGACCGCTTGGTGGAGCCCAGCCAGCGGTTCCGGTAGACCACCACGTCGCGCACGGTGGTCTCGCTGGTGAGGAGCTTGGCCACCGAGCGCACCCGCTCCACCACGAGAGAGTGGGTGACCGTGGTCTGGGCGGGCCGGGGCGCGAGGCCGCGGGCGGCCGAGCCCACGGCGCGCCCGACCATCCAGAGGGCGAGCAGCCCTCCGGCCACCAGGACCAGGACGATCAGGAGCGGCTGCGCCGACCGGACGCGCTCACCAGGCGATGCCGTAGTCCTCTCCGTAGTTGCTCGAGCCACCCCACAGGGAGCCGTGCTCGTGATCGAACAGGATGGCGTTGATCGGACCCGACGTGAGCCGGGCCAGGTCGATGCGGTACCCCATGCGCGCGAGCTCCTCGCGCACCCAGGGCGGCACCGCCTCATTCAGGGTGAGCCGTCCCGGCTCCGCCTCGTGGGTGTCGAAGGAGCTCCGCATCTGATAGCTGGTGATGTTCGCCGCCTCCGTCGCCTGCTGCACCGTCATCCCGAACTCCACCACGTTCAGGAAGAACTGCAGCAGGTTCTGGTCCTGGGTGTCCCCGCCCTGCACGGCGAAGGCGAGGAACGGCCGGCCGTCCTTGAGCGCGAGGGTGGGCGTGAGGGTGACCCGCGGCCGCTTCCCCGGCGCCACCACGTTGAACGGGTTCTCGGCCGAGTCCAGCACGAAGCTCTGCATGCGCTGGCTCATCCCCACCCCCGTCCGTCCCGCGATCACCGCGGGGATCCACCCGCCGCTCGGCGTGACCGACACGACCCAGCCCTCCTCGTCCGCCGCCTCGATCGAGGTGGTGCCCGCCCGGAACGCCTCGTCGAACGACATCGCCCGGCCCACGGTGGAGGTGGTCTCGGGCGGGCGGGGGGCGCCCCAGCGCTCCAGGTAACGCAGGTAGGGATTGGTCTTCCCCTCGAAGGGGTAGGGATCGCCCGGCTTGATCGCCGGGTCGTTCCGCTCCCGGTTGATCTGGGCGAACCGCGTCCGGGCGTACTCCTTCGAGAGCAGCCCGCGGATCGGCTCCTCCGGCGGGAAGTACGGGTCGCCGTAGTAGAAGTCGCGGTCGGCGAAGGCGAGGCTCATCGCCTGGTAGAGCGTGTGGATGTAGCGGGCGCTGTTGTACCCCATGGCGCGGAGGTCGGCGTTCTCCAGGATGTTGAGCGCCTGGAGCATGGCCGGCCCCTGGGTCCAGTGGGTGAGCTTGTACACCTCGATCCCGCGGTACGTGGTCGAGACCGGCTCCTCGATCCGCACCTTCCAGCCGGCCAGGTCCTCCAGGGTGTGGAGCCCGCCCAGCTCGCGCGACGCCCGGACGAACTCCCGGGCGATGTCCCCTTTGTAGAACCGGTCGTAGGCGGCGTAGATGGCCTCCTTCCGGTTCTTGCCCCGGCGCCGCGCGGCCTGCTCCGCCTCCACCAGCTTGCGGAGCGTGGCGGCGAGGTCGGGTTGCCGGAAGATCTCGCCGGGGCGCGGGGCCTCCCACGCCTCGCCGGCGTGCGGGAGCAGGACCCGCCGCGAGTCGGGCCACTCTTTGAGCCGCGCCTTGTTGCGCTCGATGCTGGCCGCCGTCTCCCGCTCGATCGGGTAGCCGTCGGCCATCTGAATGGCCGGCTCGAGCACCTCCTTGAGGCTCAGGCGGCCGTACTCGGCCAGCATGACCAGGAGCCCGCCGGGCGTCCCCGGGGTCACCGCGGCGAGCGGCCCGTAGGCCGGCGGGTAGGCCAGCCCGCCGCTACGGAAGAACTCGGGCGTCGCGCCGCTCGGCGCCACGCCCAGCGCGTCGATCCCGATCACCCGACGGAGGCCGGGATGGTAGATCAGGGCCTGGGTCTCCCCGCCCCAGCTCAGCACGTCCCACATGGTCGCGACCGCGGCGAGCATGGCGCAGGCCGCGTCCACCGCGTTGCCGCCGCGCTGGAAGGTCATGGCGCCGGCCGTGGCCGCGAGCGGCTTGCCGGTGATCGCGATCCAGTGGCGGGCGTGGAGCGGCGGCTTGGCGGTGCGCGGGGCGTCGGCCTGCGGGAGGCCCGGCGTCGTGAGCAGGACCAGCGGAAGCGCGGCGCCTGCCGCGCGGCGAACGACGCGGACGGATCCACGCATGAGGGTCACCTCCGGGCGGGACGGCTCGAGCCCAAAGCTACCGCATGGTGGCCGACCGGGGTATGGCATTACCCTTGTGCCATGGCGAAAGCGCTGCTCGTGATGGCGGGGCTCGCGGCGTCGGCCGTCCCCGCGCTCGCCGCGCAGGGCATCGAGCTCGCGCCGTTCGTCGGATACCGGGCCGGCGGCTCGTTCGTGGACCGGGGCGGGCGGGAGCTCCACCTGCGGAACAACGTCTCGTTCGGCGCGGTGGCCGACCTCGATCTCCGGCGGGACATCGGCGTGGAGTTCGTCTGGAGCCACGAGGACTCGCACCTCCCCACCGACCCGGCGCTGCTCGGCACCGCGAGCTTCGACGTCAAGGTGGATCACTGGATGGTCGGGGCCTGGAAGGAGTTCTGGGCCGAGCGGCCCACGGTGCGGCCGCTCATCTCGGTCCTGTTCGGGGTCACCCACTTCAGCAGCGGAACCGCCGAGACCGACGCGCGCGACCGGGTGGTGCTCGCGCCCGGGGCCGGGGCGGAGTTCTTCCCCTTCCGGCGGGTCGGCTTCCGGCTGGACGGCCGCGGCTACTTCGTGTTCACCGAGGGCGGCAGCCAGGTCTTCTGCATCCCGTCCGGCGCCTGCGCGCTGCTCTTCAAGAGCGACCTCATGGTCCAGACCGACGTCGCCCTGTCGGTCGTGTTCCTGCTGGGCCGGTCCCGCCCGCCGAAGGCCCGCCCCCGCCCCGACTGGTGACGAGCTGTCCCGATCCCCTCGCGGGCGTCGCGCGGCCCGAGCACCCCGGCGGGCCGGCGCCCGTCCCGCCGGTCGAGAGCCGCCTCGCCGGCGAGGTGCTGGGCGAGCTGGCCAAGGTCATCGTCGGCCAGCGCACCCTGCTCGAGCGCCTGGTGGCCGCGCTCCTGGCCGACGGCCACGTGCTGCTCGAGGGCGTCCCGGGCCTGGCCAAGACCCTCGCGGTCCGCACCCTGGCCGCGACCGTCTCCGGCGGGTTCCGCCGCATCCAGTTCACCCCCGACCTCCTGCCGGCGGACCTGATCGGGACCCAGATCTACAACCAGCGCACCGGCGAGTTCACGGTCCAGAAGGGCCCCATCTTCACCAACCTGCTCCTGGCCGACGAGATCAACCGCGCGCCGGCCAAGGTGCAGAGCGCGCTGCTCGAGGCGATGCAGGAGAAGCAGGTCACCATCGGGGGGCAGAGCTTCCCCCTGCCCGAGCTCTTCCTGGTGCTCGCCACCCAGAACCCGATCGAGCACGAGGGGACCTACCCGCTGCCCGAGGCGCAGGTGGACCGGTTCATGTTCAAGCTGGTGGTCACCTATCCCGCGCGGGAGGAGGAGCGCGCGGTGCTGGACCGGATGACCGCGGGACCCGAACCCGCGGCCCGGGCGGTGCTGGACGAGGAGCGGGTGCTCCGCGCCCGCCGCGCGGTGCAGGAGCTGTACGTCGACCCGCGGGTCAAGGAGTACGTGCTCGACATCGTCGCCGCGACCCGCGACCCGGGCGCGGTCGGCCGGGGCGAGCTCCGCCCGCTCATCGAGTACGGCGCCTCGCCCCGGGCCGGGATCTTCCTCCTCCGCGCCGCCAAGGCGCACGCCTTCCTGGCCGGGCGGGGGTACGTCACGCCGGAGGACGTGAAGCGCCTCGCCCCTGACGTGCTGCGCCACCGGCTGGTCCTCACCTACCGCGCCGACGCCGACGGGGTGGGGCCCGACCAGGTGCTCGAGCGGATCCTCGCCGCGGTGCCGGTCCCCTGAGCCCCGAGGAGCTCGCCGCCGAAGTCCGGCGCATCGAGATCACCACCCGCCATCTGGTGCGCGACATCGTGGCGGGCGAGTACGCCAGCGCGTTCCGGGGGCGGGGGGTCGAGTTCGCCGAGGTCCGCGAGTACCTGCCGGGCGACGACGTGCGCGCCATCGACTGGAACGTCACCGCGCGGCTCGGCACCGCCTACGTGAAGCGCTACCTGGAGGAGCGGGAGCTCACCGTCCTCTTCGCGGTGGACCGGAGCGCCTCCCAGGGATTCGGCACCCGGGTCCGGACCAAGGGCGAGCTGGCCGCGGAGCTCTGCGCGGTGCTCGCGCTCGCGGCGGCGCGGAGCAACGACCGGGTGGGGGCCGCGTTCTTCACCGACCGGCTGGAGCGGTTCGTCCCGCCGCGGAAGGGACGGCGCCACGCGCTCCGCGTGATCAGCGAGCTCCTGGGCTACGCGCCCCGGGGCCGGGGCACCGATCTCGGCGCGAGCCTCGAGCTGCTCGAGCCGCTGCTCCACCGCCGCGCGGTGCTGTTCGTCGTCTCGGATTTTCTGGGCGACGGGTGGGAGCCCGCGCTCGGGCGGCTGGCCCGGCGGCACGACGTGATCGCGGTGCACCTCGTCGACCGCCGGGAGCGGGAGCTCCCCGGCGAAGGCCTCCTCGCCCTCGCGGACGTGGAGACGGGCGCGTGGCGCTGGGTGGACCCGGGCGCGCCGGGGGTGCGGGCCCACCTCCGCCGGCGGGCGGAGGCGTTCGACCGCGGGCTCGAGCAGTCGCTCCGCGCGCGGGGCGCCGACCTGCTCCGGCTCGAGACCGGCGCGCCGTACGCCGAGCCGCTCCTCGCCTTCTTCCGCCGCCGGGAGCGGCTCCGGCAGCGGTGAGCGGTCAGCGGCCGGCCAGCACCCGGCGCGCGGCCTCGAGCTCCGGCCGGTCACCGTCGCCGTGAGCGAGCAGGCGGGCCAACTCGCCGTAGTAGCGGCGGGCTTCGAGGCGGTCTCCGGCCCGCTCGGCCGCCCGAGCGGCCCCGAAGAGCGCGCGGGCCCGATTGGGCTGCCGGGCGAGCGCCGCTTCGTACACGCGGCGCGCCTCCGCCGGCCGCCCCGCCTCGAGCAGGACGTCGCCGTAGAGCTCGCGGGCCGGAAGCACCGGGCCCGGGCTCACCGGGTGCTTCTCGGTCGCGTCCTCCAAGTCGGCGGCGGCGCGCGCCTCCTCCAGCGCCCGGGCGGTGTCGCCCGCCGCGAGCGCCGCCCAGGCACCGGCAGCCATCCGCTGGATCTTGACCTGAGTGGACCAGTAGGCCTGCAGTCCCCCGGCCGCGGCGAGCGCGCTCTCGATCCGGCGCAGGGTGTCCACCTCGGCTCGCGCGCCGACGGCGTCGCCGCTCCGCGCGGCGCCGATCGCGCGGGCGAACCGGGTGATCGCCTCGGTCGCGGGCCAGGCCGGCGCCGGACGCACCGCGAGCGCCTTCGCCTCCGCCCACCGGCCCCGCTCCAGCCCGTAGCGGGCGGGGATCGCGGCGAAGGCGTAGTCGGCCTTGAACGAGGTGTCGGGGTAGGACGCGCTCGCCGCAGCCGCCCGGTCCACCAGCCGCCGCGCCTCCCGGTCGCGACCGAGCTGAAGGTACGCGTAGGTCAGGTAGTCCTCCGCGTGGGCCCGCTCGTCCCACATGAGCGGGAGGCGGCGGCTCCGCTCGAAGGCGCGGGCCGCGGCCGCGGAGCGGAGGTTCGACGCGATGGACGGCTCCCACCGGCCGATCCGGGTGTAGATGTGCGAGGGCATGTGCTGGGCGTGCGGCACCGCGGGGGCGATGCGCGCGTAGGCCGCTGCCGCCGCCACCGCCCGGCCCGCGAGCGGCGGATTATCGTAGGCGTGGATCAGGTAGTGCGCGATCCCCGGATGGCGCGGGTGCTTCCGGAAGAGCGGCTCGAGAAGGGCGCCGGCCCGGCGCTGCCGGGCGTAGGTGGTGTCGCCCGAATCGAGCTGGCCGTGGGCGATGAGGGCGAGCGCGCAGAAGATGCGCGCCTCCTCGTCCGCCGGATAGCGCGTCCGGAGGCCCTCCATCGCCGTCTCGTACGCGAGCAGCCGGTCGCGAAATCCGCCCGGCCGGTAGCCGCGGTAGAACGTCGCGATCGCCTCGGCGTACGCCCGCTCGCGCGAGCGGGGCCGGGTGAGCGTGACCGCCCGCTCGGCCGCGGCGAGCCCGCGCTCGCCGTCCGCGGGGCTCGGCGGGGTCCACAGCGGGTGCAGCAGGCTCATCGCCCGGCCCCAATACCCCATGCCGCAGCCCGGGTCCGCCGCGACCACGCCCGCGAAGGCTCGCTCCGCCTGCTCGTACCAGAACGAGTGCAGGAGCGCGACCGCGTGCTCAAAGCGGCGCTGCGCCGCCGGCTTGCAGGAGACGGCGAAGCCCACCCGCCCGACGCTGTCGGGGGAGGCGCCGGCGTGCCCGTGCTCCCCCTGGGCGACCGCCGGCCGGGCGGGCGCCGCCACCAGCGCGCCCGCGAGAGCGATGCGAACGACGACGTGCATGGCCATCGCTCCCGTGTGCGACCGTGACCCGCCGGGCGGGACGAGGGCCGGCCCGGAGCGGCGGGAACATCGCACGCCCCGGCAGCCCGGGCCGTCCGCCCGCCGCGTTCAATCTATGCGGCGGCCCCGCGACCGCCAATGCGGCCGGGCCGGCCCGGCTCCCGTTCATGGCTCCGCACTCGCCCTGCTCCTGCTGCTCGCGCCGGCCGCGGGCCGGGCCCAATCGCCCGAGCAGCGCTTCGAGGTGATCCCCGCGGCCGCCGAGACCCGGGTCGGCCAGCCGGTGTGGCTCCGGCTTCGGGTGCGGCTCAACGAGCGCGACCTCCTGCTCGACACGGTCCCGCGCCCCGTCGAGGCGCCGCCCGAGGGAGTTCGCGTCCTGGAGGTGGAGCGGCTCACTCGGGGGCCCGATCGCTGGTTCGAGGGCCGCGCGCGGGTCGCCTTCTACCGGGTCGGGCGGCAGGCCGTCCCCACCTTCGGCCTCCCGTACCTCCGGATCGTGGCCGGGATCAGGGGTGTGCTCCCGAGCGACTCCGCCTGGGTCACCGTGGTCCCGACCCTCCCGCCCGGAAACCCCTCCCTCAAGGACCTCAAGGACCTCGAGCGCCGAGGCGGGATCGATCCGCGCTGGGGCTGGCTCGCTCCGGCGGCGCTGGCGCTCGCGGTTGCGGGCGTCATGGCGCGGCGGCGCCGTGCCCGTGCGGCCCCCGCGACCCGGGTGGACGCGGGCGCGCCCGGCGTCGTGCTGGGGCCGTACCAGCTCGCCCTCGCGCGGCTCGCGCAGGTCGAGCGGGAGCACTGGGCGCAGCGGGGGGAGGTCGCGCGGCACTACGAGGCGGTGTCCGAGGCGGTCCGGCGCTACCTGGAGGACGTGGGGGCGGTGCCCGCGCTCGAGCGGACCACCGGCGAGGTGGTGTGGGCCCTGCCCCCGCGCCTCGCCGAGGGCGGGCTCCGCGAGCGGTGTCACGATCTCCTGGCCGAGGCCGACCTGGTGAAGTTCGCGCGGCTCCGCCCGGACGAAGCCGCCGCCGCGGCACTGGTCCGCCGGGCGCGGGCGCTCCTCGCGGGGTGGCACGCCGCCGGCGCGGAAGCCGGGCGAGGGTACGCCGCCGGCGCCGAGCTCGAGCGAGGCTATGCCGATGCGGTTCGCTGAGCCCTGGGTCCTGGTTCTCCTCGCGCTCCCGCTCTTCGGCGGCTGGCGGCTCTGGCGCGGCCGCCGCCGCCCGCCGGCCGAGCACCTCGGGTTCTCGTCGCTCCGCCTGCTCGGCGACGCGCCCCGGACCCTGCGGGACCGGCTCCGGCCGCTCCTCCCCGGGCTCCGGCTGCTCGGGCTCGCGCTCGTAGTGGTCGCGCTCGCCCGGCCGCAGCGTCCCGGCCACGTCCAGGACGTCCGCATCCGCTCGCGGAACATCATGCTCGTGCTCGACATCTCGAGCAGCATGAAGGCGACCGACTTCAAGCCGGGAAACCGCCTCCTGGTGGCGCGGCGGGTGCTGGGCGAGTTCGCCCGGAGGCGGGAGGGCGACCTCATGGGGCTCGTGGTGTTCGCCGGGCGGGCCTTCCTCCAGGCGCCGCTCACGCCCGACGCCGAATTGATCCGGCGGCTGCTCGACCGGGTGGACATCGGGCTCCTCCCCGACGGGACGGCGATCGGCACCGCGCTCGCCCTGAGCCTGGCCCAGCTCCGGGACCTCCCGCCCAGCGCGAGCGTCATCGTGCTGGTGACCGACGGCGCCAACAACACCGGCACGCCCTCGCCCTTCGTCGCGGCGGAGGCGGCCCGCGCGCTCGGCATCCGGATCCACGCCATCGGGGTGAGCAGCGCGGACACCACCGCGCCCGACCGGCGCTTCATCTGGCGCTGGGGCGGGCGGCAGGCGGACCGGCTCAGCAGTTGGGACGAGGCGGTGCTCCGCCGCATCGCGACCCGGAGCGGCGGCCGGTTCTACCGGGCCACCGACCCGGAGACCCTGGCCCGCATCATGGACGAGATCGACCCGATGGAGCGGGTGGACGTGCGGATCGGGGAGATCCGCGACTGGCGCGAGCTGTTCCCGTTCGTCCTCGCGCCCGGGCTTGCGCTGCTCGCGCTGGAGCTCGGGCTCGGGCTCACCTGGCTCCGCACGGTCCCCTGACGCCATGACCTGGGCCCACGGCGCGGTCCTGCTGCTGCTCGCGCTCCTGGTTCCGGGGGCCTGGCTCGCGGTGCGCCGGGAGCGGCGGCGGGCCCGGGAGCTCCGGGCGTTCGGGGATCCCGCGCTGGTGGGGCGCCTGTCGCCGCTGCCCGCCCGCCGGGAGCGCCTCGCGCGGCACGGGCTCCGGCTCGCGGGGCTCGGGCTCGGGCTCGTGGCGCTCGCGGGGCCCCAGGTGGGCGAGCGCCCGGCGGGCGTGGTGCGCACCGGGCGCGACCTCCTGGTGCTGCTCGACCTCTCGCGCTCGATGAACGCGGCCGATGTCCGGCCCTCCCGCCTGGCCGCGGCCAAGCGCATCGCGGCGGAGCTCGCCGCCCGGTCGCCGGGGGACCGGCTCGGGCTGGTGGTCTTCGGCGGGAGCGCGTTCCTCCAGCTCCCCCTCACGCCGGATCACGACACGTTCCGGCGCTTCCTCGAGGCGGCGAGCACCGACAACCTGGGCGACCCCTCGACCGACCTCTCGTCCGCGCTCGCGGCCGCCGCGAAGGCGTTCGAGCACGAGGGCGCGCCCGGCTACCGCGCGGCCGTGCTCCTGTCGGACGGCGAGAGCGAGGGCGACCCGGCCGCGGCGCTCGCCCGGCTCCGGCGCGAGGACATCCCGGTCTTCGCGATCGGCGTGGGCACCCCGGCCGGCGCCCCCGTGCCGGCCGACAGCAGCGAGGCGCCCGAGCCGTACCACCGCGACCCCATCGGGCGCATCGTGGTCTCGCACCTCGAGGAGGGCGATCTCCGCCGCGCCGCGCTCGCGACCGGAGGCGCCTACGCGCGCTGGGACGACCGGGCCGCGATGGCCGAGCTCGGGGCGCGGCTCGCCCGGCTCGAGGCGCGGCCCATCCTCGCGTCGCGCGCGACCCGCCGCACGGAGCGCTACCAGTGGCCGCTCGGGCTCGCGCTCCTCGCGCTCGCGCTCGAGCCGGTGGTCGGGCTCCGCCGCCGCGCCCGGCTCCGGCACGCCTGGGCCGCAGCGCACGGCCCGGCCGTCGCCGCGGCGCTCGCGCTCGCCTTCACCGCCTGCACCGCCGCCCGGGAGAGCCGGCGGGGCGAGCGGCTGTACGACGCGGGGAGCTACCGCGACGCCTACCGGAGCTTCCAGCGCGCGCTCGACGCCTCGGCCGACCCCGCCCTGGAGTACAACGCGGCGGCCGCGCTCTACCGGATGAAGCGGTACGGCGAGGCCGCCCGCCGGTTCCGGAACGCGGCCGGCGGCCCGCCGCGGCTCCGGGAGCGGAGCCAGTACAACCTGGGGAACGCGCTCGTGCGCGCGGCGGAAGACGCGGCCGGCGGGCGGAAGGCCGAGCTCCTGGGCCAGGCCATCGCCGCGTACGAGGAGGCGCTCCGGCTCGATCCGGCCGATGCCGACGCCCGCTGGAACCTCGAGCTCGCGCTCCGGCGCCGCGGGGACGAGCCGGGCGGAAGCTCGGCGGGCCGCACCCGGCGCGGCGATTACGGGCCGGGCCGGCAGAACGTGCCGGGCTACGAGGGGAACCCCGAGGCGGCGGTGGGCGCGATGGCGGGAGGCGGATTCGGCTCGGGGGAGGGCGAGTCGGTGGAGGAGCTGAGCCCCTCCGCCGCGCGTCGGCTGCTGGACGCGGTGCAGCGGGAGCAGCTCGCGACCCACCTCGGCCGCCGGGCGGGCGGGGGGCGCTCCGGCGAGCGGGACTGGTAGGCCCGCGCGGTGCCCGGCGGGGGCAGGGCGAGGACCGCCCACACCGGCCGGTGATCGCTGGCGCCGCCGCTCGCGGCGGTCCCGGCGCTGGGCGGCGTCGCGGGCGCGAGCCCCCGCGCGAAGATGTGGTCCCAGGAGAAGAACCAGATCGTGTTGGTCACCGTCTTCGTGGCCCACAGGTAGCCCCGGCGCTCCGCCACCCGGCCGACCGCGTAGCTGTTGAAGTCGCCGGCCAGCACCACGGGGTCCGCGCTCCGCTCCGCGTCGGCCAGGATCGCGGCCACCTGGTCGGCGCGGTCCGCGTCGGAGACCCGAAGCAGCGGGTCCAGGTGCACCGCGTACACCCGGATCCGGAGGTCGGCCACCCGGATCACCGCCACCGTGGCGGTCCGCCGCTGCCGCCGCACCGGGTCCTCGTGCGGGAGGATCAGCTTCGCGCTCTCCTCGATGGGCCAGCGCGAGAGCACCGCCGGGCCGAAGTACTTCCGATCGGTCGGGTGGATCACGGCGGGGTAGTACACGTAGTTGAGCCGGAGCGCCCGCGCGATCCGATCCACCGCGGTTTCGTCCATCTCCTGGAGCGCGATCACGTCCGCCCCCCGCAGGCTGTCCGATCCCCCGAGCACCGCGATGGCGCGGTCGATCCGCCGGGCGAGCTTGACGTTGAAGGTCACCACCCGGAGGGCCGCCGGCCGCGCGCCCGGGGGCGGCGGCGCGTAGCGGCCCTCGAACCGGGGCGTGGCGGGGTGCGGCAGGTTGACGACCGGCGCGAGGCACGCGCCCGCGCCGAGAAGCCCGCCCGCTCCCACCACCGCGGCGACCGCGCGGATCCCGCCGCGCCGAGAGGCGACCCGGATCAGCCCTCGAAGGCGCCCCATCCGTCCCGCCGGATGCGCGCCCCGTGCTCGTCCAGCTTGGGCGGCCGGCGCGTCACCACGCCCGCTCCCACCGGCGCGACGCCCCAGAGCGGCGACGCCGGCACCTCCGCCAGCACCTCGAGCACCGGCCGCACCCGGCCCGCCGGGACGCCGGCCGCGCGGAGCCGCTCGATCCAGAACGCCCCCGGCCGCTCCCCGAGCCGGCGCCCCATCTCGCGCGTCACCCGGTCGCGGTGCTGCACCCGCCCGGCGTTGGTCGCAAGCCGCGGGTCCGCCGCGAGCTCCTCGAGCCCGAGCGCGCGGGCGCAGGCGAGCCATTGGGCGTCGCTCCCCACCGCGATCACGATCGGCCGGTCCCGGGTCTCGAACAGTTGGTAGGGCACCAGGTTCGGGTGGGCGTTGCCCCACCGGGCCGGCTCCTCGCCGGTCACCAGCGCGTTCTGGGCCACGTTGACCAGCGCCGCCGCCGCGCTCCGCGCGAGCGAGATCGCGATCCGCCGCCGCTCCGGAGCGAGCGGCCCCGACCCGCGGGCCACGAGCGCGGCCAGGATCTCCACCGCGGCGTCCTTGCCCGCGACCACGTCCGCGAGCGCCACGCCCATCTTCATCGGCCGCCCGTCCGGCTCGCCGGTGATCGCCATCCACCCGTACTCGGCCTGGATCACGAAGTCGTAGCCCGGGCGGGGGTCCTCGGGACCGAAACCGGTGAGGCTGCACCAGAGAAGCCGCGGGTGGCGCTCGAGGAACCGCATCGGATCGAAGCCCCGGCGCTCCAGGGTCCCGGCCCGGAAGTTGTCCACCACCACGTCGGCCCCGCCGATCAGCCCCTCGAGCAGCCGCCGGTCCTCCGGCCGGTCGAGATCCGCGGCGAGGCTCAGCTTGTTCCGGTTCACCGCGAGGAAGTAGGCGCTCTCGCCCTCGGCGTCGAACGGCGGGCCCCAGCCCCGGGTGTCGTCGCCCGTGCCCGGCCGCTCGACCTTGAGCACCCGGGCGCCGAGGTCGCCGAGCATCATGGTGCAGAGCGGGCCGGCGAGCACCCGGGTGAAGTCCAGCACGCGGAGTCCCGCGAGCGGCGGCGACCCGCCGCTCACGAGGCCCGATCTCCGGAGCGCGCCATCATCGCTACGCCGCCGCCCGGTCCAGCAGCCAAAGCGTCCGCTCGAGCCCGCGGATCCGCGCCGCGGGGAGGTCGGGGTCGGCCGCCCGGGCCGGGTCGAGCGCCGCCCGCACCGCCGCCCGCTTCTCCGCGCCCGCCACGAGGAAGTACACCTCCCGCGCCCGCCCGAGGATGGGCGGGGTGAGCGTGAGCCGGTGGCGCGGCGAGATCCCCGCCGGCGCCTCCACCGCGCGCACCCAGCGCTCCCGCTCCGCGAGCGCGGGGCTCCCCGGGAAGAGCGACGCCGTGTGCCCATCCGCCCCGACGCCGAGGAGCACCAGATCGAACGCCGGGGCCGCGCCGCCGCCCGGAAACACCCGGCGGAGCAGCGCCTCGTAGGCCTCCGCCCCCTGCTCGGGCGGAAGCTCGCCCGGCATGCGGTGCACCCGCACGCTCCCGGGCGGCAGGCGGTCCAGCAGCGCGTCGGCCGCCATGCGGTAGTTGCTCTCGGGCGAGGTGGGCGGGACGCAGCGCTCGTCGCCGAAGAAGATCTCGGTGCGGTCCCAGGCGATCCGGCCGGCGTAGTCCGCCGCGAGCACCCGGTAGAGCGCCCGCGGCGTGCTCCCGCCGGCCAGCGCGATGCGGAACCGGCCGCCCCGCGCGAGCGCGCGCTCGGCCGCGCGCGCGACCTCCGCCGCCGCGCCCCGGGCCAGGGCCCCGCCGTCGGCGAACACCCGGCGCTCGGGCGCCGGCATCAGCCGAGCGGCTCGAGCGCCGCACCCTCCCCCGGGCCCCAGCTCCCGGCGGGATAGGGGTACACCGTCCGCGGCCCCTCGAGCAGCGGGGCGTAGATCTCCCAGGCCTTCTCGACCTCGTCGGCGTGGACGAAGAGGGTCTGGTCCCCCTGCAGCACGTCCAGCAGCAGGGTCTGATAGGCCTCGGGCAGGCTCTTGAACGCCTCGGAGTAGTTGAAGTGCAGCGGCAGGCGCTGGAGCCGGAAGGGCTCGCCCGGCGCCTTGATGTCGAAGAAGAGGCTGAAGCCCTCGTTGGGCTGGAGCGTGAGGAGCAGGCTGTTGGATCGAAGCTCGTCGCACTTCACCGTGCGGAACATCCACACCGGCGCCCGCCGGAACTTCACCTCGATCTCGGTGAGCCGCTTGGCCAGCCGCTTCCCGGTCCGGAGGTGGAACGGCACCCCCTGCCAGCGCCAGTTCTCCAGCCGGAGCGTGAGCGCGACGTAGGTCTCGGTGGTCGAGTCCGGCGCCACCCCGGGCTCCTCGCGGTACCCCGGCACCTCCCGCCCGTCCACCCGTCCCCGGGTGTACTGCCCGAACACCGCGTCCCCCGGCGTGAGCGGCGCCACGGCCTTGAGCGCCTTGAGCTTCTCCGCCCGGATGGCGTCCGCCTCGATGGCCGACGGCACCTCCATCGCCACCAGCGAGAGCAGCTGGGTGAGGTGGCTCTGGACCATGTCGCGGAGCGCGCCCGCCGCCTCGTAGTACTCCGCCCGGCCCGCGACCCCCACCTGCTCCGCCACGCTGATTCGCACGCTCTCGATGTGGTCCCGGTTCCAGAGCGTCTCGAACATCGCGTTGGCGAACCGGAAGACCAGCATGTTCTGCACCGTCTCCTTGCCCAGGTAATGGTCGATCCGGTACACCTGCGACTCGTCGAAGCAGCGGTGGACCAGCCGGTTGAGCGCGCGGGCCGACTCGAGGTCCCTTCCGAACGGCTTCTCGATCACGAGGCGGGTCCAGCCGGGGCCCCGGCTCAGCCCCGCGTTTCCCAGCCCGCGCACCGTCGCGGGGAACGCGGCGGGCGGGAGCGCCGCGTAGAAGGTGCGGTTCCCGGGAAGCCCGTGGCGGGCCTCCAACTCCTCGATCCGGCGCCGGAGGGCCGCGTAATCCCCCGCCTCGCCCGCGCCGATCGGCTGGAAGTACAGGAATCGCTCGGCCCACGCGCCGACCTCCCTCGGCTCGGCCGAGTCCACCGCCTCCCGCGCGAGCGCCCGGAAGGCCGCGTCGTGCATGGTGGCGTCGCGGGAGACGCCGAGGATCGCGCACCCGCGCTCCGTGAACCCCTGGGACCAGAGCTGGAACAGCGCGGGCAGGATCTTGCGGCGCGCCAGGTCGCCGGTGCCCCCGAAGATCACGAACAGGCTGGGCTCGACCGCGCCTTCCACCGTCAGTCCTCCCGCTTCACCGCGTGCCCGCCGAACTGGTGGCGGAGCGCCGCGAGCAGCCGGTCCGCGTACGACTCGGCGTCGCGCGAGCGGAGCCGGGCGAGGAGCGACAGGGTGATCACCGGGGCCGGCACGTCCAGCTCGACCGCCTCGGCCACCGTCCAGCGGCCCTCGCCCGAATCCTCCACGAAGGGCGCGATCCCCTCCAGCGACGGATTCTCCGCCAGCGCGCGGGCGGCGAGGTCGAGGAGCCAGGAGCGGACCACGCTCCCGAACCGCCAGATCTCGGCGATCCGGGCGGGGTCGAGCCCGAGCTCGCGCTTGCGGCGGAGGATCGCGAAGCCCTCCGCGTACGCCTGCATCAGGCCGTACTCGATCCCGTTGTGGACCATCTTTACGAAGTGGCCGCTGCCGCTCGGCCCGACGTGCCCCCACCCGCGGTCCGGCGCCGGGGCCAGCGTCTCGAGCACGGGGCGGAGCCGCTCCACCGCGTCCCGCTCGCCCCCCACCATCAGGCTGTACCCCTCGGTGAGACCCCAGACCCCGCCGCTCGTGCCCACGTCCACCAGCGCGATCCCGCGCTCCCGGAGCGCCGCGGCCCGGCGCTGGGTGTCGCGGTAGTAGCTGTTGCCGCCGTCCACCACGACATCGCCCGGGGCGAGCGCCCGGCCGAGCGCCGCCACCGTGCTCTCGGTCGGCTCGCCCGCGGGGACCATCACCCACACCGCCCGGGCCGGCCGGAGCCTGGCCACGAGGTCCTCCAGCGACGCGGCCCCCACCGCGCCGGCCGCCACCGCGCGGCGGACGGCATCCGGGTCCCGGTCGAACGCCACGATGCGGTGCCCGGCCCCCGCGAGCCGCGCGGTCATGTTGTAGCCCATCCGGCCGAGGCCCACCATGCCGAGCTCCATGCCGCTCCGCCTCCCCTCACCCGCCGCGCGCCCGGTCCTCGAGGGCGCGGACCTTGGCGAGCCGGCGCGCGTGCCGCTCCTCGCCGCTGAACCGCGCCGCCGCGAAGAGCCGCGCGAGCTCCTTGGCCAGCTCGGGGCCGATCACCCGGCCCCCGAGCACCAGCACGTTCATGTCGTCGTGCTCCACCCCCTGGTGCGCGGAGTAGCTGTCGTGACAGAGGCCGGCCCGGATCCCGGGGATCTTGTTCGCCGCCACGCACGCACCCACCCCGCTCCCGCACACCAGCACGCCGCGCTCGGCCCGGCCGTCGAGCACCGCTTCCGCCAGGCGGGCGGCGACGTCGGGATAGTCCACCGGGTTCCGGTCGTGCGTGCCCAGGTCCAGCACCTCGTGCCCCGCGGCGCGAAGCGCGTCCACCACGTCGCCCTTGCGCTCGAGCCCCGCATGGTCGGCCGCTACGGCGATCCGCATCGCTCAGCCCTCCCGCGCCAGCGCCGCGGCCCCGATCACCGGCGCGTCCACCACCAGCGCGGCCCGGAGCACCGCAAGACCGTCGAGCGCCGCGGGCAGAGCGCGCTCCCGCGCCACCGCCGCGCTCGCCGCCACCAGCTCCGGCAGCCCCTCGATCACCCCGCCGCCCAGGATGATCCGCTCGGGGTTGAGCGCGTTCGCGACGCTCACCAGCCCCGCGCCCAGATATTCCGCGGTCTCGCACACCAGCCGGCCCGCGAGCGGGTCGCCCGCCGCGTGCGCCGCCGCCACGGTCTCTGCCGTGATCCGCTCGAGCGCGCCGGCCGCCCCGAGCAGCCCCCCCGCCGCCGCCGGCTCCGCCCGGGACGCCTCCCGGGCGCGCTCGGCGATCGCCCAGCCGCCCACGTACGCCTCCAGGCAGCCGCGGTTCCGGCAATGACACGGCCGCCCGCCCGCGACCAGGGTGGTGTGCCCCAGCTCGCCGGCCGAGTTGCCGGCCCCCTCGAGCATGTGGCCGCCGGACACGATGCAGCCGCCCACCCCGGTGCCGATGAAGAGCGCGACCAGGTCGTCGCTGCCGCGCCCGGCCCCGTGGCGCCACTCGGCCCATCCCGCCGCCCGCACGTCGTTCACCACCAGGACCCGCCGCCCGAGCGCGCGCTCCAGCTCGGCCCGGAGCGGCACGTCGCGCCAGCCGAGATTGGGAGCGCCGCGCACCACGCCGGCCCGGTCCACCTGCCCCGCCACCGCGACCCCGACCGCCGGCGCCGCCGCGCCCGAGCCGGCGCCCACCGCCCGGGCCGCCCCCACGATGAAGGCGATGACCCCGGCGGGGTCGGGCGCCGCGCCGGTCGGCCGCCGGTCGCGCTCCACCACCCGGCCGTCCCCGTCCACCAGGGCGACCTCGATCTTGGTGCCGCCCACGTCAACGCCGAGCGACCATCGGAGGGTCATGGTCCGGAAATACTCGGTCGCCGGCACCCGCGCCAGCCGGCGCGCTCAGATGCCGCGGACCGCGTGGGGCTGATAGGGCGCTTCCAGCTCGGCCACCTCCGCCGGCTCGAGCGCGAGGTCGAGCGCGCGGATCGCGGCCTCCAGGTGCTCCAGCTTGGTGGCCCCGACGATGGGTGCCGCCACGCCCGGCTTCCCGAGCAGCCAGGCGAGCGCCACCTCGGCCATGGTGACCCCGCGCCGCCGGGCCACCCGCTCCACCGCGGCCACCACCTCCCAGTCGCCCGGCGAATCGTAGAGCCGGGGGGAGAACTCGTCCGTCGCGGCCCGCGGGGTGACCGGGCTCCGCACCTGGGCGTCCGGCGGCCGGGGCCGCGCCAGGAGCCCCCGCGCGAGCGGGCTCCAGGGGATCACGCCCACCCCCGCCTGGAGGCAGAGCGGGATCATCTCCCGCTCCTCCTCCCGGTAGAGGAGGTTGTAGTGGTTCTGCATCGAGATGAAGCGGGCCCACCCGCCCCGCTCGGAGGCGCAGAGCGCGAGGGCCATCTGCCAGGCGTAGCCCGAGCTCGCGCCGATGTAGCGCACCTTCCCGCTCCGCACCAGGTGGTCCAGCGCCGCCAGCGTCTCCTCGATCGGCACCGCCCAGTCGAACCGGTGGATCTGGTAGAGGTCGATCGTCTCCAGGCCGAGCCGGCGCAGGCTCGCCTCGCAGGCCTGGATGATGTGCTTGCGGGAGAGGCCCTGGAGGTTGGGGCCCTCGCGGAGCGGGAAGTACACCTTGGTCGCGACCACCACCTCGTCGAGCCGCGCCAGCTCCCGGAGCGCGCGGCCGGTCACCTCCTCGCTCACCCCGAGCGAGTACATGTCGGCGGTGTCGAAGAAGTTGATCCCCGCCTCGAGGGCCTTCTCGAAGAAGGGCCGGGCCGCCGGCTCGTCCAGCACCCAGGGCCGCCACTTGGGGCTGCCGTAGCTCATGCAGCCGAGGCAGATGCGGGAGACCGTAAGACCGCTTCGGCCCAGTCGGACATATTGCATGGGTTCGCTCCCCGTCGGGGCCGCCGGCCGGCGCCCCGAGATCGAACACGAGGCCCCGCCGGAGGGTTCCTGAGCGATGCCGGAGCTTCCCGACCTGGTCGTCTACCGGGAGCACCTCGCCGCGCGGCTCGCCGGCCAGCCGCTGGTCCGGGTCCGCGTGGTGAACCCGTTCGTGCTCCGCTCGGTCTCGCCGCCCCTCGCCGAGGCGGAGGGCCGGCGGGTCCGGGGAGTCGAGCGGGTCGGCAAGCGGCTCGCGCTCGCCCTCGAGGGCGGCTTCTACCTGGTCATCCACCTCATGATCGCCGGCCGCCTCCGCTGGGCGCCGCCCGGCGCCCGCCCGCCGGGCCGGATCGGCCTCGCGGTGCTCGACTTCCCGCCGGGAACCTTACTCCTCACCGAGGCGGGCTCCAAGCGGCGCGCCGCGCTCCACCTGGTGGCGGGCGAGGCGGCGCTCCGGGCGTTCGACCGGGGCGGGCTCGAGGTGCTCGAGGCCGACCTCGCCGCGTTTGCCGCCCGGCTCCGCTCGGAGAACCACACGCTGAAGCGCGCCCTCACCGACCCGCGGCTCTTCAGCGGGATCGGGAACGCCTACTCCGACGAGATCCTGCACCGCGCCCGCCTTTCGCCCGTGGCGCACACCCGCAGGCTCACCGACGACGAGGTCGCGCGGCTCCATCAGGCGACCCGCGCCACGCTCTCGGAGTGGATCGAGCGCCTTCGGGCAGAGGCGGGCGAGCGGTTCCCCGAGCGGGTGACGGCGTTCCGGGACGGCATGGCGGTGCACGGGCGCTACCGGCTCCCCTGCCCGGTCTGCGGCGCCCCGGTCCAGCGGATCCGCTACGCCGAGAACGAGACCAACTACTGCGCGCGGTGTCAGACCGGCGGGCGGCTTCTGGCGGACCGGTCGCTCTCGCGGCTCCTCCGGGAGGACTGGCCCAGGTCCATCGACGATCTGGAGTGAGCCGGGCGGCGAGCGATGCGGGGCGGGGGGAGCGGGGGGCGCGAGGCGTGCGAGGACGGTGTCGGGCTCCCGACCCTGCACCGGGGAGGCACGGGGTTACTGCTCTTGGGAGGGCACCCCCGAACACCGTGGGGTCCTCGCACGTGACACAGTACGCCCCATCCCCGCCGGGTGTTGAGCGGCC
>Ga0070741_10009276_pt1 | contig 19210 bp, 15 predicted proteins | sample Coa_R1_4_FD_66440 | JGI IMG/M metagenome (GOLD analysis project Ga0070741, IMG submission 66440) | Surface soil microbial communities from Centralia Pennsylvania, which are recovering from an underground coalmine fire - Coalmine... | ecosystem: Environmental > Terrestrial > Soil > Unclassified ...
CCGGCGCCAGCGGGACCCCTGCGAGTGAAAGGCAGCCCGCGCGGGCCACACCATGAGCGGCGAGCATCACGACTTCATCGTGGAGCTCGGCACTGAAGAGCTGCCCCCGCTGGCACTGCGCGGTCTTGAGCAGGCTTTCGCGGACGCAATGCGCAGTGGCCTCGCCAAGGCGGGACTCACGCACGGGGAGATACGGTCATTCGCCACGCCACGACGCCTTGCCGTGCTCGTCAGAAAGCTGGCGGAACGCCAGCCTGATCAGATCATCAGGCGACGAGGACCGCCCGCGAATGCCGCCTTCGACACGAGCGGGAACCCGACGCGTGCGGCTCTGGCATTCGCCCAGAGCTGCGGTGTGCGGGTCGATGAGTTGCAAAAGGTAGACGAGGGTAAGGGCACATTTATTTTCTATAACGGCACTCGGCCGGGCGCCTCGGTGCGGGAGGTGCTGCCTGAGCTCGTGCGGACATCACTCGATGCGCTGCCGATTCCCAGAAGAATGCGCTGGGGCTCCGGCACGGCAGAATTCGTCCGGCCCGTCCATTGGCTTCTCATGTTGTATGGAAAGGATGTTGTTCCGGCGACGCTGCTCGAGACGGCCTCAGGAAGTCATACGCGCGGCCACCGGTTTCATGCACCCAAACCGATCCGGGTGACATCGCCCTCTGCGTACGAGGGCATCCTGCGCGAGCGCGGGCACGTGCTGGCAGATTTCGAGGCGCGCCGTCAGCGCATTCAGGAGAGGGTCGCGACGGCCGCCCTGGAACTGGGCGGCCGCGCTCTGCTGGATGCGGAATTGCTCGATGAGGTCACCGCGCTGGTGGAATGGCCAGTGCCCCTCGGAGGGCGCTTCGAGGAGCGCTTTCTGGCGCTCCCGCGCGAGGTGTTGATCTCTACCTTGCAGGATCACCAGCGTTACTTCGCAGTCGAGGACGAGCGCGGCAATCTGTTACCTGGCTTCATCGCAGTGAGCAACATCGAGAGCCTGGATCCCGCCAAAGTTCGCGAGGGCAATGAGCGGGTCGTCGGCCCTCGGCTCGCCGATGCAGCCTTTTTCTGGGAACAGGATCGCAAGACGCCGCTTGCTGCACGCCGCGCCGGGCTGGACGCCATGACCTTTCAGGCGCGGCTGGGTTCGCTGGGTGACAAGACCCGCCGCATTCGTCTGCTGGCTGCACACGTTGCCGCTGCGAATGGCGTCAGCCGCCTCGATACGGAGCGTGCTGCCGAGCTGTGCAAGTGCGACCTGCTGACAGCCATGGTCGGGGAGTTTCCCGAGCTGCAGGGGATCATGGGGACTTACTACGCACTCGCGGATGGCGAGCCCGCGGAAGCGGCCGTGGCCATTCGCGAACACTATCTCCCACGTGGCGCAGGCGATGCACTGCCAGAAACTGCGGCGGGCGTGGCGCTCGCGATCGCCGATAAGCTCGACACGGTCGCGGGCATCTTCCAGATCAGCGAGCGGCCGAGCGGAACCAAGGACCCATTCGGGCTGCGACGGGCCGCCATCGGCGTGCTGCGGATAATCATCGAGAAACAGCTCGATCTGGATTTGCGCCAGCTCATCGGCTCAGCGCTCGCAGCGATCCGCGAGGACGTCGCTCGCATTCGAGCCAACGCTGCGCCCGCAACGCCCGCAAATCGCGCCCAGACAACCGCAGACGGGCAGGAGGACACGACCGGTACGCAGATCTACGATTTCATCATGGAGCGCCTGCGTGCCTACTATCTCGAGCGGGTGACAGCGGCCGGTCCGGCAGCGGCCGCCACACTGAGCAGCGAGATGTTCGATGCTGTTCTGGCCACGCGACCGGTCTCACCGCTGGACTTTGACGCACGGCTCAAAGCCCTCGCCGCATTTCTCGAGCTGCCCGAAGCTACGAGCCTTGCTACCGCCAACAAGCGGATTGCCAACATCCTGCGTAAGTCGGGCGAGCGGCCGCAGACGGAAGTTGAAGTGGAGCATTTGCGTGAGCCGGCCGAGGTTCGTCTGTTCGACGCCATGCAGTCACTGCGGGAATCGGTTTCGACCTCGCTTGCCCGGCGCGAGTACGCGGCCGCGCTCGGTCGGCTTGCCCAGCTCCGGCCACCCGTCGATGCCTTCTTCGAACAGGTCATGGTCATGGACGAAGATCCGAAGCTGCGCGCAAACCGGCTCACATTGCTTGCGCAGCTTCACGGGCTGTTTGGCGGAATCGCCGATCTGTCCCGGCTGCCCGGTTGAGCACGCCGCACCGCCGCTATGCAGCTTGCCGGCTCGCTGATCTTCACGGTCTTCCTGTTTGCCTGGACTTTCTTCTACGCCGTGTTCTTCGTGATCGCCTGTCTCTTTCTTCCCTTTCCCAAGCGCTTCGCGCTGGCGCGCGTGTGGGGGGTCGTGCTGCTGTGGGCTCTGAAATGGACCTGCCGCCTGGACCATCGCATCGAGGGGCTCGACAACCTCCCGCCCGGTAATCACATCGCATTGTGGAAGCACTCCTCCTCGTGGGAGACGATCGCCATGGCGGTCGTGTTTCCGAGGCAGGTGTGGGTGCTGAAGCGCGAGCTGCTGTGGGTCCCGGCTGTCGGCTGGGGCATCCGCCAGCTCCATGCGATCGCAATCGACCGCAAATCAGGCCATTCGGCCGTCGGCCAGGTCGTGGACCAGGGCAAGCAGCGCCTGGCTGAAGGGGACTGGGTGATCATTTTTCCGGAGGGAACGCGCATGCCCCCGGGCCAGACGCGCCGCTACGGCGTCAGCGGCACGCTGCTCGCGGCCGAAACGGGCAAGTATCTGGTGCCGGTCGCGCACAACGCGGGGAGCTTCTGGCCACGACGCGGCCTGCGTAAAAGACCCGGCACCATCCGTGTTGTCATTGGCCCGCCGGTGGCGGCAGCCGGCCGCGACATCCGGGAGGTCAACCGCGAGGTACAGGACTGGATCGAAGCCAAGGTGGCGGATCTGACCGCCAGTGACCGAGCCTGCGTGGAATGAGGAGCGACGTGTCCGTGCGACGATAGAGCAGCGTGCGCTGTAGACTGTCCTACGAGCGCCGGGCGGGGGTCGCACGGCGCAATGCTCCAGGCACGTGGAGAAGAACTAACATGCGTATGGACTCACGAGCCGAGCTGACGCTGCGGGCGCTGATCCTCGGCGTGCTGATCACTCTGGCCTTCACGGCAGCGAACGTCTACTTCGGTCTCAAGGCCGGACTGACCTTCGCGACTTCGATACCGGCAGCGGTCATCTCGATGGCGGTGCTCCGCGGCTTCAGCGGCGTGACGATCCAGGAAAACAACATCGTGCAGACGGTGGCCTCCGCCGCGGGAACCCTTTCCTCGGTCATCTTCGTGCTGCCCGGCCTGGTCATGATCGGGTGGTGGACGGGCTTCCCGTACCTGGCCTGTCTGGCCATCTGTGCGTTCGGCGGCTCGCTGGGGGTCATGTACTCGATCCCTCTACGCCGTGCGTTGCTTGCGCAGAAGGATCTTCCATTTCCCGAAGGTGTCGCCTGTGCCGAAGTGCTCAAGGTTGGCGGCGGTGGGCAGAACGAAGGCGTGGAGGACACCCGGGCGGGGTTGCGCGCGCTGCTCTGGGGCTCAATCGTTTCAGCCGGGTTCTCGCTGATCACGGCGACGCGAGTCTTTGCCAGCGACGTCGTTCGCACGTTCCGACTCGGTGAAGGCGTCTCCGGCTTCGATTTCTTTCTGTCGTTCGCCCTCTTTGGCGTGGGTCATCTGGTCGGATTGTGGGTCGGCGTCGCCATGTTGGTGGGGGCCCTGATCAGCTGGGTCTGGGCCGTCCCGCACTACTCGGCGCTCGTTCCCGCCGCCGCACAGCTTGGCGGCTCCGCCGGCGCACTAGCCCACGATACCTGGAGCCACACGGTTCGCTTCATTGGCGCGGGCACCATCGGCGTCGCAGCCGTCTGGACGCTCGCCAAACTGGCAAAGCCCGTGGCGGGCGGCCTGCGGTCGGCCATCGCCGCAGCCCGGGCGCGCACGGCCGGTCAAGGCGCCCTGCTCCCGCGCACGGAGCAGGACATCCCGATCGGCGTGGTGGGCATCGTGTCCCTGATCTGTGTGCTACTGGTCGCGGTGCTGCTCGCGCAGTTCGTCAGCAGCAGCGGACTTGGCAACCACCTGGCAATGCTGGTGATCGTGGGTGCCCTGTACGTGGCGGTGATGAGCTTCCTGGTCTCCGGAATCTGCGGCTACATGGCAGGATTGATCGGCGCTTCCAACAGTCCTCTCTCCGGGATTGGCATTCTCGCCGTGGTCGGTTTTGGCCTCATTCTGGTGTTTGGCCTGAGCTCGGGTTTGTCGGGGGATTCAGGCAAGTCACTGGTGGCCTATGCTCTGTTCGTGACGGCCGTGGTGTTCGCGGCGGCCGCGATCGCCAACAACAACCTCCAGGATCTCAAGACGGGACAGCTGGTAGACGCCACGCCCTGGAAGCAGCAGGCAGCGCTCGTCGTCGGTGTGGTCGCGGGCGCCGCCATCATTCCGCCCATTCTGGATTTGCTGAACCGGGCTTACGGCTTTGCCGGCGCCCCGGGAAACCACGAACATCCGTTGCCCGCCCCGCAGGCCGGCCTCATATCGGCGCTCGCTCAAGGGGTCATCCAGAACAACGTGGATTGGAGCCTGATCGAGATTGGCGGTGCCATCGGAGTGGGGCTGATCGTCCTCGATGCCGTGGTGCGCAGGGTCAGCCCTGGAGCCCATCTTTCGCCGCTCGCAGTTGGCCTCGGCATGTACCTGCCGACGCAGAGCACGCTGATGGTGGTGGTGGGCGCCGTCGTCGGCTGGATTTTTGATCGGCACGCGGAGCGCGGCGCTCGACCCGAGCCGACAAAGCAACTCGGCGTCCTGCTGGCCTCCGGCATGATCGTCGGCGAAGGTCTGATCGGCGTAGTGATCGCGGCGCTGGTCGCCTTCTCCGGAAAGGATTATCCGCTTTCCCTGGTGGGCGATGCGTTCGCCGACAACGCCGCGGTCTGGATCGGCAGTATCGTTTTTTTTGTTGTCATCTATATGCTTTATCGGACGCTGGCGCGCGCACCGGGTTCAGCGGCGACGGCCGTGGGTGGCTCGCGGCCGAGCGAGGGCTGAGGGTCTAGGCGGCGGCCAATTCGTCGGGGGTGAAGCGCATCTGGAGCGCGAGGCCGCATCATTCATTTCACGGGCGCGAGCGCTATTGATCCCCACACTGAATCGAATTGGAGACAATAAGCCGCATCTTGGCCTCCAATGACTCAGGTATGATCTATTCCCTGGCGAGGTCAGCGGTCTGCCCCGAGATCTAGACATCGAGATTCGTGACCGACAGGGCGTTCTTCTCGATGAATTCCCGGCGTGGCTCGACCTGATCCCCCATCAGCGTGGTGAAGATGTCATCCGCGGCCACCGCGTCGTCGATCCTCACCTGCATCAGCCGCCGTGTGTCCGGATTGATTGTCGTGTCCCAGAGCTGCTCGGGATTCATCTCACCAAGTCCCTTGTAGCGCTGAATGGTCTGCCCGCGCCGCGCTTGCTCGAACAGCCACTTCATGGCTTCCTTGAACGAGCCGATCTCGTGACGCTCCCCGCTGCGCGCGACGTATGCGCCTTCTCCGATCAGTCCCGCGAGCGTGCGGGCCAGGTCCGCAATCCGCTGATACTCCGCTGACTCGAAGAATTCGCGCGGCAGATACTTGTTGCTCGCGGTCCCGTGCTCGGTCTTATGAATCAACACGCGGGGGCCGTGCCCATCGCTCGCACCCCGCGTCTCCACTGCGTAGGTCCGCGTCCCATCGTCGAGGCTGTTCAATCGCTGGTGTAGCTCCTGTGCCCATCCGCGCAGCCACTCAACACGATCGAAGTCCGCAGGCGTCACCACGGGCATGTAGATGAGTTGCTCGAGCAATCGATCGTCATAGCGCCTTGACCATCGCTTGATGATCGCCTGCACCTCCATGTACTGGCGCGCGAGCATCTCCAGCCCCGATCCCTGCAGTGGAGGCGCCTCCGAGTTGACATGGAGTGCCGAGTCCTCCAGGGCGGTGTTGAGCAGCATCGCATCGAGCTCGGAATCGTCCTTGACGTAGGACTCCTGCTTGCCCCGCTTCACCTTGTAAAGCGGAGGTTGAGCGATGTAGATGTGCCCACGCTCGATTAGCTCCGGGATTTGTCGGTAGAAAAACGTCAGTAGCAACGTACGTATGTGGCTACCGTCAACATCAGCGTCCGTCATCACGATGATGCGGTGGTAGCGCAACTTGCCGATGTCGAAATCGTCCTTGCCGATGCCACAACCCAACGCCGTAATCAGCGTCCCCACCTCCGCGGACGACAGCATCTTGTCGAAGCGAGCCTTCTCGACGTTGAGGATCTTCCCCTTCAGCGGCAGGATCGCCTGAGTTCGCCGGTCGCGCCCCTGCTTGGCGGACCCACCAGCGGAATCGCCCTCGACGATGAAGATCTCCGAGAGCGCGGGATCCTTCTCCTGGCAGTCGGCGAGCTTGCCCGGAAGACCGGCGATATCCAGGGCGCCCTTGCGGCGAGTCATCTCGCGCGCCTTGCGGGCCGCTTCGCGGGCACGCGCCGCCTCGATGATCTTGGCGACGATGTTGCGTGCTTCCTGCGGATGCTCGAGCAGAAACTCCTGCAGCTTGGTGCCTACCGCGGTCTCGACCAGGCCTTTGACCTCGGAGGACACCAGCTTGTCCTTGGTCTGCGAGGAGAATTTGGGATCGGGCAGCTTCACGGAAAGAATGGCGGTGAGTCCCTCGCGGGCGTCATCGCCTGTCGTCGGGATGTCCTTCTTCCCGGACATCTCCTTCTCGATGTAGTCGTTCAGAGTGCGCGTGAGCGCGCTGCGAAAGCCCGCCAGGTGCGTGCCGCCGTCCTTCTGAGGAATGTTATTGGTGTAGCAGAACATGCTCTCCTGATAGGAGTCGTTCCACTGCATCGAGACTTCGACCGCTACCGGTCCTTCCTGCGTCTTGAACCAGAATACCGATTCGTGCACCGGGGTGCGCGTGCGGTTGAGGTACTTCACGAAGGCCTGCAGGCCCCCTTCGTGCCTGAACGTATCGGACTTGTTCTCGCGCTCGTCGATCAGGTCGATCCGCACGCCAGAATTCAGGAACGAGAGCTCGCGCAGGCGCTTCGCAAGCACCTCATAGTTGAACTGAATGTTTGTGAAGATCTTCGAGCTGGGCCGAAACCGGATAACGGTACCCCGCTCCAGGGTTTCCCCCACCACGGACAGAGGCGAAGCCGGCTCGCCCAGATGGTATTCCTGGCGATGAATCTTCCCATCGCGGCAGACCGTGAGCTGCAGGTAGTCGGAGAGCGCGTTGACCACGGAAACGCCGACCCCATGAAGGCCGCCAGACACCTTGTACGAGGTGTCGTCGAACTTACCTCCGGAGTGCAGCACGGTCATGATCACTTCGGCTGCGGATCGGCCCTCTTCCGGGTGGATATCCACCGGGATCCCCCGACCGTTATCCGACACGGTGACGGACTCATCCGCGTGGATCGTGACCACGATGCGGTCGCAATAGCCCGCCAGGGACTCGTCGATCGAGTTGTCGACGACCTCGAAAACCATATGGTGGAGGCCCGAGCCGTCATCGGTGTCACCGATGTACATACCGGGCCGCTTTCGCACCGCGTCCAGGCCCTTTAAAACTTTGATTTTGCTGGAGTCGTAGACGTCGTCAGATGCCATGAAGAAGCCCGGTCGGTTGATGCCGCATTATACCGGTCGGACCCTCCCCTGTTCCACGTGGAACACCCGCTCGATTGCCCCAAAAGGCCCACCGTCCGGAGCCAAGGAGGTGAGGATGATCTGGCAGTTGGCGCGCTGGACCTCGTCAATAAAAGCCCGCAGATGGCCTGCGTCCAGCTCCGCCGCAGGGTCGTCCAGAAGGAGCATCGGCGTCTGCGCCATGACCGAGCGGAGCAGATGGAGCTGTGACAGCATCATCGCGATAGCCACGAGCTTTTGCTGGCCACGCGAAAGGACTTCGCGCGCAGGCCGACCACCCAGGCGTAGCAAGATATCCCCGCGGTGCGGACCCGTAAGGGTAAGGCCCCGAGCGAGGTCTCGAGCATGGGCTTGCTCGAGAGCCTGGCCTAACCCCATATCCTGGGCCCATCCGCGCAAATAGTGCAGCTCCACCTCGAGGCCCGCCAGTCGAAGGACGCTTTCTCGCCAGAAGGGTTGGAGAGCCTCGAGCAGGGCGAGCCGGGACTGCGCGATGGACTCTCCCAGTCGCGCGAGCTCAGGATCCCAGGCTCGGGCCTGAGCAGGCTGCTGCCTCATCGCGGCATTACGCTGTTTCAGCGCTCGCGTGTATCGGACCCATTGGTCCACGAATCCTGGTTCCACGTGGAACACCGCCCAGTCCATCCAGCGGCGCCGGCGGTGACCTCCCTCTTCCACGAGCTTGTGGACACCGGGCTCGATCACCTGGACGGGAAGTGCATGGGACAACTCGGCCAGGGAGGCGACCGCCACCTTCTGGATCTTCCCCAGCGTCCCGCCTCCGCGGGTGACCTCCACGCCGAGATTCAGAGCAGGGGTCCCATCTGTACTGCCGAAAACGGTTAGTTTTGCCTGTCCGTGGCGGACCAGCCGTTCGGAATTACGGGTGCGAAAAGAGCGGCCACGGCCGAGGAGAAAAATCGCTTCGAGCAACGAGGTCTTTCCGGACCCATTTCCGCCCCAAATCAGGTTATGACGGGGATGCAGACGAAGATCAGCTCGCTCGATGCATCTCAGATTTTCGACGGTGAGTTGGACCAGGCTCATTCAGACGCGATCCGAGACGAGGACCGCTCACGGCACGCCGGGGACCGCCGCTCAGCGCGCTGTGAGCGCGACGAGTGGTTCGGTAAGCCAGCAGCTGCGTCCGCGCCCTCGGCAAGCATGACTTCCCAGAATCGGCTGAAGACTGTTAACACTTGCTTTGCTGCGGCACCCGGGCCCAAAGCTCCGTCTTTGGCCAATATCGGCGATGATGTCGGGAAGATCGCTGCGCGCGGGCGATTTTCGCGGTGAATTAGAGCCGCATGGGCATTACGACATAACGCGTGTGCGACACCCCAGGGGCTCGTATGAGGCAGCTACTGTTCGAATCGGTGAGGCCGATCTCGACCTTGTCACTCTCGATCGCGCCTAGAGCATCAAGTAAGTAATTGACGTTGAAGCCAATTTCAACTTCTTCGCCCTGGTAGTTGACCTCGACCTGGTCCTCGGCTTCTTCCTGCTCCGGGTTGTGCGCCTGTAGCGTCAAGAGATCGGGACGAGCGGTGAGCCGGATGCCGCGGTACTTCTCGTTCGAAAGAATGGCGGTACGTTGCAACGATTGCCGCAGCAGCTCCCGATCGGCCTCGACGCGCCGCGCGGGGCTGGAGGGGATCACGCGGCCATACTCCGGAAAACGGCCGTCAATGAGCTTCGAAGTGAAGCGAATCGTACCGATTTGGGCGCGAACGTGATTAGTCCCGATGGCAAGCTCGATCGTGCCTTCAGTACCCAGGATCCGCTGCAGCTCCACGACGCCCTTGCGGGGAACGATAACCTGCTGATTAGTACGGGCCTTCTCCTGGAGGGTCATCTCACACAGAGCCAGCCGATGGCCGTCGGTCGCCACCGCGCGGAGGGAGGATCCATCCGTTTCCAGTAGTAACCCGTTCAGGTAATAGCGCACGTCCTGCTGCGCCATCGAAAAGTGCGTCTTGTCGATCAGCCGCCGGAACTCACCCTGCGGAATGGAAAGGGTTTGCTGAGCGTTGATCTCCTCGACCAGTGGAAATTCCGCCGCGGGCAGACTGGAGAGCGTGAAGCGACTGCGGCCCGCGCGCACGGACACTCGCTCACCCTCACTACTGAGGGTCACCTTCACTTTCTCCGGGAGCGAGCGAAAGATGTCGAGCAATTTACGTCCGGGTACGGTGATGTCGCCGCCCTGCTGGACGTCTGCTTCTCCACTAGCGACGAGCTCGACTTCCAGGTCGGTGCCCGTGAGGCTCAATTTGCCGTCTCGTGCGGAGAGCAGGACGTTCGCCAGCACTGGCATCGTCTGCCGGCGCTCGACCACACCGATGACGCTCTGAAGGGGAGCGAGGAGATCCTCGCGAGCGGCTGTCAGCTTCATATCTTTCCGTCTTCTTTCTTAGATCTGAATATTAAGATTATCGTTACTGTAGAGCCTGTGAATAGCACGCATGAAAGAAGATCGTGCCAGGAATCAAGGCATTACCTCGCAATTGGAACACCACAACTCCGGGGGTGAGCTGACCGGGAGCTGTGCACGCCCTGTGCGTAACTTTATCCACAGAATACTCCACAGAACATCCACACGCCCGCACACAGCGTGCTCCACAGGCTGCTCGACAGCGCAGCAGTCATCAGCAGAGATCTCTTAACCAGCCAGCGTTCTCAGCAGGTTGGAATAGTCCTCGCTCATGCGTTGCTCCGAACCGCGCAGCTCCTTGATCCGCTTGCACGCGTGCAGGACAGTCGTGTGATCGCGTCCGCCGAAGGCATCGCCGATCTCCGGCAGGCTGTGGCTCGTGAGCTCCTTGGCGAGCGCCATCGCGACCTGACGCGGGCGCGCTACCGAGCGGCTGCGGCGCTTGGAAAGCAGGTCCGCCATGCGGACTTTGTAGTAGTCCGCTACCGTTTTCTGAATGTTCTCGATCGTCACCAGCTTGGCCTGCAAGGACAGCAGATCCTTCAGAGCATCCTTGGTGAACTCGACCGTGATGGGATGACCGGTGAAGCGTGAGTTGGCGATCACGCGGCGCAATGCGCCCTCGAGCTCACGGACATTCGAGCGGATGCGCTTGCCGATGAAGAACGCGACTTCTTCCGGAAGCGTCACGCCGGCATACTGCGCCTTCGTCATGAGGATCGCGACGCAAGTCTCCAGTTCCGGCGGTTCGATAGCGACGGTCAAACCCCAGCCGAAACGCGATTTGAGACGCTCCTCGAGCCCATCGACCTCCTTGGGATAACGATCACAGGTCAGAATGACCTGATGCTGCCCCTCGAGCAGCTCGTTGAAGGTGTGGAAGAACTCTTCCTGCGAGCGATCCTTGCCGGCGAAGAACTGGATGTCGTCGATGAGCAGAGCGTCGAGGGAGCGATAGGCGGTCTTGAACTCGTTCATCGAGTTATGTTGCAAAGCTCGCACCATATCACCGACGAAGCGCTCCGAATGTACGTAGGCGATACGTGCTTCCGGGTCGCGCTCCTTGATCAGATGCGCGATCGCGTGCATGAGGTGCGTCTTGCCCAGACCGACGCCACCGTAGAGGAACAGCGGGTTGTAGGCGCACCCTGGATTTTCAGCCACCTGGAGCGCTGCGGCCTTGGCGAGCTGGTTGCTCTTGCCTTCGACGAAGGTGGCGAAAGTAAAATCGGAATTCAGCCGCGCGCCGACGACCAGCCCTTCGGCACGTCTGCCACGAGGCGGGGCGATCGGAGCGGGCACATTGTTGGTACTGGCGCGCGAGCCCACCTCCACCGTGACGATCGGAACGTCACCGGCGCTTTGATTGCGCAGCAGCTCGCCGATCCGGGGCAGCAGATTGGCATTGATCCAATCGACGACGAAGCGGTTGGGGGCGAGCAGCTTGAGCGCCCCGGCGCCTTCCAGTACCTGCAGAGGGCGCACCCACGTATTGAATTGCTGCTCGGGAAGCTCGGCTTCCAGGGCGCACATGCACTGAGTCCAATGAGACGCTTCCACGCGTGGGGCCTCCGCGATCGCCTCGGGACCTGGGAAAAAGGGGTGCGAAGTCTATACCTAGTGACGCGCATGCTGAAGCTGTCAGCGCGGAGAAAATATTGACACCTTGGCGCTCAACGGCTTAGCCTTGCCGCCCTTTGTCGATGGCCGGAAGCGGCCTGCGCCCCTTACGCCCTACGGATGCGAGCCGTGACGAAAGCTCGCGCACCTGGACCCTTAGATTCTCGCCACGGAGCCCTGCGGTATGAAGCGTACCTATCAGCCGAGCAAAGTGCGTCGCAAGCGCACTCACGGGTTCCGCGCTCGGATGGCCACGAAGCATGGCCGCAGGGTGCTGGCCCGTCGCCGCGCCAAGGGCCGTCGCAAACTCATTCCCTGAAGGAGGAGCGTGGCAGCGGCTCGCCTTCGGCAATCGAGAGGCCACGCTTGATCTGCGCCTGTGCGGCCCCCGCGGGAAACAGGTTTCCCGCACAGCGGCGCCTGCGCCGCAAGTTGGACTTCGAGGCGGCCTATGCGCGGGGGCGGCGGCTGGGCAACGGATTCTTCGGTGTAGTGGCGATCAGGAACCAAAAGAGCGGTCCGCGACTCGGTCTGGCCGTGGCAGTCCACGTTGCCGGAAACGCGGTCGAGCGGAACCGCATCCGCAGAATCATCCGCGAGTCGTTCCGGCTGCATCAGCACGAGCTGCCGCCCCTGGACCTGGTGGTGAGTGCGCGCAATCGCGCGCGAAACGTCGCCGGCGCCAAGCTCCATGAAAGCCTGGCGGCACTGTGGCGGAGCGTGGCACAGGACAACCGCGATGGCTGCCCGAAGTAGGGCGACGGCAATGCGCGAGCTGGCCGCCCTTGCGATCCGGCTCTATCAGTGGACCCTCAGCCCGCTTCTGGGACCGAGCTGCCGCTTTTATCCGTCGTGCTCTCAGTACGCGATCGAGGCGATCCGATGCTTCGGCGTGGGACGAGGCAGCTGGCTCACCCTGAAGCGCCTGGGCCGATGCCATCCGTGGCATCCGGGCGGCTTCGATCCCGTGCCCACGGAACACGGTGCGATGTCCTGCAGGCGTCCTGCGCATGACTAACAATCCGCGACTCCTGCTGTGGCTGGCACTGATCGCGATGCTCTGGCTGAATTTCGTCGCCTGGAATCGCGACTACGGCGAGCGCCCGCAGCCCGCGTCCAGTCAGCCGGCTGGCGCCGGATCGAGCGCAGCCGGTGCCCCGAGCTCGGTCGATCTCGCCAACCAGGTGCCGCAGGCGCAGAAGGCCCCATCCAGCTCCGCCACCGGCCAGCCCGCACAGCCGGCCTCGCCTCCCACCGAGAGCAGCGTGTCGTCGCCGCCTGCGCCGACGACTGCCAGCACGGAGCTTGGATCGGGAGTGGTCCACGTCCAGACCGATGTGCTCGATATGGATATCAGCACTCGCGGGGGCACGATCGAGCGCGTCGATCTGCCGAAATATCCGCAGGTCAAGGGTCAAGCCGCTCCCGTGCGGCTCGAGAACCACGACGATCCGCAATCCCTTTACCTGCTGCAGTCGGGGCTCACCGGGCCCCAGCCCACCCCGACCCAACTGTCCGATTTCACGAGCCCGCGCAGCGATTACCGCATGGGAAGTGCGCAGGAGCTGCGGGTCCCCTTGTCCTGGACCAACGATCAAGGCGTCCGGGTCACCAAGACGTACGTCTTTTACCGCGGCAAATATGAAATCGGCATCGAGTACAACATCGAGAATCACTCGGATGCGCCCTGGACCGGTGCTCCCTACGCACAGATCCTGAGAAACGATCCGCGCACCAAGCGCTCGATGTTCAATGTCGAGAGCTATGCCTTTCACGGTCCCGCCATGTGGGACGGCACCAAGTATCGCAAGCTGGACACGGCGGACAAGGATGACAGCCATCTCGCGATCGATGTCCGCGATGGCTGGATAGCAGCGCTGCAGCACCATTTTGTGAGTGCCATCGTCCCGCCGGTGGACGTGCCCTACCACTTCACGTTGGCCGCCTCCGGGGACCAATACAGGCTCGCGGCGACCGGTCCGGCCCACACCGTGGCCCCCGGCGCCTCCGCCACTTTCGGAGCCACGCTGTTCATCGGGCCGAAGCTGCAGGGGCAGCTCAAGGCGACTTCGCCCGAGCTTGCGCGCGCGGCCGACTATGGGCACCTGTACATGCTCGCCCAGCCGCTGTTCTGGCTGCTCGACCACGTGCACGCCATCACGGGCAACTGGGGGGTCGCGATCATCTTCGTGACCTTCCTGCTGAAGCTGCTGTTCTACCCGCTTTCCGAGGCCAGCGGCCGCTCGATGGCCAAGATGAAGCAGCTCGGACCGCGCATCAAGAATCTGCAGGAGACCTACAAGGACGACACCGAGAAGCGCGGCCGCGCCATGATGGAGCTGTACAAGCGGGAGAAGGTGAACCCCGTCGCCGGATGTCTGCCCACGGTCATCCAGATTCCGGTCTTTCTCGCCTTCTACTGGGTGCTGCTCGAGAGCGTCGAGATGCGCCAGGCGCCGTTTGCGTTCTGGATCAATGACCTTTCCTCGCGCGATCCCTACTTCATTCTGCCGCTCATCATGATGGGCGCCATGTTCGTCCAGTCCAGGCTCAATCCCGCACCCGCCGATCCCGTGCAGGCCAAGGTGTTCATGTTCATGCCGCTGGTGATGTCCTGCATGTTCGCGTTCTTCCCGGCGGGACTGGTGCTGTACTGGGTGACGAACACCATCCTGGGCATCGCGCAGCAGTGGAACATCAATCGGCGGATCGCCGCCGCCGCGGCGGCCAGAAAAAACTAGCCCTTCGGGGCGGACTGGAGAACCCGAGGCCGCTTGTCGGCCGGCACGGGTTTTCGACCGTGCCTCGCGCCGCTATTCTTGAGAACTTCGGCACCCGGCGAAACAGGGCTGCGCGTGAGCAGGATCGATACCATCGTGGCAGGGGCGACGCCGCCTGGGCGCGGCGGGATCGCCATCGTCCGTGTCTCGGGACCAAAAGTCCCCGAGATTGCTGCGGTGATCCTCGGCGAGCTGCCGCCGGCCAGGCGCGCGACATTCGCCCGATTCCAGGACGCCCACCACGACACGATCGATGCGGGGCTCGCGCTCTTCTTTCCCTCGCCGCACTCCTATACCGGTGAGCATGTCCTGGAGCTTCAGGGTCACGGCGGCGCGCTGGTGGTCGAGGCCCTCGTGTCGCGAATCGTGGAGATTGGCGGTCGGCGCGCACTGCCGGGTGAGTTCACGCAGCGGGCTTTTCTCAACGACAAGCTCGACCTGGCGCAGGCCGAGGCCATCGCGGACCTGATCGATGCGGGCTCTCGCGCTGCCGTGCGCGCAGCGATGCGTTCCCTTCAAGGTGAGTTCTCTGCGATGGTGCGCGGACTCACCGATGCGATCATCGATCTGCGAACCTACGTCGAGGCCGCGATCGATTTCCCCGAGGAGGAGATCGATTTCCTCGCGGACGAGGAGCTCACCACCCGCTTTCAGTCAGTCGGAGAGCACTTTCAGGGAGTCGAGCAGAGTGCGACGCAAGGACGGCTGTTACGCGATGGTATGACGATCGTCATCGCCGGGCGGCCCAATGTCGGCAAATCCAGCCTGCTGAACCGTCTTGCCGGTTATGACGCAGCAATCGTCACTCCAATCCCGGGTACGACGCGCGATATCGTGCGCGAGCGGATCGACATCGACGGAATGCCGCTGCATGTGTTGGATACGGCCGGCCTGCGCCAGGGCGCCGGCCTGGTCGAGGCCGAGGGCATTCGCCGAGCCACGGCAGAGATGGTGCGGGCCGATCGCGTGCTGTTCGTAATGGACCTGGTGGAGGATCCGGGCGGCGCCGCGTTTCGAGAGGAAGCTGCGCGCATGCCGGCCGATGTGCCGGTCACACTGATCTTCAACAAATGCGATCTCGCGGTGGGGCTGCCGGTCGCAGACACCATCACTGGCCCCCCGCGAGTCACGATTTCTGCGGCCACCGGCAAGGGAATCGACAAACTGCGGGATCACCTCAAACAATGCATGGGCTACCAGACTGTGGACGCCGGCACCGTGTCGGCGCGCCAGCGACATCTGGAGTCCCTGAAGCGCGCCAGCGCCCATGTGCAGGAAGCTAAGCGTCAGCTCCAGGAGAATCGCGCGGGTGAGCTCGTCGCCGAGGAGCTGCGAGGCGCGCAACAGGCTCTCGGCGAAATCACCGGCGAGTTCACCACGGAGGATCTGCTCGGGCGGATCTTCTCGAGCTTTTGTATCGGAAAGTGATCGGCATCGGAGCTGACCTCCGAGAAATCGCCGCAGCGATTTTGCCCATGAGCTAGTGCGGCGGCGGCGGCGTCGCGCCTGTCTGCGGCGGCTCCCCCGGTGCAGTGGCGGCGGCCTGCATGCGCGCCTTGGAGTCCCTCACGATCTCCTGGATCTGCGGCAGCATCTCGCGCATGCGCGTCTGCATGAGGCGCATCGTCTGCTGGCTGGCGGCCGGGAGCTTCTCGGCCACGGACTTGCCGATCGGGCTCCGGTAGAACTTGAGAAGCGCATTCACCTCCTCCGGGGTGAAGGTGTCACGGTACGACTGGACCATCATCGGCTCGAGGATGGTCGACCAGTCGAGCTGCTTCCTGATGAGCGCAACCACCTTGGCGCGCGTCTCGTCACGGATCTTCTCTTGCTCGGCATTGAGTGGATGACCGCCGGCGTCCTTCATCGACTCGCGCAGCATGTCATCCATGTGCGCTGAGGCCTCCTTGACCGCGTCCCCCGTGTGCATCGCCTCGAGCAGCTGCTGCACCGCCTGCTCCGAGGGCTTGGTCTCAGCAGCGAACGCTGGCTGCAGCGCGGCGAGCGGGATAAGCGCGAGCAGCGTCGCCAGAGCTAGAGTGGGTTTCATACGAGCCTCCAGCCGTATCGTGTCGCCATGAGCCATCATGGCGCGATCGTGCGCTACTCGACAATCGCAAGCGCGCTGCCGCCGGGCGGAGTAGATCCGGACTCGACCGGGATATGCATCCCCTCTCCGCTCAACGAAACGGCTCCGGGACTGACGCCGCCAGTCGCGATCGTGAAGGAAGTCAGATCGTTCCCGCCGAGATTTCCGGTGAAAGGAGCTCCCCCGCCAGCGCCGAGAAAAAGGAAGCCGCCTGAAGGATCGCAAGCCGCCACATCAGTCGTCACGGCGATCGGAACCGCGGGACCGATCTGCGACAATGCGCCGCTGGATGGATCCACGGCGAGGGAGAGGATGTTGCTGATTAATTGATCACCACCCCAGTAGATGGAGTAGAGATACCGGCCGGTTGGGTCCGGGACCATCAGGAAGGCACCATTTGCCACTGACGAGGTCGAGCCTGGCGATAGCGCCCCGCTTTTGGGATCGATCATGTAGGTGGCCACGGTCGCAGATGTGTCCATAAGGGGCACGCCCGCTGAGGTGGCCACATACAGAAACCTGCCCAGCGTATCGATTGCCATGCTCGTGCCGTCTGTGTTCGCTGCGTTGGCGGCGAATGATACAGCGGTGCCCGCCGTCAACGCACCGGTCACAGGATCGATCGCGTAGGGAGTCACGCTGCCAGTGTTGTTGGCCAGATCGAGATCCAGACGGTAAAGATACCTGCTGTCCGATCCGACGACGAAGCGGCCAGCCCCCGCACAGGCTCCGGGGATACAGCTTATTGAACGCTGCAAAATAACGCCCGGCGTTAAGGCCCCGGTGGCCGCGTCAACCTTGAAGGTCTGCACGCTCTCCGAAAGGGTATCGGTGCTTTCGACAAACAGGAAGGAACCGCTTGGACTCATGACCATGCTTGTAGCCCCACCCGGCCCGATATCAACCAGTCCATTGACCGGCGTCAGTGCGCCTTGATCGGGGTCGATCGCGAACGTCGAAATCTGGCTCGGTTCCTGTCCCAGGACGTAGAGGAAGTTGCCGCTGGGGGCCGCCACCATCGCCTGGTATACACTCGCGGTTGGAATCGAGAAACTGCCATCAGGGATCGGCGCACCTGTACCGGGGGTGATGCCGTAAGCGCCTATCTGGCTGTTCGGATCCACCACGTAAACAAATCCCACGGCGACGACGCAGTTGATCGAGACGTTCCCGATATCCGCCATCCCAACCGTACCTGCTCCATTTGTTACTGTGCAGATCTCACGGCGCACCGCGGGTTGGTCCTTGATGATGACGTTGTATTGAGTACCGCTCGAAAGCGAGCCGGGGAATGTGAATGCTCCGTTGCTTTCGACGGGAATGTCGGACCCTCCATTGAGCTCGAGCATCAGGCCATTGCCGGAGAGGCCCGTTACGTTGCCGCCGACCATGTAAGTGGTGCTGGTCGGTGGCGGCTGGGATTTACCCGAATCACTCATGCCTTGACCCGGATCACTCATGCCGCCACAAGAGCTCAGCAACAGGAGTACAGGTATTACCGTGAAGGTCTGGAGTGTGCGAGCCATGAGAGGACTCCCTGAAAGCTTCCAACTTCCGTTTTGGTGCGGCGCAACTGGTACTGGAATATGTTATGAAACCGAAGCGCAGCTCTGCGAGACCGGCAGCCTGAAGACCGCCTACCAAGCCTCTGCTTACACAGTAAGCCAGCGCGTTGCTCCCCGCAACTTCGGGGAATGCTCCCTGTCCTCCCGGAATGGCAGCCGCTGTCAGTCCCTCGTTCCCCGAACCACGAACTGCTCGATACGCTCGCGGACCCTGGGACGAAATCGTTCGCTGCTCGCCACCGTCGTTCCGCCATCGAGTACGAACACGTAATCGCCGCGCGCGGTACGGCTTACCTGGCGAACATGGTTGATGTTCATGAGGCAGGAGCGGCTGATCTGCAGCATCGGCTGTGATTGCATGGACTCTCCGGCCTGAATGAGCGTGCTGCGCACGTGGAAGGTGTCCTTGCCCACCGTCAGCACGACGTAGTTCCGATCGGCAGTCACGAGCTCGATCTCGGCGACATCGATCATGTGCAGCGCGCCATCGGTCTCGGCGAGCAGGCGCGGCTTGACCTCGAGGCGCTGCTGCGACAGCCGCTGCAACTCGACCAGCGTTGCCGCCGCAACCTGGCAGCGCGAGCAGTTGCGTGCCGCATGGCGCTCACGCAAGCGATACAACATACTGCGGAAGCGCTGCCCGTCGAAAGGCTTGAGGAGATAGTCCGCGGCGTTCAACTCGAAGGCCCGCAGCGCGTACCGGTCGAACCCGGTCACGAAGACGATCAGTGGCGCGGAATCCGGCTCGAGCGCCTGGGCGAGCTGCATTCCTGAAACCCGACCCATCTGCACGTCAAGGAACATCACGTCCGGCGCCCGCTCTGAGAGTGCTGCGAGCGCACTCTCGGCGTCGGCGTACTCACCGACGACCTCGATATCCTCCTCGGTGGCGCAACGCTCGCGCAGAGCCTTCCTCGCCTGCGCCTCATCGTCGACGATGATGGCCCTCATCGGCCTCTCCCGGCACTCGACAGCTCGAGT